>Ga0210400_10000621_pt1 | contig 38288 bp, 33 predicted proteins | sample IncBWH26MmetaG_FD_155456 | JGI IMG/M metagenome (GOLD analysis project Ga0210400, IMG submission 155456) | Forest soil microbial communities from Barre Woods Harvard Forest LTER site, Petersham, Massachusetts, United States - Inc-BW-H-26-M | ecosystem: Environmental > Terrestrial > Soil >... | reverse complement strand
CAGGCGCGCCCATTCTCCCGAAGCTGGAACGCTCGCGGCGCGTGCGGCGTACATCGGCGGATGTGAAGGAACCAGCAACACCGAAACCGGAATGCGCTTCGGAGTGCCGGTGTTCGGAACCTGCTCGCATGCGTGGGTAATGTCTTTCCAGCATGAGCGCGAAGCGTTCGAGCAGCTTCAAAAGCTTCTGGGCGAAAGCACCGTATATCTGATCGACACCTACGATACGGTGGAAGGCGCGCGCCGGGCAGCCGCACTCGGGAGGCCGTTGTGGGGACTACGGCTCGATAGCGGAAACCTGGTGGAACTGGCGCCGGCGGTTCGGAAAATATTGGATGACGCCGGGTTGCGTGACGCCAAAATCATGGCGACGGGCGATCTAAACGAGCACAAAATCCATGAGCTGGTGGCGGCTCGGGCGCCCATCGATATGTTCGGCGTGGGGACCGAGTTGGCGACGTCGGCGGACGCGCCCTATCTGGGTGTGGTGTATAAACTCGTTGAGTTGGAGACATCCGGAAAAGCCGCTATCAAGAGATACACGCTCAAGCTGAGCGAGGACAAGCACACGCTGCCGGGCTCGAAACAGATTTTCCGGTACGCGGATCATGACTTGCTGGCGCGATCGACGGAGTGCCCGTCGTGCCCGGCGGGATCGGCTCCCTCGGAAGCGCTGCTGCATCCGGTCATCATTGGAGGGCGTCTGGTGGAGTCGTTGCCGTCGGCAACGCAAGCTCGGAAGTATGCCGCGGAATCGCTGGCGAAGCTTCCGGCGCCATGCCACAGTTTGTTCGAGAATCCAGGCGCATGGAAAGTGGACGTGAGCACCGAGCTCGAATGTTTGTATGAGCGGGTCCGACAGGGAGTCGCCCAGTGAAGACGGTGTTTTTTGACGTGGATACCCAGATGGATTTTATGTTCCCCTCGGGTGCGCTGTACGTGCCGGGAGCGGAGCGGATCGTCGATCGCGTCGCGGCGCTGAATCAGTTCGCAGCTTCTCACGGAATTCCTTTGATTTCGACCATGGACGCGCATACGGAAGAGGATCCGGAATTCAAGGAATATCCGCATCATTGCGTTGCTGGGACGCTGGGGCAACGGAAACCGTCGGTGACTTTAGTCGGGCAGACCATTGTGGAGAAACAGAAGTTGGATTGCTTCACGAATCCCGAGTTGCCGGGATTACTGGAGCGTCTGGGGGCGGGGCGCTACGTGGTGTATGGCGTGGTCACGGAGATCTGCGTCAAGTTGGCGGCGATGGGATTACTGAAGACCGGCGCGCGTGTGGAGATCGTGAGTGATGCGGTCCGGAGTCTGTCGGAAGAGGCCGCGGAGAAGGCGCTTGCGGAGTTTCGTGCGGTGGGCGGCGTGGTGACGACGGTGGGCGTTGTAACGGGCTGACTCACGCAGAGGCGCAGACAAGCGCAGAGTTACGCAGAGTGGAACCACCATTTAATGCCCTCGAAAACGGTGGGCACAAACAGGCCGATGTGATGAACCGCCCGCGACGCGGCATAAGTCGTGTTCCGGATCGCCGCCCGGAGACGGCGCGCTAGCGTCATTCGAGGAATGTGGATCGCGTCGATGGGGCCAGGTAGCGACGCAGGGATCAGGCGGCGGCGCAAGATCGCCACGCGGTCGGATGTGGTTGCGACCAGGCTGGTATGCAGCCACAGCTCGTGTTTGTTCGAGCCTTGAATCGGCGACCAGCGATAGCGATCGAACCAGCGGTGGACGTCAGGCGGGAGTTGCGCGATTTCTTCCACTTCAATCGCACAATCGAACCACGATTTCGCGAGTAAGAAGGCCACAGCTTCGAGGCGCCTAACGCTAGGCGAGTGAAGCGCGCGCCATTCCGCCCAGAATGCGGGATCGCGATGCGTGTCGAGAAAATTTGCAAGTTCCCATACATGAAATGCTTTCACGTTTCCGCGCAGAAGATGCCGTGTGAGGTGTAGCGCGGCGTAGCCCAACTTGTCGACCAGCGCGAGTTGATGGCCGCAGCGGCGCGTCCAGAAATCGTCCACGCCGTCGGCGGGAAGACGTTCGGTTTCGGGGTCCCAGAAGCGGAAGTGAACTTCGACGGCGGGCGGAAGATCGGGATCGAGATAATCGCCGCGCCACTGCCAACCTGTTTTGCGAACCATCGTTGGCAGGTGATCCATGGCGAGCCCTTCCATGCGTCCAATGGGCTCATAGCCGAGCGCAAGCAGCGCGTCGCGAGCTCTTTCTTTTTCCGATGGCGGGACGTACAGGTCGAGATCGTACTGAACACGCTGGTTCAGTTCGGGCGTGAAATCGGGGACGTGTGTGAAGCCCTTCAGAACTACGTGATCGAACGCAGGTGCGATTTCAGCATAGGCGGTTGCGATGCGCTCGACTCGAATTGCGTTGCGTTTCAATGCCTCGTGCGGCCGTCCTTGCAACGATTCGAGCAGCGGCGTGAGCTGATGGCGATCGGCGAACTCGGGACCCGCAAGCAGCTCGTCGGGGAACTTCATCGCTCCAGCAAATCGATGGCGGCGTCAAGATCGGAATATTCGAGCGAGAAAACCTCGCTGGCGGCGAGCAGCGTGTTGAATGCCGCCTGCTGTTCGGAAGAGATGCGCGCGTCCCACCAGTAGAAGATCGGTTCGCAAATTTCGCGGGCTGCGGACTGGTCCACGCGAGTCAGTTGATTTCGATTTGCGCGGCGCAGGATTACGATGCGATCCACCTGTGTATTCGTCGACGTGTGCAGCGCGTTGGTATGCACATTGAGCGACATGGTTCCATTGCCGCGGCGCGATGGGGCGATGGACGCAAGTTCCGGGAACAGACCCGGAGCGTCGGGACGGAGCCGGACGCGATGCGGATGACCGAGTACCATCCGCTCCCCGGCGCGATTGCGGATAAGGTAGCTGGCGTCATCACTCAGATAAGTCCAGCCGCGGCGTGCGCAGGCGTAGGAGAGCGAACTTTTGCCGGCTTCGGAGTCGCCGCACAGCAGGACTCCTCGGCCGTTGCGCGCGACGCAGGCGGCGTGGAACGGAGTCAGGTGCAGAGAGACGATCAATTCAAGCGCCATGCCTTCCAGGAAATGGTAGCGGAAATACGCGGTGTCTTCGACGGCGGACGCGGTGAGCCAGGCGACTCCGCTGCCTGTGTTGGTGTCGCACACGCCCAGGTTTTTCGCGTCGGCGACGAAGGCGAACAGATGCGAGTGGGGGTGAAATTCCGACGTCTCGGGCAGCGGGGGGCGCTCGGAAGAGACATGGAACGAAAGGACGATGGGAGGCTGGTTGAAGGTGCATCGCCATGGATCCCATTCCAGGTGCGCAGCCTCGAACACGGCTTCGGAGTTGGACGCTACAACCACGGGAAAACCGAGTGGATAGAACGTTTTATGGATCAAATGGCCTGGTAACAACGATTCTATCACGTGCTTGCGCGGTTATAAGATGATAGGGGCAGGAATGCGGTCGCGCTCTAAAAAAGTCGTTTTCTTCTTTCCGGCGTTTTCAAGCACGGAGGCAACCGCTCCGCTGGGAATTCTTTCGCTCGCCACGCCGTTGATGCGCGCAGGATATCAGGTCCGCCTGATCGATTCCACTATCACTCCGAATTTCAAGCAGCGCGTCATCGAAGAATTGGACGATGCGCTGTGCCTGGCCGTTTCACTGGTGACGGGCCCCATGATTCGCGAAACAGTGGAGATCGCGAAGGCGGCGAAGAAATTGTATCCGGAGCTGCCCGTGGTGCTGGGCGGATGGCATCCCTCACTGTTGCCCGATCAGACGCTGGCCGCTGAGTATGTCGACGTGGTGTGCAAGGGACAGGGCGACGAGGCCATGGTCGAGATCGTACAGAGGATCGAAGCGCGCGAGTCGTTCGAGGGAATCGACGGCGTCGGATACAAACAAGACGGGCGCATGGTGTTTAATCCGCCCCGCACGCTGAAGCCCATCACAGAGATGCCCCCGATGGCCTACCACATGGCTGATTTCGACGCCTATGAGCGCATTTGCGGGCGGCGCTGGGCGATGTACATCACCAGCCTGGCGTGTCCCTACAATTGCGGATACTGCACCAACGCGGGCGTGTACGGCCGCAAGTGGAACGCGCTGCCGGCGGCGCAGGTGGCTGAAGAGACCACGGATCTGGTGACGCGCTATGGCCTCAGTCTACTGTGGGTGGTCGACGATAATTTTCTAGTCGATCTTGGACGCGCGCTTGAGATTGCAGAAGGAATTGTCCGCACCGGCGTGAAGTTCGACTGGAGCATTCAGGCCTCAACGAATCTGACGTCGCGCCTGAGTGTCGACGAGCTGAAATTGTTGAAGCGCAGCGGGCTGTCGCAGATCGTGCATGGAGTGGATAGCGGCTCGCCTCGTGTGATGAAGCTGATGAACAAGGATTTCCAGAAGCTGGAAATGGTGTACGAATCAGCGGAGAAGCTGACCGCCGCTGGCATTCGTCCCTCGTTCAACATGATGTTCGGCTATCCCGGGGAGACGGAGAAGGACCGGCGGCTATCGATTGGGCTGGTGATGGACATCTGCCGCAAATATCCCGGCGCCGAGTTCTGGACCAATATATTCACGCCGTACCCCGGAGCTCCAGTGATGGAACGCGCGTTCGAGTTGGGAATCGACATTCCCAAATCGCTGGAAGGCTGGTCCGAGTTTTTTCCGCGATATACTGTGTTGCCGTGGTTGAAGGGCGAAAAGCATCGCGAGGTCCAGACCATGCGGGAATATCTTCGGGTAGCATTCAATCGCGTTCCCATCGCCTTGTGGGACAAAAGCTGGCTGAATCGCGCGGTGTACGAGGCGATCAGCATCCCCGCGCGCTGGCGGCTGGATCACGATTTCTACAAGTTCCCGCTGGAGTTATGGGTGAAGGATCTGGTGAATCAGGTAATTTCGCCGCCCAAGCCCAAGGTGGATGCGAAGCGACTTTCCGCCGAACCCGTGACATGCTGAGGTAAGGGCATGGCCGATATTCTGCTCACGCACTCGAATCACCTGTACTCCGATCGCAAGCAGGTGCGCAAGATGCAGCCGTATCCTCCGCTGCAAACGCTGCTGGCGGCGGCTTTGCTGCGGGAGCGCGGACATTCTGTGGCGCTGTGCGATGTCACGCTGGAGGAATCGCCTGAAGACGCGTTTCGAGCAGCGCTCGACGAGCATAGCCCGCGGCTGGTAGCGGTGATCGAGGACAATTTCAATTTCCTGACCAAGATGTGTCTGACGCGCAATCGTGAGTTGTCGTTTCGTATGGCTGCGGCCGCGCGCGAAGCGGGAGTTCCCGCGATCGTAAACGGCTCCGACGCGAGTGATCGTGCTCCGGAATATTTGGAAGCGGGTTTCGATACGGTGATCGTCGGCGAGGTGGAGCGCGGCCTGGAGATGTTGGATCGCCTGCCGGGCGGCGTGTGGCGCGCGGGCACACCCCTGACCGATCTCGATGCGCTACCCGACGCGGCCTGGGATCTGGTGGACATGGAACCGTACCGCGCGGCGTGGCAGGGCGCTCACGAATATTTTTCGCTCAACCTGATTTCGAGCCGCGGCTGCCCGTACCGCTGCAACTGGTGCGCCAAGCCAGTATTCGGATCGAACTATCATTTCCGGTCTCCTCAACGCGTAGCGCGGGAAATGTTGCGGCTGAAACGCGAATTCGGCGCCGGACACATCTGGTTTGCCGACGATATCTTCGCTTTGTCGCCGCAATGGACACGCCGCTTCTCGGAAGAAGTCGAAAACCTGGGCGCCGTGGTTCCGTTTAAAATGCAATCGCGCTGCGATTTGATGACGCGCGACACCGTGGGCGCGCTGCGACGCGCCGGATGCGCCGAAGTGTGGATGGGCGCCGAATCCGGATCGCAGAAGATTTTGGATGCGATGGATAAGGGGACGCGCGTCGAACAGATCTACGAGGCTCGCGAAAACCTGCGCCGTCATGGGATTCGTGCGGGATTCTTTCTGCAGTTCGGATATCCGGGCGAGACATGGAACGAGATCGAACAAACCATCCGCATGGTGCGGGATACAGCGCCCGATGACGTCGGAATTTCGGTTTCGTATCCCCTGCCGGGGACGAAGTTCTACGATCGCGTGGCGCAGGAACTCGGGGAGAAAGTGAATTGGCGCGATAGCGACGATCTATCCATGATGTTTCGCGGCGCGTATTCGACGGAGTTTTATCGCGAGCTTGCCGACGCCGTGCATCAAGAAGTCCGCGGCGGCGACCCGCAGTGGGAACGGGTGCGCGAACTCGAAAGAGTGTCCGCGAATCCAACTTTGCTATGGACCTCCTGCTAACCCACGGCTACTTTCTGGGCGACGACTCGAAGGAGCGGGAGATCATGAAGCCCTACGCTCCGCTGGGGCTACTGTACTTGTCCTCGCATTTGCGCGCGCGTGGATTTGACGTGGAGATTTACGATTCAACCTTCGGATCCCGCGATGAGCTAATTCGCATCATTGAAACCGAGCGTCCGGCGAACGTCGGCGTGTATGGAAATCTGATGACGCGGCGAAACGTTTTGGCGATTGCTGCTGCTGCCCGAGCGTGCGGTTGCCGCGTGATCCTGGGTGGGCCGGAGCCGGCGAACTATCCTCACGAATATTTCGACGCGGGCGCTGACGCGATCGTCAATGGAGAAGGCGAGGTCGCCCTGGAAGCGCTGCTGCGGGCTCAAGATTTCACAAGCGTGCCGGGAATTCAGTATCGCGCATGCGACGTGATCGTCAAGAATCCCGCGGCAGCTCTGATTCCGGATTTGGACGCGCAGCCTTGGCCGGACCGGGATCGAATCGATATCGACCAATACCTGAATGCCTGGCGCGCGCGGCATGGGCGCGGATCGGTGTCGGTGATTACCGCGCGCGGATGCCCGTATCATTGCCGCTGGTGCAGTCATTCGGTGTATGGAAAGACGCATCGTCGTCGGTCGCCAGCGGGTGTAGCGGAAGAGGTCGCGTGGATTGCGAAACGCTATCAGCCGGAAATGTTGTGGATGGCCGACGATGTGTTCACCATTCACCCGGGTTGGATCACGAAGTACGCCCAGGAAATGCAGCGGCGCGATTTGAAGATCCCGTTCGAGTGCATCACGCGCGCGGATCGGATGAACCGGCAGATGGCGGAAACGCTGGCCGCGCTAGGATGTTTTCGTGTGTGGATCGGCTCGGAGAGCGGATCGCAGAAAATTCTGGATGCGATGCAGCGCGGCGTGCGCGTCGATCAGGTGCATGAAGCGGTGCGGCTTTTACGCGAGCATGGCATTGAGACTGGCATGTTCCTGATGTGGGGCTACGAGGGCGAAGAGCTGAGCGATATCGAGGCGACCGTGGAGCATGTAAAAACCTGTCGTCCCGATATGTTTCTCACCACCGTTTCGTATCCAATCAAAGGGACGCCGTACTACGAAGACGTTGCGCCGAAGCTAGTGCGGATCGGCGATTGGGGCGCGTCGACGGATCGCGACGTGCGCGTCGCAGGGAGACATTCCCGGCGGTTTTATCAATTCGCGGATCAGTTGCTGAAAAGCGAAGTCGCTGGGCGTGTGGATGAAGCCGACACTGCGCGGCGCGGGCTGCGGGAATCGTACGCTGAGGTAGAGGCTTGATGCTCGCAGCGGAACGGCAACGATTTCTCGACGATTATCTGCGCATCCGGCGCGCGGAAGGGCGCGGGTCGGACGATCCTGCGTACTATCTCGCCCTGCCCTATCGCGACGTTTCGAGAAAACTATCGGCGCAGTGGGCCATGCGCGCGCGAACGTATCGCTACTTCGAAAAGCGCCTGCTGGGAAGTACACCACTCGATATCCTCGATCTGGGCGCCGGGTGCGGATGGATGTCGTATCGCCTCGCATTGCGCGGGCATCGGCCGGTGGCCGTGGATATTTTGACTGACGGCCGCGACGGGCTCGGCGCGGCTCGCCATTATCCGCCATTTCCGCGCTTTGAGTCCGAATTCGATCGCCTGCCGTTCGCCGACGCGTCGTTCGATTTGGCCGTGTTCAATGCATCGCTGCATTATTCATCGGACTATTCGAAGACCCTGGCCGAAGCGCGGCGATGCGTGCGTGCGGGCGGGCGCATCGTGATCCTGGATTCGCCGGTGTATCGCGCGCGCGAGCATGGAGAAATGATGCGCCGCGAACGGCATGAGCAGTTTCTGGCGCAATACGGAACGGAGTCGGATCACATGCGCAGCATCGAGTTTCTGGACCTGGCGACGATCGATACGCTGGCGCGCGAATTGCGAATCGACTGGCGTATCCACAAGCCGTGGTACGGCGTCGCGTGGCATTCGCGTCCGCTAAAAGCTTGGTGGAAGGGAACGCGGCCGCCCTCGCGCTTCTGGATTCTCGAAGGGGTCCTGCGATGATTCTGTTTTTCAATCCGCGGGCGACGAGGGCTAAAAACCGGCGCTATCCACTGTCGATTCTCGCGCTGGCGGCCATGATCGAGGGCAGGGAACACTACGCGATCGTCGACGGGAATGAGGATGACAACCCGTGTGCGTCCATGGACCGGATCATGCGCGGGACGCGCGCGCGAATGCTCGCCGTCACCGTGATGCCGGGGCCGCAGATGGCTGCGGCGATGCCTGTTTGCAAGCGGTTCAAGCAGGCGTATCCGGACGTGCCGATCGTATGGGGCGGATACTTTCCATCGCTCTATCCGGATGTTGCACTCAACGCGAAGTACGTCGATTTCGTGGTGCGAGGGCAGGGTGAGGAGACCTTCGTCGAATTGCTGGCGGCACTCGAAAGCAAGAAGTACGCGGGCATTCGCGGACTGTCATACCGAGACGATTTTGGATTGCACGTCCACAATCCGGAGCGGCCGATGCGGTCGCCGGGCGATTTTCCGGTGATGCCGTATCATGCGCTCGATCCGGCGAAATATCTTTTGCCGTCGTTTCTGGGATCGCGTACGGTGGTGCATCAGGCCAGCATCGGGTGTCCATATCAATGCAACTTTTGCGGCGTCGTGGGATTCTCTGGATCGCGCGAAAAGATGGAATCGCCGGAGCGAACCGCGCAGGTGCTGGGGCTGCTGCATCGGGAGTATGGCGCGAACGCAGTCCAGTTCTACGACAACAATTTCTTCATGCGCGAGGATCACGCGCGGGAATTGGCGGACCGGCTGACGCCGTTCAAGATGAACTGGTGGTCCGAAGCTCGCGTCGACGCGGTCCTGAAATATTCGGATGACACGCTGCGCAAAATCCGCGAATCCGGATGCGTGATGATCTTCTTCGGCGTCGAATCGGGATCGAATCAGAAGCTCGCAGAGATGAAGAAACAGATCACCGCGGAGCAGTCTTTAGAACTCGCCGCGCGTCTGCGTGAAGCTCGAATTGTGCCGGAGTACTCGCTCATTTTCGGCGATCCGCGGGATTCGGAAACGGATTTCAACGAGACCGTGGCGTTCGCCAAGAAAGTCAAGCGCATCAACCCGTCCGTTGAGATCATCGTTCAAACTTACGTTCCTGTGCCGCAACGCACCGGCGAGATGTACGGAAATCTGGACAATTTCGAATTCCCGACTACCGTGGAAGAGTGGGCCGCGGATCGTTGGTTCCGGTTCGCGATGCGCAAGGATCCGGAGTTGAGCTGGCTGACGCCGGAGTTGCGTCGAAAGATTCGCGGATTCGAAACCGTGATGAATGCCCGTTGGCCGACGGTGCAGGATTGGCGGCTTCCGCAGTGGGCCCGGCTGATGCTGAAAGGGATGGGAAGCTGGCGCTACGCCGCGGACGCGTTCGATAATCCGGTGGAGCTACGATGGATGCAAAAGATGGTTCGGCTGCGGGAACCGCGGCTCGAGAGCCTCTAAAAATATCGGCTCGCGACGCGTATCGTCTTTGGGCGCGAAGCTATGACGACGCGCCGAACGCGGTCATTTCGCTGGTCGATCGTCATCTTGAGATCCCTTCCGGGTTGGTTATCGACGTAGCGTGCGGGACCGGGCGATGGGTCGAGCGGACCGGCGGGTTCGGCGTCGACATGTCCATCGAAATGCTCGCCCGGCGGCCCGGCCGCGTGGCACAGGCTGACGCGCGCCGACTGCCGTTCGCGGATGGAGTCGCGGATATTACGTTGTGCATTTTGGCGTTGGGGTACGTATGGCCCGCCGAGGACGCGGTCGCGGAGCTGCATCGCATCACGCGCCATGGCGGACTGATCATCGCGGCTGATCTGCATCCGGCGGCGATCGCGGCGGGATGGACGCGATCGTTTCGCGACGGCGGCGTCATCTACGAAATCGAAAATCGTCCCTATCGTCCCGACGGCGCAGTTGATCTGTATTTCGGCGAACCTGAGCGCGCGATCTACGAGCGCGCAGGTAAGGCAGAGATAGCCGAAGAGGTGCGACGGATTCCCGCAGTCTGGATGAAGCGCTGGCGCAGATGATTCTTCGCGGCGCGCGAGTGGCGTTGGGTCCCCAGCGCGCGCAACAACTCGATCTCACGATTCGCGGCGGGCGCATCACATTTATAAACGGATCCGCGAAGAGCATCGATCTTTCCGGCCACATGATCCTGCCCGGCCTGATCAATGCGCACGACCATCTTGCCTTCAATCTGTTTCCTCTGCTCGGACGTCCACCGTATCCGAACGCGACCGCATGGGCGCACGATATTTACCATCCCGACGAGTCCCCGGTCCGCGAACAGCGCAGCGTGCGGCGTGAGACTCGACTCGCGTGGGGTGCGCTCAAAAACCTGGTGAGTGGTGTGACGACCGTCGCGCATCACGACCCAGATCCTTCTTCAGCCACCAGGAATCTTCCCGTGCGGATCGCGAAAGCAGGATGGGCGCATTCCCTCGAATTCACACCGGATCTGGCGCGACGCTTCCACGCCACTCCAGCCAATCGGCCGTTCATCGTTCACGCGGGCGAGGCTACGGACGCTGCGGGTCGCGACGAAATATTCGCACTTGATGAGCTGCGCGCACTCGATCAACGCACCGTCACCGTCCACGGAGTCGCATTCGACGCACGCGGGCTGCGGCTGATGAAACGCCGGAAGGCTTCGCTCATTACTTGTCCGGTATCGAACCTGTTCACCTTGCGGCGCACGCTGAAGCGCTCCGCATTCTCCAGTGGGATTCCAATCGCGCTGGGAACGGACTCCGCCATGACCGCTCCAGGAGATTTGCTGGATGCCATGCGCGCCGCGCGAACCATCTGGAAGCTTAGCCACGCGCGACTCTATGCCATGGTGACCAGCCTCGCCGCGAGCGTGCTGCGTCTCCAAGACGGGCGTGGCGAAATCCGGGAAGGCGGCGTCGCCGATCTGATCGTCGTTAGGGATCAGGGCCGCAGTCCGGCGGAAACACTGCTCGATCTGCGACGCGTCGAAATCGCGATCGTCGGCGGGAAGATTCGTATGGTATCGGATCGATTTTCACAATTCGCGCCGGATTCGTTCGAACGGCTCACCGTCGCGGATCGCGGCAAATTTCTGGTGGACGCGCCGGTGCGGGCGATGTTTCAGGAAACCGTGGCGCGGCTCGGCGAAGAATTCCGACTGGCGGGAAGACGCGTTCGCATCAAGTAGAACAGGTAAATCACGGTCGCGAACTGGACGATGGACGTTGCCAAGGTGATCCCGGCGATTCCCATCCAACGCGTCAGAAGCAGGTCCAGCCCGAGGTTCAAGCACGCGGCAAACGCCGCGGCGCGCAGCAGGAGCTGATTCGCCTTCATCGACGAGATCAACCGCAAGGTGAGGGCCATCACCATGGCGGGCGGAATCTGCAAGAGCGAAAAACGCTGGATCGCCGTTACCAATCCCGTATTCGCACCGGTGAACTGGCCGCGCTCGAAAAACAAACGTACCAGCGGTTCGGAAAAAACGATGAGTCCAACGATTACCGGCAGAGTAACGGCCAGGATCACCATCGCGTAGCCGCGCAGGCTCTGGCGGATGTGGGCCCAATCCTCGGTAACGGTGAGCTTCGAAAAATGTGGAAGGATGGCTGTGGCGACCGCCGATGGTCCCACGGCGATCAGAACGGTGCTCAATCGGGTACCGTAGTTCAGCGCCGCGACGCTGCCTGACGCGAGCATTGCCGCGATCGATTGATCGATGAGCGGTGCGCCGCCCAGCAGCAAGACCCCTGCGATTACTGGTCCGTATTGGCCGAGCACTTGATTTAGCGCCGCAGTGCGTCCGCACCAGCGCGGCAGGATCGGGAATCCATGCCGCACCATACTTGCCCCCAGCAACGCCGCTTCGAGTACTGTGCCGACCAGCGTTCCCGCGGCCAGCGAGTACACGCCCCACGTGTGGCTGAAGCGTAAAAGAAATGCGATGGACGCGAGGGGTGTCAATGCCGGAACCACCGCCGGCAGCGCGAAGCGGCCTTCGGTGTTGAGGATCGATCGCCAAGTGACCGATAAGGCGGTGAGCGGAACCATGGGCAGCATCACCCAGAACAGAGAGACCGTGAGCGCGAGTTTTGGCGGATCGAAACTGGACGCCATGAGATGTAGCACGCGCGACGCGAGCAATCCGAAGATCAATGCAGCCAGAATGAGCAACGCCACTGCCGCCGCCAGCACCGTGCGATATAGCCGATTCGCGGCGTCGCGCCCCTCCAATTCACGCACTTCGATGAAAGTGGGGATCAGTGCGGAGTTGAGAGATCCCGCCAGAGTGTCGGTCACGAACGCCGGCAACAGGAACGCGATCAGGTACGCGTCCAAGCCGTCGCTCATTCCAAATGCGCGCGCGGTGAAGACCACCTTCGCCGCGCCGGCCACTTTGACCAGTGCGGTATATGCACCGACTGTGGCCATCTGGAACAGTACGCGCCAGGAAACGGCTCGCGCGCGGGAAGAGACCATGCAGTAACTCAGGCTAACAGATGCCAGCCGGTTATCAATGTTAGACTGCGTCCAAGGGTGCGGGTCGCAATCGTTCATTACTGGCTGCTCGGCATGCGCGGCGGCGAAAAGGTGGTGGAAGCGCTGTGCCGTTTGTACCCCCAAGCCGACCTGTTCACGCTGTTCTACGATCCGGAAAAAATATCGCCGCTGATCCGGTCGAAACGCGTCACCGCGTCATTTCTGAATCCGCTGCGGCGGCACTACCGGTCGCTGCTACCGCTGATGCCGCTGGCGTTGGAACATTTCGATCTGCGTGGATACGACCTGGTCATTTCGAGCGAGTCGGGTCCGGCGAAAGGCGTGTTGACGGATTCGTCCACGCGCCACGTGTGTTACTGCCACACGCCGATGCGCTACCTGTGGGACCTGTATCCCGCCTATCTGCACGAGTGGACCCGATCGCGCGTGAAGCGCTGGGCCATGGCTCCGTTGGCGAATTATTTGCGCCTGTGGGATTTCGCGACGGCCGCTCGCGTGGATACCTTCGTCGCAAATAGCGAGAACGTGAAACGGCGCATCTGGAAAACGTACCGTCGTGAAGCGAGCGTGGTGCATCCGCCCGTGGACGTGGAATCGTTTTGCTGCGAGCCGGCCGAGGATTACTACCTGATGGTCAGCGAGCTGGTCCCGTATAAGCGCCTGGACAGCGCGATCGCGTACTTTTCGAAGTGCGGTCGCAAGCTGCGCGTCGCTGGAGACGGTCCGGAGTTTACACGCTTGCGCAAGCTCGCCGCGCCAAATGTCGAATTCTGCGGACGCGTCTCTGACGAGGACCTGCGCACGCTGTACGCCCGTTGCCGTGCATTTCTCCTGCCTGGAGAGGAAGACTTTGGAATCACCGCGGTGGAAGCGATCGCCAGCGGCAAGGCCGTGATCGCGCTGGGACGCGGCGGCGTCCTCGAAATCGTTCCGCTGGAAGGCGCTTTTTTTTACGATTCGCCGGACGAGATCGCGCTGGACGCCGCGGTACGGAAATTCGAATCCACGGAAGTGCCTGCCGCCAAGCTTCAAGCGGCTGCCGAGCGATTTTCAGCGGCCGAATTCGACCGCAAAATACGCGAGGTATTGTAAAGAGATGAGCAGAGTGATTCGCGCGCCACGTGGACGCGCGCTGCGTTGCAAAGGCTGGCGTCAGGAAGGCGCGCTCCGGATGTTGATGAACAATCTGGACCCGGACGTGGCGGAGCGTCCAGATGATCTGATCGTGTACGGCGGCACGGGCCGCGCCGCGCGAAGCTGGGAGGCGTTCGACGCCATCGTGCGGTCACTCGAATCGCTGGAAAACGACGAGACACTGCTGGTCGCGTCGGGAAAGCCCGTCGGCATTTTTCGAACTCATGACGACGCGCCACGCGTGCTGATCGCGAATGCGAATCTGGTGGGTCACTGGTCCAACTGGAACGAGTTTCATCGGCTGGAGCGGATGGGATTGACCATGTATGGCCAGATGACCGCAGGTTCGTGGATCTATATCGGCAGCCAGGGCATCGTCCAGGGAACGTTTGAAACATTTTCCGCCGCCGCCGATCGGCATTTCGGCGGATCGCTCACGGGGAAACTGATCGTTACCGGCGGCATGGGCGGAATGGGTGGAGCGCAACCGCTTGCGGCTACGATGGCGGGCGCGTGTTTTCTGGGCATCGACGTCGATCCTACGCGGATCGAGAAGCGGATCGACACGGGATATTGCGATCGCCTGACGTCGACCCTCGACGAAGCCTTGACGATTCTCGGGGAAGCGCAGCGCAAGGGGCAGGCGATTTCAGTCGGTCTGGTGGGCAACTGTGCCGACGTATTACCAGAACTGGTGCGGCGCGGAGTGGTGCCGGACATCCTGACGGATCAAACTAGCGCCCACGACGAATTGAACGGATACATCCCCAACGGCATGAGTCTCGCGGAAGCGCGCGCGCTGCGTTGCGAGAATCCTGACGAGTATGTCCGCCGTTCGATCGATGCGATGGGTCAGCACGTCCGCGCGATGCTCGCGTTGAAGCGCATGGGCGCGGTCACTTTCGATTACGGCAACAATATTCGTACCCAAGCCAAGCGAGCCGGGGTCGATGATGCTTACGACATTCCCGGGTTCGTGCCCGAATATATTCGTCCGCTGTTCTGCGAAGGGCGCGGGCCGTTCCGTTGGGCTGCTCTTTCAGGCGACGCCGAAGATATCCGCACCACGGATCGTCTGGCGCTGGATTTGTTTCCTCAGAACGAAACACTGAAACGCTGGATGCGGCTCGCGTCGGAGAAAATTCATTTCCAAGGATTGCCCGCACGCATCTGCTGGCTCGGCTACGGCGAGCGCGCGGAATTCGGCCTCGCCATGAACGATCTGATCAAGAAAGGCAAGATCGCCGCGCCAGTGGTGATCGGGCGCGATCATCTCGATACAGGTTCGGTGGCGTCGCCGTATCGCGAAACGGAAGCCATGCTGGACGGCTCCGATGCCATCGCCGATTGGCCACTGCTGAACGCGATGGTCAACGTCGCGGCAGGTGCGTCGTGGGTATCCATTCACAACGGCGGCGGCGTCGGCATCGGCTACGCGCAACACGCCGGGATGGTGGTGGTCGCCGAGGGCACCGCCGATTGCGCGCGCCGCCTGGAGCGCGTCCTCACGACGGATCCGGGGACCGGAATCATTCGCCACGTTGACGCCGGCTACGATCGCGCGAAAGAAGTCGCGCGCGAAAAGGGCGTCCGGATTCCGATGGATCTCCAGTGAATCAGTTCGCTGTCGTCGACTGTTCCGAACTCGTCACACTGGCGGGACCTCCTCGGCCGCGTGTGGGCGCAGAGCTGCGCGATCTGGCCATCATTCGCGATGGTGCGATGCTGATTCGGGACGGGCGAATCGTCGAAATTGGACTGCGTGCAGCGATAAAGATCGGGGCGGACACGGAAGTGATCGACGCGGGCGGACGTGTGGTCATGCCCGGTTTTGTCGACGCGCACACGCATCCGGTGTTCGCAGGCAATCGCGCCGACGAGTTCGAAAAACGCGCGGAAGGGGCTACGTATCAGGAGATCGCCGCGGCCGGCGGAGGCATCCGGTCCACTGTTCGCAAGACGCGCGCCGCCAGCGAAGATGAACTGCTCGCGGCGGCAGCGCGCTATACGGAATGGTTTCTCCGGACCGGTACGACGACCATCGAAGCGAAATCCGGCTACGGTCTTTCGATGAACGACGAGTTGAAGCTGCTGCGGACCATCGTCAAACTCGGCCCGCTGCGTACTGTTCCGACGTTCCTCGGCGCTCACGAAGTTCCCGACGAGTATCTCGGACGGCGTTGCGAATACGTAAATCTTGTCATCCATGAGATGTTGCCGCGCGCGGCTGAAATCGCAAAATTCTGCGACGTGTTTTGCGAGCCTCGCGTTTTTCCGTTGGAGGAAGCGCGGCAAGTACTGCTCGCCGCGCGATCGTATGGCTTGGGATTGCGGATGCACGCCGATCAGCTCGAAAATTCGGGTGGAGCGCGCCTCGCCGCCGAGCTCGGAGTGGCGACGGCGGATCATCTCGAACATACCGACGCCGTCGGCATCGCCGCCTTGCAACAAGCCCAAGTGCAGCCCGTGTTGCTGCCCGGCGCTGTTTACGCGCTGGGGTCGCGGCGTTTCCCTGACGCTCGCGCGATGATCGCGGCCGGTCTCGCGGTAGTGCTCGCCACCGATTTCAATCCCGGCTCATCGCCCACTCCTTCCATGCCGATGATTCTTTCGATCGCGGCGACGCAAATGAAAATGACGCCCGCCGAAGCGATCACGGCGTCGACCGTCAACGCCGCCTACAGTCTCGGCCTCGGGGCGGAGATCGGATCTCTTGAGCCGGGAAAGCGCGCTGATTTCGTCATTCACGATTCCGCCGATCATCGCGAGCTCGCTTATTTCTTTGGCATCGAGCCAGCCCGTGCCGTGTATATCGATGGCCGCCTGGTGTGGCGCAGGTCCTGACAGCGACGCTCTACGCCGCCAACTGAATTGTCGGTCTCCCGGATGGCGCGAATTGAAGCTTCGGTTCACCCGCGATAGCGTCGTACAGCGCTTTCATTACTCGATCGTCGGTAGCAGCGGCATCTTTCAGCTCCGCTGGATAGCGGATGATGACCTGAAGTCCCGAATCAGTGAATCGGAGCCGGCTTTCCGGGCGAGGCGCTGAGACATTGACATCAATCGCTTTCTCCACCATGCGATACTGGCGCTCGATCCTTTCACGATACTGCTGATACACCGAATCGACCGCCGCGTTCAGCTTGGCCTCGGCAAGTTTAAAATCGCTCTCGCCCGAAAGCGTAAGCGTCACTGTGCGCCATGCGTAATCGATCCCCGGCATCTGCTTGTACAGTGCCGCCGCGGGCTGGAAAATTACGGCATTCGAGAACACCACCACGCGGCCTGTGGACTCCAGATTCGGGCCGAGCTCCATCAGGTAGATTCGCACCAATCCGATTTCGAGAACATCGCCGGTGACACCCGAAATGGTCACGCGATCGCCGACACGAATTCCATAGCGGCCGATCAGGAAGAAATACGCCACCATCGAAAGAATCGGACTTTGCAGTGCCACCGCGAGTCCAGCCGTGGCAAAGCCTGCATAGGTCGCCAGCGATCCAAACTCCGTAACGAATCCAATCATTACTGTGACGATCACCGCGCCAGTCACCGCGATTCGTCGCAGCATCAGGAACTGCCTCCGGCGGCGCGAGTCGGTCACATAGCGGAACGTCGCACGCCGCCATGCTTCGGAAACGACCAGGATGGCGAGGATCGCGCCGGCCAGCATGACCATGCGCACCAGCAGATATCGCGCGGCCTTGGCCCTATCGTCATCCAGATCGTTGACCGATTCCTGCAGGTAGCTGCGAGTAGTTCCCGCGGCAATGCCCTGTTCAGCCAGCGGAACCGTGGCTGCCGAGACCTGCTTGATTCGCGCCGAGAGCGCGGTCAGTTCGCGCTGCGTGGTTTCCACGTCGCTTGTATTCTGCGCCGGCGCAACGTTGAGGATCTCGTCCGTACGGTGAATGGACGTCCGCATCTCAGCCAACAAGGGCGCCCGCAGCCGGTCGCCGTTCGCCACTAGCGAATCGGTCTCCTTTCGCAGCTCCATGAACTGTCTCCGGCGGCTATGGATGCTGAACAGATCCGCGATGAGGCCGATGATGCCCCGCGATGCCGGTTGAAATACCGGGGGAGGCGCAACCGGGCTTGACGTCGCGGGCGCCGGAGGCTGTGCGTTCGCAGTCACATTCGCGCGCTTTTCATGACGAGCCTCCGGCGCCGAACGTTCCAACTCATCGATTTGTCCCGCCAATCCGGCCGCCACGCCTCCGGACGCGCCCAAATTGCCGCTGAAACTGATCAACGTCTGAATTGTGCTCTGAATTCCCTGAGCCACGTCGAGTTCGGCGCTCAGCTGTTTCCGCTGCGCTTGGAGCAGTCGTCGCTGGCTTTCCGATGCCTTGGTGATCGCCGCGTCGAGATCGGCGATGCGAGCCTCGACACCGCTCACGCGATCGGCTGCTCGCGTCGCGGCTTGCTGCAAGTTGCTCGAGCCTGAGTTGGCCGGATTCGGTGAAGTTTGAGCATCCGAAGCCACTAATGCAACTTCGGCGCGCGCGAAATCGAACGCTAATTGTAACGCCTTGAGCGATGCCTGCCGCACATTCTGCCGGACCAGAACGTCATTGGTCGCCTGTTCGATCGATTGCATGTGGCGATACCAGGCGATGGTCTGCTCCAGATGATCGAGGATGTCTTCAGCCCGGATGCTAGCTGGCGGCGTGGCAGCCACCGCGACTGCGGCGGCCACGATCGCGAAACCGACGGCGGCTGTTCTCACATCTTGAGGATGTCGCCCAGGTGCCTTCCGTTACCGTGACGTTCGCGCGAATTACATGGAACAATGTTGTTAGAATAAGACTTCAGCTGTGCCCCCAAGGAGTATCATTGGCCGCGAAGAAAACGAGCATTGTCGCCGTCTATCCGGGCTCGTTCGACCCGATCACGAACGGTCATTTGGATTTGATCGCGCGCGGCAGCCGGCTGGTGGATCATTTGATTGTCGCCGTCCTCAGAAACGAATCCAAGCAGCCGCTCTTCTCCGTCGAAGAACGCATTGCCATGCTCGAAGAGGCGCTGGGCCCGTATCCCAACGTCGAAATCGGTACGTTCAACGGGTTGACCACGGCGTATGCCGTGGAGCGCGGCGCGAACTTGATTCTACGTGGAATCCGCGCCATTTCGGATTACGAATATGAGTTGCAGATGGCGCTGATGAATCGCCGCCTGCAGCCTGGAATCGAGACGGCGTTTCTGCTGGCGGGCGAGGCCTATTCGTTCATCAGCTCAAAGCTGGTGAAGGATGTTGCGGCGCTGGGTGGTAACATTGCGGGGCTGGTGCCGCCGCTGGTGGAGGCGCGGCTCAAAAAAAGATTTGGAGCGACAGCGAGGTAAGCATGCACACACTACAGGATCTGGCCGATAGAATTTCAACGATCAGCGTTTCTTCGACCATGGCCGTTGCCGCGGAAGCCGATCGCCTGCGACGCACGGGCGCGGACGTGGTGGACTTCGGCGCGGGCGAGCCGGATTTTCCAACGCCCGATAACATCAAGCGCGCGGCCTACGACGCCATCGATCAGAATTTCACGAAGTACACCAACTCTGGCGGCGTGATCGAACTGAAGCAGGCCATCTGCGACCGGCACAAATCCGACTACGGAACGAACTACACCGCCAAGGAATGCATCGTGACCGTGGGCGGCAAACACGCGATCTTCAGCCTGATGCAGGCGCTGGTCGAGCCGGGCGATGAAGTCATCATCCCGGTGCCGTACTGGGTGACGTACAAAGACGTGGTGAATTACGCGGGCGCGTCGTGCGTGTTCGTCGATACCGACGAGTCCGCCGGCTTTCAACTCAGCGCGTCGATGGTTGAACGGCACGTTTCGCCCAAGACCAAAATGGTGATCATCAATTCGCCCTCGAATCCCAGCGGAGCGGTGTTTGCGCGCGCGGAGCTCGAAAAGATCGCGAGGCTCGCCAAAGATCGCGGCTTCTGGGTGATGACGGACGAATGCTATCACCGCTTCCTCTATTCAGGCGAACCGTTTTCCATGGCCGCGTTCCCGGGGATCAAGGACAACCTGGTGGTGGCGGGCACCATGTCGAAGACCTACGCGATGACCGGGTGGCGTATCGGGTTCGCACTGGCTCCGACGAATGTGATCGACGGGATCAACAAGCTGCAAAGCCATTCGACGTCGAACCCGACGTCCATCGCGCAGAAGGCCGCAATCGAAGCGCTGAGCGGTCCCCAGGATTCGGTGACGGCGATGCTGGCCGAGTATCGCAAGCGTCGCGATTTCGTGGTCGCGCGGCTGCGGCAGATTCCGGGTGTTCGCATCAACGAACCACAGGGAGCGTTTTACGCATATCCGAATGTCAGCGCGGCGTTCACCGGAGGCATCGCCAGTTCGCTTCAGTTCTGCGAAAAGCTGCTGGCCGAGGAATTCGTCGCTGTCGTGCCGGGCGAGGCGTTTGGAACACGCGAGCACGTTCGTCTTTCGTATGCGACCTCTATGCACGAGCTCGAACGCGGCTTGGACCGGATGCACAAATTCATCGCGGCACGCCAATCATGCAGCCGCGGCGCCTAGAACCCACGTTTCTCGAAAAGGTGTGGGGATCGCACCATCTGGCACCGTGGTTCCCCGACAGCTCCCAGAAAATCGGCGAGGTCTGGTTCCATACCGAAGACATTCCGCTGCTGGTGAAGTTTCTGTTCACCACGGAGAAGCTGTCGGTCCAGGTGCATCCTGGCGACGACTACGCGCGGCTGCATGCCAATTCACCAGGGAAGACCGAAATGTGGCACGTTCTTGCGGCGGAGCCGGGGGCTCGCATCGCAGCCGGGTTCCACGCGCCTCTGAGTGAGGAAGAACTCCGCGCGGCTGCTCTCTCCGGCGAGATCGAAAATCTTCTGGAGTGGTTCGAGGCGCGGCCCGGTGACACGTTCTTTCTTCCCGCCGGAACGGTCCATGCGATCGGCGGCGGGCTGGCGTTGTGCGAGATCCAGCAATACTCGGACATCACCTATCGCCTTTACGACTACGGCCGGCCTCGCGAACTGCATCTGGATCAGGCCATCGCGGTGAGCGATCGCACGCCTTTCGCGGCACGGGCGACGCCTTGCGGTGAGACGCTGGTCTCCTGCGAGTACTTCGATACATCGCGAATCGTGATCGCGGGATTGCGAAACCATCATCCCAGCAGCACGGGCGAAATTGTGATCGTGATTGAGGGCGACGGCGAACTCGCCGGCGAACAAACCAAAGCGGGGGACGTCTGGCATCTCCCTTCAGGCGCGCCGGCGGTCGACATTCGTGGTGAGATGACGGTGCTGCTGACCCGGCTAGGAGCGCGCGACGACGCGTAGTTTTCATGGGAAGAAGATTCGCCACGTCGTGACCACCAGCGCGTGGGCCACCATGGAGGCGCGGATGCTTCGCGCTCTCCGAAACGCCAAGCCATAGAAGATCCCGGCGATCGCCGCCAGCACCGCGAAGCGCCAGTTGGGAAATGTCCGGAACCACAGATGTACTGCCCCGAACAATAGCGACGTGAAAATCAACCCTGCCGTGTCACTCTTCAGCCATCGCGTCATCCACTGCTGCAGCAACCCGCGAAAAAAGAATTCTTCGCCCATCGCCACCACCCACAGGATTCCGAAGAATGTCGCGATGGCGTACAGCGTGGTTTTCTCCCATCCCACGGGCAGGCGCGGCTTTCCGAATCCGATCCACCAGGCGATCCAGATCGCCACGGCCAGGAACGCGAGATAGAACAGAGCGCCGATCTTCCATTCGCGCTTGTTCGGCCAGAACCCGAATCCGACGCCGCCTACCCGCCGGATGCTCAACATTGCGAACGCGCCGGTTCGGATCCACATCGCCTGGCCGAGCACGGGAAGCTGCAGCTTCGGAATCGGGCTGATGTAGAGATGCGGGAAAACCCGCGCGAGCATCACGGTCCCCATCAGCACCAGGAACAGGACGTCAGCGGCAGGCTTATGAGGGAGTAGGACATACCAGAACGAGACTACGGCCGCCAGTCCCGCGATCGCGAGAAATGCTGTACGACCAAACGAACCCAAGGCCGTCGCCGCGATCGTGTAAGGAGCTAAGGCGGCGAGGGTTAGGACGATGGCGATGGCCACGGGCGGCCATTTTTCGATTCTGGCGCGAAGCCGTTCCGATCCAAGCACATAGAAGAACGAGACTTCCAAAAGGAACGCCGGCAGGACCCGCAGCGCCGTTCCCAGCGGTATATTCTGTTGAAGAGCATACACGTAGCCTGCGGCCGCGCCAATGATCCACAGCACAGGCAGGAGCATGTTGGTCCATCGTAGCATCCGGGCATCGCCGGGACCGCGTCTGTAACCTTTTTATCGTTGAAAAGTATCCACTTACGACAGCGTGAACCAAACGGACAACGCCCTGATGGGGCAGGTTAGCAACGGCGAAGTCGCCAAAATGGCGGTGCTCTTTGAGCGCCATCATCGGGGTTTGTTCCGTTATTTCGTGTCATTGAATCGCAACCGGGAACTTTCCGAGGACCTGGTGCAGGACGTGTTTTTCAGAATGCTCAGATACCGCGCCAGTTACGATTCGAACCAGAGCTTCACGGCCTGGATGTACCAGATCGCGCGGAACGCCAATGTGGATCAAGCGCAAAAACGGCGGGGGGAAGTGGTGGGGATCGACGAGTTCGACGATCGCCGTCCGGAACCTGCAAGCGAGGCTCCGGGGCCCGAGGATACGGTGGCCAAGGGGCAAGATGTGGCGCTCCTGAAACGCGCGCTGGACCGGCTGCCGGCGGATAAGAAAGAGATCCTGGTGCTTAGCCGGTTCCAGGAAATGAAGTATGAAGAGATCGCATCCCTGCTTGGATGCGAGGTGGGGACAGTAAAAGTGCGCGTATTCCGGGCGATGCGTGCATTGGAGCAGATTTATTTCACCCTGGCTGGGGAGAGAACCGCATGACTTGCGACGAAGCCAAGATTTTGTTGACCGATTATTGGAGCCAGACGCTGAGCGAGACACAGGAGCTCGCCTACGATGCGCATCTGGGAACGTGCGAAAGCTGCCGCGCTGAGGCGGAGCGGCTCGGGTCGCTGTGGAAGAGTCTCGCGCTGATTCCCGCGGAAGAGCCTAGTCCGGCGCTGCGCTCGCGATTCTACGACACGCTCGCGGCGTTCCGGCATGGATTGGAATCGGCGCCGAAGCTCACACTACGCGATCGGATTCTGGCGTTGTGGCCGCGGCAGCCGGCGTGGCAGATGGCGATGAGTTTCGCGCTGCTGGTGGCGGGTGTAGGGATTGGATACACGGTGCATACAGGCGGAAAACCGGCAGTGGAACCGGGAAATCCGGAGCTGGCGCAGCTCCGGGGAGAGGTGACGAACATGCGTCAGATGGTGGCCTTGTCGTTGTTGCAGCAGCAGTCGGCTAGCGAACGGCTGCGCGGTGTGAGCTATGCGGTACAGGTTCCGTCGTCGGACACGGAAGTGCTTTCGGCGCTGCTAAGGACCGTCAATCAGGATCCCAACACGAATGTCCGGCTGCAGGCGGTCGACGCATTGCACCAGTTTGGCGCGAGCCCGCTGACGCGCACGGCCGCTGTCCAGGCGATCGGCAAGCAGGATACGGCGCTGGTGCAGATCGCACTGATCGACCTGCTGGTGGATTTGAAAGACAAGGCATCGGCGCCGGAGCTGCTGAAGCTGTCGGCGGATGAAAAGGTCGATCCGGCGGTGCGTCAGTATGCCAAGTCGGCTCTGGGGAAACTGCAATGAAGAGCCGTTGCTACACAATAGTGGAACCGGTCGCTAGCGCTCGCGGCTCGGTGACGCCCAAACAGAGCCGCGAGCGGCAGCGGCCGGGTTGTGACGGCGCACGATGGTCCAGAGCGCACTATCTGCTCTTGGCGCTCAGCCTGTCCGTTTTCGGCCAGCCACTTGAAGAGCGCACCACCGAGCATAAATCCTTTGCGGGCGTGCATGAACTGATCATCGACAACGTCACTGGCGCGATCGAGGTTTCGGCGTCCACCGGCGGCTCGGTTGAAGTCGATATTGAGAAGACGCTGCACGCGAGGTCGCAGGACCGCATGGCGCTGGCGAAGAAAGAAGTTCAACTTTCAGAGACGCAGCAGGGTGGATTGGTACGGCTGATGGTGGATGGCCCGTTCCGCTGCGGCGGCGGCACGTGCTTTCACGAGGGCGAGGTGTATGAGTTCGAATACAACTTCAAGGTCAAGGTTCCGCGCAGCATCAATCTGGAGCTGCGGACCGTCAATCACTCGCACATTCTGGTCGAGGGCACTGCGGGCGAGTTCAAGATCAGCAATGTAAACGGTGGAATCGAGATGCGCGAAGTCGAAGGGTCGGGTTCGGTGCACACGGTGAACGGCCCGGTGAAGGTCACCTTTGCGCGGAATCCGTCGGGCCCGACGTCGTTCAAGTCGGTGAACGGAACGCTGGACGTGGCTTTCCACGGCGGGTTGAACGCCGACGTGAACATGAAGACCATGAACGGCGGGATGTACACGGATTTTCCGGTTTCCGCGCGTCCGGTGGCCGGGTCGCAAGGGGAGCAGCGGGATGGCAAATACATCTATCGCAGCAATCGCATGACGGGAGTCCGGATCGGCAGCGGGGGGCCGGAGTTGTCGTTTGAAACATTGAATGGAGAAGTATTGATCAGGAACAGGGAAAAGTAAAAAATGAAAAAAACAACAATAAGAAAGAGCATCTGGACAGTCGGAGCAGCGGTTTGGACGATGGGAGCCGCGCTGGTATTCGGGCAGGACACGGGAGATCGTTTGACGGTGCCGTTTCGCGACGCGTCGAAGCCGCGCACGGTAAACATCGAGGTGTTCAACGGCAGTATCACCGTTCGTGGCGGCAGCGGCAATGACGCGATTATCGAGGCCAACGGCCGAGCCAGCCGCAACCACCGCCCATCGAGCGTTCCGCCGGGCATGCATCAGATCACTTCCAGCAGCTCCGGCCTGGATATCAGCGAGGACAACAATGTCATCAACATTCGCGCCGGCGTGATGCATTCCGCCGACGTAGTGGTGCAGGTGCCGGCGCAAACCTCGCTTAAGGTGCGCAGCGTAAACGGCGGCAAGATCGTGATCGAAGGAGTCTCCGGCGAAATCGATGCGCAGAACATGAACGGATCGGTCACCATGACCAACGTATCCGGCTCGGTGCTGGCCAATTCGATGAACGGCAGGGTCACGGTTACTCTGGATCGCGTGACACCCAACAAGACCATGAGTTTTTCGTCGATGAACGGGACTATCGATGTGACGCTGCCTGCCGACATCAAAGCGAATCTCAAGTTGAAGAGCGACAACGGCGATATCTGGAGCGATTTCGACGTCAAGCTGACCGGTTCACAGCCTCCACAGGTGGACGATCAACGCAGCCACGGCGGCCGGTATCGCATCCGGCTGGACAAGACTATGTACGGCACCATCAACGGCGGCGGTCCGGAGATGCAGTTTGTGACGTTCAATGGAAATATTTTGATCCACAAGAAGTAGGAGTCAGGAGACAGGCTGCCGGTTCTGGCTCCTTTCACCGCGCTCGTTTCTCGACCAGCACAACGGCTACTGCGGTCTCCGGGTCATCTTTATTGACGGTCACGGACAGCCGATCGCCCGGGCGCAGGAGCGAATCGCGAATCGGCGAGCCTTGCGGATCGCGGAACATCGTTTTCGCGATCAGCCGCAGCCGAAGCGCGCGCTTGTCGGGACTCTCAAGAACCAGTTCCTTCTCGCCGAGCTTACGCAGGTTGCCCTCGAACGCTTTGGTGTCCGGCATCACCACGGCTTGAAAAGACGCTTTACCCCAGGGTTCGACGCTCTCAAGCGTGGTAATCGAAAGCGTGCTGCCGTTTTTCAGCGCGATCTTCAGAGGACCGCTAGCAGTCGCGGGTCCACGCAGCGGGCCGATATCCGAAGTGCGGTCCCACCGTCCGACGTCGCGCAGGTCGAAGATACCGTTCACGACATTGTTTGAAACCATCAGCACCGTCGCGTCTCGGAACGGCCCGGTCGCCGCGGGCGCGCCAATGTCGACGGTCAAGGGAGTCGTCGCTTCGACATTTAAAAGCCCGAGTGTCTTGCTCGACACGAAGCCCTTCAAGTCGAGATAACGATCGGAATTGCCATAGCCACCGCCCGACACGAGCTTGGACGTGTCGGCAAGAAGCTTCACCGCAAGATCGGTCTTGACGGCAGGACCTCCGTTGACTGAGACTTCTGCAGTCAGGGCGCGAAACGTGAAATCGATCGTGGCGGCGTATGAGAATCCGGCGGAAAACAAGGGAACGAGCAGAAAGGCGCGCATGACATTCCTCTTTTTGAAAGATACTCCAACTGGAGCGCGCACGTCCCGAACTCCTGTATCCTGATTTCTTATGGCTCGCTTCCCCGGTGTCGACTACCTTCTTATCGACTCGCAATTCAGCGAACAGGAACTCATGGTCCGGCAGACCGCTCGTCAATTTGTGGACGATCGGGTGGTGCCGGTGATTCGCGATTGTTATCGCGAAGCTCGATTCCCGTTGGAGCTGGTGTCCGAGATGGGCAAGCTGGGCTTCTTCGGAGCGAATCTGGAGGGCTACGGATGCGCCGGAATGAACAACGTCGAATACGGGCTGCTCATGCAGGAACTGGAGCGCGGCGACACCGGACTACGCAGTTTCGCCAGCGTGCAGGGCGGCCTGGTGATGTACCCGATCTACACGTATGGCACCGAGGATCAGAAGCAGCGCTGGCTGCCCAAGCTGCAATCCGGCGAGGCGCTGGGCTGCTTCGGACTGACCGAGCCAGGGTTCGGATCGAATCCGGCGGGCATGCTGACGCGAGCGGTCAAGCAAGGCTCCTGCTGGGTGATCAATGGCGAAAAAACGTGGATCACCAATGGCTCCATCGCGGACGTCGCGGTGGTGTGGGCTCGGGCGGAGGACGGTATTCGCGGGTTTCTGGTCGAGCGCGGGACGCCGGGGTTCACGTCGTCGGAACTGCACGGAAAAATGTCGATGCGGGCGTCGGTCACGGCGAGCCTTTCGTTCAGCGATTGCCGGGTACCGGAGAGCGCGATGCTGCCGGGCGCGAAGGGACTCAAAGGGCCGCTGGGATGTCTGTCGCAGGCTCGCTTCGGAATCGGATGGGGCGTGATCGGCGCGGCGATGGACTGCTATGAAACGGCGCGGTCTTACTCGGTTTTAAGAAAACAGTTCGACGATAAGCCGATCGCGTCGCATCAACTGGTTCAGGAAAAGCTCGCGGACATGGTGACGGAAATCACCAAGGCGCAGTTGCTGGCGCTGCATGCGGGGCGATTGAAGGACGCGGGAAAAATCGAGCCGGCGCACATTTCGATGCTCAAACGAAACAACGTGCGGTCCGCGCTGGAGGTGGCTCGCACGGCGCGCGATCTGCTGGGCGGGAACGGCATCATGGACGAATATCCCATCATGCGGCATATGTGCAATCTGGAAACCGTCAAGACTTACGAGGGTACGGATCACATCCACACACTGGTGATCGGCGAAAGGGTGACTGGCATCGCGGCATATAAGTAGGGCGTGGTAACATAAGTTTTAGCCCGCCGAGGATTCTGTATGATCATTTTGCTGACGTTTGTTCACGTGGTTGTGTGCTTGTTTCTGGTCGTGGTCGTCCTGCTGCAGAGCGGGAAGGCGGCAGACTTGGCGGGCGCATTTGGCGGCATGGGTTCGCAGACGGTGTTTGGGCCGCGCGGCGCAGCTTCGGCGCTCTCCAGGGCGACAACGGTTGCGGCGGCGTTGTTCATGGTGACGTCGTTGTCCTTGTCGATCATGGCAACGCGAGCCGGACATGGGGCGTCATCCACGATTCTGGACAAGGCTGCGAAGCCGGTCCCAGCCCAGAAGGGTCCAGCTCCGGCACAGGTCCCGGTGGGCGAGTCGGTACCGCTTCAGGTGCAGCCGTCCGTGGACGGGAAACAATTGCCGACGCAGACCATCCCGGCTCCAGTGGTGCCGAGTCCGGACCGGCCACTGCCGCCGAAAAAGTAGTCCACCTTGCGGAGGTGGCGGAATTGGCAGACGCACTAGCTTGAGGTGCTAGCGGGAGCAATCTCGTGGGGGTTCAAGTCCCCCTCTCCGCACCATTTAAACCTTGGACGTTTCATTAGTTTACAGGCTCCAAATTTTTGTGTGACTCACGTGTGACTGGAACTGCAATTGCCGCGGTCTGGAAATGCGCGATAAGCAGAACGGCCTGATCGTCGATTACGTCGGCGTCTTCCGCAATTTGCAAAAAGCGCTGGCTATCCACGGAACCGCACTGGGCGAGCCGAAACCGGAAGTCTCACCCGCCCACAAAAAAGAAGAACTGGTGAGCCAGCTTAGGGAAGCGGTTTTGGGTACCACGGCCTTCTGCATGGAACGCAGCGTCAACCCGGCGACGATCCAGGAAGCCCGAGGGTTCGAGAGGGTGAAGCTGGATGGAGGAGGAGCAACTGGATCTGTTCCAACTCGCCGCCGGCGGCGCGACACAATTTGGAGCACGTGCGGCGAAGATCGTGTGGAGCGATGCCGGGAACTCCGACTTCGGCCGCGTACTGCCGGAGCATATGCCAGACGACCTTCTCGCCCAGGTGCTCGCCGGTAACCGCGCCCGCGCGGTTCACGGGTCGGAAGACGTGCCCAGCGGCAACGCCCGCCGGGGATCTCCAGGCATCGATTGCGATTTTCACCCAATTCGGCATGGGCGCGGCACGAACTCGCCCGTCCTCCCCGACCAGATCGACGATGCACCAGCGTCCATCACGCTGTTGGACGTGCGCGAAAGTCAGCGCCGCGACTTCTGATCGCCGCAATCCGCAGCCGAGAAGCACTGCTAGGATGGCGCGATCGCGTAGGCCGCGTACGGTCGAGATGTCGGGCGTGCTGAGGAGCGCCTGAGCCTGCCGTTGCGACAGCCAGTTCCCGACGCGGATGCCAGTCGATTTGACTCTCTTTACCCGGCTGATCCCCTGGGCCAGTTCCGGCGCGAGCAGCCCGTTGTCTGCTGCCTCAGCCGCGAGCTTGCGAATGGCCGACATTCTAATAATGATGGACGACGACCCGAGGCGACGCTCTTCGAGCGATACCCTCCACGCGCTCACCGTTGCCTTAGTGAAGCCGGGCCGCGGAGCCCGCTGAGACCAGGCCATAAACTCGTTCAGGGCCATGTTGTAGACCCGCTTCGTGATCGGCGACGACACGCTGTCGAGCACGAGCGCCTCGCCAAATGAAGGCTTTAATCTTGCAAACGCATTGCTAGGCGTGACTACAACCGTGCGGACCTTGAAACTATCTTTCGGTGGAAGACCGGCGGCAGGGGAATTACTCGTTTAGAGCGAAATTCAGACCTCGAAATCAGCGACGCCCTCAGGTTGGCGCTATCGGCTCAGACGGAACGCGCAGCAATATCCGTTCTTTGCGGTCTCGCGGGAGTAGACATTCCCGTCGCGTCCGCGATTCTCACAGCAATCGGTTCGCAGCGGCACACAATCATAGATTTCCGCGCACACCAATCGCTTGGGGTGGCACGCTCTTGGCATTCGGTTAATTTTTATCTTAGGTACCTGAACCATTGCCGAGGGTTGGCACAGGAAAACGGGGTTAGCCTGCGCGACCTCGACCGTGCGCTTTGGCAGTGGTCGAGAGAGCATTCCGCCGACTGACCCGCCCTGATAAGCAGCATTGTCGGTAGTTGCTAGTCTAGAATCGAAGAACGGTTGGAGGATTGGGACTCACAGCCTTCAGGATCGCCTCGGCGAGAAAAATCCATGCCTAACGTGAAAGACAGCCCGAAGATTCTTGTGGTCGATGTGGGAGGAACGCATGTCAAAGTGCGGGTCACGGGAAGACGCGAAGAGCGCAAAATCGATTCTGGCCCCGCGATGACCGCGGCGAAGATGGTGCGGGATGTAAAGCGGATGGCCAAGGACTGGCAATATGACGTTGTCTCGATCGGATTTCCAGGGCTCGTGATCCACGGACGCCCGGTGCGCGAGCCTCACAATCTCGGCGGCGGCTGGGTTGGATTTGATTTCGCCAAGGCGTTCCGGCTTCCAGTCAGAGTTATGAACGATGCCGCTATGCAGGCACTCGGAAGCTATGAAGGGGGACGTATGCTGTTCCTCGGCCTCGGCACAGGGCTTGGGGCTGCAATGATCGTTGACGGAGTCCTTGAACCGATGGAGCTGGCGCATCTTCCTTACAAGAATGACAAGACATACGAGGACTATGTTGGCCTCCGCGGCTTGGAACGATTAGGGAAAAAACGGTGGCGACGTCACGTGGCGATTGTCGTGAAGAAGCTCGGTGACGCTTTGGGCGCCGAATACGTTGTATTGGGGGGCGGCAATAGCAAAATCCTCAAGACGCTTCCTGCCCACGCGCAACTCGGCGACAACCGCAATGCATTTGTTGGGGGCGCTCGCCTCTGGAAGAATGATTCCAGAGGGCGATAACCAATCTGGTTATACAAAACGAACTTCTCTTCATAGATGACAATTCGGCAGGAGACACCGGGACGGTTCCATTTCCTGGATCAAACAGACAACAATCAGCGGAGCGCTGGGCCTGATGTCGCGGAATATCGGTAGTCCTCCATGAATCCTGGTCGACGGCAGCCAGAACCGTCTCGGTCCTTCCGCCTTGACATAGAATGACGGGATGCGAATCAGAAGAACCTACAAGACTCTTGTGCAATGCTGTCTTCTCTTGTCGGGCTTGGAATTTGGTCCCAAGATTAAAGCTCAGGGTCCTCAGGAAAAGGCGGCGACGCAGCGCGTGGTTCTGGTTGGACAGGCGCTGATTCGAACTGACCTGCGGCCTAGCGTCGCTGCGACGCCCCCGCCGATTTCGCGGATTCCTGAGAACGCGCGATGACATACGCGCGGATTGCTTTCACTTCTCTTGTTGAGAGAATCTTCTTGAACGAGGGCATTCCGAAGGAAGCTCGTGTGCCGCCGAATACGATGGCTTCGAAGGAATCCAGCACTTCTTTGCTCGAGTAGCGCAGGTCGGGGAGCGGACCGGCGACGGCGTTCAGTCCGTGGCAGAAGAAACAATTGCTGTTGAACAGCAGGGCCCCCTGGTGTACGGTTCGCGGATTCTGTTTCGCCGTGCTCGCCGGCACGGGAGCGTTCTTATGCCCATATGCTGGCGCATTCAGTTGCGCCGAGCCGTTGAGTGCAAATGTAAGGATGCGGCCGTATCCGGGTCTCACCGCCCCGCTTGAGGGAGCGTTCATCAAGCCCGCGGCCCCGCCCCAGCCGACCATCACCGTAACGTATTGCACTTCATCCACCGTATAGGTCACTGGAGGCGCCATAATCCCGGTCTCGGCGTCGAAGCGCCATAGTTGTTCGCCATCACTGGCCCGATACGCTGCGAAAATGCCATCGGCTCGTCCTTGGAAGATTAGATTGCCTGCAGTGGCCAGAACACCGGCTCCGTCCACCACCGGGTACGGTGCCCGCCACGCCGCCTTCTGGGCGATCGGGTCCCAGGCAAGCAGCTCGCCCGCTGGCGGCGCCATCGCCTCCATCTTGGCGAAGAGTGGTCCTTCGTAGTTGCCGTCGATTCCAACGTTGTCGCGCTCGGGATCATACTTCCATTTCTTATCGGGGACGTGCACCATCTGAGTCCCGACTCGCGCCGGGAGGTACACGAGCCCGGTACCTGGATGAAATGCCATCGGATTCCAGTTATGAGCGCCGTTGGGTTCGGGTGAAAGGAGCTTCGGATTGCCGTCCGCTACACCAAGGAATTCAATGGGGCGGCCAGTCTTGGGATCGATCCCGCTGGCCCACGTGATTCCGCTGACAAAGGGCGCCGCCGACAAAAACTCGCCCGTTTGGCGATCGAGCACGTAGAAAAAGCCGTTCTTGTTTGCCTGCAGTAGAACCTTCCGCGCGGCGCCGTTGATTTTTAAATCAGCCTGAACGAGAGGCTGCGTTGCATCGTAATCGAAGCTGTCGCCGGGCGTGGTCTGGAAATACCAGGCGAGTTCTCCTGTGGCGGCTTTGAGCGCCACGATGCAGGCTGTGTAGAGGCTGTCACCATCGCCTCGGAGCGCACGATACCACGTGGACGCGTTCCCCGTTCCGAAAAACAATAGGTCGAGCTCCGGGTCGTAAATCACGCCCTCCCAAGGCGAGCCTCCGCCGCCACCTTTCCACCACTCCTTGCCCTTCCACGTTTTCGCGGCTGTTTCCATTGCGGCGGACTCGAATCCGGCTTTTGGATCGCCCGGGACAGTATAGAAGCGCCAGCGCTGTTCGCCGGTTTCAGCATCGTAAGCGGTTACGTAGCCGCGCACGCCAAATTCGGAACCGGCGTTGCCGATCACGACTTTATCTTTAACGATGCGAGGAGCGGCGGTGATGGAGTAGGCCTTCCCATCCGTCGTCTGGACACTCCAGACAGGCGTGCCGTTGCGCTGATCGAGAGCTATGAGACGTCCGTCGAGCGTTGCTACATAAACCCTGCCATCGGACAGGGCGACGCCGCGGTTCACTACGTCGCAGCAGAAGAAATATGCCTTTTCGCGAGCGACCTTCGGGTCGAAAGTCCATTTCATGCGCCCCGTCTTGGCCTCGAACGCGAAGACAACGCTCCAGGGGCCGGTGGTGTAGATAATGCCGTTCTCCACGAGCGGAGTGGCTTCGACGCCCCGTGTGGTACCGATTTCTTTACTCCACACCAAGCCCAGCGTGGAAACCGTCTTTTCGTTGATCTGGCTAAGCGGACTAAAGCGCTGGTCGGTCGGTGAACCGCCATAAAGGGTCCAGTTCTGGTCGCTTTGTGCCGTGGCCAGTGGCAGGGAAATCGCGCAGATTGCAATCCATCGTTTCTGCATCGCTATGAGTCTCGTCGGTTACTGTCACATCAAGATAACAAACGCAGTTGCTCGCAGGAAGGAGCCGCTCGGTGTGCGTCAAACACTCGGCGACAATGTCTGCCTGATGTCCACCATTATCGGCAGCGAACCCAAAACCGCGTTCGCGATACACGCGGGCCGCCCAAAGCACTCAGTGCTGCACGGTAATGAGCAGATTTGACTGAATGTTCAGACCGTCGTACGTCGCCGTGAGCGGAAGATCCCCATCTGGCACGTTGGAGGGCACTACCAGGTTGATCTGATACGTGCCCACCGCAATCAGGCCCGCGAAACTCACCGAGGCCTGAATGCCGCCAATCTTAACCACCGGGAACGGTAGCGGAAGATTTCCCGACTGCGTCAGTGCTCCGTTCACTACCTGGACATCGGTGGGTCCGAACCCGGTCCCCGCGACGTAAATCGTTTCGCCGGGCTTGACCGGCGTCGTAAGGTTGGGAGCGCTGGGAAACAGACCTGGCGGTCCGATGAGGGAATTGTCGCTAGCGTGTCTGCCGTACACATAGTGAAGACCAGCCGACGACACAAATTCGAAGAACGAGAGGGACTGGGGCTGCGCCGAGACCGTCGTGATGTTGCTCTGCACGCCGCCCACCGTCACCTGCACTTGCACTGACGACGGCAGAGCATCGGGCGGAGTCAGAATATTCACTTGAGCGGGGCTGATGAAGTAGACGTATGCGGGCTTTCCGTTGACTGTGACGCTGACGCCGTCGAGTTGAGTCGGCAACTGGTTGTTCACGAAGTCCGGGCCCAGCCAGATGCGCGAATCGCCGGCAGGCGCGAGGTTCGATCCCTTGATCTCCACCCACATGTTGGGCGCAATCAGCGGAGCGTCGCCGAAAGCGTTGGCCACCAAAGTAATCGCCGGCGCGCCTCCGTTCGAATTCACTGCGGTCGAGGTGAGGGTGAACTGAGTGCCGAACCCGGTGCCCGCGACGGCGGCGGCAATATTGACGCTGCCCGGTGTCGATCCGAAGGTCACACCGATGCCTGCCGTTCCGGTGCTGTCGGTCAGCGAACTATGCGCTGAGAGCGTCGCATCGCCTGAAGTTACAGCGAAAATCACGGTCGCGCCTGGCACGGGCACTCCGCCCCGTCCGTTCACCATGACTTTCAAAGGTTTCGGCAGTGTTGTCCCGACGGTCCCGGTCTGATTGTTACCATCGGCGATCGCAACCCCGCTGGGAGCATCGAAAACGAGTTTCCGGATCACGTTTCCGCTCGGATCGGCCACCAGGAGATCGCCGTTCGAGTCCACCTTGATTCCCTTGCCGTTGAATCCGGTGGTGGTGTTTGCCAGTGCTCCGTCGGCCACGGGGGCTGTGCCCGACCCGCTGACGACGTGAATGATCCCCGCGGTATTCACGCGATATATGCTGTAGTTGGTCGACATGATGTACAGATTGCCGGCGCCGTCAACAGTCAATCCGGCCGCGGCGGTAAGGGGGGACTTGGCCGGTGCGCCATCGGCGGGGCTACCGGCGATTCCGTTGCCAGCGACCGTACTGATGATGCCGCCCGGCGTCACCATTCGCACCGCATTGTTTCCGGAATCGCCGATGTAGACGTTCCCCGCCGCATCTGCGGTCAGGATGCTGGAGCCTGCTAATCGCGCGCTCGTCGCCAGCCCCCCATCGCCTGAATAACCCGGCGTGCCTGCCGTGCCGGCAAAAGCTGTAATGATCCCACTCGGCGAGATCTTCCTTACTCTCGAGTTACAGCAATCGCCAACATAAATATTACCGGCGCTATCCGCCGCGAGCCCGGTTGCAACGTTCAGTTGGGCCTTCGTGGCTGGACCGCCGTCTCCGGAGCCGGTGGCCGCGCTCGGGTCTCCCGCGAACGTGCTGATCACACCGGCGGCGCTGATCTTATAGATCTTCTGGAAAGTACCGAGGTAGAAGTTCCCTTGACCGTCGATCGTCATCGAAATTATCTGCGGAAGTGCGGCCGAAGCCGCCGTCGCGCCGTCCGTTGGGTTTCCCGGAAGCCCGTTGCCCGCGAAGGTGCTGATGGTGCCGTTCGGGGCGACCTTGCGGATGCGGTAGTTGCTGGAGTCCAGGATGTACACGTTGCCTTGTGTGTCGGCGACCGTATCCAGGACGGTACCGAATAGCGCGGACGTGGCTGTACCGCCGTCTCCTGCATAGTGCAGACGGCCGGCAATTGTGAGCACATTTCCGCCGCTAAGCTGGCGCACGCGATTACCACCCGTCTCCGCGATGTACAGGCCCCCGGACCCATCCGGGGCGAGCCCTTGCGGGCTGATGACATACGTGCTGGTCGCGGGCCCGTCGCTATAGGCGAACGTCGGCGTTCCAGCCACCTGGGTTAGGTTTCCATCAGTGCCGATTTTGTATATCTCGCTAAAGCTGAGGTCCGAAACGAATACGTTCCCGGAACCGTCGGCAGTCACCGCCCCCGGTATGCCTATCGGGCTCGCCGTGGCGGGACCGTTTACAGGATGGTCCCCAACGCCGCTACCTGCGAACGTAGTGATGACGCCGTTTGAGACCTTACGGATCCGGTAGTTTTCGTTGTCAGCTATGTAAAGGTTGTTCGAGCTATCGATCCCGAGACCCGTGGGATAACTCAACTGCGCCGAAGTTGCCGCCTGGTTGTCGCCGTTGTATCCAGCCGTTGCCGTTCCGGCAACCGTATGAATGTTTCCGTCGAGTGTGATCTCACGGATGCGCGAGGGTTCGGCGAAATAAATGTTGCCCGCCGAATCGAGCGCGATTCCTTGGGCGACGCCCACCTGCGCCTGCGCCGCCGGCCCGCCGTCCCCACTGAATCCGGGCGTTCCGTTGCCAGCCAGCACCGTCACCGTACCGGTGGGCGACAGCTTGTACACTAGACCCGACGCCGTGAGATAGAAGTTGCCGTCCTTGCCCAGCTTCATGTCGTTGACGGCGACGCCCAACTGGACCACAGTGCTGATGGCGCCGCCCGGCGCGAACTTCCGGATGCGGTAGTTGCCGGGATCAAGCACATACACATTGCCCGAATTGTCAGTGACCACTGCACGCGGCGCGGACAGCAATGCCTGCGTCGCCGGCCCTCCGTCGCCCAAGGGAAAGCTCCCGGCGAACGTTTTCAGCACGTACGGAGAGTTTGCGTTCTGGCCGAAGATGAGGCCACCGCCGAGAATCGTCAATCCCAGAATGTCTAGAGCATGGCGCGACATGTTTCCACTCCCCTACCGGATGTAGCGGAAACCAGTGAGAAATCGCCTCACTCCCCACCGCTATTGGATCGCGTCCGCACGCGGAGGCTTTCTTAGCCTGGGCCCAGTGGAACCCGAACTTTCCATTTAGGACCCCCGAGTCCCGCTTAGTATACACCTAGCCGCCCCGACCCTTCCTAGCATTGCCTCGAAAGCCGACTGGACAGATGGGGTCTCGACCAGGCTCAATGGGATGACACATCACCTATGAATTTTCGACTTTCCTGCGAACGGGCAACCCCTAGACCAGTTGGGAGACGCGGTCCAGAAGTCGGGTAATAGGAAGTGTTGCCCGATAAGGTTCATTATCGGAAGTAGCGAATACGAACCGTTCGCGAGTTTCCAGAGGCGTTTGTGGAGGGAACACCGCTGAGCGGTAATGCGTCAAAAGATAACGAGGTAACCAATATCAGCGAGGGGACGAATGGTGCACGTTCCGATCAGGGTCCGGAGGCGAGTCTCGGAGAAGTGTTCGGATCGAAACCCGCCTTCTGTCATGAGACTCTCGCTACTTTCGGAGGACACCGCGTGTCCCAACCGTTGATACCACTCTCGTCGAGCCGGAACTGAGGCGCACGAATAGACCGACAGGAGCCGTGTGTCTGGCATGGGAGCTAACCGACGCATTTCCGATAGAACCCCGGTCTTGTTACTCATGGTTCCCCAGGTGTTCGTCAGGCACGTTGCGAAATTAAACGCTGCGGCAACGGGTGTGGCGGCAGCATCGCATGTGATGAAATGCAAGTGACGACCACCGCTGCGACGGTGTGCCTCGGCTACATAGCTATGCTCGTAATCCACTCCAACAGCGAAGCGGAGGCGGTCACCCAGTGCGAGCAGATGGCGTCCGGCGCCGCAACCAAAGTCGATCACACGCATCCCTTCCGTGATCATATCGTCGAGAACGTCGAGTTCGGCGCGCAAGAACGCTTGGATCGCCGGAGGCTGCGTAGCGGGATCGAGCGCCCGAGTCAATAACCCACCTGCGTAAACATCATCGTTGGACACAAAAGCTCCAGTAAACGATCCGCTTCGTTACTTGCGTCTCAATAGCACATAGGTCGGCCCGCCTGTCCCGGAACCGCGAATGTACAAATCATCGTCTACCCTTTTTGTACTCCAAAAAGCGACCGTCTGTGCGGCGATCGATAGTGGACGCATTGGCCCTTCTGCCGTAAGCGCCAACGCCTCGGACTCCGAGGAGCCTGATAACGGCCATTATCGGACGGTCCAAAACAGCCCAATGACGTTGGGTGAAGATGACGTGACGGCGACTTCACGGGACAGATCGCGGGTCCATTCCGGATTGCAGGAGCCAAGTGCGTTTCTCGATCCTAATCCGGTTCTGGACGCTCAGATTCGGCTTTCTCCGAGTGGCGCGTCACTCGCCCGGGCGAGTTGCCACTCCCCTCGAACGCCTATCTGGATAGGTTCCGGAGGGCAATCCTGCCTCAAGATTGATTTGTTCTCCGGTGATGGGGTGGGGGAATTTCAGATATTGGGCGTGCAGGAAATATCCTCCATCGCCGGGGAGGCCGGGGAGATTTTCAAGCGGCTGGCCGGTTAGGCCATACAGAGGATCGCCTACCAGGGGATGGCCGATGGATGCCAGATGGATTCTGATTTGATGAGGGCGGCCCGAACTTAGGTTTACCTCAAATGTTGTTGTCGTGGTGGTGCGTGAGATCACCCTTGCCAATGACTTTGACGCTTTGCCACTTGGGTTGGCGGCCCACACGGAACCGATGAGCGGGTGCGGTACGAGGCCGATGGGTGTGAGGATTTCGTAGGCGTCGTGCTGTGCAGTATTTTGAGCCAGCGCCCGGTAGATTTTTTGAATTTTGGGTGTGTTCCAGTTTGCGAATAGATTAGAGGCCGCCTGTGGTGTTTTGGCGAAGAGGACGATGCCGGTAGTGGCTCGGCCCAACCGGTGGACAGGGTTTGCGTTGGGGGTTAGACTTTGCACCAAGCGGAGGAGGGTGTTTTCCATGAATCCGCCGCCGGGGAGCGTAGGCAGACCGCTTGGTTTGTTGACGGCCAACAGATGGGGGTCTTCAAACAGAACTTCGAAGTTCTGAGGGGAGTCTGGTTCGATCCAGGGTGGGCGGTTCCAGACAAGTGTATGGCCTAAAGTG
>Ga0210400_10000620_pt1 | contig 38292 bp, 34 predicted proteins | sample IncBWH26MmetaG_FD_155456 | JGI IMG/M metagenome (GOLD analysis project Ga0210400, IMG submission 155456) | Forest soil microbial communities from Barre Woods Harvard Forest LTER site, Petersham, Massachusetts, United States - Inc-BW-H-26-M | ecosystem: Environmental > Terrestrial > Soil >... | reverse complement strand
GTAATGCAAATTTTTTAAGAAGAATGCGCCTTTTTTCTTCAACGTATATCCACCAATATCATTGGGATATAATTGCGGAGTATAACCGGGCAAATAATAAACTGTATTAGGGGTTAAAACAGGAAATGTTCCATCATCATTAGCAAAGCCCATCAATTTAAAAACATCGGAGGAACCGCCGGGTATATCTAACCAGAAAGATTTTCCTTCCAAAACATTTTTCTTTTTCTCCGCTTCGTAACTTACCAAATGGCCGTTAACGTGATGCACCAATTTTCTTTGTTGCGGAACAAATTCAAAAAAGCGCGCGAAAGTATCTTTGGCGATTTCATAAGGAATTTTTACCATATAAAAATGATCGGTTCCGTTACCTTTTATGGGGACTGCTTCCTGCATTTTTACAACTACGTCAGGCTTACCGAAAAAAGAACCTGTATAAAAATCAGGAACTATAAGTTTTGTTGTATCACCGGATTTACAACCTTGTTCAACCCAATTTCTAATTTTAGAAATCTCATCATCCGTTAGTCCGCGCTCTTTTACAAAATGACTGTAATTTTTATCCGCGGGCCAGGGGGGCATATAACGGGAAGAAGTCACAAATTTTATTTTATTGGCATTTTTCTTCGCATCATTGTAACCAAGTAAAGAAAAAGGGCCGGCTTCTCCTGTCCGGTGACAAGGCGTACAGTTTTTAAAAATAATCGGGGCAATATGCTCTGCAAAATTTACGGGAGGGTTATCTTCTTTCTTTTCACCTGTGCCGGTTGAGCAGGCAGAAAAAAGAATTATAATTCCCAGAATAAAATTGAAGTTTGAATATTTCACCAAAACGAATTCAGAATTTTCTAAACTTACAGCTTATCGATTTCTTTTGCTTTCTCCTCAACAACATTCACCTGCTTTTCTATTTCCTTTTTGATGTTATTGGCGCTTTCCTGTATGTCGCGTTGTATACCTGATGTGGCATCTTTAAACTGGCGTATCCCTTTTCCGATATTGCGCATAACGGTTGGCATTCCTTTTCCGCCGAATAAAAGAAGTACAGCCAGAAAAACAATAAAGAGCTCTCCCCCACCCAAAAAATCAAATAACAACAGTACCGTATTCATTTTAAAAATTTTTGTTTTTACGAAATTTTAAAAGTGTGTAAATCCCCAGGGCAAATACAATAGCAACAATGAGCAGGATAAAAATCTCGCTTCCGCCAAATTCATACATTCCGTTTGTTGATGCTAATAAAATTGTTTTCATGTTTCCACTAACGTCCGGGCGGATCCAGGTTTAATTTTTTACTGTTTCTGAATTTACTTTTAATATTTCCACGAGTTTTGCAACTGCGTAATCAATTTCTTCTTTGGTATTGTATTTACAGAACGAAAAACGTACTGCAGCACGGTTCATATCAATACCCAATCCGCGTAATACGTGCGAACCCTGATTACTACCCGAAGAACAGGCACTTCCGCCCGAAGCTGCAATGCCTTGTATATCTAAATTAAACAATAACATCTCAGCATCTTCGCTGGGAGGCAAATGCACATTAAGCACTGTGTACAAACTATGCTCATCAATCTCTCCGTTAAATTCAACGCCCGGAATATTTTTACGCAATTGCTCAATCATATAATTTTTCAATCCGCGAATATGATTTTGATGTTCTGTCATTTCACGGTTACAAATTTCAAATGCTTTTGCCAGTCCAACGATTCCGTAAACATTTTCGGTGCCACCACGCATATTACGTTCCTGAGCACCGCCAAGTATTAAAGGTTTTAATTTTATATCGTGATTCACATATAAAAATCCAACCCCTTTCGGGCCGTGGAATTTATGTCCCGCACAGGTTACCATGTGCACTTTCATAGCACGTAAATCCATTGTAAAGTGTCCCATTGTTTGCACGGTATCGCTGTGAAAAATAGCCCCGTATTTTTCGCACAACTCGCCCACTTTGTTAATAGGTAGTAAAGTGCCTATTTCATTATTAGCATGCATTAAAGAGACTAAAGATTTCGGATTTGCTTTCAATAACTCTTCCAGATGTTTTAAATCAACGTTTCCTTTTTTATCAATACTTACCCAGCTGAGTTTTATTTTTCCTTCTTTTTCAAGTTCGCATAAAGTATGTTCCACAGCGTGGTGCTCAATCTTAGAAGTAATCGCGTGTTTTATATCAAATGTTTCAATGGCCTTTACAATCGCCATATTATCCGCCTCAGTACCTCCCGAAGTAAAAAAAATTTCTGCCGGAGTTACATTTAAAAGTTTAGCCACAGCTTTACGAGCTGTTTCAATAGCTGAACGGGTTTTTCTTCCGAAAGCATGTATAGAAGACGGGTTACCAAACTCCTCTTTCATATACGGTAACATAGCTTGCAATACTTCCTCATCCAGACGGGTGGTGGCGGCATTATCTAAATAAACTTTCATATCCTATTCCAAATTTAGACTTTCAACAAATTTAAGGCTCTTATTAATCTCATTGTGCATTAACTTATCATTCTCTATAAACGCTACATTTTTACGGTATACCGCAACAGTTTTTTCAATAAGCGGAGAAGATTTTAAAGGCCTTCTGAACTCCAATGCCTGCGTGGCATTCATAAATTCAATGGCCAGTATTTTATACGTATTCTCAATCACTTTGTAACATTTTGTGGCGCCGTTGGCCCCCATACTCACATGATCTTCCTGGCCGTTACTGCTTACTATGCTATCCACCGAAGCGGGCGAACATAATTGCTTACTTTGGCTTACAATAGAAGCCGCAGTATATTGCGGGATCATGAAACCTGAATTAATCCCGGGATTCGCCACTAAAAACGGAGGTAAATTTCTTGCGCCCGAAATTAATTGATAGATGCGCCTTTCTGAAATACTTCCCAATTCTGAAATAGCAATCGCCAGATAATCTAAAGCCATCGCCAAAGGTTGTCCATGAAAATTTCCACCCGAAATAATTTCATCATTCTCCGGAAAAATGGTAGGATTATCGGTCACAGAGTTAATTTCTGTTTCGATAACTTCAGTTACATGTCTCACTACATCTTTAGTAGCGCCATGCACTTGCGGTATACAGCGAAAAGAGTAAGGATCCTGAACCGTTTCTTTTTTCTTCTCTGCAATTTTACTTCCTTTCAAGTAATTTCTTACCGCTCTGCCGGTTTCTATCTGTCCCTTATGCGGACGCACATTTTGTATCGCTTCACAAAAAGGTTCCGTTCTTCCGAAAAATCCGTCAAGTGCTATTGAGCCTGTAAGATCAGCCAGTTTATTCAGGTGATTTGATTTTATCAGACACCATACAGCATAAGCGCTCATAAACTGTGTTCCGTTTAAAAGTGCCAACCCTTCTTTTGACTGAAGTTTAACCGGCTTTAATTTCAGGTTTTTATAAAGTTGTTCGGTAGTAATTTTTTTGCCTTTGTAATACACTTCTCCTAAACCGATAAGTGGTAAAGTTAAATGTGCCAACGGAGCCAAATCGCCAGAAGCCCCTAATGAACCTTGTTGATAAATCACCGGCAAAATATCGTTGTTATAAAAAAACAGCATGCGCTCGGCGGTTTCTATACTTACTGCAGATTTGCCGTAAATAAAATTCCTGATTTTAAGGAGCAACATTATCTTTATCACATCCCTCGGCACTTCTTCTCCCATTCCGCAAGCGTGCGACTTCACAAGATTTTCCTGAAGCTGTTCAAGGTCTTTTTTCGGAATCACCACATTGCAAAGAGAACCAAAACCCGTATTGATACCATAAACAGCTTCGTTTTGCGTAGCCAGTTTTTTATCCAGATAAATGCGACAATTTTTAATGTTTTTTATGGCCGCCTCCGAAAATCCGAGCTCCTCGCCTGATGTAACAACTTTTTCTGCATCGGCAAGCGTAAAATACTTCCTTGGGTCTAATAAAAACATGGGTACAAAGATAGCTATAAGTTTTTGCTTTAACCCTCCTGATTTTAATACTATTAGCTTTTGAAATTTGGCTCATTTTAAGTACTAAATTCGTATATTCGTCGTTCGTATTTTCATGAGTATTACAAGCACAAAAAAAATCCAAATGGTTGATCTTAAAGGTCAGTACCAAAAAATTAAGCCTGAGGTGGATGCAGGTATTCAGGAAGTTATAAATAACACCGCCTTTATTAACGGGCCTGCGGTTAAAGAATTTCAAGCCGATTTAGAAAAATACCTGGGTGTAAAACATGTTATTCCTTGCGCAAACGGCACAGATGCTTTGCAAATTGCCATGATGGCTCTCGGCTTAAAACCGGGCGATGAAGTTATTACGGCCAGTTTTACCTATGTGGCGACTGCTGAAGTAATCGGCTTATTGGGTTTAACCCCGATTTTAGTGGATGTTTATCGGGACACTTTTTGTATTGATGTAAAGGCAATTGAAAAGGCCATAACACCAAAAACAAAAGCCATTGTGCCTGTTCATTTATACGGCCAGTGTGCCGACATGGAAGCAATTATGGCTGTGGCCAAAAAAAATAATTTATTTGTAATTGAAGATGTGGCGCAGGCTATCGGAGCAGATTATACATTAGGCAACGGAACAAAAGTAAAAGCGGGCACTATCGGAACAATAGGATGCACTTCGTTCTTTCCTTCTAAAAATTTAGGTTGTTACGGAGATGGTGGAGCGATTTATACAAATGATGACGCGTTGGCTTCCAAATGCAAAATGATTGCGCATCACGGACAAAGCGTGCAGTATGTACACGATGTCTTGGGAGTTAATTCACGTCTTGATACAATACAAGCTGCCATTTTAAAAGTAAAATTACAACACCTGGATGAGTATGCGGAGGCCCGTAACAAAGCTGCCGCGCATTATGATAAAGCATTTACCAATCATCCAAAAATTAAAACTCCGCTACGGGCAAAAAACTCAACACACGTTTTTCACCAATACACCTTGCAATTAGCCGGTGTTGACCGCAATAAACTGCGCGAGTTTTTGGCAAGCAAAGATATTCCAAGTATGATTTACTACCCGATTCCATTGCATTTGCAAAAAGCATATGCAAGTCCGCATTACAAACAGGGTGATTTCCCGGTTACCGAAAAATTATGTGCATGCGTTTTGTCTTTGCCCATGCATACCGAATTAGATGAAGAAACTTTAACTTATATAAGCAATTCTGTTTTAGAATTTGTCAATTTATAGATTATGAAAATTACTGTAGTAGGAACAGGTTATGTTGGTTTGGTTACAGGCACTTGCCTTGCTGAAACCGGCAACACTGTCATTTGCGTTGATATCAACGAAGAGAAAGTGAAAAAAATGAAAGAAGGCGTGGTTCCGATTTACGAACCGCATCTTGACACACTTTTTCACCGCAACATTAAAGCGGGGCGTTTATCTTTCACAACAAATCTGAAGGAAGCTATTGAACATTCTGTAATTATTTTTCTTGCGTTACCTACCCCTCCTGGCGAAGATGGCAGCGCCGATTTAAGTTATGTTTTAGGAGTGGCCGAAGATTTGGGAAAAATTATTAAAGATTATAAAGTCATTGTAGATAAGAGCACGGTACCCGTTGGAACTGCCGATAAAGTGCGTGCCGCTGTTGCAAAAAACGCAAAAGTAGAATTTGATGTAGTTTCTAATCCCGAATTTTTACGGGAAGGTTTTGCTGTAGATGATTTTTTAAAACCCGACCGCGTTGTAATCGGAGCGAGTTCTGAAAAAGCACGCAAAACAATGGAAGAACTTTATAAACCATACGTTCGTCAGGGAAATCCCATCGTGTTTATGGATGAGAAATCTGCAGAACTTACCAAATACGCAGCCAACGCTTTTCTCGCTACCAAAATTACTTTCATGAATGAGATTGCCAATCTCTGCGAAAAACTTGGCGCGGATGTAGATATGGTACGCATAGGCATTGGCAGTGACGATCGTATCGGAAAACGTTTTTTATTTCCCGGCATCGGTTATGGCGGAAGTTGCTTCCCGAAAGATGTACAGGCATTGGCAAAATCAGCTGATGAAGCAAACTATGATTTTAAAATACTTCATTCGGTAATGGAGGTAAACGAAAAACAAAAAACCATTATTGTACCCAAAATAAATTCGTATTTCAAAAATAATTTAAAAGGAAAACATTTTGCCTTATGGGGATTGGCCTTTAAACCCGACACAGATGATATCCGCGAAGCGCCTGCGCTTTACGTAATTGAAGAATTACTGAAAGCAGGGGCGACTGTTACCGCGTATGACCCGGAGGCAACAGAAAATGTGAAAAGAATTTTCGGCGATAAAATAAAATACACTTCAGGCCCGTATGAAGCTTTACACAACGCAGACGCTTTAATTATTGCAACTGAATGGGCACTTTTCCGCACGCCGGATTTCGACCGTGTTTCGGCCGAGTTAAAGAATAAAGTAATTTTTGACGGGAGAAATCTTTACGGCCTTGATCAAATGAAAAAATTGGGTTATTATTATTCCAGCATAGGACGTGAAATAGTTAAATAAATGACTTTTTTTAAATTTATATTCAGTCCCGCCAATCGTAAATTGCTGCTATGGATTACCGCTTTTCATATATTAATCGCCATCCTGTTTCATTGGGCCTATCCTTTCACTATTTATTTCCATGATACTCCCAACTATTTTCTTTCCGCAAAAATGAAACACTTCTACGGATACCGGCCTTACGGTTATTCGGGTTTTATAAATTTTTGTATAGGGGTTAACCAAAGTATTTATTCTGTTGTATTTTTCCAATCGCTCGCATACCCGATTGCTAATGTACTTTTCATTTTCACAATAGAATACCTGTTTCCTTTCAATAATAAAAAACTGCTTATATGGCTTGCAGTACTTATTTCTCTGGGGGGACAACAATTCATGTTGACTAATGTTCTTATCAGTGATAGCATATTTATAAGCCTTACCTTGGTTTGGATGGTTTGTATATTACATATTTTAAAAAATGAAAAAACAAACTATTTTCTGATTATTTTTTATGCGTTTGTTTGTTATGGCGCAGCAAAAACACGATATGCCGGCCTAATCTATCCTTTTATCGGCCTGGTTGTAGCAGCCATTCTTTTTCGGAAAAGCTATATGAAATTATTTATTAATGCTTTGGTTTCACTTATTTTATTCTTCTTTATTTACAAACAAGGAGTAAAAGAAAATAAAGACCTGTGTGGCATTGAAACTTTTTCCGCTTTTGGAGGATGGGCCAAATTAAATAACGCTTCTGTTATTATTCCAGAAGTAAAAGGAGAAATGCCTCTCAGGAAATTAGCAGACATACACAGTTTTTTCAAATTATTTCCCGACAGCACATACAGCCCTTCCAGAGTTTTAACCGGGCAATTAATGTGGAATAAATTATCCCCGGAAAAACAATATATGAACAAATGCTTGCTGGACAGGCCTCAGTTCGGATATCTCCCGATGTATGTTTCTTTAGGAAAAATTTACGGCGAGTATGGCGACGCCCTTATAAAAAATAACCTTTCCACTTTTATTACGCGTTTTTATGCCCCAAATATCCGCAATGTTATTTTTCCAAAATACGATGACATTACCGGTTACCTGAATCGTCCCGTTGATGAAAGTACCCGGAAAGTTTGTGCCACTGATTTTGATTATTTTGTGCCGCGAAATGATATTTATAAAAAATATATTACATGGTGGGTGCAAATAAGGTATTTTATTTTGACTCTTGCCTTTATTCTGGCAGTAGTTTTTTTACACATTATTAAAAAAATAAAACCCGGCCCGGAGTATAAGAAAATTCTTTACTTTATTTACATTTTTTTTATTTGCAATTCCGCCTTCCTTGCCTATGCACATCCGATTACAATGCGTTATTTGCTGACTAATGAATTTATTTTTGCTACCGCAATATTCATTATCATCGACCATCTTTTCTATCCGGGTGCGATTAAATCTAAAGCAAAAAAATAAACACTAATGAGTATGGAGAAAAAGAAGGTTTTAATTACAGGTGCCGCCGGGTTTTTAGGCTCACATTTGTGCGATAAATTTATAAAAGAAAATTATCACGTTATCGCAATGGACAATCTCATTACGGGCGATATGCGCAACATCGAACACCTGATGAAACTTCCTGACTTTGAATTTCATCATCACGATGTTACAAAGCACATTCACATCGGCGGCGAGGTGGATTATATAATGCATTTTGCTTCCCCTGCCAGTCCCATCGATTATTTAAAAATTCCCATACAAACATTAAAAGTTTCTTCTTTAGGTACACACAACGTTCTCGGCCTTGCACGTGTAAAAAAAGCACGTGTATTGGTAGCGTCTACCAGCGAAGTATACGGCGATCCGACTGTACATCCGCAAACGGAAGAGTATTGGGGGAACGTAAATCCGGTTGGCCCGCGCGGTTGTTATGATGAAGCGAAACGCTTTATGGAAGCTATCACAATGGCTTATCATAACACACACAATGTAGAAACACGAATTGTAAGAATATTCAACACCTACGGGCCGCGTATGCGTCTTAACGACGGACGGGTACTGCCCGCATTTATCGGACAGGCATTGCGCGGAGAAGATTTAACTATGTTCGGTGACGGAAGCCAGACACGTAGTTTTTGTTATGTTGCAGATTTGGTTGACGGGATTTACCGTTTGCTTTTAAGTGGCTATCATTTACCCGTGAATATCGGTAACCCGAGTGAGATTACAATTAAAGAATTTGGCGAAGAAATTTTAAAACTTACAGGTTCCAATCAAAAATTAATTTCATTACCGCTTCCTGAAGACGACCCTAAACAACGCCAACCCGATATTACAAAAGCAAAAGCCCTATTGGGATGGGAACCAAAAGTAAATCGTGCCGAAGGTTTAAAAATTACCTACGCGTATTTTAAATCACTCCCTAAAGAAGAATTATTTAAAACCGAACACCGCGATTTGGAAAAACTCAATAAGTAATTTTTTGTCACTGCGTCATTACAACATAACAGTTAAGGGATTAGTACAGGGAGTTTCTTACCGTTTTGCGACTTTACGGAAGGCACACAAACTTTCTTTAACCGGTTATGTAAAAAATTTACACAACGGCGATGTATTTATTGAAGTAGAAGGAAAGGAAGAAAACATCAATAAACTTATTGAATGGTGTTATATCGGTCCTCCTTTGGCCGAAGTAAAAGAATTGATTGCTGAAGAGAAAGAGCTGAATCATTTCCGGAATTTTGAAATTAAGAAGTAATATGTATATTTGTTATACATAAATACTTAAATAAAATAACCATGAAGAAAAAAATACTATCCGTTTTGGCGGCAGTTTGCTTAACCTTAACCACATTTAATGCAGGTGCACAGGCATTTGATGAAGGAAAATCAGTAGTTACTTTGGGATACGGTTTCCCGAATATCATATCCAGTACTTTCAGGTCAGTTTATAACTCAACAAGCCACACAAATTATTCTTTCAGCGCAGTAGGCCCGATCTTTTTAAGGTATGAATACGGATTATCAGAAAAAATCGGAATGGGTATTGTACTGGGATACTCTATGGCATCTATTTCTTACAATTACCAGGACTGGAACAGTAATTATACACAACAGGTAACATATACTCAAAAAATTGCATGGAACAGCCCTACCGCCGGCCTGCGTTTCAATATACATTTCGCAACTAAAGATAAATTAGATCCTTATTTTGCAGTAGGTGCAGGTTGGTCGGGCAATACGCTGACATATACTGACAATAATCCTCGTCAGACAAATACCAATCAGAATATCAGTTTTACCCCCTTTTATTTTGGTTTAGGAGTAGGATTAAAATACTACTTTACTGACAACATCGGTTTTTATACCGAATTCGGATTTGATAAATGGGCTCTTTTACAGGTTGGTTTAGCCTCTAAATTCTGATTATCATGAAATCAAAAAATCTGATCATTATTTGCATTACTTTTATTCTGAGCGTGTTTATTCTTGTCTCATTCAAGAGTACAAGTTATGATGTAAGAAAAATAACCATCTTAAGGTTATATCAATCTGCCGACTCTGATTTCGGAAATCAGATAATTATTTGCTATCCCGAGGGGAAAACAAAAAAACAAGCCTTACTGCAAAGCAAACACACAAACTATGAGATAAATGATAAAATGTTTTGTCAATGCATAAATGAAGTGCTTGCTAACGGCGTGCAAATTAAAAGCACCAGCAGTATCGGAGACTCTCATTTGATGGTTACTACATATATTTTTGAATAAAGTCAATTTTAAAGATTTAAACCCTCCCCTTCAGGAGGGTTTTTTTATTATCTAAATCCAAGCATTTATAGTATTTTTGCGCTCCCGATAGCTATCGGAATTAAAATGACCGCCGAAGAAGAAATAAAACGCCGCCGCACTTTTGCTATCATCGCCCACCCGGATGCGGGTAAAACCACTTTAACAGAAAAACTACTTCTGTTCGGAGGCGCCATACAAATTGCAGGGGCTGTAAAGTCGAACAAAATTAAAAAATCTACCGCTTCCGACTTTTTAGAAATTGAACGCCAAAGAGGAATTTCGGTTTCTACATCGGTGATGGCCTTTGAATTTAAGGGTAAAGAAGTAAATATTTTAGATACTCCGGGGCACGAAGATTTTGCGGAAGATACTTACAGGACATTAACTGCAGTTGACAGCGTAATCATGGTTATCGACTGTGTGAAAGGAGTTGAACCACAAACGCGTAAACTTCTTGAAGTTTGTCGAATGCGCAAAACACCGGTCATTGTTTTTGTAAATAAAATGGACCGCGAAGGCCGTGACGCATTTGAACTGATGGATGAGTTGGAGAAAGAATTGAAAATTAAAGTCCGCCCCCTGAGCTGGCCCATTGGCATTGGAAAAAGTTTTAAAGGAGTTTACAATGTTTACGAAAAGTCGTTGAATCTTTTTACAAGCGATGAAAAGCAAACCATAGCTGAATCGGTTGAAATTAAAAAACTGGATAAAGAAACTTTTGAAAAATATCTTAGCGAAGATTTTTCCAAACAATTATTGGAAGATATTGAAGTAGTAGAAACTGTTTATCCTGATTTTAAGAGCGAAGATTATTTAAAAGGAGATATATGCCCGGTATTCTTCGGCTCTGCTGTAAATAATTTTGGTGTGCGCGAACTTTTAAATTGTTTTGTGGATATTGCCCCCTATCCGCTTAAACGCGAAACAGAAGAGAGAATAGTAGATCCCTTTGAACCGAAATTCAGCGGGTTTATTTTTAAAATATTTGCCAATATTGACCCGAGGCACAGAGACAGGATTGCGTTTTTAAGAATTTGTTCGGGAAAATTTGAGCGGAACAAATACTATTTTCATAACCGCGAAAAAAAACAAATGCGTTTCAGTAATCCCACCGCATTTTTGGCTCAGAGCAAATCGGTTATTGATGAAGCATATCCGGGCGATATAGTGGGTTTGTATGATTCCGGAAATTTTAAAATCGGAGATACTTTAAGTGAAGGGGAAGTTTTACATTTTAAGGGAATCCCGAGTTTCTCACCTGAGCTTTTTCGATACGTTGTTAATCAGGACCCGATGAAGACTAAACAACTTCAAAAAGGTTTGGAACAATTAACTGACGAAGGGGTTGCGCAATTATTCACAAAAAAACAAGACGGCCGCCGCATTTTAGGAACCGTGGGAGCTTTACAGTTCGAAGTATTGCAACACCGTTTAAAAAGTGAATACAATGCTTCCTGCGGGTTTGAACAAATTAATTTACATAAGGCCTGCTGGATTAAATCTGAAGACAAAAAAGAGCTGGACACTTTTTTAGTTGACCGTGCTAACCACATTGCCTACGATAAAGAAGGAAGGCCGGTATTTTTAGCCGAATCCGCCTGGTTATTGCAAATGGCCCGGGAAAAATTTCCGAAAATTCAATTCTTCTTTAAGAGCGAATTTTAATTGTGCATTTAAATAAAAAATGGAAAAGCCTGCGTTCCATTTCACCAGTTACTCAACTTCCACCAAAAAAGTCTTGATAGCAGAAGTATCCCTTGCTGAATAAAGATAAAGTGTTAATTCCTCCTGCCCTTTGCCTACCGCAATAAAATTAAAATCGGTATAAGTCCCATGAAAAACAGAACCCATATAATCCACCTTATTAACAGGAATATCTTTTTTTAGCGTCCATAAATATTTTGTGTTATGGTCTTCCGGCAACGAAATACAAAATTTATCTCCCTTTCTTACTTTATTTACGCGCCCGCTCTGTTTTTCAATCTCAATTTTTTTATAGCCGCAGGAAACTAATAACGTTATAAGTATAGAAAAGATTATCATTCGGGATTTCATAGGATTAGGTTTTTTTATAAAGATAATGGATAACGTTTAAAAAATTGTTTTATTTTTAACTATTAATAATTTTCAATATGAGCAACGAAGAAAGCGCCATACAGGCACAAACAGCAGGAAACATAAAATGTAACGGCTGCGGAGCCAATCTTACTTTTGAACCCGGCACTGCTACCCTCGCCTGCCAATACTGCTGCGCCAAGAACGAGATAAAACAGGAAACTACATATGTAGAAGAAATTGATTTTGAGAAATTCCTGAGCGAAAGCCAACCCGAAGAAAGTTTACACGAAATAAATATCGTTAATTGCGTAAACTGCGGAGCATCTACTACGCTGAAACCTGATGTTACTTCCGACAGCTGTCCGTTTTGTGACACTCCTCTCATTGTAAAAAATGCTACTTCTTCTAAACTCATAAAACCAAAATATTTACTTCCGTTTAAGATTGAACGTAAAAAAGCGGGAGAAGATTATACGAAATGGCTGGGCGGATTATGGTTTGCGCCGAATGATTTAAAACAAAACGCTCAACGCACCATGGATAAACTGGTGGGTGTATATTTACCTTTCTGGACTTACGACTCTGACACAAGCACAGATTATACAGGAGAACGCGGAACGTATTACTACGTAACCGAAACGTACACCAACAGCAAAGGAGAAACCGAAACACGCGAGGTGCAACGCATTGCATGGTCATTTGCTTCAGGTAACGTGGATAAAAACTTTGATGATATTTTGGTTTGCGCGAGCCCTTCCTTACCGCAAAAACTTTCAAGCGCGCTTGAGCCATGGGATTTGGAAGCGCTGGCCGGTTTTGATGAGCGTTATTTAAGCGGTTTTAAAGCGGAGAGTTACCGTGTGGATTTAAAAACCGGCTTTGAAACTGCCAAAAACATCATGAAGCCTGAAATTGAAAGTAAAATTAAAGGAGATATTGGCGGAGACTTACAGCGCGTTAGCTCAATGAGTACCACCTACGACCATATTACATTTAAACATATTTTATTACCCGTTTGGATAAGCGCCTATAAGTACAATGAAAAAGTTTACCACTTTATGATTAATGCCCGCACAGGTGAGGTACAGGGCGAAAGGCCTTATAGCGTCATTAAAATTGCATTGACTGTTATTGCAGGGTTAGCTGTTATAGCCGCGGGTGTTTGGTTTTATATGAGGATGAAGTAGAGTTAGTCTTATATAAAGCTAGGGCATTTTGGAATAAATACAAAATTGTTTATTATGCGGTAACAAATCATTTCTTCTCCCCTTCTTCCTCCGGCGCATTTACAGTTCCAACCGGGTTTTTTAATTCCCATTCAGAGAAATCTTCGTTGGCTTCCATTCCGGTGCCCTGGAGCACTTCTTTTTTGGTGGTAATTTTTACAAATTCATTAGTATAAATTTTGCGGGTGGCTTCGTCCCAGTTTAATTTGTCGGTATTTAAAACTTCACCGGCAATGTTTACCACCACCACATTATTTTTTACTTCGGTACGTTTATTTTTTTCGTAACGAATTCCGTAATCGGCTTTAAGTGTGGTTTTAATTTTACTACTGTCATTATAAAACTCTACGTAAATTCCTTTCGGCATTTCGGTGTAAGGTTCCGGTACGTTAATCGTGTAATGATTCATTACAGGCGCTGTAATACGTATGCGCACGAGGCCCGAATCGGTATATAAAATTTCTACAATCTCTCCTTCTTCAGTAGGGAAAATATTTTGCTTTCCCATAATGTCGTCCACTTCGTGGTTCTGGTTACAGGAAACCAACACTAAAAAAGTAAAGAGGTGAATGGCAAAAAATATTTTTTTAAGGCCTCTCATTAATCGTACCTGGTTTTTTGGAACCAGGCGGAATTAAAAGTACAGCCAATCACAAAACGCAGAAAATGTTCCTGCACTAAAAGATTTTTTGTGGTTCCGGCAACACCGTATTCAGCAGTAATGTTGATCATGGTTCCTACTCTGTATTTTCCCACCGGTAAACCAAGCCCGGCACTGACAGCGTATTCGTTTATCTGGCTTCCTTTTAAGAAAAGATACCCTGTGTTATAACGTGCGCCCGCGCGGTACATAATCCGCCTGAAAAATGCACCTGTACCAATTGCCATCTTGCTTGGCTGGTATTGTATTCCTCCCGAAAAACGCCATTGGTCTTTCAGTCCCTGGCTCGTTCCTAAAAACTGAAACTTGCTCCACTGCTGGTATCCCACATCGGCTAAAAACGTAAACATTTCTCCGTGTTTAATACCTATTCCAAGAGTTTGCATAAAGGGAATGTAAACTCTTCCCTTAAAATTCGGGTCGTACGAAAAAGTATCAAAAGGGATTTCCCTTCCGAAAGAAGCCAATGTAAAATTATAACCTACATGCGTGGCACTTGCCGATACCGCTTTTGGCAAAGAGGCTGTGTATCCTACTGTTATTTTTGTTTTATTTTTAAGGCTCACTAATTTTTTTTCTCCGTAAATTTTTTTCAAACGATAAGCCGTTTTTCCGGTTCCGTCGCAACAAGGTTTTTTCTCTGTAACATCGCCATTTACATTATAGCAAATTGTATCTATTCGTATCACGCGCCTTCTTTTTCCATAATTTATATCAAAAGAAATTTGTGTTCCTCCCTGCACATAAACGTCATGCAATTGCGTTTCGGTATAATCGCAGGTATTAAATACCGAGCCGAAACTGGCAGGAAAATATTTTCGGGTTGAGTAATTAATGGTTCCGTATAAAAAACTAACATTGGTTCCGATCGAAAAATTATTGAGCGAGTTAGCAATAAATTTTTTACGCCGTATTTTAGCAAGAGCCGCTTTGCTTCGCGAAGTATCGTTTTTAGCGATGCTGTCGAGTTGTTTATATGCTTTCGATTTTAAATAATTTCTGTAAGCGGCTTCAAACGGGCGATACGCAACTCCGCCATACACTTGGTTGATACCACCCGCACCCTGATAATTATTTGTTATGTTACCAATGCTGTCAACATTCTCGGTAGTCGTTACATTGTACCCCACATTCGAAAAAGGCACATGCCCGAAAGCAGCGCCCATTTTTTTACGAATGGGAAAACAAAGAGAGATATAATTAAATCCGCCATTCTGTTTTTTTACATCGCCGTCTTTCCCGCTGAAAGTATAATAAGCATAGCGAGCACCGAACTCGTAGCTGGTGTATTTATTAAAAGCATACGAAGAAGGATTTCCCTGGTTGATGAAAAAAGTTGATCTGTCGGTAGTATCATTCCTGAAAGCAGTGAAACTTCCTCCCATAGCAGTAATAGATGCAAAACCGGTATTCTCGGGCCTTCCCAAAGCGAAACGAGAATAAGGCGAAGAAGTTGCCGCTGTTTGTGCCTTAACCGAAAAAGTAAAGAGTAAACTTAAACAAAGCGCGGAAAAAAAAGTTTTATGGAGAGGTATGATGAAGTAAAATCTCATTGAGTCCGCTAAGTATTAAATCGGGCGCCGCAAAGATGCTATTTTTTAAGCCGTCCTCCAAATAAGAAAGGTTCCCGCCGGTGGCTACCACAATGCCTTCCTTATTCTTGTCTTTAAAGCGTTTTATATAGCCTTCCGCCTCAAATAGCAGTCCTTGTTGTACGCCACTTAAAATAGATCCCTTTGTGTTGTTGCCTACAACGTCGTTAAACTCTTTTTCGTATGAAAGGTGCGGCAGCCTGTCGGTAAATACATTAAGCGCTTTAAACCGCATATCCAGTCCCGGCGAAATGGCTCCTCCGATAAACTCGTTATGCGCATTTACAAAATTGTATTTCATGCAGGTTCCCGCGTCAATCACCAAAAGTGTTTTCCCCGGGCACAATGCAATGGCTCCCGCTACCGCAGCGATGCGATCTTTGCCCAACGTTTCAGGCGTGCTATACATTATTTTAAAAGGGAGACGGGTATTTGAATCGAAATCGATGCAAATTGTTTTATTCTGCAAAATATTGGCAATTTCTTTGCTGTGACTGATAACAGAGCTGATAATACTGTACTTAATTTCAGGATTTTCATTAAGGACTTTTTTTATTTCGCTGGCTTCGTTTTTGTCAAACAAAAAACTTTTTACCAATGTGCGGCCAGAGAAAAGACCGGCTTTAACACAAGTATTACCCAAATCAAGTACAAAGTTCATGAGCGCAAAAGTACAGTCTTATTATCAGCTAAATGGCTATGAGAGTGCGGGTTTTATCAGAAAATACCAACATTTTTTTGCTGCCATTAAAAACTTTTTGTTAAGTTTGCATCCCTAAAATAATGGCCGGTGATGTAGCTCAGTCGGTAGAGCAAAGGACTGAAAATCCTTGTGTCGGGGGTTCGATTCCCTCCATCACCACAGTTACAGAAAGCCTTGTTTATCAAGGCTTTCTTTTTTCTATCTCTTAGGGAAAGTCGAACCTTAATCGATTTAAGGTTGCCCTGTTAAATGCAACTTGGGAATGTATATACATAGTTTTTGTACATTTACTTGGGCTTCAAATTAAATAAAAACATTTTCGCAATATACCTTATAATATACCGAGTAAAGTTAAATATTCTAAGTAAATTAGGCTATAATTAAAACTAAAGTAAAATGGAAACCCTAATTGCAGACAGCCATGAATTAATAAGGGAGGGTTTCAAAAAAATTATTTTGGAGAAATTTCCTTCAGCAATAGTTGATGAAGCCTCTGATGGAAAGGAAGCTGAAAAGGAGGGGCGAAATAATGAACTTGACCTAATAATTATGGAAATGGATATGCCTAAAAAAAGCGGATTAGATGTTTTAAAGGCATTAAGATTAGAGAATATTCAAACGCCAATTTTAATGTTTAGTATAAACCCCAAAGACCAGTCAGCGATAAGAGTTCTTAAAGCAGGAGGCAATGGATATATTTCGACTGAAACTTCAACGGTAATAATAAAAAGTGCTATTAAGACTATTCTTAGTGGAAGGAAGTACATATCTCCAGAGTTAGCAGAACAACTTGCGAATAGATTCGATAACTATAATGATGAAGGTATTGAAATCATTTCAGACAGGGAATTACAGGTATTAAAGTTTATAGGCTCAGGAAAAACTGTTTCAGAAATCGCTAAGGAGTTATCATTAAGTGTTTCTACAATTAGTACTTATAGTCAGCGTCTCTTAGAGAAAATTGGCATGAAGAATAATTCTGAACTCATGCAGTATGCGATAACAAGTCTTCTTATTTAAATTAATCCAAATATTTGTACGTTGAGTATGCTAAAACGGACAATTAAATATGGTTTATGGATATTGGCTTTCGGTACATTGACACTTTTATATTTAGTTCATTTTGGTAATAATAGAATATCACTAATACTCAATCTCGGGACAAATGTTCCGTTTGACGTAGAACAAGTTTCTATGAACGGTGACCGGAGATTGAGATTTGTTCATAGATATTGGCCTGACGAAGATTTTGTAGCTAAATGTAAGACATCAAAAATTAGTTTGATGAAATGGTTAAAGATCTCAAATTTTGAAGTTATATATTGTTGTACAGATTCTTTAGGAAATACTAAACTCTACCATGATTTTAATTCTTTACCCAAGGATATACTCGACAACAAAATTGGATATGGTATTCAACTATCAAGAGAAATAGCAGATTCACCACAATTATCTGTAACACCAGCTGACAGCTCCAACGTTTTTTTAGAATACGTCTTTGACTGGAATTAATGTAGCCAAAGCTTATATATCTATACAGGTTCGACCTATAATTTCACGAAATCCCCCAATTGAAAGATGGCATTTATTTCATTTTTAAAGGATTGAGGGTTCGACTTTTTGTCCATCGAGTCCACTAAAGCCTTTTGGTAATAAAAGGCTTTTTTTATGCCAGCTAAGGTCGTTGAGTAATTAACACTACACAAAACTATACAGGTGTTCGCTATACAAATGTTTGCCGTTAACCGGCATAATAAACAACCCTTCGGGCTATAAATTTATTTGTTTAAACGAAAAGGATATCCTACACAAATACCATCTGTTAAATTTACATCTTATGAAAGTTGAACTTGCATACGGCTATTTGCATCATAGAGGCCAGGTTGTTTACATAACTTTTAAGGACGAGACAGAAATTGGCTTTTTTGAAGTCCGTGAACTAATAGGATGTGCTGAAAAACTTAGTGGTTATAAACCTTATTTTGTATTTGCTGATGCAAGAGAACGTGTAGCTGTTACGCCACTTGGAATAAGTGCGGTTGGAAATAAAAAGGGGGCTCCATTATGTAGAGGCACTGCTGTCCTGGTTAATTCCTCCTTACTTAAAGTCGCTGCAAATATTTTTGGAAAGTTCGTACGCCCGGTTTTTCCTTATAAAGCCTTTACAAATAAGAATGAAGCTTTTGAATGGCTTTATTCATTGCAAAGTATGGAAGAAGAATTTGATTCTGCAGCCCGCAAAAGAGCTTAAGCTAAGGAAATTTCTAATTATTCTTGAAACGAAACCTTATTCTTTTATTCTACGCATTATAAACACGTCTCTATTTGGAATGAATTCAGCTTTTTAATGAATGACAATGAAAAAATATCCGTTCCTGTCATTTTAATCGTATAAGGTTCGACTTTTTGCTTGTAAGGGCTCTTTTCAGTACCTAATATAGATTGGCTTTCCATCCGGGAGTAATACCAATTTATCGCTTAGTTCAGGAAAGCTCTCTTTCATAGATTTAATATCTCTCCCGTTTGCATCTAAAAAAGACCAGTTCTGTCCATTGTCTTCCGAGATTGCAATGAGCATTGATACAGTAATCATTTTTCCATCAGGAACAGTAACAATTGTGATCCTGCTTAATGTTGTTTGCATTTGGTTTCCCGTATTAATTATGTTATGAACACCGGCAGCATACATGGTATCAATCGATGTTTCACCATCTTTTGATCCTGCAGAGGAAATTTTCAACTCAAAAATCATATTGTTCTCCCCGCCTTCCTTACTGACCAGTCCGGGATAAACCTTGGAAACGAATTTTTTAAAGTCGGTTTTTAAATAAGAATTCATCATTTCATAGGCCTGGTTAACCAGTGTTACATGCATATCAGAAGAAGGGGTAACTTGCACTGTACTTTTTTGGCCCAGGATAAAAGGGATTGTCGCGTTTCTTTTTTGCGGGTCGTCTGTATTTTCAGAATTGTGGCAACCAGCAAGCAGGAATGTGAACAACAAAAATCTTTTCATAATTAATAGTTAAGGTGTAAATCTTCACAAGGCTTTCTTTTTTATCTAAGAGAGAAAATCGAACCCCTTTCTTAATTTAGCGATTATAGTATAAAAATTGTCTATTCTTTTATTAATTTCCTGAATCTTCCCTGTACCATTATTGTATAAATTCCTGATGAAAATTTACTAACATCAATTTGCTCCGTTACATTTTTGCTTCTTTTTTGGAAAACGGTTTCTCCCAAAGAATTATAAATACTAATCGTACCAAGTTCAGTTAGTGATTTCAGAACGATAAAATTATTTGAGGGATTTGGATAGATTAATAAATGATTTTCATTTACAGGCAATGAATTTACGTTAGTTGCACCAGACGTAGAATCCACATGAATAAGAACAGAATCAACAAAATAATTATTATTAGAACTTGTTGTATTTAGCGAGGTAATGTTTATGGCACGAATACTGTCCATACCATAATTGGGTATATCCACATAAATTTTATAAGAACCAATCGGAACATTTGAAAAAGTGTATGTTCCTCCGGAACCAGTTGTTGTTCTCGCAGCAGGACTGCCTCCCGGGTTTTTTCCGAGTTTTACATCAACTCCTTTCAATGGAGCTCCCAACACGGTAGCTCCTGACCCCCAACGCTGGCCATATCCTGCAATTGAAGATACGCTGCCTGAAATAGTTCCAGGTCCGGTTAAATTCGGTATCTCTATAATCGTAACGTTATTTCCGGTACTATTGCTAATTGAGCAGGGATTGTTATTTACAATTGAAGCTGAATCCCATCGATAGCTTTTAGGTCGTGTGCTATAATATGTCGGGACAGATGTGTGGTAAATAGTTGTATCGGCAATAGCTTTTATCAGGTAATTATTTCCTATAACAGACGAAAAACCATAATAACCATTGGCAGCTATTGGAGAATACCCGAGTGTATCAATATATCCGTTGTGTTTTGCCTGTCTTTTAAATGCATAAACTTTTCCGGATGTTACAGGATTACCCAACGTATCAAATACAAATCCTGTAACAGAATCTGTTTTTACACACACTTTACGTATTACCTGATTTGCCTGGTCGGGAATAAAGTAATTTCCTGTTGCATCAAATACTATACGATTCGGCGAACTTAATTGCGCGTTCTGGGCAGGTCCATTATCACCCGTATATCCGTTCAATACTCCACCAACATCAGCTCCGGCAATTATAGAAGATACTCCCGATGTATTAATTTTGACTATAATAGAATTTCCTTCATCAGCAATATATAAATTACCTGCTGCATCAAAAGTTAGTCCTGACGGATTACAAAATTTCGTTGAAGCAACAGGGCCTCCGTAACCCCCAAAAGCACAGCCTCCGGCATTACTACCGGCATACGTGGTGATGATACCGCCCGGAGTTACCTTCCGTATCACATAATTCTGGCGGTCGGCTATATATAAATTATTGGAGGCGTCAAACGCAATCGCAGTAGGCCAATTTAATTGCGCCGAAGTAGCCGCACCATTATCTCCCGAATAAGCCCCTGAGTTTGGAGTACCCGCATAAGTACTTATGTTACCTGTAGTGTGATCAATCTTTCTTATTATATGATTTGCTGCATCAGCTATAAACATATCGCCGTTTGCATCAAAAGCTATATCGGTAGGTTCGTACAAAAATGCTGCAGTAGCGGGGCCAAGGTCTCCACCATATCCATGAGAACCGTTCCCTTGTCCTGCAATAATAGTGATCGTATTACTCAAATCAACTTTACGTATACAACTATTACCATCTGCAATATATAAATTACCGGCTGCATCAAATTCTATTGCAGCGGGACTGGTCAACATGGCTGCTGTAGCAGGCCCGCCATTTCCGCTAACCGGGAGCTGTAGTATATCCAACAACTGTTGAAATGTTAGTGCCGGTTGGGTCTACCATACGAATAAGATTGTTTGAGGCATCTGAAATATAAATATTTCCATTTGGGGCTATGGCCACTTCAAAAGGCCAATTTAATTGAGCTGTATTAGCAGGTGATCCATTGGAAAACCCGGCTGTTCCTGTTCCGGCAAAAGTTGTAATTATTTGCCCGTTTATTTGTTTAGTACATGTAATAATTAAAAAGAAAAGTAGAAGTTTTTTCATAGTGTATATTTAGTATAGTAAAATTAATGTATTTTAATTCACCACAAAATAATAATTTCTATAGCAGGTATACAAATAACCGAAAAACCCGGCTCTGCTCCGGACACGATTGTAAAACCAGGTAATTTCTTAAATTATTGAGAAATTTACTTTTAGATAAAATAGCTTTTTTACGTCACCCGTTATTGTACTGATATAATTAGAACCCTTATTCTTAATAATACTATTTTTTTATTATGTTTGACCTATGAGAAAGGCAGCTATCCTATTATTTATATTTATTACCGGATTTGCTTTTGCACAAAACATAGACTCGCTTAAACTTGCTCTTAAAAATGCTAAGCAAGACACTACGCGGTGCAATATTTTAGGTGTTTTATCAGAAACAGCTCCTGATGGAGAGTGGGAAGCCTTTAATGATCAGTTAAAGAATCTTGCGGAACAGAACATAGCTAAAGGCAGAGGGCCAAAGAACTTTTATTTACAACATTTAGCATTGGCATTACACAACAAGGGATACATTAAAGAAAGGGAAGGCGACATTACCAAAGCATTGGAAAATTATCACGCTGGTTTCAAAATTCAGCAAGAAATAAATAATAAAGTGGGAATGGCTACCTCATTGAGCAATTTTGGTAAAATTTATTATGATCAGGGAGACATTCCCAAGGCCTTAGAGTATACGCATAAAGCTTTAAAGATTCAGGAGGAAATAAATGATAGAAAAGGGGAGGCATATTCGTTGAACAACATAGGTTTTATTTACAAAACTCAAGGTGACGCTGAGAAAGCGTTAGAATATTGCACTAAGAGTTTAAAGATTCAGGAAGAGATTAACAATAGGGGTGGAATTGCAATACAATTAAATAATCTGGGATATATGAATGAATATCTGGGAAATTTTCCTAAAGCAATTGGGTATTATCAGCAAGGTTTAAAGATTCAGGAAGAAATTAATGATAAGAAGGCGATGGCCTATTCATTAAACAATCTTGCAAGTATCTATAATCGTCAGGGCAAAACATCTGAAGCTTTGCTTTACCACCACAAAAGTTTAAAAATCAGGGAAGAAATGAACGACAAAAGAGCAATCACTTATTCTTTAATTAACATTGCGGGTATTTTATTAAAACAGTCTGAAATTAACGAAGCATTACCTTATGCCAATAAAGGATTTAAAAATGCCAAAGAATTAGGATTTCCTGACCAAATAAGAGATGGGGCAAATATCCTTAAGAGAATATACCGGAAAGAAAACAAAGATAAAGCCGCATTAGAAATGTATGAACTGGAAATTTTGATGAGAGACAGTATAAGCAACGAACAAAATAAAAAAGTAAGTATAAAAAATCAACTTAAATATGAGTACGAAAAAAAAGCCGCTGCTGATAGCATCAGGGTGGCCGAAGAAAAGAAAGTAACAACCGCCCAACTAAAACAAGAGCAAACCCAGCGCTATGCACTTTATTGCGTTCTCTGTTTGGTAGGATTATTTGCTGTTTTTATGGTTAATCGCTTCCGGATAACCAACAAACAGAAAAAAGTAATTGAAGCGCAAAAAAAAGTTGTAGAGGAACAGAAAAACATTGTTGATGAAAAACAGAAAGAGATTTTGGACTCCATAAACTATGCAAAGCGAATACAAACCGCTTTAATGCCACACGAGAAATATATTGCAAGAAACATGTATAAACTACGAAGAAATTAACAATATTTTTAATATTGCGGGATTTTGCTCTCTTATTGAGTGTATAATTAAAGGGAAGTCTGTTACTTTGCTAAAAAGGTCAATATTGGTCGCGCAAATAAAAATGAAAATATTATGCAGAATAAAATCGCACACAATTCTCTTTTATCTTTTGTCCTATCATAAGTATACAGTAATTTTAATCGCTAAGAAATAATTTCGGGAATACTTTTATGTTTTCAAATTCACATCACAAAAAACTTATAATTTCTCTTTTCTTTTTATTTCTTATAAATATTTCTTTAGCACAGAAATTACCCGCGGATTCGCTTACAAGCAAACAAAAATTAATTCGTAAAAGTTTGTTACTCGGCTCCATGACAGCCTATACTGTGGGTTCTCTGACCTTACTGGATTTGATCTGGTATCAGCCTTATCAAACAACATCCTTCCATTTTTTTAATGATAATGCCCAATGGTGTCAGATGGATAAATGCGGGCATGGTTTTTCAGCGTATAGCAGTGCAAGGCTTATTACTCAGAGCATGGAATGGGCGGGTTTTGAAACATCGGCATTTAAAACAGGGCTGGGGCATTTATCAACCGGGGCGCTTAAATGGGCGGGTTTTTCACGCAAACAAAGTATTTTTATCGGACAGGCCTTTGGCCTTTTGTACCTGAGTTCAGTTGAAATAATGGATGGTTTCTCGAAAGAATGGGGATTTTCCTGGGGCGATGAAGTTGCCAATTTTGCCGGAGGGTTTGCTTTTAGTTTACAGCAATATTATTGGAAAGAGCAACGAATTCAACTTAAATTTTCATATCATCAAACCTCTTTCCCCGCATACCGGCCTAATATTTTAGGAAATAATTCCGTTGAACAAATTATTAAAGATTATAACGGACAAACCTATTGGTTGTCAATAAACATCGCCTCTTTTTTAAAAAAAGAAGCGAAATTTCCCAAATGGCTGAATGTTGCTTTTGGCTATGGAGCAACAAATATGATAAGCGGAAAAAACAATCTCATTATATATCCTGACGGTACCACTGCCACCAATCCTGTTAATAATCAAACTGAAATTATCGATAAAAACGGGCAAACAAATTTCTTTTATCGCTATCGCAAATATTACTTTTCATTAGATATAGATTTAACAAAAATAAAAACCAAATCAAGATTCTTAAAAAGTGTTTTCTCTGCATTTAATTGTTTTAAACTATCCTTTCCCTCAATTGAATTTGACAAGTACGGAACTCATTTTAAACCCTTTTACTTTTAAAAGCCGTTCTGTTTAATTCTGGCGCGATATGCTGTAATAAAAATGAGTTATTGTGTTTTTTTCGGTGGAAATAATTCAAAAGACATGCCAACTGTAAGTTGAAGTATGCCTAATTCCATTCTTTTCGGAAAATTATAAACAGGTACAACGGAAGATGTGGAATTTACCACAACGTAACTTGGATAGATAAGGGTTGAACCGGCATAATTCAAATTCAAATGAAATCCAATTCCTAAAATACCATCCATATCAAGATTGTATTTTAAACCAACTCCAAAGTTATAACCGAAACCTTTTCCACTGGAATAGGCGGAAATAACCGTATCTTTTACACCAAAATAAATTAAACTCGGAGGGTAACTATTTGTTGTTAGTCCCGCTAAAGCCTTGAATTCAACGCTACAGAATTTTGAAACCGGCAAATTGAATTTAGGCCCTATGAGGTATTGCATAACATGATATTCCCTGTGTGTGTACACAGAAACTTTATTGGGAGGAAAAAAGGCAGCATATTGCGAGTTCAATACGGTAAGGTCATAATTATTCATGTCGCCATATAAAGCAAATACAATAGTAAAATGGCGTTTAAGTTTATAAGTAGCGTAGAAATCATAATGAAAACCCAATTGGGCATAACCACTTATTTTAGTTGTATCCTGTCCGGTAAATTTGCTCATAGGTAGTTGTGACATAGTTACATCTCCGTAATCACGCATCGGTTTACCTTTACCGATATTAAAACCAAAAGCAAATTTTTTATCATCATTATCATATGTTTGAGCAAAAAAAATCTTTGTAAAAAGCATGACTGAAACGAATAGTAAAATCTTATGATTCATTCTGTCAATCCGATATTTGCAACACATTATTTTCTTTTCTTTTTATTTAATCTGAAAATCACTCCCAATTGTGCATAATATGGAGTACCAAAACCAAATCCGAAATCCAATTGAGTTCTTATGGCAGGCGAGATCGGGTATCGCATCCCCCCATGAAAAAGGAGGTTTGTCTGAAGATTATTAAATCTCCTGTCAACTGTTCCGGGAGTTACAATGGGTTCATAACTCATATTTCTTCCCTGGCTCCATGTATCGTTCTCGTACCACACAGTTAAAGTTGCCCGGGTACCGACAAAAAAGTGCAGTCGCCTGCCATTCAGGTTTGGAAAATCATAAAGTAAAGGAATACTCACATTCACACACCCGAATTGAACAGCGTCCGGAAAAAAGGATTGTTGGTCAATGGAAGTACATTTTATCGTTTGGTAACTTATAGCTGCTCCAACACTCATGTTATCTATTTCATCTGTCAGAAAATAATTAAAAGAACACTCAATTTCCGGGTAAATAGTTAGCTTATATTGATTCGAAACAAAATTATAAAAGTAGCTCTGCCGGATATACATAGAGGAAAATGGTACGGTTTGGCAATCTACCGACAGGCCAAAATATGCATTCTCGGTTGCCATATAATTCAATGAGCAACCAAATCCGGGAGAAGTGGTAAGAAAATGTGAATTGTTATAGCATAAGGAGTTGTCCATAGGGCCTTCTAAAAAACGCAATTCACTATAACTTACTGTAGGGGTAATTGTCAGTTCATGTTTCGAGCTTGAATCAACCCCGGATCTGTCGGGATAATAAGTTTGTGCCGGAAGCAAAGTTATACCTCCAAAAAACAGTACAGTTAGAGAAAAAAACTTACTCTTATCTGAAAAAAAAGGCATAAATTAAGTATGCATTATTGGGCCATTTGAAAAAATTCTTTTTACTTTCCTTACTATTCAGCAATTCATGCAAACAATTTTTAATTTTATATCAAATGTACACTATTTTTGTGTTTTTACATTCATATCTAAGAGTTATGCTTGAGCCATGAAAAAACTCGTTTTAATTTTCTTTCTGTTTAATTTGCCCGGTTTAATAGCGCAAAGCGTTTATGCTCCGTTAAACAGTGATTATAGTTATTTATTAGACAGGTATGAAATAAAATCAAACAATAATGCCGGGAACAGAATTTTCAGCTCTGTAAAACCCTGTTTACGAAAAGATATAGCACAACTCGCCGATACATTACTACAAGACAGCTCAGCCCTTTTTTCAAGGGTTGATAAATTCAATCTTCAATACTTACAAAATGATAATTGGGATTACAGCAAATCGGAGAGAGCCGGAAATACTGAAAAACGATTTTTAAAAATATTTTATGAAAAAAGAAATGCCTTATACCAGTTCCGGAATAAAGATTTTGAAGTTCAGTTCAACCCTGTTGTTTATGCTTCTTATGGAAAAGAGCAGGGCTCTTCTAATACAGAATATGTAAACACAAGAGGTATTGAACTACGCGGGGCAATAAACAAAAAAATTGGCTTTTATACATTCATGACGGATAACCAGGCAGTATTTCCTCTGTACGTACAGACAAAAATTGATAGCCTGCAGGCAGTGCCGGGTGAAGGGTTTTGGAAAACCTTTAAAAAGGACGGAGTTGATTTTTTTACCGCCAAAGGGTATTTTACTTTTAATATTTGTAAAAGTATAAATGTACAATTCGGGCATGACAAAAATTTTATAGGAAATGGATATCGTTCCCTTTTTCTTTCGGATTTTTCCAGCAATTATTTATTCCTGAAAATCAATACAAATGTCTGGAAGTTTCAATACACAAATATCTTCGCAAAACTTAATCCGTTTAACGGAAACGATAATGCTCTGTATCATCCGAATAAATATATGGCTCTTCACTATTTAAGCCTGAATTTAACAAAAAAATTTACTATCGGACTATTTGAATCTATCACATTCGGGAATACGGATTCTGTTCAAAACAGAAGGTTTGAACTTAATTACCTTAACCCGGTTATCTTTTACAAATCAATTGAAGATAATTCAGGCTCTCCGGATAAAGCCCATGTAGGCTTTGATTTAAAATGGAATTTTTTAAAGCATTTTTCTTTTTACAGTCAGTTGTTTATTGATGAATTTATATTTGAGGAGGCTGTTACTAAAAATAAAGGTTGGTGGGGTAATAAACAAGCCCTGCAAGTTGGTTTGAAATATATTGATGTTTTTGGTGTCCGGAATCTTGACATTCAACTGGAGGTAAATGCGGTAAGGCCTTACACATATACACACTTCTCATTTTCCAAGTATACAAATTACTCGAACTTTACTAATTATACGAATTATCAGCAACCTTTGGCTCATCCTCTCGGGGCTAATTTTTATGAGTATATCGGCATTCTGAGATATCAACCATTTAAAAGAATTTCGCTCACAGCTAAAATGTTTTACACTGTAATTGGATTGGATGATCCGGGTAAAAACTGGGGGAGTAACATTTTTTTAGATTATACCACCCGTCAAAAAGAATACGGAAACGCCCTCGCTCAGGGAATTAAAACAAATATCATCTATACGGATTTTACAGTTTCCTGCCATATGAAACACAACCTGTTTTTAGATTTTAAAGTGATCATAAGAAAACAAATCAGCGAATCGGTCTTGCTTAATAATAATACAAACTTCCTTTCTGCAGCCTTCAGGTGGAATATTCCCCAGAGGATGAACGAGTATTAATTTTAAATCATGATGTCTTCATAAAAAATACGATCATGGAACTATCTTACTAATAATAAAAACCCCTAATTTTTTACGATTATTTATAAAACATATGAAAATCAATGGTTTTGGTTTTAATCTCGATAAGATGGATCTCCTGAGTTGCTAATGTTAAGTATAAAAATTACATTTGCATCAATAAGAAAAGTAAATATCCTAAAGGAATTCTTAAAAACCTTAGAATAGAATAATCCTTAACTACTTTCTTTCAAACCATCTTACAAAGGACAAAATTAATTGATATACGTTTAACGCGGGTAATTTAGCTTATTTTTTAGAAAAGGACTGATTTTCGTGAACAAATAAATATAATTCTATAATAAAATTTCACTTTAAATAATAAACACATGAAAAAACAAATAATGATGATTGGACTAAGTTTGTCTATATGTATAGGCGTAAAAGCACAGTCGCCAGGACAAAAAAAAATATTATGGGATTGTTCCCATTCTGAAACTGCAGGTAACGGCGATTGGTGCATAGATGCTGACGTATGGAACTTAGCATGGAACCCGAATGCGTGTGTGGGTTGCGGCAGTAAATCTGACCCCCAGCGGTATCCGACACCGGCGCAAACTACGGTTGTATCAACTACCACTGAAACGTATTGGACAGGGGCTCTTTCTGCCTGGGCTATTGATTGTGTAAAAAGGGGTTATTGGGTTGAAACCTTGCCCCCTGCAACCGGTCAGATTACCTATGGCAACACAAGCAATCCACAGGATTTAAGTAACTATGATGTTTTTATAGTGGATGAGCCGAATATTATTTTTAACAGCGCGGAAAAAACTGCTTTGGTAAACTTTATTGCCAATGGGGGAAGTTTGTTTGCAATATCTGACCATACCGGAAGCGATAGAAATAATGACGGATGGGATTCACCGGCAATATGGAATGATTTTTTGACCAATAACGGAACTGCTAATAACGCCTTTGGGTATAAATTTATGCTTGAGAATTTTTCGGGAATAAGTACTAATATAGCCACCGCTGCAACCGATTCAATTATACACGGGCCGTTTGGAAATGTTGCCGAAGTGCAATGGAGTAACGGGACTTCGATGGATATTAACCCTTCACAAAATCCTTCTGTAAAAGCGCATGTGTGGAAAGCCGGACTTGGGCAAACTGACACTGCGGTGTTATGTGTGACCGCACGATATGGATGTGGGAAAATAGCCTCTATTGGCGATAGCTCACCACCTGATGACGGAACCGGAAACCCGGGTGTAACTCTTTATACGGGATATACCGGAGATGCCGCAGGAAACCATCGCCCGTGGCTAATGAATTTAACCATTTGGTTGGTCGAGGGAGGTAATTGTGTAACTACTTCTGCGAATGCCATGGCTGAAAAAAGTAGTTTGATAGTTGTTTACCCAAACCCATTTACTGATTATATAACTGTATTAACAGGTTCCTCCACTGAAAAAACGGAAGTAAATATTTATGACCAGTTGGGTAAAAAGGTGTTGGATACTTATGTTTTTAATAATGGTGAAACAAAAATTAATCTTTCCGGTTTGTCGAAAGGTGTTTATTTTGTCACGATAAAATGTGGCAATACCTTTTGTACACGAAAATTAGTGAAGTGAGTTAAAATGTATTTCGAAGGAAGGACTGCTAAAGTTTAGTATCCTTCCCTTTTTATTTCCCCCTCACAGATTTCCTACAGAATTTATACCCTATCTTTAGGCTATGAAGGTTTTATTAATTGAAGATGAGCCCGAGCTGAGAAAATCCATCAAAAGATTTCTTTACCAGGAAGGTTATGTGGTAGAGTCGGCCGAAGATTATGAAAAAGCCTCGGAAAAGGCAGGCGATTACGATTATGATTGCGTGCTGGTGGATATTACACTTCCGAAAGGAAACGGGTTGGATATTGTGAGGCAATTAAAAAAAAATAATTCGAAGGCGGGCATTATTATTATTTCGGCAAAAAACTCGTTAGACGATAAAATTGCCGGGCTTGATTTAGGCGCTGATGATTATTTACCAAAACCTTTTCATTTAACCGAACTCAACGCAAGGATAAAAGCATTAATACGCCGTAGGAATTTTGACGGAAATCAATCAATCATCCTCAATGAAATTACCATTCTCCCCGAAGAGCGCCGTGTAAAAGTAAAAAACGAAGAAATTACACTCACCACAAAAGAGTATGATTTGCTTTTATATTTTGTGAGCAATAAAAACCGGGTGGTTTCCAAAAACTCTATTGCCGAGCATTTGGTAGGCGATAATGCCGATCAGGCCGACAGTCATGATTTTATTTATACGCATTTAAAAAATCTGCGCAAAAAACTTACCGAAAAGGGTTGTGCGGATTACGTGCAAACTATTTACGGTATTGGTTATAATTTTAAAACGGATTGATGAAGCTGATCACCAAAACCATACTTTTTTTCCTGCTTATAAGTTTACCTCTTTTGGTAATCGCCTGTATGTATTCATACAAAGTAATAAACGCAGAAGTAAAAGACGGAACCGATGAAGCCCTGTACCTCGAGAAATTAAATCTGCAAAACTTAATTAAAGAGCTCGATAAACCCCGCAATCTTTATTTAAGAAGCGACAGTCTTACCAGTATTGTTATTCTGCCTGAGAAAAGTAACGTCAATACTTTTTCAGATACGATTATTTACGACAAACTGGAAGATGAAAATTTACGCTACAGGCTTTACCGCGCCTATTTTTTTTATAACGGAACGCATTACTTAATCAGCTGTACCAAGCCTACTTTAGAGGAGGATGAATTGAAAGAAGGCCTCATTAATTCTTTCATTCTGGTTTTTGGTTTTTTACTGCTTTCTTTTTTTGCAGTAACCATCCTGCTTTCAAAAACTTTATGGAAACCTTTTTACAAAACCATTGAGCAACTGAACAAATACGATATTAATAACGAAACGCCGGTTGTGTTTGATAAAGCCTCTACGAAAGAGTTTAAACGCTTAAATGAAACGCTGAGCCGGATGACGGAAAAAATATTTTCGGATTACAGGCGACAAAAAGAATTTACGGAAAACGCCTCGCACGAATTGCAAACTCCGCTGGCAGTTATAAAAACTAAATTAGATTTACTGATACAATCTAAAAAGCTGGGCGAAGAAGAATTAGAATTTTTACAGGGCATGGAGAATTCAGTGCAAAAAATTTCTTCGCTCAACAAAGCACTTTTGCTTTTAACCAAAATAGAAAACAAACAATTTAAAGAGCACAAAGTTGTAAACCTGAAAGCAGTTATTGAAAAAGTAAGCGAAAATTACAGTGATTTATTCCAGGAAAAGAAAGTTACCCTAACTTCAGTATTAAACGAAAATGTGGTTGTGGATATGAATCCTGCTTTGGCCGATTTGCTGATAAGTAACCTTATACAAAATGCTTACAGGCACAATAAGGAAAACGGAAGTATAGAAATTGAATTAAACAATCATAAATTAATTGTAAGTAATACGGGTGAGCCCTTGCAAATAAAACCGGAAGAGTTGTTTGTACGCTTTAAAAAGAACGATGCCTCTAAAGAATCGCTGGGACTTGGTTTATCTATTGTGAAAAGTATTGCAGGCGTGTACGGGTATAAAATTGAATATACTTATACGGAAGGGAAACATAATTTTATAGTAATTTTTGAAGATTAATTTCAAAACAGATTTGCTTTAGAATCACCTCCTACCTTTGTATTAATAAAATAAACAATTAAAAAACAAATAACAATGAAAACAATCATCACAACAGTAGCTCTGAGCTTAGTAGTTTGCTTTGCCAGCGCACAAAAAATCAGTGAAAAAGAAGTTCCTGCCGCAGTAAAAGAGGGTTTTGCTAAAAAATATCCCGGTGCTAAGGCAGAGAAATGGGAAAAAGAAGGTGCCGATTACGAAGCAGGATTTGATTTAAACAAAGTAGAATCATCCGCCGTATTTGATGCAAGCGGAGCTTTTAAAGAATTAGAGCAGGAAATTAAAACGGCAGCTCTTCCTAAAGGAGTGGGCGAGTACTGCGCTAAAAGCTTTGCAGGATGGAAATTATCGGAAGCCGCTAAAATTACAGACGCTTCGGGTAAAGTTACTTACGAGGCTGAAATGAGCAAAGGAAAAGAACACTTCGACGCGTTATTTGATGATAAAGGAAATTTTATCAAAAAAGGGGAAATAGAAAAAGGAAAAGAAGAGAAAAAAGATTAATCTAATCTGAATAACAAACTAACCCTCACAGTAATGCGGGGGTTTTTTATTTGATGCAACTTTATAAAAGCATAAGAAATAGAACGCTGTCCCAGCGGGAACACAGATTACTTATGATTAGTTAATATTTAACTGCAATAAAAAATATAATCCGCGGTAATCACATTTTTCTGCGTCATCAGCGTTCCGTTTCATCGGACGAAATTAATTTACTAAAACTCTCCGGCTTCAACCTGTCGTATCGCCACTTCAATAAGCCTGTCCTCGCCCGCCGCATCAAATTCTTGTTTCATCGTTGAACCAAACAACACCGCAAGGCTCTGCCACATAAATGCCTGGAAATTCCCGCGCATTTCTTTAACAATGGTGTAAGTCGTTTTCCCGGTTTCACGGTCAATCAGCTTCATTAAAATTTTCCCCTGGTTAACACTTAAATTTTTCAATTCATTGCTGAATTGCTTCTGCAATTCCTTTTCACACATTTTCAAATAAGTCTTCTTCAATTTCTCGTTCGGCATTCTTTCCAGAATCATATCATACTCTTTCAATTTGGCAGCAGCAAGTATGGCGTACGGATAAACTTTTTTTACGTTGTAACGAATGCGCGTCCACTCGACATATTTACGCCTTGTAGCAAATTTCATTTCAGATTCAACCGTAACAATGGGAAGCCAAATCCAGGGAATGGTGTCTCCGTTTTGTATACACGCATGCACTAAATACCCTTTATCTGTTTTAGCTAAATAAATTTCTACCTCTCCTGTTCCTTCCTGGGCAAAAGAAAATGTACTCAAAAAAAATAAAATTGTAAGAAATGCGATTCTAAGCGCGGAAGATTTTTTTATAAAAACAGAGCCGTACATGGCCTTTTATTTAAATTTTATACCCGTCAAACCAAAAGGTAACCCTCTTTTAATCCCTCCGGCGGTTCTCCTTCCATTTTGAACGGATTTTAGCACCCGAAGTTTCACTATTCACCTCATTTTTCGTGCCATTTTCCGTTATGACAGAAGCCAGTAAAGCCGCAATAGCTGCCTCATCTTCCTCATACTTATCCAGCATTTCTGGTTTAAAGTAATTCTTTATGAAATTCGTATCGAATTTACCACTTGTAAAAGCCTTATGTTTCAATACAAAAGAGCAAAATTCTAAAGTAGTTGAAACACCTGTTATCCGGTATTCATGAATAGCCCGTAACATTCTCTCGATAGCTTCTGCCCTGTCTTTACCGTGTACTATAAGCTTCGCAATCATCGGATCGTAAAAAATGGGTATATCCATTCCTTCTTCAAAACCATCATCCACACGAACTCCTGTTCCTTTGGGAATTCTATAAGTAGTAAGCTTTCCGATATCCGGTAAAAAATTATTTTTGGGATCCTCCGCACAAACGCGAACTTCCAACGCGTGGCCGTTTATTTTTAAATCCTTCTGTTTAAACGAAAGCTTTTCTCCGCGAGCCACTTTAATTTGTTCTTTCACCAAATCTAACCCGGTAATCATTTCGGTAACGGGATGCTCCACCTGCAAACGGGTATTCATCTCAAGAAAGTAAAAATTCATTTTATCGTCCACCAAAAATTCCACTGTTCCGGCACCGCTGTAATTGCATGCTTTAGAAACATCCACCGCGCATTCACCCATTTGTTTACGCATTTCGGGAGTAAGTATACTTGAGGGTGCTTCTTCGATTACTTTCTGATGGCGACGTTGTATGCTGCACTCACGTTCAAAAAGATAAACCACACTTCCATGATTATCGGCCAATACCTGAATTTCTATATGGCGCGGACCACTTACAAATTTCTCAATAAAAACCGCATCATCGCCAAATGCGGATTTTGCTTCGCTCATGGCCATGCGCATTTGCTCTTCTATTTCTTCAATTTTCTCAACCAGGCGCATTCCTTTTCCACCACCGCCTGCCGATGCTTTAATTAACAATGGAAAACCGGTTGCTTTGGCCACTTTTATGGCTTCCTGTAAATCTTTAATGGCACCTTCGCTACCCGGCACCATCGGGACTTTAAATTTTTTAGCTGCTGCTTTGGCTGAGAGTTTATCTCCCATTATATTCATCGCTTCGGGGCTTGGCCCTATGAAGGTAATTCCGGCTTTTTTTACCGCGGCTGCGAAAGAAGCGTTTTCGGATAAGAATCCGTAACCCGGATGAATACCATCAACTCCAAGCTCTTTACAAACTTCAATGATTTTATCTCCCCTCAAATAACTTTGGTTACTTGGCGGAGGGCCTATACAAACAGCCTCGTCGGCATAGTGCACAAAAGGCGCGTTTCTGTCGGCCTCGCTGTAAACAGCAACGGTTTTAATGCCCATTTCGCGGGCGCTACGCATTACACGCAGGGCAATTTCGCCTCGGTTTGCTACCAGTATTTTTTTCATAATTTACGGCTGAAAGATAGCTAATTTAGGCCTTATCAGCGTTAATTCTTTTTTCACAATTTCTGGGCTTTTAGCCTGTTAAAACAGAGTCATGTGAAGAAATTCTTTTACTTTTGATCTCTTATAATTTCAACTATGCAAAAGCTCTTTATTTTACCTTTTATTTTTATTTGTTCGCTTGCCTTTAGCCAGGGAACCGATACTACAAAAGCTCCCGAAAACTGGTTCAACCTTGACCCATATGCGGATAAGGTAAACGGCGTAAGTACAGAAAGGACCTATACTGAATTACTCAAAGGAAAAAAATCTTCCACAATAATTGTTGCCGTTATTGACGGCGGCGTTGATTATAACCACGAAGATTTAAAAGATGTTATGTGGACAAACGAAAAAGAAATTGCCGGTAACGGAATTGACGATGATAAAAACGGATATGTGGATGATATTCACGGCTGGAATTTTTTAGGCGGTAAAGACGGAAAAAATGTAGAGAAAGAAACACTTGAGCTTACACGCATTTATAAAGAACTGAAGCCGAAATACGATGGCAAAGACGAAAAATCAATTGCTTCGGCGGATAAAAAAGAGTATCAACTTTATTCAGCAGTAAAAAAAGAATACGAAAAAAGATACAATACCGCCCAGGCCCAATTAACTCAGTATAAATTTATTGCCGATATGTTCACGAATTTTAATCTCACCGTTAAAGAACAGCTTAAAGTGGACACGGTGCATTTTGCCGAATTAGAAAAATATAAAGCTGCGGATAAAAAAGAAGAGCAGGTTGTTAATTATATGAAGCTTATTCTCTCGGAAGAAAAAGGGGCCAGCCTGGATGATATTTTAAAACAATTGGAAGAGGCAACTGATCATTTCGAAAACCAGATTAAATATAACCTGAATACGGAATTCGATCCGCGCGCAATTATTGGCGATGATTACAAAAATTCAAGCGAAAAATATTACGGTAATAACGATTGTAAAGGTCCCGGCGCTTCGCACGGAACTCACGTTGCAGGGATTATTGCAGCTAATCGGATAAACAACATTGGTATTAAAGGAGTAGCAGATAATGTCAGGATAATGGCAGTACGCGCCGTGCCCGATGGTGATGAACGTGATAAAGATATAGCAAACGCGATCATTTACGCGGTAGATAACGGTGCCAAAGTAATTAACATGAGTTTTGGCAAGGGGTTTCCTTACGATAAGGCAGCCGTTGACCGCGCCGTGAAATACGCCGAAAGTAAAGATGTTTTATTAATTCACGCGGCGGGAAATGATGGCCTGGATATTGACGTTTCGCCAAACTATCCGTGTAAAAAATTCGCTTCAGGCGGAGAAGCAAAAAACTGGATAGAAGTTGGTGCATCGGATTACAGAAGATTGCCTGCGGTTTTTTCCAATTACGGTAAAAAAACAGTAACTCTTTTTGCACCTGGGGTTGATATTTATTCGGTAAAAGTTGATGGCGGCTATGTAAACCAAAGCGGGACAAGTATGGCTTGCCCGGTTACTGCAGGTGTTGCGGCAGTGATTCGCTCGTATTTCCCTTATCTCACCGCAAAACAGGTAAAAAAGATTTTAGAAAAATCGGTAGTTGACGATTGGAAAAAAGATCGTGTGGTTAAACCGGGGAAATTAACTCATAAAGTAAAAAAAGGAGATACTATCAAAAGCATTTGCTCCAGGTATAAAATTGCTAAAGAAGACCTTGAAGCATTGAATCCCGAATTAAAAGAGCCTTTAGAAGAAGGTGATGATTTATTGATAAAAGAAAAAGTGGAAGTAGAATTCTCTGAGCTCTCAGTTACAGGAGGTATTGTTAATTTATACAAAGCTGTGCAAATGGCTCAAAAAATGAGTAATTAATTTATGTCGAGATTTTTAATTCTTACATATTTCATTTTTCAGGTTCTGTTTGCAAACAATTTTTCAGCGCAAACCTATACTCAGTCACAAAAAACAACCGTTATTAACGGAAAGAAATATTATTTGCATAAAGTAGAAAAAGGACAAAGCCTTTACGGTATTGCAAAACTTTATAATGTAGACCTGAACATGCTTATCATGGAAAATCCGGGCGCTATTGATGGAATTAAGCACGGGCAGGAATTAAAAGTGCCTGCCGAAAAACCCACACAACAGGTTACCCCGGCCGATCTTGAAAAATATGTAATTCATAATGTGGCAAAAGGAGAAACCGTTTTCAGTATTTGCCAGAAATATCAAATTACAGAACAACAACTCTCGCAACTAAATCCTGATATAAAAAACGGATTGAAAGAAGGTTTAGTTCTTAAAATTAAAGAGAAACCAACAGCAACGGTAATAACCAATACGGTTCCGGTTACAACAACAAATACAGTTAGCCCGGTTGATACTACTACAATTATCGCCGACAAACCGAAAAAAACGGCTTACACAGTGGGAGTATTTTTACCTTTTTCTTTTACCGAAACAGATGCATTGAACATTGACGAATTAATAATCAATAAACAAAATTTCCCGAATGCGCAACAGGTAGCCATTGACTTTTATGAAGGTTTGCAAAAAGCCGCTGACTCGTTAAAGAGCAACGACTTTGCAATAAACTTTAAAATTTACGATGTAAGCGAGAAAGATTCTTTACTCGTAAGCAAATACGCGCGCGAAGAAAGTTTCAAAAAACTTGACCTGATTATCGGCCCTATGTACAATTCTTCTTTTAAAATTATTTCTACTGAAGCAAAAAAACTACAAATTCCTTGTGTATCTCCGCTGACGCAACAAAACAAAGTTCTTTTTGAAAATGTTTTCACAAGTAAAACAACTCCTTCCAACAACACCTTACTCGGCGGGCTTGCAGCTTTTTGTATTGACTCATTCATTACCCGGAATTTAGTTTTAATAAACACGGGTTACTCAAAAGATCAGGCTTCCATTAAATATTTCAAACAAATTTTCAATGAAAAGGCCGCAGCTAAAAATTTAAAAGACACCATGCCCGAAGTAAAAGGTATTAATGGGGCAAAAGCTTTATACCGGGCAGATAAACTGAATTATTTTATTGTGCTGAGTGAAAACGAAACACCAATTTCGGATTTTATTACTCACCTGAACATGTTTGCCGATAAAAAAGAAAATATTCGCGTGATAGGATTGAAAAAATGGATAAGCCTCGACAATCTGGATCTTGAATACTTTAACCGTTTCACATTAACATTCCCCACTTCGTATTTTATAGATTACGATAATCCGTTCATAAAAAAATTGAGTCGCGTTTACCGTGATAAATATTACAGCGATGCCGGTGACTATTATTATTACGCTGCCGATGCCGGGCTTTATTACTTTGAACTTTTAAAAATGCAAGGCCCTGCTTTTTGCACGATACTCAATAAATTCCCGAAAAAAGGAACTCTCGTAAATTTTGATTTCTTCCATCCCAATAATCAAACCGGTTTCGAGAACCAGGCGGTACAAATTATCC
>Ga0210400_10000618_pt1 | contig 38556 bp, 33 predicted proteins | sample IncBWH26MmetaG_FD_155456 | JGI IMG/M metagenome (GOLD analysis project Ga0210400, IMG submission 155456) | Forest soil microbial communities from Barre Woods Harvard Forest LTER site, Petersham, Massachusetts, United States - Inc-BW-H-26-M | ecosystem: Environmental > Terrestrial > Soil >... | reverse complement strand
ACGACTGCCTTGATTTGGAGGCCACCCATCACATCCATTGCGTCACGACCGACGATTATCGGAACGCCGTGCGAGCGTTCGTCGAGAAGCGCGAGCCCGTGTTCCAAGGCCGTTGAACCGAGTGCGGCAGGAGTAAAAGATGCGTCTTAGACAAATCGCACTCGTCGCCCAGGACCTTGCGGCCGCTCGAGCCGATATTTCAGCGGTCCTGGGAATCGACTACGCTTTCGATGATCCAGGAGTCGGCAAGTACGGGTTGCACAACGCGGTCTTCCCCATCGGCGACACGTTTCTCGAGGTTGTTTCACCGAAGGAGGCGGGCACCACGGCCGGCAGACTGTTGCAGAAGCGCGGCGGCGACGGCGGCTACATGGTGATCCTGCAGGTTGAAGACCTGGAGCAAGCCCGAGCACGGGTTCGCGACGCAGCGGCGCGCATCGCCGATGAGACGGATAGAGACGGCGCCGCCTTTACGCATATTCATCCGAAGGACATCGGCGGTGCGATCCTGTCCTTGGACCGTATGATTCCGAAGGAGCGCTGGGAATGGGGAGGGCCGCACTGGCAATCGCACGTTTGCACCGACACGTCGCTGAAAGTGGCCGGGGCCGAACTGCAGGCCACGGATCCGGCGCAGATGGCGGCACGCTGGGCGCAGGTTCTCGGCCGCACGGCCGCCGAAGATCGGGGCCTCTGGCGCATTCAGCTGGACGATGGCGAGATTCGCTTCACCGCCGACGTTGATGGACGCGGGGAGGGCTTGGGTGCCTTTGATGTCGTCGTTCGCGACACTGACGCGGTCCATGCCGGCGCGGCGGCCAGGGGTTTGCTCGATAAAGACGGGACTGTCATGCTCGCGGGCACGCGTGTGCGATTGATTGCGTCGCGCCAATAGGGAAAAGCATGACAGAAGAATCCGGAACAGCGCTTTCTCGGCGGCGGCTCTTGACGATGATTGGCGTCAGCGCCGGCGCAACTGCGATGTACCAAGCCATGCACAGTCTCGGGTTTGCCGCCGAATCCAAGTTCCAAGGCCCGATCCGCTTGAGCTCGGCCCCGAAGGGCGCCTCGGTTCTGGTGCTGGGTGCGGGTATTGCCGGACTCGTGGCCGCCTACGAATTGCGCAACGCCGGCTACAAGGTGCAGGTATTGGAATACAACGCGCGCGCCGGCGGCCGCAACTGGACGCTGCGCGGCGGCGATCGCTACACGGAGCTGGGCGGAGAGACTCAAGAGTGCCGATTTGATCCGGACCTGTACATCAATCCTGGTCCGTGGCGGCTGCCGTATCACCATCGCGGAATGCTCAGTTACTGCAAGCGGCTTGGTGTCGCGCTCGAGCCCTTCGTGCAAATCAATCACAACGCCTACCTGCATAGCCGCAAGGCGTTTGGCGGCAAGCCGCAGCGATTGCGCGCCGTCCAGGCAGACTACGATGGCCATGTTGCTGAGCTGTTGGCAAAGGCCACGCGCAACCATGCACTTGATGCCGATGTGACGGCCGAGGATCAGGCGATTCTGCTTTCGTCGCTGCGCTCCAGCGGCGCGCTCGACAGCAATTATCGGTTCGTCAAAGGCCCCGACAGCAGCGAGCGGCGCGGCTTTGAACGTGATCCGGGCGGCGGCTTGAGTGCAAGGCCGGTGTTTTCGGAACCGATTGCCTTGAGCGACTTGTTGAGATCGGGTCTCTGGGCCGCGCTTTCCGTTGGCGAGCTGTACGACATGCAAACGACGATGTTTCAGCCGGTCGGCGGCATGGGCCAGGTCGGCCAGGCGTTTGCGCGCGAGCTCGCGCCATTGATTCGCTACAACGCCAAGGTTGTCGACATTCGCCAGGACCAGCGCGGTGTCAGCGCCACCTTTGAGGATTTGCGCGCAGGGTCGAGCCGCCAGACAGTCAGCGCGGACTGGTGCGTCTGCACGATTCCGCTGTCGATCTTGGGCCAGATTCCCATGAACGTCGGCGCACCGATGGCCAGGGCGATCGCCGCGGTTCCCTACTGCACCGGACTCAAAGTGGGGCTGCAGTTCAAACGCCGCTTCTGGGAAGAGGATGAGCAGATCTACGGTGGGATCACGTATACCGACCTGCCGATTGGCCAGATCAGTTATCCGAGCAGCCGATTTTTCTCGGACGGCAAGGGCGTGCTGCTGGGCGCCTATATCTGGGACATGCGCAACTCGATGGACTTCACGTCAATGACGCCGGCAGAACGCGTGTCGAAGGCCGTTGAATATGGCAGCCAAATTCATCCGCAATATTCCAAGGAATTCGACAACGGAATCGCGGTTGCCTGGCATCGCGTGCCTTCCGCCATGGGTTGCTTCGGCCTGTGGTCGGACGCGGCTCGCGCCGAGCACTACGACAACCTGTGCGGGTTCGACGGCCGCATCGTGCTCGCGGGCGAACACGCCTCCTTCATGCCGGCGTGGCAGGAGGGTGCGGTGACTTCGGCACTCGACGCGATTGATAGATTGCACCAACGTGCGCATGCCGCCGGAGCGGCGGCATGAACAAGAAGAGACTGGCGCCGACCGCGGCCGCGGTGCTCTGCAGCGGGATGGCGCTTGCATGGATCGCACTGACTGGCTTGCTGCTCGAGGGCCCGGCGCGTGCGGACACCGCGGGAATTTTTGACTCCGAGCCGTTCAGCATCACGGATGGCCGGCAGATCTACGAGCACATCTGCCGAGGCTGCCATATGGAAAATGCGGGCGGCGCGGTGGGAGCGGGACGTTTTCCTGCGCTCACGAAAAACCCGGCCTTGGGATCGCGCCAATACATGGCACTGACGATTTTGATGGGAAGGCGCAACATGCCGGCATTCGGAACAAAATACGCCGTAGGCTTCGGCGGCCCGCCGGTGATCCTCAACGAGGCGCAAATAGCAGCCGTGATCAACTACGTTCGCACGAATTTCGGCAATCGCTACACGGACCCAATCACGGCGGCGGAGGTCGGCACGCTCGATCGAAGCACTCACTGACCCAGGAGGCGATTTTCCTACGGCTTGTGCGCCGGTGGGTTGTCCTGCTTACGAGGGTTCGGCGGAGGCGGGGCTTGTTGCTGTCGCCTTTGCTCCTGCTGCCTGTTCTGAAGTTGCTGCAGTTCTGCCGCGTGCTGCTGCGCCAATGCTTGAGTCTGCGCTTGATGCTGCCGCTCTAGTTCCTGTTGGCGCGCCTGGTCCGCCGCCTGCCTGGCGGCTTGCTGGCGCGCAGCCTCTTGCTGTTGTTGCTGGGCCAATTGCTGGGCCTGCGCTTGATGTTGACGCGCCAACTCCTGCTGGCGCGCCTGGTCCGCCGCCTGGCTGGCGACTCGCTGGCGCTCAGCCTCTTGTTGTTGTTGCTGCGCCAATTGCTGGGCCTGCGCTTGGCGTTGACGCGCCAGTTCCTGTTGGCGCGCCTGGTCCGCCGCCTGGCTGGCGACTCGCTGGTGCTCAGCCTCTTGTTGTTGTTGCAGCCTCTCTCGTGCGGCGTTTTGCTGGGCCTGCTGTTGCTGCTGTTCTTGCAAATGCTGACGCTCGAGCACGGAATTCGCAATGGCGGGCGATGGCGCGGCCGGTGCTCTTGGCAGCTCGAGTGGATGTATTGCATTCGGCGCGGATTGCACGACTGGCGGGGGCGGGGAAGATGCTCGGGGTGCACGGTCAAAGTTGGGCCGTTCGGGCGCCACGGGTGCGGGACGCTCAGGAGGACGCGCCGCAGTAACCGGCGCGGAACGTTCGGCTGGCAGGGCGGCCCGCGGCGCCATTTGCGCTGGCGGCGCGGATCGTTCGGCTGGCGGGGCGGCCCGCGGCGCCACCATTTGCGCGGGCGGCGCCAGTTTGACGGCCGCAGGCGCGGGCGCACTTTCCGACATCTGCCGAATCTGGTTGACCGAGAGCGGCTTGCCGCCGTTGCTCTTGATGGCCTCTTGTCGACGCTCAAAATTCGGCGGCGCACCGGGCGGCTCGGTGCGTGCCACGACGGTTCTCGCCGCCACGGCCGCAGGCGGCCGCAGACCGGTTTCTCGACCCGAACCGACGACGGCTTGCCGGGTGGGGACGGTGGCTGGTGCGAATGTCCTCACAGATGCATTCCCTACCGTGCGCTGATCCACGCGCACGACGTTTCTGCCTACGGGCTGCGCGGAGCTAAACGCCTGTGATGTAGTTGCGACCACCGCACCGGGAACAGTGCGATTGACATAGGTGATGTTGTTGACGACGCGATTGTTGATGACCGTCGTGTTGTACACATTGTTGACGACAGTTACATTCACGTTGGTATTCGAAACATTGATGTTTCTGACGTATCGCGGGCTCACCGCGTAGGAAGGCACGTAGACCTCGCGAGGACCGAGCGCGAACCAGGCCACGCCGGCGCCAATTCCAACCCACGCAACCAACGCAGGCGCATACACGGGTCGAACGTACACCGCGCCCGGCAATCGCGGCGGCGCCGGAATCCAGCCCCAAGCACCGCGTACCGAGACCCAGCGGCCATAGTGAAATGGTGCGAAGCCCCACGAACTGTCGTCAACCCAGGTGTAACCCCAAGGCGCAATGTAGGCCCAATGGCCGGTGTGATAAGGAGCCCACCCCGGTTCCACGCCGCGTGGATACCAGACATTCCCGTACTCAGGGTCGGCAGCCCAAGATCCGTGGTCATCGAGATCCTCATAACCGACTACATCAGGCGAGACATATCGGGCCGATACCGAGTGGTCCCAGCGCGCATCGCGCGCCGCACTCCAGGCATCGAATGCATCTTGATCGGGGATGTAGTTCTGCACGGTCTCGCGCAATTCGTCGGTGCCGGAAAAGACGTCATATTCGTTCTCACCAACTGGGTAAGCCGCGCCGCCGCCGGTGACCTCACCCTGCCCGCGGCGCACAAGAACCGCCGTGCCGTTTCCATTTCCGTCGACGCTGATGCGATACAGGCCGGGACGCAGCACGCTAAAGGCAAGGTTGGGTGTGTCGATCTCGTACGTTTCGTCGTCATCGAGCCGGAGCACGCGCACCAGCAACGTGCCCGAAGACAATTGGATTTGCGTCACGGTATCGGAAAGATTCAGCAGCGTCATCGCCGTATTGGCGGAAAGCCGCAGCGATGAGCCGTCGAGCTGCAATTCAGCGCGGCCGTCGCGATCGGACCATAGCTGATCGCCGGTGGTCACGGGCCGATTGACGGGCGGCGCGACCCATTCAGTAGTACCGCCGGGTTGGAAGGATACCGAACCTTCCACGTAGGCAAGTCGCGCGACGCGGATCGGGGGATCGTTTTCATCAGCTGCCGCGAGGGATGCACCCAGCCCTGAGAATGTCAGGCATGCAATCATGACTATAAGAGATCGCAGTGAATAAATAGTCATCGGATCGCTCCGTAAAAGTATGTGCGAAATCAGTGTACAGCTTTCGACTTGGAGCGCGCAGCACGCGGGCAATAGCAGGGTTAGTAATGCTTAATGATTACCAACAATTTAGACCAAGCGCTGAGCTTGAGCCCATTTCACAGCGGAAATGCTGGTATATCAGGCTTGACTATCCGTGGAACTGTTGACGATAAGTCGCCGGACTCGTGCCGGCGATCCTGCGAAAGTGTTTGCGCATCGACTGTTCCGACTTGAAGCCGCATAGATCCGCCACGCGAGCCAGCGTGGCGTTGCGGGACTCGAGCATTTCCTGCGCCACGGCGACTCGCTCACGCAGAATCCACTCGTAGGGAGCGAAGCCGGTCGCGTCCGTAAACTGGCGCTGCAGCGTCCGGGGGCTCATTGTCGCCCGTGCCGCCAGAGACTCGAGTGTATGCGGGCGCTTCAGGTTCTGGCGAACCCAGTCGATCAGCGCTGTGAGCCGACCCGATTCATCCGGCAGGATGGGCCGCATCACGAACTGGGCCTGGTCTCCTCGGCGATAAGGGGGAATGACCAAGCGGCGCGCGACCATGTTAGCCACCTTGGCGCCGTGATCGGATTTCACAATATGGAGCATCATGTCCAGACCGGCGGCCGATCCAGCCGCGGTGATGACCTGACCCTGCACCGAGTACAAATCGTTCGGCCGTACGCGGATCGCCGGATAACGCGAGGCGAGGCGGTCGGCGAATCTCCAATGCGTGGTTGCCGTTTTGCCGTCAAGGACGCCCGCGGCGGCCAGCACAAAAACGCCCGAACAAATGGACGCGAGGCGTGCGCCTCGCGCGTAGGCCGCGCGAATCTTGCGCACGAGTGCCGCGGGTGGCGGTTCGTCAGGGTCGCGCCAACCAGGAATAATGATGGTATCCGCCGTATCCAGCATGGAGAGCCCGCGAGGCACCGACACGGTGATGCCGCCCGCCGCACGGATCGGTCCGCTGTCGGCCGCGCATACGCCGAATCCGTACCAGTCAACCGCAAGCTCGGGTCGTGGCAATGCGAATACCTCGACGACACAACCGAATTCGAAAGTGCACAGTCGGTCGTAGGCGACCGCCGCCACAAGATGATTCTTCATGGCGTGATGATATCGCAGATTGTCTTTTCTGCCACTGGGTGGCCGGACCGCCGAAGGCTAAACTCACGCCTCAGTCAACATCTGAGAGGAGAAGTTGCACCATGTCGTCGACCGTATCGGCTGTTCCCGCGGCAGCCAGCCCGAAGGCCCTCGCGCACTTCGAGTCGCTGTTTGAATTCGAGACCGACTGCTCTGACGTCCACGATGCGATGAGCTCGGGGAAGGCGGATTTTGTACTGTTGGATGTACGAAGCCCTGCTGCCTATGAAAAGGGGCATGTACGTGGAGCCATCAATCTCCCGCATGGGAAGATCATCGAGTCGAAACTCTCGCAGTTTGGCCCTGAGACCTTGTTCGTCACCTACTGCTCCGGCCCGCACTGCAATGGCGCTTTTCGTGGCGCCATTCGACTGGCAAAACTCGGCCGCCCGGTCAAAGTCATGATAGGAGGCGCCTGGGGTTGGATCGATGAAGGCTACAGTCTCGAACCGGGTGCCGGTTGAAATCCAAGGCTTTTCGACCGACTTTCAATACTTCATCAGACGCATTCAAGTTTGCGCCGCGTGTAATGCCCTGCGCTCGAATTTATTTCCGCTCACTCGCTCGGCACGAAGAGCGCCAACAGCAAATACACCAGCAGGCCGGTGCCGGCGCACAGGAACAGCACCGTGAAGAATAGCCGCCACACCCAGGATTCCATGCCGGTCATCCGGCCGAGCCCGCCGCATACCCCGGCGATCCACCGGTCGTTGCGGCTGCGGCGGAAGGTATTGACCGCCGACACGAACGGCGGCGACGGCCCAGAACCCGTGCTCCCGGCACTCAACAACCGTTCCTTGGCACGCGCGAACTCTTCGTCCGTCAATGCACCGCGGGCGCGAAGTTCGTCCAGCTTGTTCAGGTCATCACTCAAGGTCATCGTGGTCTCCTAAAGCGCATCGCCGCTACTTGCTCGGGCCATGCGCGGTGTCATTGGCGGCCGCAGCATGTTGCGCCTGTTCATTCTGGCGCGCCGCTTTGTCTTTGACTTTCTCTCGATGATGCTCGATGACGCAACCGGCGGTGGCCCCCACTACGGCGTGATGCCCTGCTACATGGCCGACAACACCGCCCACGGCGGCGCCCTTCAGGCAACCCTTCGCACTTCCCACCGCGGGCAGTAACGCGAGAGACACGGCAAACGCAAGGCAGGCAGTAAGTTGACGCATTTTCGTTTCTCCGTCATGTACCGATAGCCTAAATACCCGTCAGGCGCCCAAAATTGCCGGCAAAACCTAAGATTTTTCGACGACGGGCAAGGCGCCCAAACGCGACCGTTTAAGCGTAGCTAAAACAGGACCTTACGGCCAGGGCGATCGTACCTGCAAGCAGGTAGGGTTGGCTGGCGGCGCCAATACGTCGATACTTACGCGAAGGGCGGCCGGCCTCTGACATTCATCGAGGATATTTTCACGATGGCGAGCAAACACAGCACGTTGGGCAGTCTCATCCGCCTGGTGCGGAAGAAGAATTCTTGGACCCTGCGCCAGCTGAGCGAGAAGGTAGGCATTCCGCTCTCGACGCTTGCCAAGGTCGAAACCGACAAGCTGTCGCTCACGTACGATAAATTGCAGCAGTTCACCGCGAGCTTGGGCTTGAGCATGACGGAGTTTCTTGCTCAAGGCGAAGCTCCGCCCGCAACGACGCTGCCGGTCTTCACGGCACGCCGCAGCCTGACCGGTCGCAACAACTCAATCCAGATCTCGACTCCGAACTATGACTATGAGTATCTGTGCGCCGACCTTCGCGAAAAGCGCATGGTGCCCATCCTGACGCGTATCAGGTCAAAGGACATTGCCGAGTTTGGCGAGCCGCTCAAACACAAGGGCGAAGAATTCATTTTTGTTCTTGAAGGAACGGTCGAAGTTCACCTGCAGTTCTACAATCCGGTGAAACTCTCGGCAGGCCAGGGCATTTATATCGACAGCACCATGGGACATGCCTATGTCGCCAAGGACTGTGAAAGCGCTCTGGTGCTCGGCATTTGCTCCAGCGAGGATCCCAATCTCGCGAGTGAATTGATCAGCCTTGCGGCCAATGAGGCGGAATCGACCGTTTAGTGCGCCCAAACTTGTTGCACGCGAACCGTCCTTCGTTGACTTGAATTCTCTCCTCAGGCTAACTATCGCACAGCTTTCTCTAATTGGGCGTGTCCAATGTTCGCATTCAAGCGTTTTCTGATTGGGGCGTGTCCCGTCTCGGCATTGCTGGCACTCCCGGCATTCGCCGCGCTTCATCCCGCGCCGTTCACGATCGAAGAGGTCATGCAGGCTCCATATCCGTCGAGCTTGGTCGCGTCGCCAAAGGGCAATTCCGTTGCATGGGTATTTGATACCAAGGGTTGCCGCAATATTTGGATCGCCGAAGGTTCCCGCGCGCGGCAAATCACCTCCTATACGCTCGATGACGGTTTCGACATTGGCGATCTGGCATGGTCGCCGGATGAAAGTCGGGTGGCGTACGTACGCGGCGGATCCATAGAAGACGATGCTCCCGCCAACGTCAATAGTTCCGCGGACGGTGCGACGCCGCGAGAGGTGTGGGAAATTTCCACTGCGAACGGAACGACGCGCAAGGTCGGAGCCGGCCATTCCCCGAATTACTCGCCCGACGGCACTCGCATGGTGTTTGCGGATAAGGGAAGAATTCTGTCGATCGCACCCGATGCAGCCGCTGCCACACCGCTGATCGTCGATCAGGGTCGAATTGCGTCCATGACCTTTTCAGCCGACGGCAAGAGGCTGGCCTTTGTCAGTGCCCGAAAGGATCACTCGCTGGTCGGTGTCTATGAGTTCGCCACGAAAATCATAACGTGGCTGAGTCCCAGTCTCGATCACGATACTTCTCCGACATTCTCATCCACGGGAGCCGAAGTCGCGTTCATTCGGATTCCCTCCGAGAAAAACCCGCAATTCGTCTCGCATCGCGCGGGTCAACCTTGGTCCGTTTGGATTGCCGATACTGCCAGCGGCGCGGGCCGGCGCGTCTGGGTGGCCGACGATGGCATGGGCAGTGTCTTTCACCCCACGCTGTCGCAGCGCAACTTGCTCTGGAATTCGAACGATGAGCTGGTGTTTCCTTGGGAAAAAACCGGGTGGCTGCAGCTCTATGCCATCTCCGCCCGTGGCGGCGCACAACATTCAGTCACCACCGGCCGGTTTGAAGTCGTGCATATGGTGCTGAGCGCCGATCGGCGTCGATTGGTCTATTCCTCGAATGAGGACATCGATCGGATGCACGTGTGGACCCTCGACTTCAAGAGCGGCCAACCCACCCCGGCAACCAAAGACCGCGCCATCGAGGACTACCCGCAGATCAGCGGCGACGGGACGATATTCGCACTGCAAAGCGATGCCACCAAGCCGCTGCAACCGGTGGTCTTAGCGGCAGGTGCGCGCTGGCAGCTGCTCGTACCGGAAGCAACGGCAGCATTTCCCTCTTCGAAATTGGTTGCACCCGAAGCGGTGACGTATGCGGCAAAGGACGGACAACTCGTGCACGCACAGCTGTTTCTGCCTCGCGATACGGGAGCCGCCAAACCGCATCCTGCCATCATGTTTTTCCATGGCGGCCCGCGGCGCCAGATGCTGTTGGGCTTTAATCCCATGAGCGCTTACGCCTGGATGTACGCGCTCAATCAGCGCTTCGTCGCGGAAGGGTTCATTGTCATCTCGGTCAATTATCGCGGCGGTATCGGTTATGGCCTGGATTATCGCGAGGCCAAGAACTTTGGTCCGGACGGCGGCAGCGAAGTGAATGATATCCTGGGTACGGTGAGCTACCTTCAGGGAAGAAAGGATGTCGATGCGCGGAAGGTCGGTATCTGGGGCGGGAGTTATGGGGGTCTCATGACCGCCTTAGGGTTGGCACGCGCATCCAAGGATATCGCGGTCGGCGTGGACTACGCGGGTGTATACAACTGGGATTCCATGCTCGCATCGATCGGCGTGCCCGTAGAGCCTGGGGATGCAACGCGGCGCGGTCTTGATTCCTCACCCGTCGCGACCATCGATCAATGGCATTCCCCCGTGCTGGTGGTCCAGGCGGACGATGATCGAAATGTGCCGTTACAGCAGTCCTTGGAATTGATCGAGGACCTGCGTCTCCATCACATCGATCACGATGAAATAGTGATGCCGAACGAAATTCATGACCTGGCGCGGTACTCGTCGTGGATGGCCCTTTTCAAAGCGACCGATGCGTACCTGAATCGTCATCTGCAATAGGCTCGCCGCGAGATGCGCTTCACGCAGGCAATAGTTCGGCTTCCGGGCGAAAATTTCTCGCAAGGCTTGACGATGTCGGGATCGCAGTCCGGCCCCGATGTCCGAATTGCGCTCGAGCAGCATGCCGCGTATTGCCGCGCACTGGCCGGGTGCGGACTCGACGTGACAGTGATGGCGGCGGATGCGGGCTATCCTGACGGCACCTTTGTTGAGGACACCTTTGTCATCGCGGAAAGGGTCGCAATCGCAACCCGGCCCGGCGCAAGCACCCGATCGGGCGAAGTCGCCTCGGTGGCGGCCGCATTGCGTCGCTTCAGACCTCAGTCGGCGCAGATCGAGCCGCCAGGCACGGTGGACGGGGGCGACATTTGCCGGGTGGACAACCATTTTCTCATCGGACTATCCGCGCGTACCAACGAGGCAGGGGCCGCGCAATTGGCCGCCATTCTCGCCAGTCATCAATACACCGCCTCGACGATTGATATTCGCAACCACTCCTCATTGCTGCATCTGAAGTCGGGTATTAGCTATCTGGGCGAACATCGTTTTCTGCTCGCTCCAGGATTCCCGCCGTTTCGCGAGTTGGCCGACTACAACAGGATCGAGGTCGCCGCGGGCGAAGCTTATGCCGCCAACTGCGTGCGGGTGAATGACGATGTTTTCGTGGCGGCAGGATTTCCCCGATTGGCCGGCGCTCTTCACAAACTCGGATATCGCATCCGGCTGCTCCACATGACGGAGTTCGCCAAGATGGACGGCGGCCTGAGTTGCCTGTCTCTGCGCTTCTGACGTTTGGAAAACGCTAGACGCTTCCGCGCTCACTGATCGACGGCAATGATGACTTTTCCTTTGGCGTGACCCTGCTCAAGATAGCTGATGGCTTGCGCCGTTTCGCTCAGGGGGTAACGCCGATCGATGACCGGTGTTAGCTTCCCTGTCTGCATCAGATCTCGCAAGACATTGAGATCTTCGGCGTTGGCCTCTGCCAGAATAAAAATCAGCTTCTGGCTGACGAATGGCGAGGCAAAATAAGCCTTGACCGAGGTCGTCATAGGTCCGAGCCACGGATCGTCGCTCGGTCCCCCCACGATGACGAGCGCGCCATTAGGAGTCAGCACACGCCGGTATTCCGACAGCGTATGGCTGCCGACGTTGTCGATGATCAGGTCGTAGCGTACCGATCCTTGGGTGAAATCCTCCTTGGTGTAGTCAATGACGTGATCGGCGCCGATCGACTTGACCATCGCGACGTTCCGGGTGCTGCAAACCCCGGTCACGTCGGCACCGTAGGTCTTGGCAATCTGCACGGCGAACGTACCGACGCCACCCGATGCACCGTTGATCAACACTTTCTGTCCGGCTTGGATTTTTCCCTTGTCGCGCAGGGCCTGCAATGCCGTCAAACCGGCGATTGGAACCGCAGCGGCTTGCTCCATGCTCATGTTACTCGGCTTTAACGCCATCGCGCCCTTCTCGCGCACAGTCACGTATTCTCCGAATGCGCCGTCCCGGTCGCCGAATACCTCATCTCCGGGTTTGTACTGCGTAACGTTTTTACCGACCGCTTCGACTGTGCCCGCGAAGTCAGCGCCCATGAGCATGCTATCGGGCTTTCCCATACCGGACATCGGACGCATGATGTAGGGCTTGCCATGCATATAGTGCCAATCCAGCGGATTGACCGACGCGGCATGCACTTTGACCAGAACCCGGTCGTCCGCCGGCACAGGTTTGGCGATGTCCTCGAACTTCAGCACGTCGGGGCCGCCGTAGCATCGATAGACGATGGCCTTCATGGACGGCGTATTGGCGGCGAGCGAAGGCGCTGCACCGCAGGGAGAATCGTGGCTCAACACCACCGCCAGCGATCCAACGGCAACCACCACTAAGATGGCAATGGCGCCCAGCACCTTGTACCGAAGTTTCATGGTTTTACTCCCTCAATTCGCGCCGCTTAGGGCTGCCCCAACAGCTCGGACACTACTTTTCGCGTTCGTACTTGAAGGACACTTTGATTTTTGCGCGGTACGCCTCAACCTTGCCGTCCTTGAGCTGGATATCCAGTTCGACGACCTCGGCGACCCTCAGGTCCCGCAGCGTCTTTCCGGCGCGTGCAACGGCGGCGGCGGCGGCTTTCTCCCAAGACACAGTGCTAGTGCCAATCAGTTCGATGACCTTGTAGACGTTCTCAGCCATGTTCATCTCCGTCTGTTATGGGCGTTCTGGAGGGATGACCGCGCTCATTGTCGCGCGCTTTGCGGCGTTTGGCTAATGCGGCCGGGTTTTATCCAGAGCGCGATCAAACCCAGCAGGACAGGTGGGGCGCGTTTTCTGTACATAGCCATTGAACCTATTCCAATAGTGGATTAGAACGCTTGGGCAGTGCATAGAATAAAGGAGCATGCATCATGTCAGCCAATAAAATCGATGTGCGAGGCCCCGAAGGGGCGATCGTCCAGTCCCTGCGTGCGCATTGGAAGTTCTTTCTAATCGAAGGGATCGTGCTGCTCATTTTGGGAGCGATCGCCGTTGGCGTGCCACCCGTGGCGACGGTCGCCGTGGAATTGTTCATCGGCTGGCTCATCCTGCTCAGCGGCGTGCTCGGTTTGGTCATGACATTTCAAACCCGGGGTTCGCCGGGATTCGGCTGGTCGTTGCTGTCCGCCCTGCTGGGTATCGTGGTCGGCATCGTGCTGGTGATGTGGCCGCTGTCCGGCGTGCTTACTTTGACGGTGATGCTGACGGTTTTTCTCACCCTCGAGGGGGTTGCATCAATCATGTATGCCCTGGCTCACCGCCGCGAGAGCTCCTCTCGATGGGAGCTGATGCTGGTCAGCGGCATCGTCGATCTCATCCTCGCGGGTCTCATTCTTGCAGGCCTTCCGGGCACGGCAGCCTGGGCGATCGGATTGATCGTGGGGATCAATCTTCTGTTCGGCGGCGTGGCGCTGGTTGCTATGGCACTGCAGGCGCGGGGCAGTGCGCCAGCGACACCATAGTTAATGGCGCAACAGTGCCTTGCGAAGCAAGGAGGAGGGGGTAGCGAAAACGGCGATGAACTTGCCGGCATTGTCCTGCGCGAAGAACTAGAATAAGGCGCAACAAAGGGGGACTGATGAAAACAAGTTGGAAGGCTCGTGACGCACGCGCGTGGGGATCGATTCTATTGGCTGCGACGATTGTGAGCATGGCTTCGCCGGCCACCGCGAAGCCCGTGAAGGTGCAGCACGACACCATCATTCGCAACGGGCTTATTTATGATGGCTCGGGTAAACCGCCCTTCGTCGGGGACGTCGCGATCGATGGCGATCGGATCAGCTACGTTGGACCGCATGCGCCGGGCACAGGCCGCGCCGAGATTGACGCGCACGGCAAGGCCGTATCTCCGGGGTTCATCAACATGCTTGCTCATCCGGAGGAGTCGTTGCTCGTGGATAAGCGTGCGCTCAGCGACATCACGCAGGGCGTGACGCTCGAAGTGATGGGCGAGGATTCAATGGGGCCGTTGACGCCGGCCATGAAGGCAGAAATGAAGAGCCACCAGGGCGACCTTCACTACGACATCGACTGGACCACGCTCGGTGAATATCTCGAGAAGCTGCAAAGCAAGGGCGTTTCGCCCAACGTCGCTGCCTTCGTGGGCGCGGGCACCGTACGCATCAACGTGCTGGGCGAAGATAATGTGCAGCCGACCCCGGCGCAGCTGCTGCAAATGCGCGGATTGGTCCGCCAGGCGATGCAGGAGGGGGCGCTGGGTGTGACCACGGCGCTGATTTACAACCCAAACACCTATGCCAAGACGCCGGAACTGATTGCGCTAGCGAGCGAATCGGCGCTTTGCGGCGGCATGTACATCGCCCACATGCGTAGCGAAGGGGATCGCATTGTCGAGGCCGTGCAGGAATCGATTGATATCGCGAAAGGATCGGGCGCTCCTGCCGAGATCTATCATTTGAAGGTCGCGGGCCGTGTCAATTGGCCCAAGCTGGATCAGGTCATCGATCAAGTGCAGGCGGCGCGGGCGGCGGGCACCAGGATCACGGCAGACATGTATCTGTACACGGCCGGTGCTACGGGGCTCGATGTGTCGATGCCGGCCTGGGTTCAGGAAGGCGGCCTCGACAAGTGGATAGCGCGACTAAAAGATCCCGCGATTCGCGCACGGGTCCTCGCCGAGATGCGCGATCCTTCGCCAACCTGGGAAAACTTGCTGCAGCGTGCAGGGCCGAAAGGAGCGCTGCTGCTCGAATTCAAGAATCCGGCCTTGAAGCCGCTCACAGGCAAGACGCTGGACGAAGTGGCCACGATGCGCGGCGTCAGCCCCGAAGAGGCCGCAATGCAGCTGGTCGTGGAGGATGGCTCGCGCGTCGGCACGGCCTACTTTTTGATGTCGGAGGATAATGTGCGCCGCGAAATGGCGCTGCCCTGGGTCAGTTTCGGATCGGATGCGAGCGCCCCGGCACCGGAGGGGGTTTTTCTGGAATCCAACGAGCATCCGCGCGCCTATGGTAATTTCGTGCGCGTGCTGGCGAAGTATGTGCGCGACGAGAAAGCCATCACGCTCGAGGAGGCGATCCGAAAGTTGAGCGCGTTGCCGGCGCAAAATCTATCGCTCAAGGAACGCGGTATGCTGCACAAGGGCTATTTTGCCGACGTGGTCATCTTTGATCCTCGCACCGTGCAAGACCATGCGACGTACGATAAGCCTCACCAACTCTCGACCGGCGTAGAAGAGGTGTGGGTCAACGGCGTTGAAGCCTTGCACGATGGCCACGCAACCGGGCTCCCGAGCGGGCGCTTTGTCCGCGGTCGTGCCTGGACCGGTTACCCCGGCGGCGGTTGCCGCGCCACCAGTCAACAGTGGACCTGGAGCAAGTAGCGGCCCATCGATCAGATCCGCTGCCAAGAAGGCGAAGCGACAGGTCCTAAAGGCGAACCCGGCATTGTCTTGCCGGGTTCACCGATTGCTCAAGCTTTGCGAATCAACCCCAGCTGCTGCAGGGCCGTCACGCCGTCATCCAGCCCCACTTCTTCGGCAATCTTGCCGTCTTTGATTCGAAGCACCGTGGTTCCCGTGAAGCGCATCTTGCGTCCCGTCGCGGCGGGTAGGGAGCCGATCAGAAAATCGCTGAATGCAGGGCCTGTGTGCGTGCCGCCGCCCTGCCAGCGCCCCACGACGTAATCGCCCTCGGCGATCAAGTCGGCTGCGCCCGAGAAATTAAGATCCGGAAACGCCGTGCGAAAGTCGGCCATGAACGCTTTGATGTCATCGCGGCCGCGGCGCGGAGCATGCAAGGAATACTGCAGCAGCATGTCGGGAGCCGCGAGTTCATCAACGATGTCGGGATTGTAGCGTTCACCCCAAAATTGCGTGAACCAGCGGCCGATGATGGACTTGTTGTCTTGCTCTTTGGACATAACGGGTTACCCTTAAAAAATAGAGAGTGAATTGTGGAATCGCGGTTTGCGCCGCACGAGGAATGCTAGCGGCCCGGATCTCGCGCAGCGCTCCGTTTCTTGCGCTCGCTTTGAACTTGGTTGTGTCAACGTGTAAGGTCGCCGCCTCAAATACAAAATCTTGTGCGACCCGCGGAGAAACTCATTGGGGCTGATTCGATGTTTAAGCTGTGTTTTGGCAGCATTTCTTGTTCTCTCAACGCAATCGATTGCCGAACCGCTCGACGTGGTGGTGGTCACGGCGACGCGAATTCCGGAGCCGGCTGACCAGATACCCGCCGATATTTCGGTCGTGTCGGGCACGGAGATCGCCGCGCGCGGCGCGACAGATTTGGCGAGTGTCTTAGCGCTGGTACCGGGTGTTGAAGCGCCGCCGGGCGGCGATGCGGGCCCCTCGAGCGCGGTCCCCTCCCTCTGGGGCCTGCACGAGTTCGACGCGTTCTTGCTGGTGGTGGACGGTGTCCCTTGGGGAGGTGCGTTCAATCCGGGGATCACTACCTTGGACTTTACCAACACGCAGCGAGTCGAGGTGTTGAAAGGCGCGGCACCGGTGATGTATGGCGCCACCTCGTTTGTCGGCGTGGTCCAGGTGATTCATTATCCGGCGGGAGAGGCTGCAAATGAGGCGAATCTTGCGTACGGCACCTACGGTTCTCTACGCGGCTCTGCCTCCGTTGCCTTGCCGGAAATTGGCGATTATCGGCAATCGATTGCAATCGACGGTCAGAATCTGGGCTTCGCGGATTCGCGCGAGGCAGTGACTACTCAGCATGCGCTCTATCGCGGCGCGCTGCAGTTGGGCGCCGGCACGTTGACCGTTGATGCGAATCTTGCGTTTGTGCGCGATACCCCGCCGAGCCCGGTGCTTCGCGCCGGCGATGGCCTGACGGCCCTGACACCAATCAATGCAAACTTCAATCCCGCGGATGCGGCGATCAATGAAAACAAGTATCAGCTCGCCGTGGGTTATTCCTTGCCGCTGGGCTGGGGCACGTGGGACACGCTGGCCTCTTTTGCCTATTCGGACGTCACCGATCGGCGCGGCTTTCTGCATCCTGACTTGAGCGGGACGGCCGATACGCAAAACCAGCGTCGCTACATAGATGACAGTTATTTGGACAGCCACCTGAGCGTGCCCCTGCTTACCGACACGAAATTCATCGTGGGCGCCGATATGCTCTATGGGCTGGGGCGTCAGACGACCCTGAATAGTAACGGCGCCTACACGATGCCCTTCGACGGTTCCGTGCTGCCGCCGCCGATATCATCCTTGCCCGTCACTGAAATCGGCACGCTCAACGATAAACGGCTGTTCGCCGGACAATATGGGCAGGTGGACTGGAAACCCGATGAGAAGTGGGACCTGGTCGCGGGAGTGCGGCTCAATGAGGCCTACGAGCACAAGGACTCGAGCGACCTGAACCTGACTGCGCCGCCGATCGTTGCAGAGACCATGAGCAGGACCATCGTTCGACCGACTGAGACCATCGGCGTCAGTTACCGATTCTGGGCCGAGGGCGAGGATGAACTGATCGCCTATGCCGATTATCGCAATGCCTTCAAACCCGCGGCGATTGATTTTGGTCCTGACTTCAGACCCCAACTGCTGAGTCCGGAGACGGCGAAGAGCTATGAGGCGGGCTTGAAGGGAGCGGCCGCGGGCGGGCGATTGACCTATCAGGCAGAATTGTTCTGGCTCGACTTTAAGAACCTGGTCGTGGCCACGAGCGCCGGCGCGCTCGCCAATGCGCGCGGGGAACGCCTCCAAGGCATCGAAGCGGAAACCCGCTTTCAGTTCACGCCGGATCTGGCGTTTGCCGCGAACGCCTCCTACCACGATGCGCGCTTTACGCAGTACCTTTTCTTCGACGGCAACGCCAACGTCGATGTCGGTGGGCGCCAGCCGACCTTATCGCCGCATGTCCTGGCCTCGATGGGGCTCCTGTATACACCCGATCGGGGCCTATCGGCGACCGCGGTTGCGCGCTATGTAGGCCGGCGCTTTCTGGATGAGGAGAACACCGCGCCCGTGGGCGGATACACAACGCTGGACGCCAACATTGGCTACCGGTTCGACCGCTATCAGCTGGCGCTCGAGGGCTCGAATCTGACCAATCAGCGGCCGCCGGTGACTTCCAGCGAATTTGGCAGTCAGTCGTTCTATATCTTGCCGGCGCGAATGCTGTGGATTCGCTTGAATTATAAGTGGCGTTAGATCAGTGCCAGCCAGACCGCGGGTCCATGTCGAGTCACATCGCTAGGGGTTGCGCGCGGCGAAATGTAAGGTTGATTCGCTGCCCGCCTAAATCTGGATGATGACCCTCTTTCAACGGCAGCACGCCGTGGTGGAACAGTCGCGCGGGGCCGCCCCAGACCACGACATCTCCATGCTGAAGCGGGATTCGGCGTTGTTTGTCTTTCCTCAAGTTGCCGCCGAATAGGAAGACAGCGGGCAGTCCTAGGGAAACGGAAACAATCGGGGCGCTAAAGTCGATTTCGTCTTTGTCTTGATGAAGGGTGAGCCGCGCACCGGGCACGTAGCGATTGATGAGACAGGCATCGGGCTCAAAGCCTTCGAATCCGGCGGCTCGGGCCGCGCTCTGGGCTAGCGCTGAAAACACCGGCGGCATAAGCGGCCAGGGTTGACCGCTCAGAGGATCCGCGGTGGTGTAGCGGTAACCGCGACGATCGCTCACCCATCCCAATCTGCCGCAATTGGTCATCGCCACCGACATGCGAAAGCCGCCGGGAGTTTCCAGGTGACGGAACGCGGCCGCGGCTTCAATGTTCTCGATTTCAGTGAGCAGCGCCGTGAGGTGGTCGAGTGCAAATCCGCGCAGCAACCATGCACCATTTACGATTCGCTCATGAGAAGGGCGGGTATCGGGGAGGTCGAGAACGGGATCCTTCATGAGCCGATGCGGTTTTGGTTTCACGGTGTTGTTGATAATGCACGCGCGACGACCGCGCCACCACAAGGAATTGGTCACATCGTCGAAGCGGGGGGAAGTAATGGCCTTTTAACCGGCAATTTCGAATCGGTAGCTATGGGTTGGGTTCTTAAGTATAGGTGTTTCGATCTTGAGGCAGGCCAGCGACTTTCGTAGTTGTTCGCGTTCGGCGAAGGTTGCCGTCCAGTAGTGGTCGTGGCAGTTGCTGTGCAGGCGAATGCCTTGGCCGGTGAGCAAGGCGTTGGCGATCAGAGCGATGGGTATTTCAGAGACAGACTCCAAGGCGCAGTTAGGGCAGGTCACGGTAAATTTGAGGACGGGCTCGGGCATGGCATTCCCCCTTGGCATGGGTTCGCTCCATAAACTATAGACGCGGAACGGGCCCTTGGGTTGACAAGGGAATGCAAAGAAGCTTGAAGCTTTCGCTGCTGGGCGAGGCTGCGGGCATAGGCGATCTCACGGCTAAGGGCATTATGCGATTAGATACGTCGAATCGGGCACTTGCCTAAATTTGTATACACGCTCAGCTTTGTTTGCGCCGCATTTGGAGCATGCCTATAGTGAAGCGACGTCTGGGTTCGACACAGCCGCGCCTCGCTTAGCCTCATCGTTGGAGCGCATGAAATACGAAATCTGTTCTCTCACCGATGGGCATGCGGCAGAAGCCTCTGCGGTTATTCAGGAGAGTTTCTCGGCTCTGGCCGCGGCCGAGTGGCACCCCGATGCTCGAAGGGTTTTTCTCGAGGCCACGGCACCCGCGCCACTACAGAAGAAGCTAACCACGATGACTATTGCCGCGGGCGCGTTTTCCGAAGGTGGAATTGCGGGCGTCATTCTTATGCCAAGCCCGAGCCTGCTGGGGCTCCTCTTTGTGCGCCCGCGCTGGTTACGCTTGGGAATTGGTCGGGCACTATGGGAATCGGCCCGAGCACAGATCGAGGCTAGATTTCCGGAGGTCAACACAGTTGAGCTAAATGCGACTCCGTACGCAGTGCGTTTTTATAAATCGGTAGGATTCGTTCCAATTTCGTCGGAGTTTGAACGCGACGGCCAACGCGCCATTCGTATGGCATGTTGGTTACCGGCTCGCGCGCTCGGCGCGAACGAACTATGAGCCATCGTTCTGGCGATCGCGCTAGGTAGCCTTTTAAATGACGACCAGTTAGTTAGCATTCGCCAATTGAACTATCATTCAGGTACGCGCGCTCTTCAAGCGCAGGGATAAAACATGCAGACGATTCGTTTCCATCAAGCCTTTAGCGCCATCCTGCTATTGGCCGGTACCGGTTCGACCTACGCGGAAATCAATACCGCGTCGGTTGTCCAAGACATGCAGTGGCGGCTGGTCGGTCCGTTTCGCGGCGGTCGCACGCGCGCGATCACGGGCGTGCCCGGCCAGCCGCATACGTTTCTCACGGGCGCGGTCAATGGCGGCGTGTGGAAGACCGACGACGATGGGCGCACCTGGACGCCGATCTTTGACTCGCAACCGACACAGTCGATCGGCGCGATCGCCGTGGCGCCTTCGGATCCGAAGATCATTTACGTGGCATCGGGCGAGGGTCTGCATCGTCCGGACTTGTCGGTGGGCAACGGTGTCTACCGTTCGTCCGATGGCGGCAAGTCCTGGGTTCATCTGGCCCTCGATGACTCGCAACAGATTCCGAGCATTGCGGTCGATCCGCATGATGCCAACCGTGTCTATGCCGCGGTTCTAGGTCACCCCTATGGCCCGAGCGCTCAGCGTGGCGTGTACCGGTCATTGGATGGCGGGGCGACTTGGTCCAAGGTGCTTGATCAGGGTGAGAACACCGGCAGTTCCTTCATCAGAATCGATCCCTTCGATGCCCATATCCTGTACGCGGGATTCTGGAATGCGCGTTCGGGGCCCTGGGAAGACAAGACGATGTACAACGGCCCGCACGGCGGGCTTTTTAAATCGACTGACGGCGGCGAACATTGGCGGGCCCTGAAAGACGGGCTACCGCAAGGACTGTCGCAGCTCGATGTCGCAGTCGCGCCGAGCGCGCGCGGGCGATTGTATGCAACGGCCGCGACCAGCTCGAACCCGGCAGTGCAAGGCGGCGCGGCTCCGAGCGTGGGTATCTACCGCTCCGATGACGGCGGCGAGCATTGGCGCGTGGCCACCAGCGATCCGCGACCGGCGCTGCGCATCGGCGGCGGCGATCTACCCATTCTCAAAGTCGATCCGAAGAATGCCGACATTCTCTATAGCGCATCGATTGTCGTCATGAAGTCGATCGACGGCGGTTCGCACTGGATTTCCTTCAAGGGTGCGCCCGGGGGCGATGACTATCAGGAAATGTGGATCAGCCCGGAAGATTCGCAGCACATCGCCCTGGCGGGTGATCAAGGGATTCTCGTCACCGTCAACGGCGGCAAAACTTGGAGCACCTGGTACAACCAGCCCACCGCACAGCTGTATCACGTCAGTGTCACGCCGACGTATCCGTATCGGCTCTGCTCCGGACAACAGGAAAGCGGCTCGGTGTGCGTTTCCAATCGCGGCAACGACGGCATCGTCACGTTTCGCGAGTGGCATCCCGTGGGCGTCATCGAGTATGGCTATGTGGCGCCCGATCCGCTCGATGCCGACGTGATCTTTGGCGCCGGCCGCAATGTCGTCACCAAAACGCATTTGTCGACCGGTCAGGTGCAAAACATTTCGCCGATACCCTTGCCGTCGCCCGATATTCGTACCGACCGCACCGAGCCGATTCTCTTCTCGCCGCAGGATCCCCACCGTCTGTACTACGCGGCCAACCGTTTGTATGCCAGCAGCGATGGCGGTGCGTCGTGGCAGGCGATCAGCGAAGACCTGACGCGCCCAAGCTCAGGATCGCCGCCCAGTGTCGGTGACATGCACGCGGACAAGGCTGAACTGCAGCGCGGAGTGGTCTATTCGGTCAGTGCATCGCCCCTGACGAAGGGCCTGCTCTGGGCTGGAACGGATGACGGCTTGATTTGGGTGACTCAGAATGAGGGCGGTGCATGGAGGGATGTCACGCCACCCGACCTGAAGCCGTGGAGCAAGGTGACTCAGATCGAGGCATCGCACTTCGATGCCAATGTCGCCTACGCATCCGTGAGCCGATTTCGATTGGACGATCTAAAACCCTATGTTTACCGGACGCGCGACGGCGGCAAGAGCTGGCAGTCGATCACCGTCGGACTGGGTGAAAATGCGCCCGTCAATGCAGTGCGCGAGGATCCCATGCGGCGCGGGTTGCTCTTTGCGGCCACCGAAAAGGCTGTCTGGGTGTCCTTTGACGACGGCGAGCACTGGCAGTCACTGCAGCTGAATTTGCCGCACACTTCAATGCGCGACTTGGTCGTCCACAACCAGGACTTGATCGTTGCCACTCACGGCCGGTCGTTTTGGGTGCTCGACGACATTGGTCCCTTGCGCGCGTTCACGGGCGCCGCGCCTCACCGCGAGGCAACGCTGCTCAAGCCCTCGCCCGCGGTGCGAGCGCGGCGCAGCACCGGCACCGACACACCGATTCCGCCGGACGAACCGGCGGGGCGCAACCCGCCTGACGGGGCTGTCATTGACTACTACCTGCCGCAGGACGCCAAAGCCGCCGTGACCATTGAGGTGCTGGACGATAAGGGCACGGTCGTGCGCCGCGTCTCGAGCACGGATCCTGTCGGGTTCAGCGCTGCGGAGCGTGAGAAGGAATTGATCCCCGCGTATTGGATCCGCCAGCCAAAGGCACTGGCAACCACGGCGGGGATGCATCGCTTCATCTGGGATTTACACGGCACGGCGCCGCGCGCCGTCAAGCGTGGTTTTCCGATTTCCGCGGTGCCAGGGGACACGCCGCAGCAGCCTCAAGGACCGCAGGTGGTTCCCGGCGTCTATCGAGTCCGCCTCGAAGTTGGCACGCGCAAATGGGAGCAGTCCCTCACCGTGATGCCGGATCCTCGCGTCACCATTGGTCAGCAGGATTACGCGGCTCAGTTTGCCCTCGCCAAAGGTTTGGCCGAATCGCTGGATGCCAGCACCGCGAAGGCGCAGGAGATAAAGTCTTTGCGCGCGCAGCTCAAAGCCCTGAACACCGCGCAGCGAGCAGCGATTGCTCCACAGGCGAAAGAGCTCGATGAGCACTTGGAGTCGCTTATGGAGAACGGCTCCGCTGCGCAACCGAGCGGCGCCACTGCGCAGGCGAGCGGTGCGCACCGCGGGCTCGAGCGCGTCAACGGCGATATCTTGGGGCTATATACTCAGGTGCTCGAAGGGGATGCCGCGCCTACGCGCGCGCAGCAATCGGCGGCCGACAGCTTGTTCAACGAATGGCAGTCGATCGCCGCCGCGGCGGCAAAGACTTGGCAAGACGATCTCGCGCCTTTGAATCAAGCGCTGACCCGAGCTCGATTGCCGACCTTGCGCAGCGATGCGGTCGCGCCGGAAGAGGGCGAGTCAAACGATGAAGAATAGGCCAGGCTACTGAGATAGGCCTCGCCACTGCGCCAGCTGGGCCTGCAGCTTCTCGTGCAGCGAGTCGAAGAGCGCCTGCTGCTGTGTGGTGGGTGGTATGTCGGCGTCCTCGAGCGAGCCTGCAAATGCGGCAAGCTGTTCATTGAGCATGCCTGGAAAGGCGAGGTTGGCTTCCGAGCCGTTCATATTCACCTGCACGAGCACTTGCTCGATGCGCTCGAATTTGGCGTCGAGGCCCGCCGTCGCCGGCTTAAGTTTAAGCGTTTTGCGCCGAGCGCGAATGTCATTCACCGCGCGATGCAGCGCATCGATGTCACGGTAGGTCGCCAGCGCCAGCGCCGTCTTCGCGGCGATCGCCGCGGTGCTGTTGGCGACGCGGGGGTCGGCGATGACGGTGAGCGCGGCCGTGCGGGTTTTGTCGCCCAACGTCAGACGCAGCTGATACTGCCCGGGAGCGACGATGGGACCGCGCGGCGCTTCACCTTGATAGAACGCGCCGGGTATTTGCACGGGATCATCGTATCGCAGATCCCAGATCATGCGATTCATTCCCGCATTGGCCGGGATCAGATCGCTCGGCACGATTTGATCGGGCCATTCGGGCGGCTGCACTTCTTTATTGGTCTTGATGCTGGAGAGATGCCGAATCAGTTCGCCCTTGGCGCTCACGATATCCACGGTGAGTTCGGTCGCGGCGGCGGCAGGCAGCACGTAATCGATGACGGCGCCGGCCGGTGGGTTCGCGCCCACGGGGCGGCGGGTGTTCACCTGGTCCGGATAATAAAGGCGCAGCGCGGTCGCGGGCGAGTACAGCACCAGCTCGTCGGCCGCTGCCTGTGCTTGGCGCAGCGGTGTTACGTTATCCAAAATCCAAAATCCTCGTCCATGCGTGGCCGCAACGAGGTCATCGCCATGCACTGTCAGGTCATGGATCGGCGATACCGGCATGCCGTGCTGCAAGGACGACCAATGAGCGCCGTCATCGAAGGACAGGAATACGCCCAACTCGGTGCCGGCGTAGAGCAGGCCGCGCCGCACGGGGTCCTCCCGCACCACGTGCACGACCGCACCGGCGGGCAAGCCGGCGGCAATCGGGACCCACGATTTACCGGCATCCGCGGTCTTCCACGCATACGGTGCAATGTCATCGAGCCGATGCCGGTCCACGGCAATATAGGCGACCGCCGGGTCGAAATGCGAGGGCTCTGTCATGCTGACCGTGCTCCACGCAGGCAGTGCCGCCGGCGTCACATTGCGCCAATGCGCGCCGTCATCATCCGACACTTGCACGAGGCCATCATCCGTTCCCACCCACAAATTGCCTTTACGAAGCGGCGACTCGGCCAGCGCGAAAATCGTGTCGTAGTACTCCACGCTGGTAATGTCCTTGGTCAGCGGGCCGCCCGAGGCGGTTTGTTTGGTTTTGTCGTTGCGCGTGAGATCGGGACTGATGATTTTCCAGCTCATGCCGCGATCCGTGGATTTCCACAGAACTTCGGACGCGGCGTAAAGACCGTTGGGATCGTGCGGCGAGAGCATCAGCGGCGCGGTCCAGTTGAAGCGGTGCGTAAGCTCGCTCGCGGGATGCCCGGCATTGTCGATGGGATCCGGACTGATGTTCTGCGATTGCTGCGAACGGTGATCGAAGCGCGCGTACTGATTCTCAGCGTCGCTGTAGATTATGTTCGGGTCGCGTGGATCGGGAACCACGAAGCCCGATTCGCCGCCGCCGGCGGGAAACCAGTTGCGCGGCCCGATCACGCCTTCATCGTCGAAGCTCGCGACGGCAAGATTGGAATTATCCTGCTGCGCACCGTAAATATAGTACGGGAATTGATTGTCGGTCGCGACATGGTAGAACTGCCCGGTGGGTTGATTGTCCTGCGTCGACCAGGTGTTGCCGCCGTCGAGTGAAATGCTCGCGCCGCCATCGTTGGCGTTGATCAGGCTGTTGGAATTGTTTGGATCGATCCACAACGCATGATGATCGCCGTGCGTCGCGGACACCAAATTGAACGTCTTGCCGCCGTCGATGGAGCGCAACATGCCCGTGTTGAGCGCGTACACCGTATCGATGGCGTTGGGATCCGCATAAATCTTCGAGAAGTACCACGCACGCTGGCGCACGCGCCCGTCACCGCTGACCCGGCGCCACTGCGCCCCGGCGTCGTCCGAGCGATACAATCCGCCTTCCTGCGCCTCGATCATGGCGTAGATACGCCGCGAGTCGACCGCGGAAATCGCGACGTCGATCCGGCCCAGAATCCCTTCAGGCAGTCCATGCCCGGTGAGCTGCGACCAGGTCAGGCCGCCGTCGATCGAACGATACAGGCCGCTTCCAGGTCCGCCGCTCGAGAAGTTCCAGGGTTGGCGGCGCACCTGCCAAAGCGCGGCATAAATGATCTTGGGGTTGCGAGGGTCGGCGGCCAGGTCAATGGCGCCGGTCAGCTCATTTTTGTAGAGCACGCGATCCCAGGTTTTGCCACCGTTGACGGTGCGAAAAACACCGCGTTGTGTATTGGGTCCGAAGGCGTGTCCAACGGCGGCAACCAACACGACATTGGGATCGAGGGGATCGACGATCACGGCACCGATTTGCCGGGTATCGGTCAGACCCAGATCGGTCCACGTCTTGCCTGCATCGGTCGACTTGAACACGCCGCCGCCCCACGTCACATTGCCGCGCATGTTGGCTTCGCCCGTGCCGACATAAATGATATCGGGGTTGCTGCGTGCCACCGCGATGGCGCCGATGGATGAAGCCTTGAGGGAATCGGATATGGGTTTCCAGGTCGCACCGGCATCGATGGTCTTCCACACGCCGCCCGCGGCCGCGCCGAAATAGAAAACATTCGGTGACCCGGGAACGCCCGTCACCGCCACTGCTCTGCCGCCGCGGAAGGGGCCGATTCCTCGCCATTGCAAAGCGCTGTAGGCACTCTCTGGGGGTGCGGCGCTCAAGGCGACATGCGATACAAACAACAACAGGCTGGGCAGCAGAACTTTGACGAAGCTTGAGACCACGCGAAGAACTCCTTCGAAAGACGATACGCGATCTTACCTGCCGAGGCGCAGGCGTGCGTGAGTGTCGATAAAAGCAGGGTTATCCCCTACAAGACTCGAGCGCGGTCGCGTTATGTATGTTATGGAGTCGCGAAGAATGACTTGACGGCGGCAAAGCACACCGGAGCCACCAGCATCGCATGATAAGCCTCGGCGACTGCCAGTGCGCCGCCGTCGCCGGCGCCCTGCGAAATGGCGGTGGTCGCCACCAGCGCCTTGGCAATCTCAAAATCCTGTTTCAACTTGGCATAAGGATCATTGGTCGTTGCCGCGGCCTCCAGATCGAGCACGCTGACCGCCGGCGACGGCGTCTGAGCAGCCCAATACTGTTGCATCAGTTGAGTGTTGAAAAAGAAAACGAGCGGGTCGGCATCGCCGCCGCACAGCAGGACCGGCGCGGTGGGCGCCCAGTCTCGCAAGTCATTTTTTTGCAGCGCCTGCCGCCAGGGTAGTCCGGGCGCCGCGGCGGCCACGCCGGTGGTGATCGTTGGGAAGCCGCCATCGGGATGCGCCTGCGCATCTTGCAGGTAGCTGAGCCGATAACTATTTTGCAGCAAATTGCCGGCGCCAAAACCGAGCGCAAACACTTCCGCTAGGTTCGCCGGCGTCGTGGGCGGCGTTATTGCCGCGAACGCAGGCGCAGGCGGCGTGAGACTGAATAGCGCAAATTCGGGAAGTTTCCCCTGCGCATAGAGTTGACTTCGGGGCGTCGTGCTTGGCAGCAGAGTCTGAATACCGCTCGCGTACTGCGGCTCGAATACGTCGGTTGCGTTCGCATAGATATTGCCATACACGGTCTGGTACGCGCCGAGCAGCAAGGTAGAGGACACGGGGGCCCCGCCGTTGACCTGGCCGTAGAACACGGCGTCGACAAAGGCGGCGAGGGCATAAGGTCCCGACATCGGCGCGGACGCGGTGACTTTCATACCGGCCGCTTGCATGGCGCGATGCGTGGCCATGGCCACGTAGCCTCCCTGCGAGTAGCCGGTAATGAATAACTGCCCGTTATCCTTCACCGTCGTTAGGGAGGCCAGCGGCAGCGCGGTGCGCGCTGCCGTCAGCGCATCGATCATGTCCTTCGATTGTTGATCGGCGATCAAATAAGGGTGATACGGAAGCGTCGAGGTGTCATAACCCGCGTAGTTGGGCGCAACCACGATATATCCCTGCGATGCGAACAAAGCGGCCAGGGAAAGCGTTTCGGCATTTTGCAGATCTGCCATGTTGTAGGCGCGGTCGGTGGTCGTGCCATGGGCGTACAGAACGAATGGGCGCGCGCCGGTACAGTTCGCCCCCGTTCCGGTCGGTACCATGAGCACCGCGGACGCCGTGGTGGCTTCGTTGGCGCCGCCGACGGTTTCGTACTGAATGTGATAGAAAAGGATATCGCAGAGCGGTGCACTGCTCACTGTCAGCAGCAACTGATTGATGGGGAGTTCAAGTTCGGTCAACAGGACCGAAAGCGTCAAAGTCGACAGAAGCTCAGGAGGAGTCTGCAGCAGGGCGCCCCGGGCAGGCGGTGCACTGGGCATAGAGCCGGATGCGCCGCCGCCGCCACAGGCGGCAAGCGCAAGTGCAGAGATCAATGGGAAATAGTGTCGTTTCATGGGGAGTATGGGGTTGGGCCCGAAACGGTGACCGAAGTTCAACTTAGCGGCAATCACAGGTTAGGGGCATTGACTTGCGTGCGCGCTGTCCCCATAGCGTGCAACATCTACAAAGCGGAGCGTGCATTGACCCTTCCACCTTCACTTGATCAAGGGCAGGAACCCGCACCCGCACCCGCGCCCGCTTCCGCGGTGGTGTTTCGCGGCTCCAAAATGCTGTGTCATGAGTACAGCCTGGTGCTCGAGGCGCGAGGCATTGAATACGAGGCTCAAGAGGCCGAGAGTTCCTGGATATTGAGCGTGCCCTCTGCCATGCGTCATCGAGCGTACGAGGAAATCAGCCGCTACTCGGTGGAACGCGGCGTACGGCGCAGTATCCCGGAAACTGTGCAGCCGCACCCGGGCGCCGCGGTTGGCGTATTCATGTACGTGCTGATTCTCCTGCTGACGGCGTACTGCGCCGGCAACGGAACGTTCGGCGCCGACTGGCTGTCGCTGGGTTCACTCGACGCGGGTGCGCGAGGCGAATGGTGGCGCGCGGTGACGGCCCTGACTTTGCATTTGGATCAAGAACATTTGCTCGGCAACGTGCTCTTTGGCGCGGTCGCGGGCATCGCGGCGAGCAGGCTGCTCGGGCCCGGCGTTGCCTGGGCGAGCATCCTCGGGGCTGGAGCGCTGGCGAACTACGTGGAAATACTCGTGACGCCAATCTCGCATCGCGCGGTTGGCGCCTCCACGGCGGTGTTCGCGGCCTTAGGTTTGCTCTCGGGCATGGCGTGGCGGCAGCGGCTCACGCTGCGCGAGCGCCTCTGGTATCGCTGGGCACCCCTGATTGCAGGAATCTGCTTGTTGACCTTGCTTGGTGCCGGAAGCGCGCACGTGGATGTATTGGGACATGCGCTGGGATTTCTTTTGGGACTGGGCGTCGGCTGGATTTACATTCGAACCGGCGTTCCCAACCATCGCGATCCACGCACGCAGATCATGGCGGGCTTCGGCGCGGTCTTCGTCGTCTGCGCAGCGTGGATCTTGGCGCTTCGCAGCCATTATTAAGTAAAGGCAGGCCTTGGATCAGTTCTCCTTCGCAACACCTTGCGCGCCGCAGCGAAAATTGTTCGGATCGGAGTCGAAATCTCGCCCGCTGAATCGTCGTCAGGTAATCAGACCTAGGAGGACAAAATGAAAGTCATGGTGTTAGTCAAGGCGACCAAGGACAGCGAAGCGGGAGTCATGCCGACGCAGACCCTGCTGGCCGAGATGGGCAAGTTCAACGAGGAGCTCGTCAAGGCGGGCGTGATGCTTGCAGGCGAGGGCCTGCGTCCCAGTTCTCAAGGAAAGCGCGTGCAGTTCTCGGGCCGTAATCGAACCGTGATAGACGGACCGTTTGCCGAGACCAAGGAGCTCGTCGCGGGTTTCTGGCTTTGGCAGGTGCGATCGATCGACGAGGCGGTGGAATGGGTGAAGCGCTGTCCCAATCCCATGCCCGGAGATTCGGAAATCGAAATTCGCCGGCTATTCGACGCGGAAGACTTCAAATGACGGCAATTCAATCAGAGGCGGGATTGAGTCATACTTTGGGTCATGACTTAATTTTCAACGAGGCTGCGATGAGCTACATGTTGTTGATTGTCGAACCCGCGGGGATACGTCGAACGCGCAGCGAGGCAGAGGGCCGCGCGCTATACGACAGTATGGTGAACTTCAGTGAGACGCTAAAGGCTCGCGGCCTGCTTACTTTAAGCCAGTCGCTGAAGGAAGACAGCGGCGGCGCACGCGTCAAAGTGCGGGGCGGGACGACGAGCGTCGTCGACGGTCCTTTTGCCGAAGCCAAGGAAATGGTCGGCGGCATTTTCTTGCTGACGTGCGAGACACGCGAGCAAGCCATTGCGATTGCGGCCGAGTGCCCAGTGGCGCACTCGGCGACGATCGAAGTCCGCGAGCTCGGGCCGTGTTTCGAATGAAGCCTGGGCCGAGCCGCGCGAGCCATGGTTGAGTCCAGCATCCAGAGTACCGTCGAGGCAGTGTGGCGCATGGAATCGGCCAAGATCATTGCAAAACTCGCACGCATGTTGCGCGACGTGGGCCTCGCTGAGGAACTGGCGCAGGATGCGCTGGTGACGGCACTCGAACAGTGGCCGACGTCCGGCATTCCGAACAACCCTGGAGCCTGGCTGATGGTAACCGCCAAGAATCGCGCGCTTGATCAGTTGCGGCGTTTCAAACTCTTGCAGCGCAAGCACCAGACCATCGCGAACGACGCGGAGTTGCTGGTGCCCACGCCGCCGTCGCCGGAGGAGGAATCCGATGATGATGTGGGCGACGATTTGCTGCGTCTCATATTCATTGCATGCCATCCGGTGTTGTCAACGGAGGCGCGGGTCGCGCTGACGCTGCGCTTGCTGGGCGGTCTCAACACGGCGGAAATCGCCCGCGCGTTTCTGGTGCCCGAACCAACCATTGCGCAGCGAATCGTGCGCGCCAAACGGGCGTTGGCCGAGGCTCATGTGCCTTTCGACATGCCGCGCACTGAAGAGCTTGCGAACCGACTCGCTTCGGTGCTCGAAGTGATCTATCTGATTTTCAACGAGGGCTATGCGGCTACCGCCGGCGAGGAGTGGATGCGCCCGGCGCTGTGCGAGGAGGCGCTGCGCTTGGGCCGCATTCTTGCTGAATTGGCGCCGCGGGAGCCGGAAGTACACGGTTTGATCGCGTTGATGGAAATTCAAGCATCGCGCGCGGGCGCGCGAGTGGGTCCTGACGGGCAACCGATCTTATTGCTCGAACAAGACCGCGGGCGCTGGAATCAGTTGTTGATCCGACGAGGACTCGCGGCCCTGGAACGTGCGGATGCGCTGAGCGGCGCACTCGGACCTTACGCGTTGCAAGCCGCCGTTGCCGCGTGTCACGCGCGGGCGCGCATCGCCGGCGAGACGGATTGGGTGCGCATCGTGGCGCTTTACGATGCCTTGGCGCAGCTGGCGCCCTCGCCGGTCGTCGATCTGAATCGCGCCGTAGCGGTGTCCATGGCATTCGGACCAAGCGCCGGACTTGAAATTGTCGACGAATTGAACACGGATTCGCGGCTCAGCACGTACCATCTGTTGCCGAGTGTGCGAGGCGACCTGCTGGAAAAGTTGGGGCGCTTCGACGAGGCGCGCACCGAGTTCACCCGCGCCGCGGCGCTGGCGCGCAACGCCCGCGAAAGGACCCTGCTGCTGGGGCGTGCCGCCTCTTGCGGCGCCACCGCGCAATAGCCTGGCGCGCTAATCAGCCTTGACGAAACGGTCTTACGAGTGCAGCGAGACAATGAAGCAGCTGCGGCCGTCTTCCATGGAAGCGCAGCGGGCATCGCCGCCGTGACGGCGTGCTATTTGCCGCACCAGGGACAGGCCCAATCCGTTGCCCGCGCTGTTGCGGCTGTCGCGGCGGCGATAGAAGGGCGTGAACAGCTGTTCGAACTCCGCCGCCGCCGGACCCGGACCGTGGTCCCATACTTTCAGCACCACCGTGTCGCCTTCCTGCTGTAGCCGAACCTGGGTTGGCGGCACGCCATGGCGCTTGGCATTTTCCAATAGATTGCGCAGCAACCGACGCAATAATCGCGAGTCGCCCTGAATTTTAACGTGCGCACCCTCGAGCTGAACCTCATCGTAGCGGGCGCATTCCTCGGCAGCGAGGGCGAGCAAATCGATCTCCTCGCGTACGTCGTTTTGCGCGACTGTGTCAAGTCTGCTCGCCAGCAGAATTTCATCGACCAAGCCGTCCAACTCAGCGATGTCCTGTTCCAAACCGGCCTTGGTTTTCGGATCGGCGGATTGCTTCAACAACTCCACCGCCAGCCGGATACGCGCCAGTGGAGTGCGCAATTCATGAGAGGCATTGGCCAGCAGGGACCGGTTCGCATGGATGAGCTGTTCCAGCTGACTCGCCGCGCGATTGAAGCTCTCCGCCAAGCCGGCGATTTCATCGTGGCCCTCGACGGCGACGCGTGCGCTCAGATCACCGGCACCGAGCGAATCGACGCCGCGTTGCAGGCGTTCGAGGCGTCCGGTGAGTTGCCGAACGACGGGAAAGGCAGCCACGCCGATCGCCAGTGCCGCGAAAATCACGAGTAAGTGAAAATTCAAACGTGTGGCGCCGAAGCCGATAGGCACGCTGGCGACCAGCAGACGACCGTCAGCCAAGCGCACGCTTGAAAGCGTATTGCCCTGCCAGTGCCCAAACTTAAGCGGATGATAGTGCCGCGCGCTTGGCATGGGGAGCGGGCTCCCAATGGCGGCAATGATCATCCCATCCCCTGCAAAGAGCGTGACATCGGCCTTGAGTCCGGCCGCCAGTCTTTGCAGCGCTTCCTGCTGTTCCGAGGCCGGCGCCTGCGCCGGCGGCAGGACGTTTTGGACCAGTTGTCCGACCGTGACGCCAACTTGTTCCATCGGGCCGCCGGCGAAATGCACCAGCACCGAGGCGGCCAGTCCTAAGAGCGCGAGGCTGGCCAGCAGTGCGATATAGAAGCGCAGATACAGGCGCAACATCAGTCCTGCGCCTTGGCGAATACGTAGCCCGCGGCACGCACCGTAATAATGCGCCGCGGCTTCTTGGGATTGTCCTCGATGGCGGCCCGAATGCGCGAAATGTGCACATCGATGGAGCGGTCAAAAGACTCGAATTCCTCGCCTTTGACGAGATCCATCAGGACCTCGCGCGACAATACGCGGCCGGCGTTCTTCGCCAGTGCCACCAGCAGATCGAACTGGTACCCGGTCAGCTCGCAGTGCTTACCGTCCAATCGGACGGCGCGCGCGGCGGTATCGAGCTCCAGTCGGCCGAAGTGCGCTGGTCTCCCGCCCGTCGCTCCGCGCACGCGGCGGCGCATGATGGCACGCAGCCGCGCGACCAATTCCCGCGGCTCGAAAGGTTTGGGCAGGTAATCATCCGCGCCCAGCTCCAATCCGACGATTCGATCGACCGCATCGCCTCTTGCGGTCAGCATCAGCACGGGTGTGTCGTATTTTGCGCGCAATTCGCGGCACACGTTCAGCCCATCCATGTCGGGCAGCATCAGATCGAGCACAACCGCGTCGTAATCGGCTTCGGAAAGCTTAGCGAGCGCAGTGGCTCCTAAGGGTGCAATCGTCACGGCAAATCCCGCCTGACCGAGATACTCGAGGAGCATGTCGGCCAAGCGGGGATCGTCCTCAACCAAGAGAATTCGCTCGACCATTGACCGACGACTCTAAAGAGAGCGCGCCGTCAACGCCAGCGGATTATGACGTGGCGTGCATTTCGGACTTGGCATGCATTTGCTTGAGATGAGCCGCCAGGGCAGTGCGCTGGGCCGGCGTCAGTACCTCATCGACATCCGCGAGAAGCTGCGTCAATCGCTTGGAGGCTTGGTCGGCCAGCTGAAGATGCGCCACGCGCGCGGCTTCCAGCGCAGTCCGATCGACGGTGTTTTGCGTCAGCGCCTCAATGGCTTGGGTATGAGCCGCTTGCAGCTGCGTGTGCATCGGCAGCAGATCGTTCACGGCTTGCTGCACCAGCGGTGTGATTTGGGCTTTCTGCGCATCGGTGGCATCGATCTCAACATATAGGTGCTTGAGCATATGGTCGACGTGCGCTGAGACATCGGCGGCGCTATGGGGACCGCTCATCATCCCGTGATGAAAGCCGCCCATCCCGGTCGCGGCTGCCACCGCGGCGATGCTGCCGGCGAGGGCGGCTCCGGCGAGAAAGGCAACCAATGTCACGCGGCTAAAGACGGATCGACGCGGCGTTGCGTTTCCGGATTCGGAGGAAGTATTCATGTTGACCCCTGTAAGTGAAGAGACGATGAACACTCTGCGCCTGAACTGTTAGCCGTCTTTGCAGCAGGTGTAAAGATTTGTAAATCAAGGACAAGGACGCGCCCACGACACGTGCCGCGGCGCAGAATTGAGGGTGAGGCGGCGTCCGATCCGAAAACCTTGACCCATGCGCTCAGCGAGCTGTAGCGCCCTTACCGACACTCGCCCCAACAACTTTCTAGGCGCGGCCCAAGAGCGGCGGCAGTCGGCGATTCGCGCTACTGAGGGCGCTTTCGTAGGCGTAAGCCAACTGCAGGCAACTGAACTCCTGGCGATTGGGAGCGATGATTTGAATGCCGATCGGCAGCCCTGCATTGCTGAAGCCCGCAGGCGCGGCGAGTGCAGGACAGCCTGACATCGTGACCAGCAACGCGCCCTTCATCCACTCGTGGTATGTCTGCATCTTCTGCCCCGCAATTTCCTGCGGCCAATGCTGATTGATGTCGAAGGGGAAGACTTGTGCGGTGGGTAGCACGAAAAAATCATAGCGTCCTAGAAATTTACGCACGGTTTGCGACCAGTCGGTGCGCAACACCGATGCCGCAGTGATATCGCGCGCGGATTGCCGCATCCCCGTTTCAACTTCATATAGCGCTTCGGGCTTGAGCAGGGCGCGTTTGGCAGGATCATTGTAATAGGCCTGGATCGAAGCGCCTTGCTGCCAACCGCGAAGTCGTATGGTCGCTTGCCACAGCGCCTCGAAATCAAAATCCGGTGCCGCCTCCTCGACGATGCAACCGAGGGATTCGAGGGCCTGTGCCGCCTTTTGACACACCTCGAGTACCCCCGGCTCGCAGGGAGTATGCCCCTTGAAGTCCGCGCCCCACGCAATACGCTTGCCCTTGAAAGAACTCTCCAGCCGCCGTTGAAACGGGGTGCCGTCGCCTTCCAAGGACAGCGGCACGCGCGCATCGAAGCCCGCTTGCACCGACAGCAGCATGGCAAGATCCGTGACGTTTCTGGCCATGGGACCGCTGACGCTCATGGACGGCAGCCACGCGTCGCGCGCATCGTTGGGAACGCGGCCAATGCTGGTGCGAAAGCCAAAGACACCATTCCAGCCCGCCGGATTGCGCAGACTTCCGCCATAATCGGAGCCGTCCGCGACCGGCTGCATGCGCAGCGCCAGCGATACGGCCGCGCCGCCGCTGCTGCCTCCTGCAGAGCGAGTCGTGTCATACGCATTGCGGGTCGCGCCGTAGACGGTATTGTAGGTATGCGAACCCAATCCGAACTCGGGCGTGTTGGTCTTGCCCATGAAAATCGCGCCTGCACTCCTCAATCGCTCGACCATCAACCCGTCGCTCGAGGGTACAAAGTCCTTCAAGATCGGCGAACCCATGGTCATGCGTATGCCTTTGACCGCCTGCAGATCCTTTACCGCGTGCGGAAAACCATGCAGCGGTCCCATGGATTCGCCACGTGCAAGCTGGGCATCGCGCTCGCGCGCCTGAATGAGCAGATCCGCCCGCTCTTGAAGTGCAACGATGGCGTTTACCTTCGGATTGATCCGCTCGATATGATCCAGATAAGCGCTCATCACCTCGACACACGAGACCTTGCGCGAATGTATCGCCTTGCCAAGAACGGCTGCGTCCATGAGGACGATGTCGTTGGCGCGTGGTTCTTGTCCCGGAGCCGCGTACCCGGCTGCACTTAAAGTGGCACCCGCCGCCAGCCCCAAGACTTCGCGGCGGCTCATGGCTGCCTTGTCGGAATTGTTCTCATGGTCCGTCATGTGTTCCTTGATCCTGTAGGCCGCCACGTGAGTAACCAACATGCCGCAAATCGTGCGGCAACTGGCGGTAGGCTGCGGCCACCTCCGGTATCACCCTATAGCTCTCCACAAATTCTCGGGGGAACCGGCACGGCTTACCCGTATCGAGATTCAGACAAAAGTACTCGATTTCAGCATCGATGACGCGCTTCCCGTCGCCTAGGCGCAGAACCTCGAAGCGGCGGGTGCAGCGCAGCCGCCCGTCACAGGCGACCAGCCAGGTCGCGAGCAGTAGATTGTCGCCGAGCAATGCCGCTTCCAGATAGTCGATTCGTGTATGCCGTACGGCCATGCCGCGTCGCATGGCCAGACAGCTCGCCAGGGGCGTGCCCAGTTTTGCCGCGTGCGTCCAGGCGATGCGATCCAGCCATTGCAGATAGACCGAGTTGTTGACGTGCGCATACTCGTCGATTTCCTCGGACACGACTTGGTGCGTGCCGGTGAAGGCCAGCGGCAAGCGCAGGGGCGGGTGAATTAAAGTATTCTCAGGCGTCTTTGGCATGACAGCAATCTTCATGTTGCGCGCTAAAGACGGCAATACCTACTGTTGGCAGCCCGGCGTGGCGCGAATGGCACAGAACTGGAATTACAGCCGTGCCCCGATTCAAAACATTCTGACCCGATTTGCTGACTTTGTCCGACGGATTTTTATCGTGGGTTTGTTCCAGCATTGCCCCTTGCGGTGCGTGGTCAGAGCAATTTCCCCCGGGGCAAAGTTATGGACAAACTCTATCTTGGCTTAGGCGCAGCGCTGTACCTGTTGTTCGTGGCCTGGTGCATCATTACTCCCCAAAAATAGAGCCGACATTGCTCCATCGCGTTAAGAGTCAGGAGCGTATGATCGCCTCGTGACCAGGGTCCAATCGAGCCGAATTAGAATGTGGCCGTTTCTTGGCTGCTTCTGGGTGTTATGCGCCTATTCCCTGGAACTCTCCGAGCTGACGAATCAAGACGCCGCCCGTGGCATCAAGGCAGCGCTCAACACGGGCGCCGCCGCGGCGATCGGAAAGCTGGGAGTGCCCGGAGGTTTCTCCAACAATCCCAAGGTGAAGATCCCGCTGCCGCCGGCGCTGGATGAGATCGCCAAGGGAATGCGTTTTTTAGGACGGGGAAAAGATGCGGACGAGCTCGTCGCCGCAATGAATCAGGCGGCGGAACAAGCGGTGCCGCAGGCGAAGGAATTGTTGACCAACGCCGTCAAGTCCATGTCCATTGGGGATGCGAAGAAAATTCTTACCGGCGGAGACCAGTCGGTGACCGAATTCTTTCGTGCCAAGACTGCCGCGCCGCTGGGGCAGAAATTTCTGCCGATAGTCAAGCGGGCCACCGACCAGGTTGGTTTGGCGCAGAAGTACGATCAGCTTGCGGCGCAGGGAACGAGGTTGGGGCTGATCCAGGGTGATGCGGCAAACATAGAACAGTATGTGACCAACAAAGCCTTGGACGGACTGTATCTGATGATTGGCGAGGAAGAGCGCGCGATCAGGCAAAATCCGCTGCAAGCCGGCAGCGCAATCGTTTCAAAGGTGTTTGGCGCGTTGAAATAAGCCATCGCTGCCGGCGTCGGCGTCGGCGTCGACGCGCCGTAGATCGTGGCCAAAGCTTTTTAGGTCTGCCAATTGGCGAAATCGCCGTTGCCAGTCGCTCAAGTCGATTTTTCGAGACGCAACCCAGGAATCATCGTAAATCGTGTCCGCATATCGATCGCCCGCATCGCATGCGAGCGTGGCAATGCAGCCGTGCTGGCCGGCCGATTGCATTTCCGCCGCGAGTGCGAGGGCGCCGGCAATGTTGGTGCCGGTCGAGGGGCCAAAGCGGCGCCCCAACCGGCCTTCAAGCCAGCGTGCGCCGGCTATTGAGGCCGCATCGGGCACCGCAATCATCTGATCGACGACGTTGCGTATGAAGGAGGGCTCGACTCGGGCGCGCCCGATCCCTTCGATGATTCCGCCGCATCCGCCGCAGACGCTTCGATCGCCGGCTGCGAAGTAGGGAAAGAAGGCGGAACCCTCCGGATCCACCACGCAGAGGCGCGTTGCATTGAGTTTCGGCCGATAACGGATGTAGCGGCCGATTGTCGCGCTGGTGCCGCCGGTTCCCGCACCGACCACAATCCATGCGGGAACAGTCTGGGCTTGTTGCGCAAGCTGCGCGAAAAGGCTTTCGGCGATGTTGTTGTTGCCGCGCCAATCCGTGGCCCGCTCGGCGAACGTGAATTGATCCATGAAGTGACCCTCGATCTCGCGAGCGACCCGGGCCGCCACCACGGAAATCTCCTCATGGGGCTCAACCAAGTGAATCCGCGCCCCGGCGCGCGCAATCGCATCGCGCTTTGCCGTGGCCGTTCCGCGCGGGACGACCGCTATGAAGGGCAATCCCAGCAGGTTGGCAAAATATGCCTCCGAGATGGCCGTTGAGCCCGAGGATGCCTCCACCACGGTCGTATTCTCTCGAATGTCTCCATTGCATATGGCGTGCAGGAACAACGATCGGGCGAGCCGATGCTTCAGGCTTCCTGTGGGGTGCGCTGTTTCATCTTTTATGTAGATTCGGCAGTTCGGCATCTCGCGCAAATCGAGCGCGAGCAACGGCGTGTCGACTTCAGTGTCGCGGTCCTCATCGAGCTTTGCAACTGCTCGCGCGATCCAAGAACGA
>Ga0210400_10000617_pt1 | contig 38568 bp, 36 predicted proteins | sample IncBWH26MmetaG_FD_155456 | JGI IMG/M metagenome (GOLD analysis project Ga0210400, IMG submission 155456) | Forest soil microbial communities from Barre Woods Harvard Forest LTER site, Petersham, Massachusetts, United States - Inc-BW-H-26-M | ecosystem: Environmental > Terrestrial > Soil >... | reverse complement strand
ACGGGCAGGTCTCGGTTGCTTCCAATGCGACTACTTGCTTCGTCGCTTTGGTGACTCAGTCCGTTTGGTGATTGGCAAATTGGTAGACGACGGATTTATCCGAAAGTGTAATTGCGAAGCTCTGGCATATGAAATTGTTCCCAGAGAACGGCGGAAACTGATTGAGCTTCACAAATTGCATCGGATCTGGCAGCGTGGGAGCGGCCGAGTGCTTCAGCCGGGCGACCCTTGTATCCGGCGAGGTTGGCTGCAAAGAGAGTTCTCTCAGCCGATTGCCCCACGGTTCGTAGCCAACATCAGCAACTACCATTGCCACGTCTTTGCCTTGTCCCCGCGTTGTCATTGGCTTTTCCTTCGATTGGTTTTTGCGGTACGTTGCGCTGTTCTCGAGCGGTGCTTCCGGCAGGTACTCCGCAGTGCGATAAATTCCGTGCTAGCAAATCTGCGTTGTCCGCCTTCCTTTTCCAAGTTCTTCAAGTCTTCCCGTCCTCCTGCTGAAGCTCGGTGATGCTCAATGTGAGCGGCTCGACCAAGTCATCTCTGTTCGAGCCGCTCGACGGTGGGCATGACCAGTGCGCCCGGCTTCCCGAGCGAATTGTGCATAGCAGCGCCGACTAGGAGAGTTACGCGAATGCCGAAGAAACAAAAAAAAGAGAATGCCGGTGCAGTTGCGGCCGCCCTACTGCCATCCGTGCTAGGCGGAAGCGACAGATCGCCGCATAAAGTGTGGACTGGCACGCTGAGTTTTGGGCTGATATCTATGCCGGTGAGTCTGTTCACCGCAGCGACAGAGGAGCGCATCAGCTTCAACCTACTTCACAAAGAGTGCCACTCTCGGATTAAACAGCAAATCTTCTGTCCTACCTGCGACAAGGCCATACAGAGGACTGAACTGCTCAAGGGATACGAACATGAGAAGGACAAATATCTCATCGTGAGCGAGGCAGAGCTGGAAGCGGCGGAGCCCGAGAGTGCCAAGATCCTCAAACTAACCGAGTTCGTGCCAGCCAGTGAGATCGACGCAGTCTTTTACGAGAGCACGTACTATCTCGCCGCGCAGGATGGTGGTCAAACAGCGTATGCGCTGGTCCGCGCCGCCATGCTCAAGCAAAGCGTCGTCGGTGTAGCCCGAATCGTGCGCAACGGGAAAGAGCACATTTGCGTGCTCCGTCCGTACCACGACGGCATGATTCTGCAAACGTTGTTTTGGAACGATGAAGTACGGCGAATGGCTTTTCCCGGACTCTCGCAAACTAGCGACGCTGAGTTGGCGATTGCCGAACAGCTCGTTCAGGCCCTCATCGCACACTGGAATCCCGCCCAGTACAAGGACGCGTACCGCGAAAGCGTAATGCAGCTCCTTCGCAGTAAACAGGACGGTACAGACCTTGTCGCCGGTGCCAAACTTCCGCAGAAAGCAGTAGTAGTGGATATTGCGGAGGCGTTGAGGCTTTCGCTAGCCGCCGCAAGATCAAACGTTGGAGCTGCATAAACAGTCGCGCCCTCGCGGCTATGCCTCATTTGGCTCAAGGCCAGCACGGGAGACTCTCGTTCCTCCTGGCCTTGGGCCTGAAAGATAAACAGGTGGAACATGCAGCCCGAGCTGCTGACCGAGACTACGCCAGAACAAGCAGCAGAATACATCATGGACGGCCGCTTCGCGCTGCAAGAAAAACGTGATGGTGTGCGTTTGCTGGTTCGGCGCCAAGGGAATAAGTTCGAGGGCTGGAACAAGAAGGGTGAGCCAACCGCTGTGCATCCCGTGCTGACCTCGGCGCTACGCTCTCTCAATGTTGATGAATTTATTCTGGATGGAGAATTCGAGAGTCCGTATTTTTACTGCTGGGATCTGTTGAGTGCCCAAGGCATAGACTTGAGCGCCTATCCTTACGGAGAACGTTACAAAATTCTACAGGTCTTCCGCGGTTGTCCAACCGTGACAGTCCTTCCTTGCTGGACCGACGAAGGAGACAAGGAACGAATGGTATATGAATTCCGCACCCAGCGGGCCGAAGGCGTCGTGTTTAAGAACCTCGAGACGGCGTATCGCGCCGGTCGCGCACATCAGCATTTCAAACTCAAGTTCCACCAGAGTGCGACGGCACGCGTGCTAGAAGTTGACCCCTTTCGGGACCGCGTAAGCCTTGAAATGCTGGACGGGAACCTATGGCGTACAGTGTGTGGGCTCAAGGTTCCCAACGGAGCCGTCCGACAAGGTGAGTTTGTGGAAGTGCGCTATCTCTCCGGTACACGCGACAAAAAGTTGGTTCAGCCCATTTTTTTGCGAGTACGAGACGATGTCTCTCAGGAAGATTGCGGCTTCGAGCAAGTGAAGATCAGCAAAAAGTGGGATTGAGTTCGCGGCCCTCACGCATCACTCCAAATCCCAGGTAGGAAGAGACCGATCATGCATCTGGTTGCTTTGTCCCAGGAGTTCGCTAGCGCTACGGGTGCGACCAAAATCGTGTTAGCGGATGAACGTTTTTGTTTCAATTCTTGGGACGGTTACTCTGTTATCAGCCATTTGACTACACACCATGTTTCCGCAGCCGCATCCAACATTCAATGGATAATTTCTCGCCGTCGGAAATGTTGGAAGCCATCTATGGCAGTGAGATCAACTTTGAGATAAAAACCTTCTGGGACGCGGGCTTTCATTGGAGACTTGGCGACAATATGAATGGCTACCATGCGGAAGGCAATGCCAAAACGTTTGGTGAAGCTGTCCAGCAACTCGCTGAAGCGGCGCGCCGGCACTTTCCGCTATCGCTGTTTGCGCTGGGTGAGCAGAAGGTCAGCAAAGTTGAGCCAGCGAACGCGAACCCAGTCCAGTGCCAGGCTTGCCTTGAAGAGAGCGGTCGGTTTGGGCCGTTGCTGCCGCCGATCAGATCCACGCCTGAATTCGATCTCCTTTTCGCCGCTCGCCGAACCTGTCCCAAGTGTGGGACTGTTGTGGTATTTGAACGGAAAGACGCACATGAAGCGTGAGTCTAATCTTTTCATTGGGCCGTATTTCAGAGGCTGAACTTCCGTAGTCCTCCTCTAGAGTGGGAAACGTTTTGCCACGGTCACGGAGACATGCCGCGAGTCACTTTAAGACGGGGAGATGCCTGGTTAATTACGGCCCAAAACATTCCGATTGTCTTGACGGCTTCGGTGAATTGTTGAAAATCGACGGGCTTGACAACATAGGCATTCGCTCCGAGCCGATAACATTCATCAACGTCCGGTCCCTGTCGAGAGGAGGTTAGCATCACGACTGGAATAGACTGGAGTGTGGGATCACTCTTCATTGTCTGCAGGACTTTAATGCCGTCGATTTTAGGCATCTTGACATCAAGTAAAACCACAATCGGGTGTGCTGGATTTCGGGAGACAAAATCGCCACGGTGGTAGATGTTCCATCACGCCTGACGGTCGGGGGCTCGGATTGCGCCTGTAGTGGACCAATTGCAGCCGCGAGGAGTATCGCGAACGCTGTGTAGATCATGGCTGCCCCCAACATTATTTTCCGCTGTTTCTGAGGCGCTGGAGTTCCATTTCGACCAGATTGCTTGGAAGTGAAGGATAGCCGAGTTTAGCAGCCGACCTCTGGCCATCAGCGAGGATCCACTTAAGGAAATCGGCCACAACGGCGCTCTGTTCTCCGGAGTCCCCGTAAAAAACGAGCCAGACAAACGACGCAATCGGGTAGGACTTTTCTCCTGGAGCGTTCACTATCGAGACACGAAAGTCTTTGGCTACCCTCTCGGTTAGTGGAATCGCTGAGGCTGCCGATGCTGTCAGAGACTCCAGCGAGGCTTTCACAAACTCTCCGTCAGGATTCTTCACGGCAGCGTACGTAAGCGAGTTGTGGCGAATATGTTCGAATTCGGAATATCCAATCGAGCCGGGGGTCTCAGCAATGAATCCCAATCTCCCCGCGCCCTTGATGTATCCTGCGCTTGCATTCGTCACCGGCCACTGCGACGACTTGGCAAGCGTCGCCTTAAAGCCTGGCGACACAGTTGACAGGTACTCTGCCATCATTCGCGTATCGGTCTCCCTGTCGTCAGGAAAATGGTGAACGACTTTAATGTTCATTTGGGGCAGTTCGACTCCGGGATTGTCGGCCGCGATAGCTGCGTCATCCCATCTCGTGATGACACCCAGGAATATCCCTGCTAAGGTACTGCCGCTCAGGCGCAGAGCAGGAACCTGGGCGAGGTTATAAACTGGTACCACCCCATTCAAAGCCACCGGGAATTGCACAATTCGACCGTTTGCCGACGCAAGCTGCTCAGCAGAAAGCGCAACGTCTGTCACCGCGAACGAGCTGCTCTGCTCAATGAGAAAGCGCAAGCCGTTTCTGGAGCCAGCAGCCTGATAATAGACCTTGCGGCCAGAATGCAGGTGGTTGTAGTCATCGGCCCACGCTGAGAGAAGCGGGTTGACGATGGACGAGCCTGCTCCGTAAATATGAGTTTCTGTTGTTTTCGTATTTGGCCGCGTGCGATCACGCCCGACAGTCGACAGCTTGGACTGAGCCTGTAGTGGACCAACTGCAGCCGCGAGGAGTATCGCGAACCCAGCGCGAATGAGGAACGCCTTGAGCATTATTTACCGCCAACTCCAAGGCGCTGCAGCTCTATTTCGACGAGATTTCTCGGAAGCGGCGGATAGCCGAGTTTCACTGCTGTCTTTTGTCCATCAGTGAGCACCCACTTAAGGAAATCGGCCACAACGGCGCTCTGTTCTTCTCCGGAGTCCTCGTAAAAAACGAGCCAGACAAACGAGGCAATCGGGTAGGACTTTTTTCCTGGAGCGTTCACTATCGAGACACGAAAGTCCTTGGCTCCCCTCCCGACTGGTGGAATGGCTGAGGCTGCCGATGATGCCAGAAATTCTGGCGAGGCCTTCACGAACTCTCCGTCTGTATTCTTCACGGCAGCGTACGCAAGCGGGCTATCGCGGACATTTTCGAACTCGGAATATCCGATTGAGCCGGGAGTCTCAGCAATGAATCCCAGTTTCCCCGAGCCCTTGATATATCCGGCGCTGGCATTCGGCACCGGCCACTTCGACGACTTGGCAAGCGTCCCCTTAAAGGGCGGCGACACAGTCGAGAGATAATCTGCCATCATTCGCGTATCGGTCTGCTTGTCATCAGGAAAGTGATGAACGACTTTGATGTCCATCCGGGGCAACTTCACTCCGGGATTGTCAGCCGCAATAGCTGCGTCATCCCACCTCGTAATGCCGCCCAGAAATATCTCTGCCAAGGTACTGCCGCTCAGGCGCAGCATCGGGACTTGTGCCAGGTTATAAACCGGAACCACCGCATTCAACGCGACGGGGAATTGCACAATTAGACCGTTTGCCGACGCAAGCTGCTCCGCAGAAACCGCCCAGCTCGTCACTGCGAACGAGATTGTCTTTTCGGTAAGGCCGCGCATGCCAACTCCCGAGCCAGCGGCCTGATAAGAGACTCTGCGGTCAGCATGCGGGTGGTTGTATTCTTCGGACCACGCTGAGAGAAGCGGGTAAGCGATGGACGCGCCTGCTCCATTAATGCGAGTCAATGCCGCCTCAGCGTCCGTCCGCGACTGGGAGTGTTCGGCAGGCGAGGGCACAGTCTGCGCAGATAGTGGACTAATGGCAGCTACAACGAAAAGCATTGCGAAGTATGAACGGATCATCGACAGCTCCAGCATGGCAGCGTGATCGCACCCTGCCACATCAGTTAAAAACCAAAGGAGCATGACAGAGCCAGCAGGTCTGTCTCACTTTGCCCTTCGGTTGAAAGTTCTTCTTATAGAACTCGGCGGGCGATTCTTTTATGTTGTAGATTGGCTGCTCAACACCATTTTGACTTGCCCATTTGCCGTTGCACTGCTGGCCCATCGCATGCCAGTTGGTTGAGTTACCCTCATCGACAAATACAATGACCTTCCTCCGTTTCTGGCAGTCAAACTTGGCGTCGCAGTCGACCTTGACGCAGCCCATACCCGCAGATTGGTGACCCGGGTTATCAGGCATCCAATGGCCATCGGTGAGTACCCACTTCAGGAAATCATTCATGACGCTGGCTTCTGCTTCGGTCAGTACAATAACGATCTCGGCAAAGGCAGCCTGGAAAAGGCCAGCTATTTTGTGCTGACTCCCAATCGCTGAAGCTCTAGTTTGACGACGTTATATGGCAGGGCGGGAAAGCCGAGTTTCACGGCTACCTTTTGGCCATCCGTAAGGGCCCACTTCACAAAATCTGTCATCACTTGATGCTGCTTCTTTTCTGGGGAGTCCTCGTAGAAGATAAGCCAGATGAAATAAGAAATCGGATAAGACGTTTCGCCCGGAGCATTGGTGATTAGAATCCGTAAATCCGGCGCCTGCTTCCGCATCAACGGCGCGATCGCGGCCGCGGCGGCGGTCAGGGATTCGGGAGAAGCCATCACGAACTCGCCATCAGAATTCTTGACCGCTGCTTGTTGGAGCGAACTGTGTCGTGCCCGGTCCCACCACACATATCCGATGGAGCCGGGTGTCTCAGCAATGAATCCCGTCACTCCCGCGCCTCCTAAGTGTCCTTCCCCGGCGTTGCTCAGCGGCCAGGACGAAGAGTGCGCGCGTGTATCCCTGAAGGCCGGTGATACCTTGGAGAGATAGTCTGCCAAGTAAAACGTGTCATGCTGTCCAGGATTTTGGAATTCATGCGCGACCTTGATGCCCATCCGCGGAAGCTCAAGGCCGGGATTGTCGGTCGCAATGGCCGGGTCATCCCACTTCGTGATCTTACCCAGGAAAATCCCAGCCAGAGTGTCGCTGCTGAGTCGCAGGTGGGGGACTTGGACGAGGTTGTAAATGGGGACCACTGCATCCAGAGCTACGGGAAGATGCAGGATTCGGCCAGGTGCCCGGGCAAGCTGATCGTCAGTCATTGGCCCGTTCGACGTAGCGAAAGAGATTTTTCTATTGGTAAGCGCTTGAATACCGCCTCCCGAGCCGATCGACTGATATAGTATCCGAGCACCGGGGTGCAGACTGGTGTACTCGTCGATCCATGCTGGAGATAAGCGGGTAGAGAATGGCAGAGCCTGAGTTTCTGTTGTTTTTGTATTTGGTCGCGTGCCATCATGCCTGACGGTCGGCGGCTCGGATTGCGCGTGTAGTGGACCAATTGCAGCCGCGAGGAGTATCGCGAACGCGGTGTAGATCATGGCTCCCCTCAACATTATTTTCCGCTGTTTCTGAGGCGCTGGAGTTCCATTTCGACCAGATTGCTTGGAAGTGAAGGATAGCCGAGTTTCAACGCTAACCGTTGGCCATCGGTGAGTACCCACTTCAGGAAATCATTCATGACCTCTTTTTTTTTCTTTTCATTGGAATCCTCATACAGAACAAGCCATATCAAAGACGCAATGGGATACGATTTCTTTCCTGGAGCATTCGTGATCGAAACACGGAAATCCGGCGCCTGGCTCTGAACGAATTGCGGCGCCCCGATGCTCGCAGCAGTCAGAGATTCGGCAGAAGCGGGCACGAACTCTCCATCAGAGTTCTTGACGGAGCCGTATCTGAGCCGATTCCGGCGCGCGCGGTCTAGCTCGACATACCCGATGGAGCCGGGAGTTTCAGAAATGAATCCCGTTATTCCATCCCCACCTCTGTATCCGGCAGCACTGTTGGCTAAGGGCCAGTTCTCTCTTGGCGAGTTAGCAAGTGTGGCCCCGAAGATTGGCGAGACCTTTGAAAGATAATCTGTCATGAGAAACGTATCGATCTGTCCGTCATCCGGGAAATGATGCGCGACTTTGATGTTCATCTGCGGCAGGGTCACCCCAGGATTGTCCTTTGCAATGGCCGCATCATCCCACCTCCTGATTTTGCCCAAGAAAATGTCAGCCAAGGTGCTGCCGCTGAAGCGCAGCTTAGGGACTTGGGCGAGGTTGTAAATGGGAACTACTGCATTCAAAGCCAGCGGAATATGGAAGATTCGACCATTTGCACGAGCAAGCTGATCATCGGACATGGGCCAGCTCGTCACAGCGAAAGAGACTTTTCTGTCGGTAAGCGCTCGAATTCCGCCTCCCGAGCCAACCGACTGATACGAGAACCGAACGCCAGGATGCTGACGGTGGTACTGGTCCATCCATGCAGAAAACAGCGGGTAGATGATGGGCGAGCCTGCTCCGTAAATACGAGTCTCTGCTGCTTTCGTACTTGGCCGCGTTCGGTCACGCTCGACAGTCGACAGCTTGGACTGCGCCTGTAGTGGACCAGCTGCAGCCGCGAGGAGTATCGCGAACCCAGCGCGAATGATGAACGCCTTGAGCATTATTTAGCGCCAACTCCAAGACGCTGCAGCTCTATTTCAACCAGATTGCTGGGAAGCGAAGGATAGCCAAGTTTAAGCGCTACCCGTTGGCCATCGGTGAGGACCCACTTCACGAAATCATTCATGACCTCGTTTTTCTTCTTTTCCTTGGCGTTCTCGTACAGAAGAATCCATGCAAACGACGCAATCGGATAGGACTTTTTCCCTGGAGCATTTGTTATAGAAACACGGAAATCCATCGCCCGCGCATCAATACTTAGAGCCGCCGATAGGCCGGCAGCACGGAGAGACTCTGGCGAAGCAGCTACGAACTCACCACTTGCGTTTTTCACAACACCGTATTGCTCGATCCCGAGCACGAGATTTTGCCAAACATACCCGATGGCACCGGGAGTGTCGTGAACGAATCCTGCAGCCCCTAGAGCACCTCGATAGCTGTTGCTCGACAAAGGCCAGTCGCCCGATGAATTAGTAAGGGTCGCTTTGACGTCTGGCGAGACCTTCGCAAGATAATCTGCCATGACAAACGTCTCCGGATCCCCCTTGGGAAAGCGATGGAAGACTCTGATCTCCAGTTCCGGCAGATCAACGCCAGGATTGTCTCCTGCTATGACCGGATCATTCCACTTCGTAACCCTTCCCAGGAAAATGCCCGCGAGCGTATCGGGGCTAAAGCGCAAGTCAGGGATGTGCGCAAGGTTATAAGCCGGGACTATAGCATTCAGAGCCACGGGAATGTGCAGGATTCGCCCGCTCGCGTTTGCCAGCTGATCATCGCTCATTGGCACGTCTGTCGCAGCGAAGAAGGCTTTTCCGTGAGTGAGTGCGTAGATTCCGGCTTTCGAGCCAATGGCCTGGTAGTAAATCGGGGTCCTTGGGTGCGCACGGTTATACTCGCCGAGCCACGCCGAAAGAAGCGGATAGATGGTTGTCGAGCCTGCCCCATCAACGCGAGTCTCCACGTGTTTCTTTTGCGCCGCTTCGCTTTTTGGAGATTGTGATTCAGCCAGCCCCAGTTGTGTACAGACAACAAATACAAAAGGCAGTTTCGACAATGCTTTGCCAATCTTCAATGTCACAGGTTATGCCCTCGTTCGGACTCATCGATTTGGACAGTTCCAACAGGTTGTCCGAATTTGTCCTTTCGTCGGATATATTTTTTTGTAGTAGTCAATCGGAGGACCGGTGATGTCGAAGACCGGCGGATCCCCACCATTCTTGCTGGCCCAAAGGCCATTGCATTGTTGGAGCATAGCGTGGAAGTTCAGGGAATTGCTGAGGTCTACGAATAGAACAATCTTCCTCCGCTTTTTGCAATCTACCTTGTCATCGCAATTGGCAGACGTGCAGCCAAGTGAAGGCATATAGTGCGTTGGCCAGTCCGGGTCCTTAGAGGTCGCTATCCGTAAGCCCGGCAAATCTTCATCAAACCCACCGGCGATCGTTCCTAATTCTTGGTCATATGCCAGGGCAAATGACAAGCAGTTTCCGAGGATATTCGGCTTAGGCGGAGGAGCCTTCTGCAAGCCTAGAGGATCGGCGAACCGGACTGGATTGCTCGAGACATAGGTGTAGAAATTGACGCCTCCGCGAAACCCAATTGGATCCTCGCTGTTGAAACGCCCTGTGTTTTGATCGTAGTATCTGGCCCGATGGTATCGTAGGCCAGTTTCCGGGTCGTAATCGCGTCCTGTGTACTGGAATGGATTGATCGTTGTGCCGCTGGACGCCGTGAGATTTCCAAATGAATCGTAGATGTAAGTTGTGGCGAGAGAACCGCCGGAGCTGCTCATGGAAGTGACTGAGCCAAGACCATCCTGCTGGTAGTAGCTGACGACCCCAGAGCGAGACTCCGCCAAGGGCGCGTCTATCACGGCCGTCTGCGTATACCGAGTCAGCACATTGGCGTTCTGATCAAGTTCCGCAATGCTGTTCTCCCCGTCATAGAGGTAGTTTGTCGTGGTAATTGTTGTGCCCTGCGTGAAGGACTTCTGAATCCGCCGTCCAAATGGATCGTATTTAAATGTCGCTGTTCCGCCCGCTCCCGGCAATACGACCGAACGCAAACGGTTTTCAAAATCCCAGATGTATTGTGTTGTGGCGCCTGAGGTCGTTTTGCTCAAGGTATTTCCGTTGTTGTCGTAGGTGTACGACAATGTTGACGTTGAGGTGAGCTGGTTGGACGAATTGTAACTGTACGAAGGCACGTTCAGGGACGAAAGCCTATTGCCAACGGCGTCGTACGTATAGCTCTCTGTGGTCGTTGTACCCTGGGTCACCTGCTTGAGCTGATAAATCGCATCGAAGACATACTGCTCGGCAACATTATTCAGTTTATTGACCTTTGACGCGCGGTTACCGGCATTGTCATATGTGTAGCTGGCCCCATCTGTCGTAGCCCCGCCCGACTGGTGCAAGACATTCAAAAGCCGAGAAAGGGAATCATAGGCGTAGGAGGTATTGACCGCATTGGGACGATTAAGACCGGTCTTGCGGCCGAGTGCGTCATAACTGAACGTAAACTGGCCGGTGACAGAACTCGTTAATGTGGTTTGACGGTTCAGCGTGTCGTACTGGTAAGTATTGCTGCTGCCGTCCGGTGCCGTGAACTGCGTTCTATTCGATGCCGCATCGTACGCGTACGCGTTGGAGAACGTAGGTGATGGGTTTCCCGGCAGGAACGAATACTGTGTCGTCGTCCCAATTAGCCGGCCCATGTTGTCATAGGCAAATCCATAGAGGCCAGTCGGATCGCTGACTTGCTTGATCCTTCCCGCGAGATCATAGACGCAATCAACCCCAGTCGAATCCGGGTATCCCTTGTGTGTGAGGCGATTCAGCGCGTCATAAACGTACAGGATGCTTTGGCCCTTGCGGTCATTCTTACTGCTGAGATTGCCTACGGCATCGTAGGTATAGGTTTCCGACAGCGATGACGGGAACGAGGTCTGCGTGACCCGGCCAAAGGTGTCATAGGAAAAGGAAGTGGCATGCCCGGCAGCATCGGTAATGCTGAGCAGATTGTCTTCCGTATCATATCCGTACTGCGTTACAAGGTTCGCAGCGTCGGTAATTGAGACCAACCGATCAGCATCGTCATAGGCATAAGTCGTGACTTTTCCATTCTGTCCGATCACGGATGTCCGGCGGCCGCGGGCGTCATAGCCAAAGCTCGTGGTCGTCAGGTCCGGGTAGGTGATGGTTGTTAGCCGGTCCATCGCGTCGTAGGAAAAGCTGGTTTTGTTTTGCAGAGCATCAATTACGGCGGTGCGGTTCCCGTGGCTGTCATATTGGTATGTGGTCACATTGTTTTGAGCGTCCGTGATGGTGCCGATCAGACCCGCCGGAGTGTACGTCAAACTGCTCGCGTGACCGACTGGATCGGTGACCTGGGTGAGTTGGCCCTTGGAATCGTAGGCAAACTGGATGACGCTGGCGGAGGTGGTGCTGTTGGGTGCTGGTGTAGTAATCGAGAGTAGATTGCCGTTGGCGTCGTAAGCATTGGTCGTTACATTGCCCAGCGGGTCGGTCACAGTGAGAGGCTTCCCAAAACCGTTGTAGGTGTACGAAGTGGTGATGGTGGTGTTCGAGTCGAGCCGAGCCGACTGAGAAAGCATGTTCCCGGAAGAGTCATAGGTGTAGGTTGTGACGTGACCAAGCTCGTCGGTGTGCGAGATGAGGTTGCCGCTAGTGTCGAACGAATTCTGGATGGTGCCACGGGTCGTACAACTCGAACATCCTGAGCCGGAAGCCGTAGTGTTCTGCCAAGCGCCGCCCAGCATGGCCGAGGTGTAGGAGGATGCTCTGCCGAAAGAGTCCGTGACCCGCACTGTCGCATTGACCACAAAAGGTAATGCGCTTACGGCGGTTCCAGCAGCACTTAGTGTGATGCTCACTGGGCCGGTTGCGGCCCCGGGCGGCACAGTGGCCACGATCTGAGTGTCGCTCCAACTGCTCACGGTGGCCGTAATACCGTCAAACGATACGGTGCTGGTGCCCTGGGTCGCGCCGAAACCGCCGCCAGTGATGATGACCGTGGACCCAATCGGGCCGCTCGTGGGCTGCAGGAGTGTGATGGCAAAAGTGTCCGTCACGGTGAAGGACAAACCGTTGCTGGTTAATCCGGCGGAGGTAGTGACAACAACATTGCCGGTGGTGGCGCCGTTCGGAACGAAAACTGTGAGGCTGCGGTCACTCCAGGAGGAGACTGCCGCTGCCAGGCCGTTGAAGGTGACCCCACCTGTACCTTGCGAAGTCCCGAAATTGGTCCCGGTAATCGTCACCACCGATCCCGGATCTCCCGAATTGGGACTTAAGCCACTGATGGCAGGTGTCACGGTGAAGGCCACGCCATTGGTGTTGACTCCGTTCACCGCCACCATCACGTTTCCATTAGTGGCAGCACCTGCGGGAACCGGAACAACAATAGAGCTGGCGCCCCAACTGGTTGGAGTGGATGCCACTCCATTGAAGCTGACGGTGCTGCGGTCCTGAATTGCGCCAAAATTTGTGCCAGTAATAGTGACCGAAGCGCCCACTGCCCCGGAGATCGGCGACAGATTGGTGATGACAGGGGCGAGGGCCACCGATACGCCCTTGCTGAATGAATCGGCAGGATCGCCCATCTGCACCGAGACGGACGCTCCGTTTTGCATTGCTAAACCAAGGCTGACAGTCACGCCTTGAGAAAGGATCGGCGTCGGCGTGAGCACCGTGAAGATCACGCCGTTGCTCGCGACTCCACCGGCTGTAACCACCACGTTGCCACTGATCGCATTGTTCGGGACAACCACAACAATGCTGGTATCCGACCAGCTGGATATTGTGGCGGATAGTCCGTTGAACGCAACTGTTCCGGTGACGCCAGTGAAGTTGGCCCCGGAGATGGTCACCGAGTCGCCTACCGATCCACTCGACGGGTTCAAGCTGCTGATGCTAGGAGCGGCGAAAGCCGTCACGCCCCACGTCAATAACATCGCCATTGCCAGCAGGCGAAAATCTTTCATTCAGCCTCCATCATGCGCTCTGCACCATTTGCTGTGACCAGGGTTCAACGCGCCACAGGGACCCGCCTGCCGGAGCGGGTAATGTAGGTAAGTTCGGAGCGGTCACCGAAACGGGCTGCCACTTCGACTTTGTCCACTGGCTCGCCGTTCAGGAACATCGGCCGGTTGTCGCTCAACAGGGTGGTGGTGCTGGCGGTCAGCACAGTGGACCCTGCCAATAGCGAAATGCTGATGCTGGTGGTGGAGGAAGCCGACGGGCCGGAGAGAGTGCCCGTAGCCGTAGTTCTTGCTCCAGCAGAAGAGACTGCGGTAACGGTCACTGTTGTGCCGGCGGGAATATTCGCGGCATTGATCACCACAGTGACCGGATTAGCTTGATTACTCGGCAAAACGATATCCGGCGGGTTCTGAAACGTTCCCGCAGGGACCGAGGGCGCCGATACTCCTGCCACAGAGGCCACCTGAAGCGAAGGAAGAGTTGAAGGAGTCGGTAGATTGGGCACACCGGAACTCACGCTAAGGGTTGAGGAAGTCGGACTGAAACCACTCAAGTTGAAGGCATCTACCCGCACATAGCCGGTTCCTCCGTTGGCGCCACCTTGAGTCCCGCCGGACCCAAAACCCCCTGCTCCTCCCGATGCATTAAACTGCGCAATCCCAGTCACCTTGTTGGAGACTAGATGGATCGCTCCGCCTGCTCCGCCGCCGCCCGCACACTGAAAAGTATTGGAGGTGGGAATGGCGGCACCGGCGGCGCCCCCGCCTCCATTGGCGCTAATCAAGCCGGCGCTGCCCGATACCGGAAACACAATTTGGGTCGAGCTGGCTAGCAGGACCGCTCCACCCCCGCCACCCCCGCCACCACCGGTGACGGCATAGCCATAATTGACACCCATTCTGGCTGAGCCCCCTCCCCCACCCGAGCCGCCCAGCAACTGAAGCAGCAGCGGGCTGCCGTAGCTTCCACCGCCCGGAATAGCAGGGATTTGTCCAAATGGCGCAATTCCCCCGCCAGCGCTCTGATATCCGCCGCCGCCCCCGCCGCTGCAATCACCGGCAGTGCTGTCGTTGACAAACCGGCTGCCTCCACCACCCCCCGGCCCATTGCCCACATTGCCGTTCACGCCTTGCGCGGCAACCGCTGTACCTCCGGCAAAACCTCCAGGCCCGCCCATGCCTCCAAATCCCGCGTTGTTTCCAGGCTGGCCATCCAGCGCTATGGAACCGCTGATAGTTGTGTCGCCCGTGGCAAGTATCGTGAGAGGCGTGTTGGCGGCGTTAGGCACATAGGTGATGGTTACGCCACTCGGAATGGTCACAGTGGTGTAGTTGAAAACTCCGGAAGGCGGAACCTGGATGGTCGCGCTCTGAGTTGGCGCAAAGGCTCCGTCGGCCCCGGTTGAGCCACTGGAGAAACTGGTCTGCGCGAACGCTCTCGCGCCTAGCACGGTGCAAATTCCCAAAAAGATGAACAACCTTTGCCGCATGGTTTTGCTCTCCTTCATCTGAAAAACTTTCCCCGCAAGAACGGGTGGATATGTGGCCTTGGCACTGTCGCCATCTGTTTCTAGTGTGGATAGGTAACGGTCATGCTCTCGATGCCATTGGCACGCGATGAGGTGAGGCCGCGGTTTGACGAATCGTAGGTATGAGACTCCAAGACCTTTCCGTTTGTATCCAGGACCGCGGTGATGTTGGAATGGGTGTCATATTGGAACAAAATGGTGGTGTTGTCCGGCTTGGTGATTTGGGAGAGGCGGCCCTGAGCGTCGTACGTATACGACAAGGAAATCCCAGCATCGGATGTAACCCCGCTCACCAGAAAGCTGGAACTGTTGATATACGTGAAAGTCAGATGGCGTGAAGCGGGATCGGTAACCGTGATCAACCGGTTTTGACCATCGTAGGAAAGCTGGGTCGTGTTGCCGTTGCGGTCGATGATTGACTTAAGCGATCCGCTGGTATTGTCGAACAGCCTCTTCTCACCGTTCTTGAGGGTAACTGTCCAGTTCGTCGGGCCTGTGGTCAGTGTTGCGCCGGCGTTGGCGGGCGCTGCCGTGCCGTAGGTGGTCGTGCTCCCAGCTGCGACTACGCCAAAAGACCAAAAACTACCGTCGTTGCGTGCGTATTTGATATATCCGTCGCTGCCAGCAAACACTCGTTCCTGGTAAGTCGAGACCCAATTCGGTCCGAACATGAAATTCACCATTCCGGTTTGCGTCGCTGGCCAGATGCTGTTCCACGTCCTTGCCAGAGTCAACCCTCCTCCCAGCCCGGGCAGGCTGAGATCGGTCTGGCTAATGAAAGTATTACCGGTAGCCAGATCAATGGGTCTTCCTGCCGTCAGGCAATGGGTGCAGGTTTCCGATGCGGCCGCCGGCGGTGAACATGCGTTCGTGGTGTAATGGCAGCCACAGAAGTTTATGCAAGGGTTGTCGCACACAGTGTTCGGTGGTTGGTTTTGCAGACAGTTCGGCGTACAAAACGAACCGATGGTGAAGGAGACTGTGCAACTGGCCTGGGCCTGTGCATGCATAGTAAAAGCGCACCCAAGCAAAAAAAGAATAAATAAAGCAACAAAAGTTCTCTTCATGATGATGAATCGACCTCCGGCTACAGCCGAAGCCGTTCCAAGAGAATAGGTCCGAGTGACAGAGCGGAGAGTGGACGCGTAGTCTCTTCCCGCTATCTCTTTGACGGCTTGATTGTTTATTTGACGGTGGCGTTACCCCTGATAATTGGAGCCGCTGGTTTGTGAGTTAGAACATGAGCCGCCAAAGGCGGGTTGATATGGAATGCTGCTTTTGATCCGACTCACCACAATTGCGTCACAAATAGCAGTGGAGAAGTCTTCCTTCTCGTTTCTAATAAAACATCTTCGTGTCATTTGCCCGATCGCCGGTCCTCGCTAACGCCACACGATTGGCATTATGAGCCGGGCAAACGCCATGCTAACGCGAACGCCCACAGTTATAACATACTCTGCTGTTATCGGCATTAGGTACTTCAGTAACATCCGCTGTGCGGCAAGACCATTCAGCTATGGGCAATATTGCATTTGTCGCTCACGTGAACTAATGCTTTGGCCCTCACGATAACTGTCCGGTGGGGACGACGTATCTACTCGGAATGCCGACTATGTGCTTGATCGGGATTGGTGTCAGTATTTTAGGAGGCCAGCCGCTGGAGCGGGGACGCGCACGACCGCCTAGTAGTTGATATGTCTGCTGCTCTGGCGTGTGACCTTACCGGGAGTAGTAACTGCATGGAGCAAAGCTAATTATTGGCAATTCTGTGCATGCTGTGTTTGGTGCCTCCATCAATTACTAAGTCCCTGACGTACGTATGTTATCTAACAAATGTTAGAGGTATTTAATACTATGGACGCAAGCTTCCATAACTGGAACAACTCATGAGCGTCTGAATATTTCGGCACATTCTGTGGTATAAATTTCGGCTGCATTAGATCCAAGTAGCGTGGCTAAAAGGCTCCTGAATGAACGCATATTTCTGGCTTTGGTTTTTATTGGGCTGCGTCGTGACCCTCGCGGTACTGCGGCTACTCAGCTATCTTACTCGCCTGCATAGCCCATACCCTGACGACATTTTCATGTTTTCACAGCCACTGGATTGGGAGGATGTCAAATCCACTTTCAACCTGCAGGACGCCAGAGATGAAGTAAGTGGCCGTCCGACCACGGTCTCCCAACGGATGTTGTATAACCGCTTTGTCCAGAGCCAAGAGTATTTCAGGCGCATGGAGCACAATGCGTGGCTCATGGTGTTGTGCGGAGAGAATCTCTCTGACAGCAAGCGGGACATGGTAACTGTCCACGTTGAAGCTCTGTCAGACGCGAGCGCGATGCTGAAAGCGGCTGAATGCTGTGACGCTGATGCAATACTGCCCGAATATGCACGCCAAGCGTCCGATTTGAGATTACGCGCTCAAGTTCTCCGTGGTGAGGCACAAGAGAGGCTTCGACTAGCCGAAAGCATGCGGACCGAGCACCAGGCGCAACAGTCCCGCATCGCCGATGCGACATTGTCGGCGCAAAGATTTCGTACGTCAGTTCGTCTTCAGCTTGCAAAGCTTACGTTGCTGATTTTGTTATTGCGGCTCGATAAACTCAGATTACTGCCCGCCGCGCACGTCATTCAGCTTTGGCATAGTCGCAATGACGAACTGTTGCGTTTATACGAGCAGGCGCGGCTCAAAGCGGCCGCCTATCTCTCTATTTATCGGGCCGACCAAAAGCTTCTCGCCCGCTGGTAAAAGGTAGTTCCAGATTCCCGGCCCAGATTCCTGGGCCGAGCTTACCCCCAGTTCCCGTTTTTCAATCCGGATGAATGACTCTTTTTCCTGCTAATCTCTTCCTTCGCGACCCCACAATACTGCCTAAGTTACTGATGGTAAACGGCTTAAATAATTCTTAATCAGAAACTTGTTAGGGCTATGCTCTTTCCAGCGTCTGCTTGTTCCTAAGAGGCGCTATCGCCACACAAAGAGAATAATAATTAAGGAGATCGAAGATCATGAAAAAGACACCATTGTTGGCAGCATTCTGGCAGTACTGTGCTTCCTCGCTCTAAGCTCAGCCGCGGCTCTGGCGGATGGCTCCGTTCCACAACAGTGCTGCAAGAGTTGTACCTGCAGCATCACTGACCTAACCCTGTGGTGGCCAGCTCCCAGGCGGTTGGGCCATCTTACAGAAGAATCCGCGTCTCTTCCCCTAGTTCCCTTGTTCCGAGAGACGACATCGCAACAGAATGACAAAAACTATAAGAAGGAGATCGAAGATCATGAAAAAGACCATTGTTTCTATTCTGGCTGTGCTGTGCTTGCTTGCTCTAAGCTCACCCACCGCTCGGGCGGATGGCTCCCTTCCACAACCATGCTGTAAGGGTTGCAGCTGCAGCATCAATTGACCTAAACCGGGGTGGCCAGCTCCAAGGCTGGCCATTCTTACAGAAGAATCCCGTTTGCCTGCCGGCTGATCCCTGGGTTATGCTGACCTTCCTCATGACACTTGGAGCGTTGGTTTTTACATGGACAGTGCCCGTACTGCAATTCGTACTGGTGCTGGTCTTCCTGAACCGAAGGATCTTCATAACCAAGTTTCCCGCATTCTTTGGATACACCTGTTTTGCTGTTGCTGCGAATGTTCTGCAGATCGCCTTTTTTCACGACGACTCCGTCTTCTATTGGGTCTATTGGAGTACCGAGGTAATTTACGGAGTGGTGGCCCTGTTGGTCATGCAAGAAGTCTTTGGAATGGTGTGGGACCTGAAGCAAGGGAATCGGCGCTTCTCCGTGTGGGCTCTGATTCTCTTAATCGCCGGGGCCTCCCTTCTGTGGGGCTTCCACCGCCCGGATGGGATTGGAACGTTGCCAGCCATCAATGCCGCTTTTCGTACATTCATGGCGGGAGTATACGTCGTGGAAGTCCTTCTACTTGCTCTGGCGCTTCGGTTCATCCGGAAACTCACCCGATATCACCTCGGGATTATGCTGGGCTTTGGCACCTCTGCCAGTGTGCAGGTGGTGGCTTATATCGCTTATTTTTTTCACAGGGGTCCATTGCTCCGCGAAGTCGTGGCCTATGCTCCGCTTTCTGCATATCTGGCTTCGGCGGGAATCTGGCTCTCCACATTCCTCTCGAAGCCGCGGGTGACAATGAGATTGGATCCGGACGCTATCCTGGATTGGATCAGCGAGCAAGAGAGGATTGCCAAGGAAATGTCATCGGGATCAGGCCTGAAGTGGCCGGGAAAGAAAAAGAGTAGGGACAATGGAAGCAAGCAAGTCTTATCCTTCATACCTGAACGGAAACAGCGATCAGCGCTCTTAACTCACACGGATCGCTCCGCGTCTTATATCAAAATCTCAGAGCCTCGTAATTGGTGACCATGGCAAGTCTCTGGCAAGATCTACGTTACGCACTCCGTATCTATCTAAATCACAAGACCTTTACGTTTATAGCGACCCTGGCGCTGGCGATTGGCATCGGCGCTAATACGGCCCTTTTTGCTGTGATTAACGCCGTGCTGCTTCGCCCTCTCCCGTACCCTGAGGCTCAGCGCATTGCGCAGGTCTATCGCCGCACAACTTGGGGGACTTCGCCGCTTTTGGAATATCCCTGGTTTCGTTTCGCCGAACGCAGCAACCACAGCATGGAATATCTGGCGGCCTGGGGCACCGGACCTCGTGTGAATGTCAGAAACGGGGACTCGTCACAGGTCGTACAAAGCGTCAAAGTCAGCTCTGATTTTTTTCGTGTATTCGGCGTGCATCCAGTTCGTGGGCGCGACTTCAACCGCGCGGATGACGCGCCCGGCGGGGCGCCTGTGGCTGTAATCAGCCATCCCTTATGGACATCTTTGTTTGCAGGCGATCCCAATATCCTTGGCCGAGTCTTGCGAATCAAGGATGAGAACTACACCGTGATCGGAGTAATGCGCCCCGGATTCACAGGCGGGGCGGATGCCGATGTCTGGATACCGTATCGAAAGGCAGAAGACTGGACCGAGAGCGTGGTGGCTCATTTAGTTGCCGGCCGTCTGCGTCCCGGCGTAACCATGGAGGACGCTCGACACGACCTCGATCTGCTTTGGGATCGCCTGCGCAAGGAACAGCCTGGCGCGGTCCCTTCGAACGTGCTGGGCGCAGTTGTTACCACGTATTTGGAGAGAATCATCGGCGGCTATCGCACGCCCATGCTTCTTCTGTGTCTGGCTGCAGCCTGCGTCCTGATGATCGCCTGCGTCAATGTGGCCAACCTTCTTCTGGCTCGCGCGGTCGGGCGAAGGAGGGAGATAGCGATCCGCATCGCTTTGGGCACCAGTCGCTCCCGCCTGATCCGGCAATTGCTGACCGAGAGTGTCCTGCTAGCGACGGTAAGCGGCGTGGCTGGCTTGGCCTTGGCCGTTGTGGTGTTACACACTCTCAAAGAATGGCTGGCCTTCCAATTGATTCGCGGGCATGAAATCTCCTTGGATTTCCGCGTCGTGTCGCTGGCCGTAGCTGCCTCAGTGCTAACCGGCATTGCCTTCGGCCTCGCTCCGGCGCTCCATCTGGCCGGTGTAAGTCCGATCCGGTTGTTGAGGGATTTTGGAGGAGCCGCAGTCAGCCGTGGCGCGCGCCGCTTCCAGGCAGGACTTGTAAGTGCTCAGATCGGTTTGTCCACAGTCATATTACTAGCGGCGGGATTGCTTCTGATTAGTTTTGAAAGACTTCAAGACTACGACCTGGGGTTTACACCGCAAGGTGTACTGACGGTCGAGAGTTCAATGAAGTTCCAAACCACCGCACCGGCAATAGCCAGTTTGCAACGGGTAACGGACAAGTTGACCGCCATTCCGGGCGTTCAGTCCGTCGCTGTGGTCAACCGGCTTCCAACTGATTTTTCCGGGTTCTACGACGTCACGCTGCTCCCCGATCCGGTGCAGAGGAATGCCTTAGAGCAAGTATCGGAGGAGCCCCGAGAGATTACGCCCCGGTTTTTTGACGTCATGCGCATCCCAGTGCGTTCCGGCCGACAGTTTGCGGAGAGAGATAATGCTACATCCGCGCCGGTAGCCATTGTCAATGAGGCATTTGTCCGGAAGTATCTGGGCAACGTAAATCCTATTGGTCTCCATCTCGTGATCGGTCGGTCCATGGGGCCGGGCTTCGCCGACCTGCCCCGCGAAGTCGTAGGTGTGGCTGCCGATACTCGAGGAGAACGCAAACGGCGAGGAGAGTCTCCACCTACGGTTTATACACCCATCGCGCAGTTCCCTGATGAAATCATGGCGGAGCGCACTAACCACGGCTCGTGGTTCTGGATCGTTCGGACAGCCGGAAACCCTCTGGCGTTGGGCCACACGGTTCGTGAAGAAATACTCAAAGCAGATTCGTCTTTGGTTGTTGGGAACCCCCGCTCGCTCGAACAAATCGTGAGCCTGGGCATCGAACAACAACGAGTCCAAGCTGCGTTGATCTGTTCATTTGCAGCGATGGCGCTGCTGCTGGCTGCGGTGGGCTTGTATGGCACCATGAGCCAGACGATGGCTGAACGGATGCACGAAGTAGGAATAAGGCTTGCGCTCGGAGCCACTGGAGGAGACGTCCTATGGCTGATGATCAGCTACAGTCTCAAATTAATCGTCATTGGACTGATTGCAGGCGTTGCGGCGTCCATCGGACTTCAGCGCTTCCTGGCAGTTTATCTGTTTGAAGTACGTCCCACCGACCCCGGCGTCTACGGAGTCGTGTTGTTAGGGTTGTTCTCCACTGCTGTGGGAGCGGCGCTGGCGCCGGCAGCGCGCGCCACAAGAGTTGACCCCAAGATCATTCTTCAGCAATAGGGCGCGGCGACTAGGTAAGACTAGGACTGTCTGATTTCCTTCATCCCACTTACGGGAGACTCATCTGAACGTGGGCTGCTACAGACTTAAGGCTCTGAGTGTAAAGACGGATTGTGAGAACCGTTCACTTGGAGGAACGAAGCGTTTTGAGCCAGTCCTGAAGGATGCGATTCACTTCGTCTTTTTCTTGTTTTCCAGAGTAGGTCGTCTTGAGATCGAACAGAACCTTGACCAGGAACTCAGCTCGTGTCCTGGCGTCAAATTTCCCCTTCGAGGTCTTTTTCGAGTCCGACTCGAGTGTTTTCTCAAGAATGCCAATAATTTTCTCGAGAGGGAGTTCGGCTTCAGTCTTCCGTTTCTTGTCGCCGATTCTGACGTGGACTATCAACTTGGCTCCGCTCGTTGACAACGATGAATACCAGTGATGAACCACTGCCGTGATCAGAGCCGCCTGATCCATATCTTTGCCGCTGCTGCCAGAAAAGAAATTCAGAGCAAATTCGGCCATCTTATCGACGGAGGACTGAACAACGGATGTCAGTGCTCGTTGGTACAATCCTTCTTTGTCTCCGAATAAGCGGTAGATGTTCCATTCTTCAACATCAGCTTTTCCGGCCAAGGCCCTGGTGGTAACTCCCTCGTAACCAGACTCCCCGAAAAGAGAGATTGCGGCCTTTATAAGCAGGGGTTCAACTTTCGACGCCATCGTTTCCTTTCCTTCAACCTTTTTAAGGGATTAAGCCTCTGCATGAAAGCATAAACGAAGAGGAGCGTTTCCCTTCGACCAAAATTCCAAGCAAAACGCCTCAGGTCGCTGTTGAAATGGAAAAGACGACCAGGATATGGCAGTAGGCTACTTCGTTTCCATTACGATTATAAAGTTATGCCGCCACTTCGACCAGAAACATGCATGAAGAAAGCGTTATAAGTTTAGATTCCTAACCTGAGCGCAGATTGGGGGAACGCTCAGTACCAGGGCAGAAATCATATCGCCTTCCGGTTCGAACAGCAAGCTGTGTTATTTAGAGCCAAATAGGTTGGAACTGTGGGATATCTGCGAAGCGTCTGGACGAGCGGGTTGAGTCAGGCGAGACGGAGACTGCCGGGGAGCAGCAAAAGGGACTCGATTAATTCTTAACGGTAGCGGCCCGCCCGACGACGAACCGGAAGTGGGGAATTCCACAATGTGGCCGACACTTTGGATGGAAAGTGGCGTTTTGCCGACCGCAGGTGGCGACCATGTATCCTCGTTTGATAATTACAGCAACTGATGTTATAACTGTGTGCGTCTTAATGCGTTCCTCTTTTTCTGACGCGAGGAGGGTGCAAAACGCGCAAAGACTGAGTTCTCCTTTGAGCTGGCCATCGTCGCCACAAGCTGATGGCCAGTTTTTTTGCTCGCCCACCCACAATAAACTCCCATGAAGAAGCCTTCAGCAATTCAATTGCTAATTCCACAAAGAACAGTGATATGTGTTATAAATGACATGCTCAGCAGCTGTAAGGGCAGCTGTGGAGGCTGTTGGGAACAGGCCGCTCTTAGCAACTCCGGGAGGAGCGGCCTTATTGCAGAGGGGCATTTGGTTGCGAGCGTTATGCATCCGCTCGCCAAGATCTCGGCCAAAGGATCGTGTAAATGCAATGTGTTGTTTGCATTCGTATTAAAGAGCAAAGTGTGTTATAAAGACTGCCAATGTTGAAAGGCAACACTGGGATCGTCCACGCGGCCTGGCAGCTCGCTCGGCGGTTCCGATCTCCAAAGGAGTTTCAGCCAGAGGTCTCTTTAACCTCTGCCAAACGAAAATTGATCTTCCAGTGAAGAGGAGAAGAAAGGCTCAGGGGTGGTCACACAGCTAGTGGCCGCCCCTCCCTTTTGAACGCTCTTATGGGTACTCCTGGCTACAGACAAATTGGAGAGAAGTTAGCCAGATCATCAGACATGTTTTCTCCGAATGAGGATTTCACCGGTGGCGACGATTTTAGTGGTGGAGGACGACGACAACTTGAGATGGTGCCTCAAGGAGATTTTCAATAGAACACCCTACTGTGCGTTATTTGCAGCTTCCGGCAAAGAGGCGGTTACACTCTGTGGGAAACTTGGAGGCGCGATTCACTTGCTCATTGCCGACGTAGCCATGCCCGATATGAGTGGGGTTAAACTGGCAGGAATATTGCGAGCGAGATATCCGTCCCTTGCCATATTGTTTATTTCCGTCTACCCCGCGACGACACTCTCAGAGTACGACGAAGTTCCCCCAGATCGCACCTTTCTGCAGAAACCCTTCCTGGGACAAGACTTATTAGTGAAAGTGGCTGAGATATTGCGACCGTCCTGAGTGCCGAAAGTCATTCCTAGCGACGTGCCGCAAAAACTTCCAGCGGACCCGGGTAACATCTCCGTAACGGCGAAAGTATGGACCACGATTCAGCGATAAAAACCTATGCTGTGGAGCGGTATTTTCTCTGCGAATTGAGTGAATCCGAGCGTGACGCTTACGAAGCGCACTTTTTCATTTGCGGCGCTTGCTCCAAACAGGTAAGGCTCGTCTTCGAATTGATCCAAGCGGCCCAAGAAATCATTGTGGAGGCCCGCAGGGCAAAAATGAAGGTGAGTGATCTGAAATCATATGGCGCAATCCTTCTCTGTCCTGGCCAACCTGGATTCGAAGAGGGCGTCGATTTAGCGGTGAGTGGCAAGCGAAGCAAGTTCGTAAACGAAATAAAGGACGTATCGGTGGTACTTCAGAGCACCGTGATGAAGACCATAATTGGCTATTCCGTAAACTGGGAATATAAGCTCGGCGACGGCAAGACTTTTACGCGAGGTGTGGTCCGGGATGAGCCAGCAGCACTCCTAGACACCGAGCTGCGCGATAGTATCGGACGCACGGACAGTTCACTCAGTTGGTCAATTGAGCCGGGTGGCGCCCTGCTCGTTTCGGTTTTTACCGGGATCGGGAAATGTGAGCCCGATGTGGCACGTTGGTGGCGGAGAGAGTACATCGAAGAAATTACAAGTTTGATGAATCGATCTCTGGAAGTCACCGCGATTCTGGACGGGATCATGTTCGAAGACGGTACGTTCGCCGGTCCTAACAACAATCAGTTGTTCGAGAGGGTCGTCACAGCATTTGACGCTGTTCAAGGCTTTTATCAGACTATCGTTAGCATGGCAGAGAACTCTGACCTTAAGGCGGACCTTGTGTCTTGGGCCAGGGCCCAGATCTCTGACGCAATCGATGTTGGGTGCGGATCGCGCTGTTTGGTTGGTTCGGATATGAGTTTTCTTGACCGAATCGCTCCGGCAGAGAATTTCGTCAGGGTCTATGAGAACTGTGGCCTGGAGGACGCAGTCAGTTTCGCTCGATCGAAGCTCTATCACCGGCGGCCAGATTTCGTGAATTTGGGCTGCTAGCCGGCGGGACGGCCGGACCTTTTCCTTTAACCCTTAAGCCTGACGTTGCTGTCTCCACATAGAATTCAATCGCTGGCGCCCCATTCTCCAGCGGTTAGCCCAACGCTCAAGAGCCAGAGGGGCAGTCCAACCCGCCCACTCGGGCCTCGACTGCCTGCAAAGTTGCCGCAAAACTATGTTCAAGGTTTTGCAGTTCCGTAAGCAATTCACCGGCTTGGATTGGCTTAAACATAAGAGCATTCATGCCATGCTTTAAACAGATTTCCAGATACGTCGGTTCGCGATGAGCGATCATTCCAACAATCAGCAGCTGACGATATCGCTCGCCTTTCAGTCGGCGAATGGCTGTAGCGGCTTCCAAACCGCTCATTTCAGGCATCTCCAGATCCATCACAATTAGGTCAAACTCCTGATTCTGGACTGTCAAAAATGCAGCCAAACCGGTACCCGCGGTTTCAACTGCATATCCCCAATCTTTAAGAATGTATTCCACAATGGCGCTCGTCAGTAGACTGTCGTCCGCCACAAGGGCCCGCAAAGGCCGACTTAAATCCTTCATACAATCCCCCCCGCAGAGAATTAAAGGACCCTGCCACTCCATTATTTCGGCAATTCCTGCCAATTCTTTGCTGTTTTATTTGCTAACAGTTGAGAAAATGCTCTCGCTCCAAACAGCAGTATGTGTTATAAAATCTATCGATCCGTTGCGACCTCCGACCCCGTATTGGCAGATTGGGAAACGGGCCAATATGCGTCAATGGATCATATTGTGGCTGTCAGCCTGGATAACTGATGGCCACAATTCTGTTTGGAGCTCGGTTTATAACCAGCCTAACCAACCAAATACGTTCACATTAGTGTGCAAGATGTGTTATATATGACCGGGCAGTTTGCGTGGAGTTCCACTCACTGACGGCATTCCACGTCGGAATTTGCCTCATTTGCGAGTCACCGGGGGGCGGCCGGGCACCCCCCGTCTTTTACATGAATATGCCAAAGCCAATGCAGTTACCACTTGAGAAGGGTTGCCGGCGGGAATGCGATGTTCCGTCACCGGCCGAGAATCAGGCGCATCTCTCCGGTACGGACGAAAGAAAGCAAATAGCCGCCTACAGTGTCATGCACCCGGTCGGCCGCACGTTCCTCTTGCTGCTAAAGGTCATTGATGCCGAGTCGGCGACTGACGTTCTAAAGCGCCTGAACAAAGCCAAATCTCCCGACCTGTCCATAACTTTCCTTGATATTTACGATCAGCCACCATGGGATCTCTGCGGACAGTTTGAATGCGTGAAGTGTCCGGTGAGTTTTGAAACAGCACTAGAAATGGCATTTGAACCATGGGCCGAGGCCCCGATGAGCTCGACTGCCGGAAGAGTCTGAGAGAGGCGAGAGTTTGATGATTCAAATTCGACCTGGTCTGTACCGTGAGGCTGACGGGCGATTATGCCTGTACATGACTGCCTTTCTGTTGCACTCAGGATTACCAATCACGCCGGAAACGGCCAGGGAGCTGCGGTGCCGGTTGCTGATATTCGTGGAACTACTAGAGGGAAAGACGGTCACGGAAGTGATGGATTGAGGTCCAACCACGATTGTCTTCCCATATTAGAATGCAGTATGGCCGATTAAATTTAGCCACTGCGCATAAGTTTTTATTGCAGGGAACAAGCAAATCTTTCTCGACGCTGCACTCCGCCCTCAGGCGCTCCATATTTCAACAATTTCTTTCGATACCTCTTGTCAATCGCGAATTTTAGCGGCATACTGCCAGAACCTTGAACGTGTTCAACGTTGCCATTCGGTCCAAGTCACTTTACTCAATTCATGAAGATCTAGGGCTTTGATTTCCGCTTCGTAGTTGCGTGCTACATAGAGGGAAATTCGCTCATGCGTTCCCGGCTCGATTCTGACGACAGCAATTTACCCCAACGCGAAACTGATACTCCCACGAACGCCAGGCAGCGACAACGCCCAATCCTCTTGCCTGCGGCGAACCTTGAATCCCTGAGCGACGAAGATCTCGTGTCTCAGTTGCAGGCTGGCTATCACGACGCTCTGACTGTACTGTTCGAGAGGTATAGCGGTATGGTTTTCCAAATCGCGCGCCGAATGCTCAAGGATCACGGCGAGGCCGAGGAAGCGGTACAGCAAGTCTTCCTCGATCTATATAAGGCAATCGACCAATTTGATCGCAGCAAAGGCTCTTGCAAGACCTGGATCTTTCAATTCGTTTACCACAGGACCATCAATCGAAGGAATCATTTAGAAGCAAAGGGCTTTTACGTGGCAGAGGAATTTCATGAGGACCTTCTTCCCGCGGAACTGCTCGAAGGATCCGGACGTCCCTTCCAACTCTCCTCGCAAGAAATCGCATATTTAATTGGTCAGCTTCTTGACACTATCCAACCACGACAACGCAGAACGATCGAATTGACGTTTTTTGAGGGACTGACAGCCGAAGAAATCGCGGCAAGAACTGGCGAGACGGCCGCAGTCGTGCGGCATAACTTGTACAGAGGCATAAACAGCTTGAGGACGGCTCTTCTGCACCAACCGTCCGCGGAAAAGGACAAAGTGCGAAAGGAATTAGAAGGTGTCTTCTTTGCCTACACTCCACGAGCACTATGAAGGACTCTGCGCTGCGGCTGTAACTGGCCAGATCTCGCCCGACCAACTGGCAGACCTGAAACAGCATATGCGAACGTGTGCCGATTGCAGGGAGTTTGTAGGCGACGCTGCTCAGGTCGTAGCTCAGGCGATACCCGAATATGCCGTAAAGAATGCGCCGGTCGAGGTCCCGAGCGGGCTAACCGAGCCATTCATAGTGCGAGCCAACGTCGAGGGGATACCACTCCGCAGTAGAACAGGCAGAGAAAAGAGCCGGATCAAATCAGGCATCGCCATGTTTGTGTGGGCTGCTGGGCTGACAGCAGCAGTGGCCGGCGTTTTGTGGATGGTCAACATCTATCCAGAGATGGGAAAGCCGCAGCGAAGGGCGCAGGCGGCAGCCGCTTCCGATACCACAATAGCCAGGGATGGCAACATCGATCAGCTGGTGCGGGAAAATGTAGATCTGCGCAGGAAGTTCGGGAGTCTCACGAAGCAAATCGATTCTCTAGCTCGAGAAGTTAAGTCTGAGCAAAGAGCGTTGGAAGTCGCCGATCTCCAAAAGAACAGCTTGAGCACTCGGTTGCCTTCGATCGAGCGGGATAACGCTGAGCTGCGTAAGAAATTGGCAGACCGAGATGAGCAATTTGAGCAACTCAACAGCGAGTTGAATAAGGCACAATCACTGAAGGAGGCCAACGACATTGCCCTTCAAATGGAAGAAGCTGAGCTGAAGAACCTCAGGGAGAACGAGGCCAGGCTCACTACGGAGTTGCGGGAGAGCCGACAGCTTTCCAAAGCAGCAAATCAGGCGAAAGAGATAATTGTCGCGCGAAAGCTTCATCTTGTGGATGTGGATGACACAGACCCGAACGGAAAGCAGCAGCGACCCTTTGGCAGGATTTTCTACACCGAAGGTAAAGACCTGGTGTTCTATGCCTATGACCTCGCCGATCCAAGAAAACGCAACTTCAAAACAAATTTCTATGTCTGGGGCAGCAGGGAAGGCGTTGGCAAGCCGGTCAAGAGCTTAGGAGTTTTCCTCAGTGATGACATCAAAGAAGGGCGTTGGCGTCTGGAAATTGACGACCCAAATATCCTTGCACAGATCGACTGTGTCTTCGTTACCGCAGAATCCGATAAGGAAGCAGTAACTCGACCCACCGGCAAACAAATTCTCTTCGCGTCTCTGGGCAGAGCAAATCATCCGTAGTTGAACGGATGTTTGCACATGGGATCCGATTCTGCGGTCGCCCACGCAACCGCCCTTAGCACTGCCCAACTCCGACTGAAATCACCGAAATGATTCCTTGAATTTAGTTGATTTTTCTTCAGGTGTGGCAAAAACAACGCGTTCGCATTGCATACAGAAGACGAGGGTTCATGCGATGACATCGTTGCTCGGCAGACTATTGTTTGTCGTTTTGTTGACTGTTGTGTGTCTAGAGTCTGTTGCTGTCTGCCAAACCGAAAGTGCGACGGTGTCGGGCAGAGTGACAGACACCACTGGCGCCATCGTCCCTGGGACGACAGTACAACTCCAGAGCATTGAGCGCGCAACTGTCCACACAGCAACTACGAATACTGCCGGAATCTATGCCTTCTCAGGCATTCAGCCTGGACAATATCACATGACCATTCGGAGAGAAGGATTTCGCCAGATCGATCTTGTTGGGCTAGTTGTGAATGTTCAGGATCACGTCGAGAAGAACTTTCAGCTTCAGGTAGGCTCGATCTCCGAGAGCATCACGGTCACGGGAGGGGCTCCCCTCGTCAACGCTGAGTCTCCTGCCGTGAGCACGGTTATAGATCGAAATTTCGCTGGAAATCTTCCGCTGAACGGCAGGAGCTTTAACACTCTCCTTCAACTGGTACCCGGGGTACTGGTGGTTCCGACTGGTAACTTTGAGCCGGGACAGTTCACTGTCAATGGCCAGCGAACGAACGCCAATAATCTCCAGATCGACGGGGTCAGTGCGAATTTCGGAACGAGCGCAGGAGATGCGGGCGTGGCCCAGGCGCCGGGGTCGGTCCAGGCTTTTAATGCGGTGGGGGGCACAAGTAGCCTGGTATCGGTTGATGCATTGCAGGAATTCCGCGTTCAGACATCAAGCTTTGCGCCGGAATACGGGCGCACGCCGGGCGGTCAGATCTCGATTGTAACCCGGTCTGGTTCCAACGAGTTTCACGGTGGCGTGTTCAACTACTTTAGAAACGACAAGCTGGATGCGAATGACTGGTTCGCGAATGCTGCGGGATTGGGAAAGCCTCTCGAGCGTCAAAATGATTTTGGTGGATTCTTCGGTGGACCCGTTTTCCACGACAAAACTTTCTTTTTCTTCTCTTATGAGGGATTGCGGTTACGTCTTCCACAAACCGTAAAGTCTGAGGTTCCTTCGCTGGGTCTTCGTGCCTCAGCGCCGCCGGCCATACGCTCGCTGCTGGATTCATGGCCTCTTCCCACGAGTCCAGCTGACCCAAGCTCTCCTGATGTCGCCCAGTTTGCCGCAGCTTACTCCAATCGAATTGGTTTGAATGCGGCAAGCATCCGCTTAGACCACACACTCAACAGTAAAGTAACCATGTTCGGCAGGTTTAACTACGCTCCTTCCACCAACGTTACGCGTGCCTTGAGTGACCTCTCCCGCTTGGAGATGAAGACCGTTACGTCAACATTTGGAGCGACTTTGCAACTGAAAGACGGGCTTATCGACGATGTTCGCGCAAACTACTCTCGCCAGAGCGGTGAAAATTCCTTCACTCTGGACTCCTTTGGCGGTGCGATTCCACCGGACTCTCACCTACTTCTGCCCGCTCCTCTTTTGCCCAGCGACAGTGCGGCTTCTTTTGGCGTGATAGGCGTACCTACCATTCGTCTCGGCCTCCAGGCGCATAATCCGGTGAGCCAAGTCAATCTATCGGATGATATTGCGTGGACGGCAGGAGTTCATCAAGTAAAGTTCGGGGTCGATTATCGAGATACGTATCTGCACCAGAATGGTCAGAGGGCGTTTCTCAACTACTTCAACTTCAATGGCGTTAGTGGCCTGCTCAGTGGCAAGACTGATCTTCTGCAATTGCTCGCCACCCGAAATGCAGACCTTCTGTTTAGATCCCTTTCGGCATTTGGCCAAGACACCTGGAGACCCATATCACGCTTGGTCCTCACATATGGACTCAGATGGGACTACAATCCCCCTCCTACCGGCCGTAATGGGACGACATTGCAGAAGTTCCTCAATCTGGATTCTCCAGGTTTGATCAGGCCGGGAAAGCCCGGCACAAGCCTTTGGAACCCGTCTTACTTCAATGTGGCCCCCAGATTTGGTTTCACTTATAGCCTTAATGCCAAGGAAGATTTTGTTCTCCACGGAGGTGGCGGGCTTTTCTATGATCTCGGTCTGGGCGCGTCGCCGGGACTGGTGTTCAGCGCCCCAAATGAGGTCGCTAATTTCCTCACGAACGAGCCATTGCCGGTCGTCGGCGTGACATCGTTAATCCCCCCGTTTTCTCTCCAGGCGCCCTATTCCATCATTCAAGCATTTGAACCTAATGTTAAGTCGCCATATTCGTGGCATTGGAATGCTTCTATTGAAAAAGCGATAGCAGCAAGCCAGGCGGTATCCGTTGCTTACGTAGGGCAACAAGGTCGACGATTGCTTCGAAGTGAGCTCACCTTTCAGCCGAGTCCATTGGTTAGCGGTCCCCTCGTAATAACGCGAAATGCCGATTCATCACGTTATGATGCCCTTCAAGCTCAGTTTCGAAGGCGCCGCTCAAGCGGTGTTCAGGCGCTCTTGAACTACACTTGGTCGCATTGCATTGATAGCGGGTCGAGCGATGGCACATTTGGTTTCCCGGTGGCAGTGCTGCCGCTTCGTGGAGAGCGAGGCTCGTGTGATTTCGACGTCCGGCAAAACTTCACTGGAGCTGTGACGTATGACATCCCTGCGAGACTCCGAATGCCCTTCGTCGGGCCGCTTGTAAGGAATTGGTCTGTTGATGGCGTCTTTCAGGCCAGAACCGGTCTGCCAATCACCGTCACGACGCAGCAAGTAACAATTGACCCAATTGCCCCCTTTCCCACGCGGCCGGACGTGGTACCTGGTGTACCGGTATGGATCGGGAACAAAACGGCTCCAGGAGGGAAGATCCTTAATTCTGCAGCCTTCGTCATTCCTTCCCAGGTACGCCAGGGTAATCTTGGTCGCAATTCGATTACCGGGTTTGGAGCAACCGAGGTCAACTTGTCAGTGAGCAGGAAGTTTTGTTTCACTGAAAGCACAAACCTTCAATTTCGAGCGGATTTGTTCAATGTTTTCAACCATCCTAACTTTTCGAATCCGGATTCGACACTTGACGACGGGGCGATCTTCGGCTTCTCGACCCAGATGCTCAATCAGGGATTGGGTGGGCTGGGTGCAATTTATCAACTGGGCGGGCCCCGTTCGGTTCAGCTCTCTTTGAAGCTGCTCTTCTAGCTATGCTGAAGTAGATCCACACATCTCACATAATTGAAAGGTTGCCGGGATTTATGCGGAGAATAGCTGTGCAGTTATGCCTGTGGCTTCTGATTCTTTGTGGCGTTTCCGCCGCGGTTGATAAACGAGCTATTACGGTCGAGGACTGCGTCAGGACTCGACGTCTCGTGCGGGAGTCCACCATACTATCTCCTGATGGCAACGCAGTTGCATATGTCGTAAAAGCCCCTGACATCGCCAATAACCGGAACTCCTTCCAATTGCGTGTTCGAGGCTTGGCCAAAGAGGGGCGCGACAATGGGGACCTTCTTTATGAAGCAATAGACATAGCGCGTATCCAGTGGACGAGCGACGGAAAAGAAGTGGCAACGTTGGTCAACTCCTCACAGAACTCGAAGATCCAAGCCTCTGATCCTTCGACTCACTCACAGCGTTCCTTGGTGAGTTGTTCAAGCAGGATCAAAGATTTTGCGATCGATTCAAAAGGTCGGATCCTCGTAGCAGCTGTGGAACAACCGGGAGATGCGGAATCACTCAGGCGCGCGACGGCAAAATACGGTTATGTGATTCATCCCGGAGAGCCGGTTTATGCGGATCTCCTCCCAAAATATGAGATAAAGGTGATCTTTCTGCCAGCACGGGGCCCGGAACCGGTCGATGCATGTGGATTAAATTCACCAATGGTAAAAACCATTGGGACTCTTACCGGAACCACGCGTGTGAGCATCTCCCCTGACGGCCGCTTCGTCGCCTACAACCACGCTTCCGATTATGAAACGTCATCGGGTTCGGGGATGGGACTGCACCGACTGGGTCTTTACGATCTGCAGGCTAAAACGTTCCGTGACCAGGTTGCATCATTGATCGATCCAGACTTTGGAGAGTTCGCCTGGGCCCCTAACGGCGATTCGTTTGCCTTATATGCGCGATTGGAGCATAAGGAATCTGGAACGGCCCGCACGGGTGGCGAGCAAGGAAAGGGTGATTTCTCACCAGTGACACCAGGCATCTACGCAGTTACTATCGCGGATAACTCCATTTCCCGAGTCTTACCGGACACGGTTGCCTCGCCCGTTTATGAAAGTCGGCTGTCATGGAATTCAGCCTCCGACAGAATTTCTGTGTTGTCGCAGAGTGGCAAGCTCGCTACTGTGGAGAGGTCTGGCTCCACCTGGAAAAAGCCTCTCGATGCTTTGGCATCGCCAGATTATGCGCATCAACCTCTCGATATCGCGGTTGATGCCCAGCGTGTTGTCGGCGTACTGGAGACGGGGACAACTCCTGCTGACCTCTTCTCTTACGACCAACATAGTAAAGAAGTTAAGCTGTTGACGAACCTTAATCCCGAGTACGATGAGATTAGTCTTGGCAAAGACGAAGTCGTGCAGTGGAAGAACGCATACGGTGCGGCCTCTAGTGGCTACCTGATTAAACCCCCAGACTTTCGTTCAGGTCACCACTACCCGCTGATAATCATGGCGAAGGATTGGGGGAGCGGTGGACCATCAAGATGGTTTATCAGCGACACCATCTATCAGACAGTGTTCCCGCCGCAGGTGTTAGCTAATAGCGGGTTTCTTGTGGTGTTGGCTGGTAACCCCGATGATGAGACGCAACGTACGCAACCTAGAGGCTATCCCGGCAACATGGGGGAAGGATATGCATTTATGTCCTCCATCGAATCACTCATCAAGTTGCTGCAGCAAAGGAATCTTATCCAACTCCATAATGTAGGAATCATCGGCTTCAGCCGGACGAGTTGGCTCACCGATTTCATGCTGACGCACTCGTCGTTTAAATTTGCAGCTGCATCGTCAGCTGACAGCGGTTCTTACAATTACGGGCTCTATTGGCTATTTAATTTTCCGCTTTCGGTTTTTGAAGAGCAAATTGGCGGCCCCCCGTATGGCAAAACATTCAAACTCTGGTTAGAGTATTCGCCGGCTTTCAACGCACACCGCGTTCAGACACCCCTTTTGCTTGAATATTGTGGTGGTAAGGACAACCTGAAAGTCGGCCCTCTTGGCGGCCTTGAGTTCTTCACCGCACTCCGGCGACAGGGCAAGCCGGCTGAACTGTTCTATTATCCGACCGGTGAGCACCAGCTTGACACACCATTTGAGCGAGTTGCTTCCTTGCAGCGTAACGTGGACTGGTTCAAATTCTGGATGCAGGACAAGGAAGATCAGGCTCCCTCTTACGATCCGGAGCAATATGTGCGCTGGCGCCAACTTCGTCAACTCACAAGAAAATCCGGCGTCAAGTAGGCGCACCAACTTTATCGACCCGGGTTGAACAGGCAATGCGTCCCCTTACCCGCCGCAGGGATTGAAGGCCTAATCCGACAGAAACGCAAGAGTGCCCCCCGGACTGAGCAGGCAGTGTGGGAGGGGTTACCTACTGGTCCGCTTCATAGGCACTATCGTTGGTGCGCGTTTGGAACTGCAGATTGTCGATGGCATCATTACCTTTGCCAATATGAGTCTGAATCACTTCGAAGGCTGGCAGCGATCTCAGAACTGGTTTTTGGCATGTCATGGGTCTACTCCTTGTGCGCCGGTTAAAACCGGCGAGGTGTAGTGAATGAAAAAGTCATACGGTAAAGGATTAGCGACCCATATCGACCCCGAGTCATGCGGAGCCGCCCGCGAGGGTGGCGTCGAAGCGTTGACAGGGGAAAGTACGGGCCGGGTATTCAGCCGCGTAAGAAACTCACTCCGGGATGCCGACGCTGTAAGGAGAAGTGGAAGGCCCCACCCGAGGCACCGATATCGCGAGGCGCTTCGAGATCCCGCGCGGTCACAGACCCCGTGCACGTACGGAAGCACCTCGCATGGGAACCGGGAGATCCCGCGTTCACCCCAGACGGAATATGTCTGGGGACGCATCGGGAAGTCTAAGGACGCACGCCGATGATGAACGAACACGGGAAGTCGGACAGACCAGTAGTACCTGCGAAGTCCCCGAACAAGGCCGGGCAACCGGCGGCGGAGGGGACGGAGGGAAGCGGTCTGACCAAAGGGAACCTGCAACAGCAAAACGCGTCCCGGACACCGAGCCGGACGGACGCGCCCAGTGCGCTGGAGCGGGTACGTCAGGCAGCAAGTAAGGATAAGGAGGTGCGGTTCACGGCGCTTCTTCACCACATCTACAACCTGGAAACGCTGCGCATGGCCTACTTCTGTTTGAAGAAGGAAGCCGCGCCCGGTGTGGACGGAGAGACATGGCGGCACTACGGCGAGACTCTTGAGGACAATCTTCAAGATCTCTCCCATAGGCTGAAGCGAGGAGCGTACCGAGCCAAGCCGGTGCGTAGGGCGTACATCGACAAGAGCGACGGGCGGAAAAGACCGCTCGGAGTTCCGGTGCTGGAAGACAAACTCGTCCAGCGCGCGACCGTCGAGGTGTTGAACGCTATCTACGAAACCGACTTTCTGGGTTTTTCGTACGGATTCCGGCCGGGGCGAAGCCCGCATAATGCGCTGGATGCGCTCTACACCGGACTGCTGACGAAGAAAGTGAACTGGGTGCTCGATGTGGACATTCGCAGCTTTTTCGACGGTCTTTCCCACGAATGGCTGGTGAAGTTCGTTGAGCATCGGGTTGCGGACCGACGCGTCGTGCGGCTCATCCAGAAATGGCTGAACGCCGGCGTGTTGGAGGATGGGAGACGAACACGGGCGGAAGAAGGGACGCCCCAGGGCGGCAGTGCCTCGCCGTTGCTGGCTAACGTCTATCTCCATTATGTGTTCGACCTGTGGGCCCAAGCGTGGCGTCGGAAACAAGCCTGCGGTGACATGATCATCGTGAGGTTTGCCGACGATATCGTGGTGGGCTTCCAGACGAAGGCGGATGCCGTACGGTTCTGGGCGGAACTTATCGAACGAATGCGGAAGTTCAGCTTGGAACTGCATCCCGAGAAAACGCGGCTGCTGGAGTTCGGACCGTTCGCAACCGAAAACCGGAAGAAGCGCGGAGAAGGGAAACCGGAGACGTTCAACTTCCTCGGCTTCACCCACATCTGTGGGCAGAAGAGGGGCAACGGACGCTTCACGGTCCTGCGGCAGACGATTCGCAAACGGCTGCAAGCCAAGTTGAGCGAGGTGAAGGCCGAACTCAAACGCCGCATGCATGACCCCATCCCGGAAGTGGGCCAGTGGCTGCGATCGGTCGTGGGTGGACACATTCGTTATTACGGAGTGCCTACCAACCGCGCGGCGCTGTACACGTTTCGGTTCCAAGTAGGTCGGCTCTGGCATCGCACGCTCTTGCGGCGCAGTCAGAAAGTCCGAGTGCTCTGGGACCGGATGCGGCGCCTGATCGACCGCTGGTTGCCTCCCGCCCGCACTTGTCATCCTTATCCCCTGCGCCGCCTGGGCGTTATCACCTGAGGTAAGAGCCGGATGCGGCAATCCCGCTTGTCCGGATCCGTAGAGGGGGTTATGGGTAACCATGATTCCTACTCTGACTCTCAGTAGACTGTGTTATTCACCAATAGGGAAGGGCCAGAGTGCCCGCGGAATGAGCAGGCACTCTGGGGAAGGCTGCACTATTCATCCGCTTCATATGCAGGGTCGTTGGTTCGTGTCTGGAGTGGGATGTTGTCGACCGCGTCGTTGTTTTTCCCTATGTGAGTCTGAATCGTTTTTAGGGCTGGCAGCGCCGCTAGAATTTCCGGCTTTTGATACGTCATTGAGTTCACCTCCTTCCTTTTGGAATTGAGTCAGCTAGTACCGCGTACGAATTCAGGTACTAGCGTTTCCGTACAGGCAAAGAAAAATCCGCCGAGCATGTCTGCGACGTAGGGGCATGTAGCAACCAAAACGATCGAGCGCTCTTTCGACCGAGTGGCCTACGCATCCGCTTCATAAGCAGGATCATTGGCTCGCCACCGCCCATCCGCGGTCTTGACCGCATCGCCACCTTTCCCTATGTGACTCTGCATCACTCTCATCGTCGGCAGCGACGCGAGAATGTCGGGTTTGTGGTGTGTCAATGGCTCCAGACGCATAATCCGGTAAGCCAAGTCAATCTATCCGATGATATTGCGTGGACGAGGTTTCATCTCCTCACTTTGTACGGTCGCCTAGTGGGTCTCTGTAAGCTGCAGATGCGGTCAAGAGAGTGCCCGCCGACATGAGCAGACACTCTCGGAGAGCCGGCTATTCGTCCGCCTCATAAGCAGGGTCATTGCTTCGGGTCCGAAGCGTCAGGCTGTCGATCATGTCCGAATCTTTACCGATATGGGTCTGGATCACTTCCAAGGCCGACAGTCTCTGAATTTCGGGCTTCTCGTATGCCATAGATTTCACCTCCTCTCCTTTGTGTGTAGTCGTAAACTTGCCGACACTCGTGAGTATTCGATAGGGTTGGTGCGGCCATCAAAACGCCATGGCTGTTCTTGACTCGAGCTATTGCGGAGCCCCCCTTGCTCGTGCAACCCGGCTAGCCAATCTTCGATCGTTAATGTGCGCATGAGTTTTACAATGGGGACCTCAAGTCGTGTATGGGCGGAGCGGAGAGCCTCGATGAATTTGTGTGAATCCACAATGTCCATAGTTTCGACCAACAGTGTTTTGCCTGGTGCGCTCAGTTCCGTATAGACAGAAGCCAACGCGATCGTAGGGGCCCGCGAGACAAAGGCCTTTCGCCTTCTCTGTAGGATCTCGTCTGGAACGATGCCGACGAGGGCCCGTCTCATGAGCGACCGCCGCTGTCCTGGTCTGACCAGTTGAGAGCGCGGGACTGCATATAGGAATTCCAACAGTTCACGATCCAAAAAGGGATACCGGAGTTGGTAGTAGGGGGCCACTGGCCGTGCTGAACAGGCGAGGCGTCTGCGCAACATGTCCAGTGTCGATAGGTTCTCCTGAAAGGTTGGCAGGGGGCCGAGCAGCTTTATCCTTTGTTCATACCCTTGCAATGCCGGCCGATTTCTTCGTGTAAAGCCTTCGGTCAACCATGGAGGAAATAGTTTGTTTTCTCCCGCAGTATTTCGAGGCAAAAATCCCCTGGCGGCCTCAAAGAGCAGATAGAACCACGGTTTTCGTTTATTGAGAGCCCAGACCTTCAGTTTATGGGCGAGAGTTCTGAATTGCGCTCTCGCGATCAGATCCTCTAGTTCAGGTATTGGAGTTGGCACGCCGCCCATTACTTCATCGCCACCTAGCCCCGACAGCACGACTCGGAAGCCCTGTGAAGTGATCAATTCTCCAAATTGCCTCATCGCCTCGTTGGGGCGGCTGTTACTTCCCGGAGTCACGGCGAACGGAGCATCGCGACCGTCGAGATCCAAGGGTTCCCGCGCACTCACGTCAATGTGGCAGCCGGTCCGGCCCCGCTTCTTTTCCACTTTAGTAAAGTAAGGACGCTCGTTCCAGTTGGGCTCCGAATCGTCGT
>Ga0210400_10000616_pt1 | contig 38588 bp, 38 predicted proteins | sample IncBWH26MmetaG_FD_155456 | JGI IMG/M metagenome (GOLD analysis project Ga0210400, IMG submission 155456) | Forest soil microbial communities from Barre Woods Harvard Forest LTER site, Petersham, Massachusetts, United States - Inc-BW-H-26-M | ecosystem: Environmental > Terrestrial > Soil >... | reverse complement strand
ACGCCAGCCAGGGAAATCCCGCACCCTCTGTCTGCTCGGCAAGCTTGATTGCATATTTAAGGAGTGGAAGCGCTTCGTCAAAGCGATTTTCTTCGGTGAAACCAATACCCGCGATGGAAATAAATTCCACCAACGAACCTATATCACCGCTCCAATAGGCCGACCTCACTGCCCGCCCGATGTTGTTGACGGCCAGAGTGGTATTGCCTTCCAGGAAGGCGATGACCCCTAACTCGCCAGTGGCCCTTGCCGCCCATTGGTTTTCGTGGAGATTATTCGCAATCTTCAACGCTTCGGTCCATGCCTGTTTGGCAGCGGCAGAATCCACATTAAAATCGACTGCCGCTTTGGCCATAAGGCCCCACAGACGCACCTCTCGGTCCCCTTGCACGACGGGATCGGTTAGCTCTTGCTCAAGGAGGCGTGAGACCTCTAGCTGCGACGTCGTTTCTGCGCGAGCGCGTAGACGCCCTATTCGCGCGTAGATTTCGTCTCGTCTCCTCCCTGCGATCTTGAACAGCCGTTCGGCGCGCTCAAACAAGGGCGCGGCTGTATCCCAGTTTCCCAACCAACTGAGACGCCTTGCCTCATCGAGAAATAAAGTCGGATCGTTGGCGGAGTGGAGATTCCAGCTCAGAGAAAGCAAAAGACTCAAGATCAGAAAGACAATCACAAAGGTGCCAGTGAAGAACTTCTTACGATGTGTCATGACCAGCTCTATTGACTGCAGGTTGACCTCGCTGAAGCACAATATTCCGGTTGGATTGAAACGAAGATAGCGCTTCACAAGATCGTTAGCTAAGTAACAACCCTGATAGTTGAGGTAAGTTATGGAAGAACGAGACCATTGTTTGACGTGGCTATGCGGGCAGTTGAATGAATGTACAGATAGCAGAGTGCCACCGGCTCGTCCAGACTAGAAATGAGCCCGGCATGCTCGCACGATTAGAAAGCATTCATGAAGGGAGACGATTGGAAGCACCATAAAGTGCTTGTGGCACAACAACTCCTAGTAAACAACAAAGAGCGATTCCGATTTTGACCGAACAATTTCTTTGGGCTTACTGATTGCGAGCACGACCTGAAGAGGGACGTCAGGCGACCGAAGCAAACGATGAATGGTGGCGGCACAATGGTCTTCTTCCAGAGCTCCTGGCTTCGGCCCGTCCGAGCGTTGATTTAACCAAGAGCTTTTGCCTCATATGGATAGCAAATCCAATTGAGTTTTGGCTTGGTTGCCGTAGATGAACCTGTAGCTGCTGAATCCGCGTAGCACCATTAGAATCAACCAATGGCACCCACTTAGCTTGGACCTGAAGATCAGGACAAGGGCGAGTCGTCAATTTGTCCAGAATCTGGAGTTAGAATTTGACATTGGGCTCATCATTAGGCTCGCTGTTCTTAAACTGCAAGGGACACTTCCAATCAAATGCGACTATGTGATGAGAGTTCTCCGAAGTTAGATACGAGTACAAATGTTCTGGTCATCATCAATTACGTGACGGGTCATCGTCGGGGTCAAGAGATATGCAGATAAGTTGTGAGAAAGTCTTGAGTCTCTCTCTTGTTCTGTCCGCTATGGCCGAACATATGTGGTGAGCGACATGGTGAATTTAGCCACATCATATATATTAGTGTCTTTTTATACTTCATAGTCCCATTATAGGAATCCACCGTCGCTGCACTTTTTTATTGCATCAGGCAACTCAGAATGATTACACTTCGAAGCCGCAATGAGTAGTTACTCCTTTCTTGGCCGGCGCCATCTTCTCGGCGACGGGTGGCTTCGCTGAGTTGGCGGTAGCGGGCACAGATATTCGTGAGTTCGTGCCGCTTCCAAGTAGGCCCAGAAGCAATCTACTTTCCTGATGGCTAGCTGTGCCGTGTGCGCTTCATCAACAAGGGAGAACTATTTATGGCTCTAGGAGATGGCATCCGTCGCGGATTCCGAGACCTAATAATTCTCCTTCCAGATTGGCTCTTAGTTATTTCATGAGAAGAGATGAAACGATTGTGCCTCTAGATTCACAGTAGAGTGAAGAGTAAAAGTATTTTTGGCACCGTGCCGGAAAGAGTCGGAGGGAACCCATGCCGAAGATTACTGCCAAACACCAGGCCGTTATCGATGCTTTTGCCCGGATGGGCGCCGATATAACACAGGCTCGCGGCGGTGCGGATAGAAAGCGATTGCAGTCGGCCATTGCATCTGCCCTTAGGGAGCAACTTCGCGCTAAACCATCGATCACGGCGCCTCCGCCGCCACATACGGAGCTGGCATTGGAAGTGCCGGACAGCGAGCGGGCCGCCCTGCTCCGGGATGTCGACTCGCTCGGGGATGCGGCAGGCCACGGCGAGGCACTTGCAATTGTACGGCGCGACCCGCGTGAAAGGCTGCTCTCCGCGCGCCTGATCGACTCACTCACTGCCCTGAAGCCGGCGGAACGCATCGGTCCGTTTGGAACCCTTGGCGGGATCGATATCTGGTTTGATCTGTTTGCCGCGGCGCACCGGACTGAGGTTCGGGAAACCGGAGCAACCGCTCCGGCCATGGTAATCACCCAAGCTCGCCCCCCGGTAACTCGCCATTCCGTCACCACCATCACGATCGAAGCCGGCACCGTTTGGATTCGCGGAAATCTGATTAGCGGCAGCCTCCCCGCAGGGTCGTTTGCTGGCATTAAGGTCACGGGCGGTTCCTTCAGAACCAGCCAGCATGTCACTACTGTCGGCGACAACGTGGAAGTCGCCGCTCCTCTAAAGGGAGAACTAAAACTCCAACTGGCCGTGGATGAGGTAACTCCTGCAATAGGGGCGTGTTCTTCGGCAGATACGAAGGTTAAGCTTCCGGATTCCCTGACATTTACTTTCAATGGCGGATCCGTGACGACCGTGGGCACTGCCGGGACCGCAAAGGCCTGGGGCCAGACCTTCAAATTCGGGCCATCCACGGGTACCTGGACGTTCATGCAGCCCCTTTGGACGGTTGTGCTTTCTTACGACGTCGCCCCCACGCAGTTCGATGCCGACCCTATAGGCGACGACCTGGTGCATTTTGACGGCAAGGGAGATATTGACCGCGCCGGCCTGGGTCTGCCTGTAGTAGTTGCCCCAGCACCAGCGGTGCTGGGAGAAGTTGCGTTTGCGCCCAGTTGGGTGCTGCAGATAAAGCAGTTAACCGCACGGTGGTACCAGCCGGACACGCGCCTTCATGACCTGAATCACGTCTGGATCGGAATTTCCGCATTCGGCGCTGTGATCTTTGCGGAGCATATCGCTCCGCTGGCGCCTCCAGTCATCCACAGCTACGATCTATGGACCGTTGCCGGCGGAACCAATAAGCGGCTGCCCTGGCGACAAACCTACCGGCAACCGTTCTTACTGTTCTATCGCTGCCACGCAGTCGAGGGCGAAGACTTCCTGGTTCAAGGGCAGGCCAAGGTAGCACTGGACCGTCCCGTGACCACGAACGGCATTCCAGTTTCAACTCCGGCTACTCAAAGCACGCTCTTACTTCACAAATTTGGCGGTACGATTACGGCGACTCTGGGAGCTCTGATTGAGGACCCGAACGCCATCCATCAATTCGCGCTCAGCAATGCACTAGTGTGGACCGGCGCGCCCGCATTTCTCTTCGTGTCGGGAGAACTCCTCAGTCCGGCACAGATCGATAACGGGACCGCGCAGTTGATTTTCGGTGTTTACGGGTGGTCCCCCACGCTACCCGACCCTTACGTATCGAACGCGTTTGTCCGCCGGCCTAGAAGACTAGGAATTCCTCAAGCCCTGCTTCTGGCTCGAGTGTCGTGGGCGGGACCAGACCACGTAACCGTGTCGTTCGAAGGGCAATTAGGACCAGGCATTTCCCTCGAAGGGCGCCCTCCATCGCCAGGCGATCCCCGTCCCGCGCATGAGGGTGGCCGCCAACCGGACACCGGTCTTACACAAGTGGAGCAGGCTAGCCTCACCTTCGATAAGAAAACGGAGGCCGACCGGAAAAATGCGCAAGGCGCGGAGGCGCATGGCAGAGCCCTCCGCAACAAGGTTGCGGAAGGGGAAAATGCGAAATCCTCGGCACTCATCGACGGCTTCCTGAGGGAAGTGATTGGACCCGCCCCGAACCTGACGCTACTCGATGTTTCCACTAATCAGGACATGCTTGGTGTGGCTGTTGGGGTGCGGCCCAACCAGGATGCCGCGCCAAATGCGCCAGTATCTTCCAGTGGATTTCCGGTTTCCGACCTCGCCGTTCAATCCGAAGTGGGCGGGATGCGCGTGGTGATGCTCCCGCAGGTGCAATGGGAGCCGGTCCGGACTCTGGATGCAGACCAGAACATCATGACCATGGGTTGGTTTCCGACGCCGCTGGCTTCGGCCACCGACGGAGGCGCCACGCAGATCGGGACTCGATCCCAGAAGCTGATGCCCATCATCCCGGAATCCGCACTCCGCGGCACCTTTGACGCCTTCAAAGAAGGGAGGCCCGTTGGAGTCCGTACAACGTTCCCGTTCGGCTTGATCAGCGCGATACGGCTGGAGCCGAATACGACACCAGCCCGCAAAGCCGATCTCTATCAACTAACGCGCCCGAAGTTTCCGAACGGGAAGTCAAGGGGAGGCATTCAAGTTACTGCGAAAGCGGAAGGCGGCCGTCCCGACGACGGCGGCATCTCGCCGACCTTTGAAGGCCAGATGCGGCAGCTATTGAATGGCGTCGATCTTGCCTCTGGAGCGCCGCTGGGAATTTCTGTTCTAGGCGAGACACTTCAGCCGGCGGGCAGCGTCGAGACTATTTTCAACGACGATATGACCGCACGGCCGCGCGTGCCCGTCACGCGAATCGATCTCTCCGGTTACGGCGGCTCCAACTTCAGTGACTGGAACAACCCGTTCGCCGCCTTCGCTGAAGCGGCCAAGGTGCAGTTCAAATACACCATCGGGCGAACTGCGCTCGAAGTGATCAAAGTTAACAGCGTGCTTCATCCGTGGGGAATCCGCGTTACGCGCTCCGTCACGATCGAGCGGCGGCCGGGCGGCGGGGTGGTTCGCCGCGACAGCGGATGGCAGGCCTTCACGCCTGGCATCTTCGACTATCGATATTTTGACAAGGGCGCTAATGCCATCGTCGTCGCCCCGTACACGTTCGATGCCGGGGTGTTCCGAGGACTGTTCAACGCACGAACGATACGCCCCGCGCCTGGAAACATCTTCAACCACGGTGGCGCCACGTTGGTGCCGTATTATTTCGACGCAGAGGTGACGCTGGAGGGGGTTCCTGGACGGACGACCGCCTTCGGTATCCTTGGCTATCTTCAGACGACTCCCAATGGCGTGCCGGCTGGAGTGGATGCGCTTCAAGCGCTGATCGAGGCACAAGGCCCCATCGGCGGCCCGATCGAAGCATGGATGAATTTCGGCGGCAGCGGCCTTCCGTTCCGGGCGCAGCGAGTCGAGGTGGGCCTCGCTATCGATGCTGGCAATCCACTATTTGTCGCAACGGTTCGAGGTGTTCCGAGCCTTCCAACAACCGGAGCCTGGTCCGTGGCCGTGCGGCCGGTGGCGAGTGTTCCTCCGAATGGCGGCGAGGCAGCCCCGGTAGCGGAAAATCGCGGCGTGCCCGTCATCCGCCGATATCCAATAAAGTTCCTGGCGGGTGACTCGACGCCATACACAGAGCCGCGTCTGGGCGGAACTCCGGGCGATTACCGGTTTGCCGACCCCGTAGATCTGCTGACGCCATCGGCGCCACAGAACGACTACGCATTATTGCAAACCACTCCAACGCACTCATTCCTCTTCCCGCGCCCATTCGTACCCGCGGCGTCCGCCCCACGCATTGAAAGCGGACACAAGTCCGCACTGGCGGACATTTTTTCAAGGGCAACATCGAAGGGAGCTTTTCCGCCTCCGGTAAACACCATGGAAATGCCGGCCGGATCGTTGCATTTCAACGTCGGCCCGAGCGGCAAGCTGGCCTTGTCGCCGCCGTTATCGATTGTCGGGTTTCCGAATCCGCTTCGAATCGGAGGCACGCCCGGCCACGGATCCGTGGTCTTCTACGACCTGTCGACGATCCGGCTGGAGCTGGATGAGGATCGGTGGGAGGCGGAATTCACGGGAGTCCGGGTCTGGCACGACATCACGGGACTGGAGAAACTTACCGGTTCGGAGATGCGCATCGTCGGCTCCACCGATCAGCGCTCGCAGATCGCGGAAATCAAGTCTCTCATGCTGCAGCAGATCGAGGACATCCTGCAATACATCCCGATCTTCGGGCAGCGCGGAGTGCAAGGACCGGTAGATCTCGGCGCGACCAATGCCAAGCACGAGCTGAAGGTAGAGGTCGGGGTTGAGGCAACTGTACCACCGCCTGCCGTCATTGCCACTTTTCCCGCAGGGACGGGCGTCGTACTCAAGTTGTCAGTTAAATCAAGCACCGGGATCGATATCGCAACGGGAGGGCCCAAGGCCTCCGCGGTCTTCGGAGCCCAACTCGATGGCAAAGTTCCGCTTCTTTCCCTGGGCGTCGCCGCTGTCTTCCTGATCATCACAGGAAAGATCACATTCAGTTTGACGTCTGTGTCCGGGGCGGTCACTGCCGAAAAGCTCGACTTATTGGCTTTCGTCGGCGTTGGGGTCGAAGGGAAAATCGGACCGTTCAAAGCGTATGCCTTCCTCGGGATCGGGTTCGTACTCACTTACGACGCGATCGCCAAGAAAACCAAGTACGGCGGGCTGGTGGCGCTGGAGGCCGGGGTTGCCCTGGTGATCGTCAGCGTGAAGATCCGGGCCGAGCTCAAGGGCGTCGTGTACAAGGATGCCGGCAAGACAAAATGCGATTACGCCGGGTCCGTCAAGATCGAGGTTGAGATCTTCCTTATCTTCTCGATCAATGCGTCCTATGAAGTAAGCGATACAAAGGCACTAATGTGAGGAAACTTTAGGAGTTGCTATGGCCACGCCCCCAAGACTTACCCTGGTTCCGTACCTGCAGCGCTGGAACCATGCTACGCGCGTCCTTTCAATACGGCTGCTGATCGCACCGACGGGGAATCCGCTGGAGCCCCTGATGTCTCCTCCCGCGGGGCTGCCGGCGTTCGCCGATGCAAATTTCGCGTTCTCGGTGAACATCTCGGATTCCGTTGGCGCCCTGCCGCAGCGGGTGCTGGTCGACCAGACGACGGTGCTGCCCGGTGGCGCTGCGACCGTTCACAGTCCCGATGCGAGGGCGATCTTCCAGGCCATCAAGGACGCCTTGGATCTGCCGGATGGCCCCGCTTCCAACACGTTCTCGCCACAAGGACGCGATTTGACCAAGCAGATCAAGAAGTATCTGCCAGTGAGTTATCGCAATTCGTTTGCCTTCGTGAAACCGCGCACGTCTCTAGGAGTGATCGACGATTCCTACCACTGTCTCATGGGCTGTCCGCGCGACCCCGATCCGCCGCGGCCCCCGATGGTGATCGGCTGGGGAGAAGCGTTGGCGTTCGCGATGCGTCAGCCGCGCCTGGCGGAGGCGCTTGGATTGATCGTCAGCCTCGACGTACCTCTTGACGCGGCTCCCCGGCTCGAAAAGGGTGGCTGGCTCTGGGTAGAACTGGCGGCGGCAAGCGATTTCTTCGCGCAGATGGCCCTCCCAGGCTTCCTTCGCTCATTTGCAACCCGTGTGCCGGAGCTGCCGGTCGCAGCCGAGCGTCCCATTTTCACGCCCGTGGTGTTTCCAGTTTCCGATAACGCAGCCGCGGCAGCAGCGCTCGGCAACTTCGACAAAGTATTCGTCGAAGCGGTCCGTTTTGACGACGGGTTCTCAAAGATCGTGCATGGGAGGCAGCCCATCAGCGCCGATGTGCTCGCCGAAAAAGGCGATGGGCCCCCGATTGGACGGGACGAAGGCATTCAACTGGCGTGGGACGACGAGGACATTCTGGAAGGACAAAACCGCGCGCTGGGTGCACCGCCCGATGGCGAGGATCCAGTGCTCGCGCCGCGCGGCGTGTTCGGGTATCGCGTGGATGTCCGCCGCGAAGGCGACTCCACTTGGACGTCTCTTTCCAAGGTGAATGCCCCGCTCAACGTGGGAGTCGATCTCGGAGTCGCTCTGGAGGAGCGGTGGTCTGAAGTTGTGCCGGCTGAACACAGCAACCAGGTCTGGCTTCCTGCGTGGTTCGTAAATTGGCGCGGAACTTCGCTGGTGGTATCGACAACCGAGGATCAGCGTCTGATGCATGTGCCCCCGGGACGGCCCGAGCCGCTGGTTCCCGTAGACGTCGGCAATGTAGAGCTGCGCTACGGAAATCGCTACGAATTTCGGGTACGCATGGCCGATACGACGGGCGGAGGACCTACCACCAATTCGGCTCCGAGCCGCCTGGGCGAATCTCCTACGGCGCTGGTCCATATGAAACGTCATCGCCATCCGGCGATCGTGGACGTGGATCCATTTACGCCCGACGCGGACGGCAGCATAGCGAGCATCCGAATCAGGCGGCCTCGGCTGGGATATCCGGAGGCGGTGTTTGCCGCTGGTGCCGCCGCGCGCGCAGATCTGCTAGCGCAAATTGCGGCCAACGACGCAGGTCTGCCGGCGGACGCAAGGGCGCCCACTATCCTGGACCCGGACACTCCCTTTCTTCAAGTACGCGTGCTGGTTCGTCCGCCGAAGTTCGACCCGCTGGCGGACGCCGCAGGCTTCATTGAATGGTACACGACGACGCGCCCGTTCCCCACGGACCCGACGCAGCCTCTCGACCTCGCGTTTACCTGGCAGGACGCAGCCCATTACAGCGAGATCGATATCTCTCCGCAGCTTGGGGCGGAAGGCACGATTGGAGGCCCCATCATGTTGACCACCGCACGGGATTTCCGGCTGGAGCTTCGCGCTCTGGGGCGGAATAATCTCGCGTACTTCGGGAGCAACGAGGCAAGGGTCGGCAGTGTCCAATACGTCGATTTTCATGCGATAGCCGCTGCGGCTGCCGAGTCAAACATTCTGCGTCCGCTGCCGCCATCCGACACGCTTCGGTCCGTCTTTCTCCGGCCCGATCCGGTGGGCAATCGAGCTCCTATTCGGGCGGTGGTGGCACAGAACGAACCATCACCTGCCCTTCTGGGGCGCTTGGCCTCGGCTCTGGACCTTGTCGCCGACGGTCCGATGTTGATGGGCAGGCCCGGAGATCGTATTGCCTTTGGATGTTCCGGATTGACCTATCATGCGGCACCGGACGCATCCAGCCTGGAATTCGCGGACCCTGCGGAATTAGCCAGCCAGTGGATCAGTGCAGTACAGGTGGTGCTGGATCGGGATTGGACGTGGCGCGGTGCCGGATCTCCGACGATTGTCGTAAGCCGCACTGTCGAGTTGCCAGACGCAACCGGGGCAGTAAGCGAGGTTGCCGACATCGGCACCATCGAGCTGATGAACAGCGTTAACGTTCAGGCCACCAAGAATCCGGATCGCTCTTTCACCCGAATGGTGTTCCTGGACGCGCTCCGACCGCGCATGGGACCCGATGGGTTCCCTTATGAGATGGCGGTCACTTACAGAGCACGCCTGCGACTGGAGGGCGGCGGTGGAATCACAATGACTGTGGACACCCTGCTGCCTGTCGTCACGCCTCCGAAACAGGTACCCAAGGTGGTGGCGGCGGGAATTGCGCTCACTCCGTACGGCCACGACGCGGAGTACGCGAGCACAGACGCTCGCATCAAGAGCCTGTGGTTGGAATTCGCGGAGCCATTGGCTGATTCGCGCGATGCCTGGTTTGCACGAGTGTTGACAACTACGCCCGATCCCATGTTGTTGCCGGGCGTGGAACCCGTCGCCGACCCGGTTGTAGTGGAGGGTGTGCCTCTGGATCCCGAGTTGGTTCGAGTCATCACTCCAGGGCAGGTACAGGACCTCGCGGGGCTCTCGACGATGCAACGCCTGGAGCCAAGTACGACCAGCAATCGTCATTTCCTGCTTCCGCTTCCGCCCAACACGGATCCAGGGTCGCCCGAGCTCCTGTCGTTTTATACATACGATATTCGGGCCGGCCACGATCAGGGACCCGCCTCCGATCCGCTTTGGTCCACTGCCCAGGGGCGTTTCGGGGAATCGCTGGTGCTGGAAGGAGTTCAGCATCCAGCGCCGGAGCTGCCATGTTCGGTCTTTGCGGAACCCCAAGGCACGATCCGCGTTCGGGCACCCTATGCGGCTCCCTACCTGGGATTGCGAAGGGTGCTGCCGAATCCTCCCAACACGGAAATCTGGATCGTGCTCTATGCTCGCGTAATGCAGGCGGATGCGAGCACGAAGCGCAATATCCAGGTTGATCTGCGCCGTCTGAGGATACCGCCGCGTGAAAAGCGGGTAAGAACCACGCCACTCCTGGTGGAGGGAGAAATCCGGTGGACGGGTCCCGAGGTGGAAGCCGCTCTTCAGGTAGCAGGACTTCCTGACGACACGCCAATGAGCGTGCTGGCCGTAGAACTGCTGCCCGAACCAAATGGGAGCTTTAACGATCCGCTGGCTGGGGACCTGGGACAAGTACGCATTCTGAGGACCTCGCGCCTCTCAGCCGTGGATCGCGACTGCTGCACGCCCTAGTAGCAGGCTGCTGAAAAGGGTTGCCGCCGACGCTCTCAGCCCCTTTGCCGGGTTGTGGGCGAAATACCATCGCGGAGGGGTTAAAAAGGTGGGCGGAATGAGGATATACGAAAAGTTACTACGTACCGATTGCGTTTCACGTGCCTAGTCGGCCTTGTAAAAGAGCGTGGCAATCTTCGTGTCCAGTTGTGCGGCGATCGCAAGGAGTGTCGATAACGTCAAGTTTGTCTCGCCACGCTCAATTGCTCCCATATGGCTCCGATGGATCGAGCACTTATCCCCTAAGTACTCTTGCGACCAACCCTGCCTCTTTCTAAGTTCGCGGATACGGTTTCCGATGGCCTTTTGGACTGATATTTGGCTTGTCATAAACGTGACCATCGCAGTTATAACGGTGTTGACAAGGCGTATTATAACCAACGCTTTGACATACTGTCCATGTTCTAACTGAGGGTAGGGTGCCAGGAACAGCGACACCGCTGAAGATAGTGGGGAAGGGCATACAATCAATCTGGACGGCCAAGGACCTGCGATGAACTGGCATCGCACGATCTTAGTACCTTCACTGACAGCGACCAAGTTACCTTTGGGACGACATTCTGAATAACTTTCAATAAACGCGTAGAGCAGGCTCCAGCCTTTTGCTTCAGTATTTGTTAAGTTGTAATGATAACCCTTATAATGCAACCCTCGGAGCGAACATCACACTCCAATGATTAATCAGGACACTCAAGAAACCGGCCACACTATGACGATGCCAGAGGCGGCAAAACTCCTGTCTCGCGAGGAGCGATTTATGGCCACGGTCGCGGCAATGAATACTCTGCTGATCGAAAAGGGTGTTTATACCCAAGACGAATTTGATGCCATTTACGTTCCATGGGCCCTCACGCAGCAGTCCCGACCCAAGAAACAACGCCCAGGATGGCGATCTAGAATCCTGTCCATTCTTTCCTTTGGTGCATAGGGGCTCCTATCGGGGCTCTGGGCTACCGCAGACTGGTCCGATGAAACACCGGCTACCGATGCACCCAATGCTGGAACTTGAGGTGGCATATGATCCTGCGGTGGAAACAACATGTCAGCAGTTGCTCGCGCAGTACGTCCACGAAATCCTTCGAACGTCAGGCAACGGACTGGGGATCGTTGGTGGCATCAGAACCGTCACGGTAAAAAAGAGATTGCACACCATATCTACCTCCTCTCGTAGAGTTGGTGCGCCACAACTGGCGCGTCCAGTGCTGCGTACGGCGCCGGCGGGTGATTACTTGGCTGTGCGTCTTGCATACTGCACTAAACCATCAACTTCATCCAATCATTGGAGTGACAGGTTAGATGTCGGCAGAGCCGCCTGCACCCCTCCCCCCTGGTCGTTCGATCTCGCGGCCGTCTACAGGCGAAGAAAGGACAACCGTTGCATACGGAGTCCCATAGCCTGCCAAGAGATCAACAATGTCCTCAACACGTTCTATGAATGTGAGATGAACCTTGATGATAAGCGTGACAGCTTCGCCTTCGCCTTCCCCGACATACCACTCACTTATCTCCGCACGATTCTTCAATGTCTTCGTGATCGCCTTCAACCTGTCGCGAGTCACGGAGATCCGGATAATAGCAGTGAAGGGCATCCCGAGAGCCCTCGGATTGACACGCGCATGATAGCCGGTGATGATCCCCGCCTTCTCCATGCGGGCGATGCGCTGGGTCATAACGTTTGGAGATCGGGCATATCTGCGGGCCAGCTCAGCATGCGTGAGACTGCCGTCCATTTGGAGGTCATGCAGCACCTTCCAATCTATCGCGTCCAGCGTGAGCGGCGAATCCTTAGCCCTTGGCTTCCCTGGGTTACTCACTGAGCGATCCCTCTGGCTTCTCAGTTGCGAAGGCAATCGGCGGTTGTCTCTTCTTAACAGGCGAAGACGTCACGAGCGTCGATGACACGTGCCCAAACGGGATCAACCGATCAATTACCGCTTCCAGTTCCTCAGTGGAGCGTACCAATACTTTCATTATGTAAGCCTCGTTTCCTATCGTGCGATCGCATTCAAGTATTTCGGGCGAGGCCTTAATAACCCTTCGCATGCGGCTGAGGTCTTCCCCGTTTAACAATACTTTGAGAATCGCAGAAACTAAGAAGCCCAGTTTCTTGGGATCCAATTCCGTGTGGTAGCCAGATATGATTCCGACCCGCTCCAGCCGGCGACGTTTGCGCCGCACGACTGGTTCCGATAAGCCCAGTTTTTTCGCCAGAGCCGCAGCCGAAATGAGGGCAGAGTTCTGGATCTCTCGCAGCAGCCTCCTATCATCTTCGTCAATGCGTTCCATCCTGTTCACTATCCTCCCGCTCGGACTGAAAGACTGTTCACACATTGGGAACGACAGAATTCTTAGCTACCGGACTGATGGGCAAGTAAGCTTTTCTCTTGAGCTGGCAAATGCCTGTAATGTCTGGACGGTGGACGACCACGGCGTTGCCTCGAATCTCCACAGGCTGTTCCAGCACTCTGGTCTCCATCTCATCCAGTGGTTGAACCGAGCCGTGGACCGTGACGGACGGAAACTCGTGAAGAAGGCCGGTAATATCGATTTCACAGTTACTCATATTGCCGAAGAGGTTAGGTCCCCCCGTCATAAAGTTGGTCACTAGCAATCGGATCTTGATCCTGCCTTTATCGATCCGAGTAGTACCCAGAAAGGTGTAATTGGAATTCCCCCCAAGGGCCGTGCCTTGCGACAAGAGCAACACACCAGTGCCGGTTCCTCGCTCGGTTTTTATCTCAATAGTCCAGAATCCCTCACACTGCTCATGCTCGGCTAACCTCCTATCGCGGATGCGCGCCAGACCGAAGGGCAGCCTTCTTGGCAAAAATAGAGGTCCTCCATCGAGGAAGTCTGCTTTCTTTCGAAATTCCACTGAGGTGACCATCACCGGCATCAAGGGCAGACTGCTCTGAATTTGAGCCAAAATGCGATCACCCACTCCCTCAAGTTGGCCTCTCAGATGAAATTCAGCGTAGTCGTGATTTCCGAGAGGACTCGGAATGCTTGAAACCACGTTGTGCATCTTGAAATAGGCGCCTACCGACTGTCCTTCGACGTTCACGGAGCCGAGGAAGAGATGCCCTGAGTCCCCGCCGAACATCCTCCCGTGCACGAACGCAGCCACCCCGCCTCCTTCAATCCCAGTTTTCTCTGGATAGTGAACCGTCCATAGTCCTTGTATACCGGCGTTCATTGCGCTTGCCCCTTACCTACAATGTAATAATATCAATGTGTATCATATTTTCAGGGAATTAGGGCATTTCCCGCAGAGGCTAACATTTATGGGCTCTAAACAATCTGTGATTGCGCGGACGGTACAAGAACGTCAGAAGGAACTTGGGCTGCGAATAAAAACACTGAGAGGACAAAAGGGCTGGTCCCAGGAGTTGCTAGCCCACAACTGTGGGACAAACCGCGGCCACATCGGGGAGATCGAGCGGGGAAAGTACGACGTCAGGACCGTAACTTTGCTAAAAATAGCGAACGCGTTGCAAGTAAGCCTAAAGGAACTCTTTAAGGGGATCAATGGAATTGAATAAGCCTCATTGAGCAACGCTTCAGGCAATGCCCTCGAAAAGATCAGCGATTGTTGTTTTTAGCGTTCTGGCGATTCGATTGATGGTCGCTAGAGAGAGGTTGCATTGTCCACGCTCAACTTCCCCAAAAAAGCTACGGTTTAAGCGACACGCGTCGGCAAACAGACATTGTTTAAACCAGCCCTTCTTTGTTCGCAGGCTCCGTATCCGCTTTCCTAATGCCTTTCGTACAGAAAGCAGCTGCTTGTGGTTGAGATGCTGCATCTACCGTATCCCGCCGATGTTGGCACCAAGGAATTGGGCCATTCCCAATTTCTTCACTCCGTGGAGTGGAAGGAGGGCCGCTGACAATGCTTCGGCAGCCGCCTTATAGAAAGAACGGTTGCTCAGTTTCAGAGCATCTAAGTGTCGCCATGAAACCGTACAGCGTTTGTGCTGCTCGAATTCGTCTACCCGGAACAAGACATAGGAATCGTCTGTGTCGTTCTTTAAATGGATGACATAGACATGATGCAGAACCACCTTTGCAACCTCGCGCGTGGCCTCTGCCCATGCTTTGTGGGTATCAGCGGACGAGTCAATGGTGATCTGCCGTTGTTTTCCCTTCTCAAGCGGCGGGCGCGGTTCGAGAAACGGAATGAGCCTCATGTTTAGCTCCTTTGCATAACGGCAATGCGTCGGAATGCTACTCCCACGGCGCGTTTAGCGCCAAGATGAATACGACGAATAGCAATGCTGCAAGAACACCAACTATGGCTTTGGCTTGCTTTGTCATAATCCCGTGACGGTGAATTTGAGTCCACCCGGTCTCTCTCTTTTTACGAGGGGAGCAACCTGTAGAGCGTGGTCTTGCCGATACCGAGTAGAGCTGCGGCCAAAACCTTATCGCCTTTGCAGGCAACGAGCGCTTTTTGGGCCTCTGCCAGCTTGAGCTGATCGAATGTTCTGACTTTCAAGCGCTTGCGCAATGCAACCAGATGACTATCGTCAGTGCGCTTCCGTGCTTTGCGCCTAGCTCGCCTCTTAGTTTTGCCCATTGTGTCCAGCCACTCCCATAGTTTGTTACCTTAGGGAACCGCCGCGATCAGGCGGCAGTTCCCCAGGTTGTACGGACCGCCTGCGCAGACGGTGCTCCCTCTCCAAATCGGACGTGAGCCCAGTAACCAGGAGACCCAACGTAGACAAGAGAACGGTTACGGGGGTGGATTGTAAGTGAAAAGTATTCCGCCTGTCCAGAGAATAATATCATTCACTATTATATAGATCACGTGATGCACTTGAATACAAGCCTTTACCGCTATATTCTTGCCTAATGATATCAATGTGTGTTATAACGTTGACCGATTCGCGTGATTGCGAGCACTGGTTTGGGGAAACGTGGGCCAGGGCTGTTCACTCGAGTTCTCCTGGGCCGCTAGGTCGGCAAACCGGCGGCCTTATATTCCCTCTTCTGGCACTTCCCCTGTTTTGACGATTCGGCGGAAAATTGAGACCTAATAAACCATTGTGCGTTTCTTGAGACGAGGCCTTAGGCTATGGCCAGCGCACCCCTGGCGTCCTTTGGCATCCAAGCAATGATTTGTCGAGATTGAATCTTCTAAGAACTAGAACGGTGATGTGGAGCTCATCGTCGCGGGATAAACACAGCAATGCCCTGTTGCTGAGATGTTAGCAGTTTATCCCGAACTGCTGTGTGGTTTTCATATAATACACTATGATATTATATGCCGCGCTCGTGACGTTCACGTTGAGACGTCACATGACTGCGTCCTGGACCACTGGACGGAGAGAAGAATCGCTCTTCATACAGGCGGTATCCAATAACCGCTCAGGCTCGATTTGGACTTTTTCTGGTGAAGGAGTAACCGGGTGCAACACGGTCGCTATGCGTGCAGATTTGTGGCCCTTACAGTGCTCCTTACCAGCGGATTGTGCCCTTCTGGATTGGCGCAAGTCTTGGTAGGCACTGGATCAACGGTTCCCGTCCCTCTTTACCGTGCTGTCGCTGCAGACTACAGCAAACGCAACAGTACAATTCAACTGAAGTATCTTCCGCTCGGCACATCTGAAGGAATAAATCAGATCTCACACGGCGTAGGCGACTTCGGAGCTGGTGAAGTCCCGCTGACACAGAAACAGCGTGCCGAAGGACATTTGATCGAGTTGCCTGTCGCGCTAATTGGAATCGTGCCCATCTATTGTCTGCCAGACGTGACTCAAGACCTTCGCTTCTCTGGCGACTTGCTGGCCGAAATTTACTTGGGACACATCAAGAACTGGAACGCCCCGCAAATTGCCCGCCTAAACCCGTCCGTCTCCTTACCGAATCTTCCAATTACGATTATTTACCGCCCGCAAGGCAAAGGCACAAATTACGTCTTCACCGATTTCCTCTCCAAAAGAAGTCCCAGCTTTCGTGAGCAGATTGGCGTGAGCCCCTCGCCTAATTGGCCGGTAGGAACAGCAGCAGAACGCAGTTCGGACATGGTCGACAAGGTTAGAAATACGCCAGGAGCAATCGGCTATGTGGAACTTCAATATGCGTTGACCCAGCACGTCCGATACGGACTGGTATCAAATCCAGCCGGCAAATTTATCAGGGCTTCTGCCGAAACAATCAGAGCCGCTTGCGAAGCCGTAGAGTCGCCGCAATGGGATAGATTTTCTGCCTCGTTGACTGACGCACCCGGGAGGGACGCCTTTCCGATTAGCAGTTTCACATGGATCTACGTGCAGAAAAAAAAGGCTGCGGATCCGTCACGGGCAACCGCACTGGCGATTTTCTTGGACTGGATGCTGATGCTTTCTGGTGGCCAGCATTTAAGCGCCCAGCTGGGCTACTCCGAACTTCCCGAACAGTTGCGGGTGAAAGCAAGGGCTGTCGTGAATTCAATTCGGTAGTGCATTGAGCGTGCCTCATTTATGTCAACGCTAAAAATCACTACTTCAACGCATTTACGGTGGTTCGCGCTCGTGCTCGCCGCCGTGATCATCGCGTTCCTTGTGACCTGGAAGGTGTGGCCCAACCCCCGAACCGCTGAATTGCCCGATCTCGACCAGTTGAAGAGAAAGGAAGCGATGGCATTCGTCCTGGGTTGGCAATCAAAAATGGTGCTCGGCCAAGATACCCACGATAAGCCAATTCGTTTTCAAGTGATGCGCGCGTGTATGGGCGAGCTTGGCGTCAAACTACCTCAGCCGGTTGATTACTACCTGAGTGATCCGGAGCGCGATAAGGGAGCTCGAGCCCAAGCATTCACGGAAGAGACCTTTAAGCAGTTAGGCGAAAACCCCGAGATCGCTAACCATTTTGGGATTGCCTCAAATATGTTGTTGGCGATTTCTCGCTATGAGACCGGTAACCACCACCCGTACGTAAAACTTGAACTCGAGAGGCTAGTTCGCGCTCTGGACCTTCCCCCCGATCTGAAGAATGCCCCTACAACCGATCTCGCTGATTGGGCTGACAAAATTTCGCGGTACTTTGAGTCACTACTGGCCCGGCCTCACGACGTCTCAACGCGCAACTATACGTTGCCTTCCCACGAAACACTCTAGGGAAGCAGCGCCAACCCGCCCTATGGCGGTACACACCTTTCACTCAAATCGATGTACCAACTCACTAATCTCCGTCTGCCAGGAAGACTCGAAGAAATACCGATGAGCGTCGACTGTTGAGGAGTGTAAAGAAAAGGAAGCAGGTGACCATGAGAGGAATTGTTAAGTGGTTTAACGATGGAAAGGGCTATGGATTTATCGGGCGCGACGAAGGTCCAGATGTTTTCTGCCATTTCAGTGCAATCCAAATGGCTGGACATAAGACACTTCGAGAAGGCGAGGAAGTCGAATTCGAAATCGTTCAGGGCGAAAAAGGACCGCAAGCAAGTGCTGTGTTCAAAATAAGCAGTGCGAAAACATGAAGCGACCCCGGTGCACAATTCCAGAAGCTAGCTGGACCTGCGCCAGTGTTGAGTTGGGAGAACTCGTCCGAATATTAGAAACTGCTAATGGATGTCGCAGTGAAGCATTTAACCGGATATTAACCGTCGCCGTTTAAGATCTCGGGCGTAGGCAGCAACTCGTGGTATCCATCCGCCACGCACTTCCATTTCTGGAAAAGTTTGTGGCCCTTGGCAATACGGTGTCACATTCTAGGTAGTATCCGCAGGGATTCAATCTTAGTAGTTGAAAGAAAAGACACGCATTACAAAGATCGTTCAAGGAGATGAATGAGGCCAAGTCTGTACGCTGCTTTGGCAGCAGCTTTTTTGATGTCGCTCGCGGGGATCGCCCCGTCACAAGTAGTTCAAACCCCTCCCACCAATGGGATTGCTACAAGCGCACAGTCTCAATCTATGCAGGAGCGTCTGGAATACAGGCGTAAACATTTCTCCACTGCGCGTCAGTTATTACTCAACAAAGGCGTGCCCTTTGAGCCAGAAGAATTGCTCGACGACGAGTGGACGAAAAAACTCAAGCCGAAGCTCGATGCAATGAGCGAAATGCATGAGGTGTATTACCAGCGAGCACCGCTAAATGGCGTTTACGTCGCCGACACCTTGTATTTGCCTGAAAAGGTCCAAATTACGAGCGACACTGTGATTCTTGTGAATAACATAGTATTTGAAGGCCGTGAGGTTGTGGTAAAGGGACCCCACAGTCTTCACATCTTCTCCACTCAGCCAACCGCTGTATTGGGTACGACTCTAGCCCAAGCGCTGCACAAGAAGAGTGCGCCTCTAAATGTCAGATTGGAAACCCCACGGTCTCTCCCATCATTTTCACTGATACGCGACTTAGATCAGACTGAGAAGCATGTGACCTTTGACGTCAGCGGTCCTGAACCGCGACACGTGCGGTCAAGGCAGCGCAACACCAATACACATTTGACGGGTGTCACTTGGAATGAGTCGACGGCCGTCTTCGCGCAAGGTGAGATCACCAGCGGCGACGCCGGACATACGGGTAGCTCCGGGTTCTCTCCCCCACAAGAGAGGCCTGGCGGCACGCCCCCGAAGGCTGCCAGCGGGAAATGTGGCAGTGTCAATGGAGCAGTTGGAGACACAGGCGGGGATGGTGCAGACGGTGATCATGCGGGAAATGGAGGACCAGGATTGACGGGTGGCGATGCCAGTCAAATCAATGCCTTTATTGCCGACGGTGATACCACAACGTACACATTTATCGCGAACGGTGGCGTTGGAGGCTTGGGCGGTACTGGCGGAAATGGTGGAATGGGCGGGAACGGCGGGAATGGAGGTGCCGGCGGGGACGGGTTTGCTTGCGAGTGTGAGCTCGGTGAAGGCGGCGTTGGCGGCATTGGAGGTCTTCCTGGCAAGGGCGGTAATGCAGGGAACGGTGGTACCGGAGGAACGGGGGGAGCGGGAGGCGCGATTATTGTTTCCGTACCCTGGGACTTTCATTCAACTCTCATAACCTCGCGAGCTGGAGGCGCAGGAGGACGGGGTGGCGATGCTGGCGCAAACGGACAAGGAGGAAATCCCGGCACAGGGGGAGCTGCAGGAAAGGGCGCGAGTGGGTGCAATTCGAGAGCAGCTGATGGAATACCCGGCAATCCTGGCCACGTGACTATTGGCGGAGACCCAGGTACTCCTGGAGGGCAAGGCCAACAAGGCCCGGACGGTCCCGAGCCCCAAATAACGCCTCGGAATCCACCTACAGGAGGTGGCGTCGGTGGTAGTCCTTCGGGCTGTGGCAACGTTGGAGGCGACGGGCCCAACCCCCTGACTGGTGGTGGCGGAGACGGCTGTTCGCCAATAGTCATTGATACTGAAGGTGAGGGTTTTCATTTCACCTCTGCCGCAAATGGAGTGGCCTTTGACATTCGCGGAGATGGCCACCCGATACAAATCGCTTGGACTGCTCCAGGATCGCACAATGCGTTTCTGGCCTTGGACCGCAACGGCGACGGCAAAATCTCTAGCGGTAAAGACTTGTTCGGCAATTTCACAGTGCAAGATCCTGCAAAAGCCAAGAACGGGTTCTTGGCCCTGGGCGAATTTGACGAAACCGATCAAGGCGGCAACGGCGATGGCATCATCGATGAACAGGACGCGGTCTTTCCCAAGTTACGGCTTTGGATCGATGAAAATCACGACGGTATTGCCCAAGCCAGTGAACTCCACACTTTGCCGGAGCTTGGAATCTACAGTTTGAGTCTTCGGTATTTCCAGTCCAAAAGAGTAGACCAGTACGGGAACGCTCTCAGATATAAAGCACAGGTGAACCCCGGTAGGAGGCGAGACCACCGCGACCAGACCGACACGGGCGAGGTTGGGCGCTGGGCCTATGATGTCTTTTTTGTTACTCGTTAGAAGCAGTTCGACAGCTCGATCAGAAGCGTGGGCAATGCCCACGCCTCTGATCAGACAGCTTCGATTCCATAGCCGCAATGCGGCCGTCCATCCTGTTGCATGAATTCGGTCATCAGATCGGGCCGTTTCCCGCAGGCAAATTTCCATTTAACCGATTCTAATCACCAATCCTCCCGGGAAGGCTTTCGTATTTAGTGTGGCTTGTCGTCTACGAGCACTCCACGGAAAAGAAGTAGTGTGAAGTGATGGCAGATTTTGTGAAGTGGTCCGTAACTGACGGTCAGCGGGTAGCGGGGAGGCTTGGCTATCCCCCTTGTCCCAGGCAATCTCATCAAAGCAGAACTTCAGGGCTTAGGCGCCATCCGTTCCAACTGCAAGTCCGTGTCAAAAAGCACGCGAAGCATGGGTTAAGTATTCATCTCAGCGTCGCGACCTAGACACAAGAGGACCGGGCTAAAATGGAAAGATCCTTAAGAGACCAGGTGTACAGGCGGCGTCCCGATTTAGGATGGCGTCAACTGTCCTCGAAGCTTTCCAGCGTATCGGCGGCGAAGAGCTCCTTCGCGTGCTGAATGAATTGGAAAAGCGACTTCACTTGATCCGCGCACGCGGTGCACTCGAGAAAGTGTTCTTCGTAAGCTCCACACTCGTCCTCGGTCAGTTCCTGAAGAAAAAATCGCTCTGCAAATAACCGTCGAATCGCAGTATCATGATTCATCACAAGCTCTCATCTGACGGCTTTTCCCTTTGCCCATCTAACTGGAATGCCAAGCTCCTCTTAAGGCCCGGGTTTGCGCATCTTCGAGGGTCGAAGCTAATTCTAGCGGCTGGAACTTGCCAAGGTCTTCGGGAGCTCCTCCGCAGGCGAGCACAGCGGCTAGTTCAATGGTCCGATTCATTCCTGGGCGCTCGTTTAGCCTTTGCGCTAGGGCTTGGGGACAGCGTTGTCCCGTAATCTCAACCACTACGAACCGGGATGAGCCACTGCACTCCGTTACCCTATAAACAGCTGTAACCTTCTGCGCCTCAGCCATCATTTATTGTTCTTCATCGATGAGCCTGAGAACATGTATGCACTACTCTCTGCTTTCCACGGCGACCGGCTCGCGGTCCGGTGACACCTCCAAAAGCCTATCTACCAAAAGCGCGCCGGAAAATGGCTTTGGCATGAAGATGTGTTTGGGGGCCGGAACATGAGGCGCAAGTGTCTCCACGCCGTGCGCGGAAGTGATGATGATCCGCATCCCCGGGTAGCGCCAAAGAAGCGTTGTCGAAAGTTGAATCCCGCTAATGGGACCCATGACTAGCTCGGTGATCAATACGTCAATGGTGTCCTGATATAGTCCGCAGAACTCTAACGCTGCCGGTCCCGTGCCTACTGCGTGCACGGCGTAACCGCTCCGTTGCAAAATCTCGACCAGGAGAGCCCGTAAAGAGTCTTCGTTCTCCACCAATAGAATTGTAGTCACCGTCTAGAGCCCTTGTGTTCGACCAGGATTAACACTTAGTCCGTTAACTCCATAAACAATCCGCCCGACATCTCAGCGATCCGTGTCCTCACAAACTGCGTGAACTCCGGCGTTATCGGCAAGGTATTCTGGGCGAGAAAACGAGTCATGTAAAAAGAGGTAGAGCCATCAAGTGCGACGTAAAACCCACACCCCATATCAGCCGCAATACCGCATCTCAAGTCAGCCATCTCTGAGAGTGTTCGAAGCACCTGGATCAATGCAGTCGTCCGAGCCTCGTGATTCATATCTGGGGTGCCGTACTTCCCTTCCCGTGAGCCTGTCCGCCTCGTGTAGTGCTATCTTGTGCGGTCAACACAAACGCGGTACGTTATAATACACTCTGATATTACAGTCGAGCAAATGCTTAGATCGTCGTTGTACTCGCGCAGTCGGCTAATCGCAAGCAGCAAACCCTAATGTCTTCACGAGATTGAGTTTCCAGCGACAACTGCTGCAAGACGAAGTCCTGCACAGATAGGGCTATTCTGTCACCCTTCACGATCACTTAAGATAAAAAGAAGGACCGGCTTCTTGGGACGGCCCGCACGTTTCTCATTCGCTCGTGAGGTCAACGATGAGTGGACATTCTTATAACACACTTTGCTATTATAAGCTAACCAAAACTCAAACCTCGTCCTCGTTTTGTTTCCGGACAGGTGTCATGATGTAGAGGAAACCACCCCCAAGCGACACTCGAGGAACAGAACCAGAACTTCACCGGTGCTTTCGGGTTGTTGCCTACGTGGTGGAGAGTGGAAGGTGCGGTCCCCTCTGTCGGACTTAGAACGGGACTCCGGACGCGTGGTTACCGGGGTACCGCTGAAAACTGAGAGTGCGAACAGTCTGGCCCTCACTATGCCAAGAACAGCGGAACCCAAAGCCGACGATTAGAGAGTCGAGGAGGCAGCAAAAAGCGACATCAATCCCCCTGGGTCCTCTCCAATAGCAAATCGACACATTCAGGCTTTTCAGCGCGGCGCCATTGGGGGAATCGCCAATATTTTGGCGTATTTGTGAACTTTTCTTGCGGCTGAAGCACTTTGTAGCTTATAAAAATAGACTACATCCCGGTATCATTACTGTTACTCGTTCGCTGCAGGAGCGTCTCACTGCGGACCTCACGCTGGCTTCCAGACGAAGTCAAGTTTCCGTTCTGGGTTTATGCTCTTGCAAGGCTGCAATTTTAAAAAGGACTGAAGGATCGTCAAACGATGCCGAAGAAAAGAATCGAACCACAATTGATCGAGGCAGCCATCAGCCTCTTCGGCGAGTTTGGATTCAAGGGCGTGAAAACCCGACATCTGGCGGTAAAAGCTGATGTAATGGCATACAACATTAACCGCCTCTTCGATTCCAAACAGGGGATTTATGTAAAAGCCTTGAGCGTAGTTGTCGACCGCTCGATCAACGAGATGGCAGACTTCGTCCATAATTACCCAAAATCGGCCGATAAAAAGGATGAGAGCTCGCTGGTGTATGCTGCCGTCCATCGCTGGTATTCGTCCCTATCGCGCGACGGTGCAAGACTACTTCAACAGGTCATGATGTCTGATCCGCTGCGTAGAGATCGAGCCTTTGGACCAATGGCAAACATTATCAGCATAGTTACAAACTCGATCGAAGCGCCGCCAAAAAAAGCAAAATCTAATTTTGATCCCAAAACTCGCGCCGAGGCCTTGATCATGACCCTTTTCCAGCTAAAGGTAAGCTCTCCAGGACCGCCTGACAAGGAAATGAGAGAAGTGGACCGTTTTCTTGGAGACTGGATCAAAGAGAATATGGCGGATCCTCGTAATCGCAGTCGAAATCTGACGGCTGGGTGAAATCTCCATCTTCATTCCTGTACCTTTACATTTCTTAACACACACAGGGCTGTTGTCCTGGCATCTTGAACAAGCTTCAGGCGGGATCTTCACAGTACCGTCTTCTCTGACATCTCGAACGAGCCGACCAACCAATCTGATCGGGCTGCTCTTTAAAGGCGCACTTAACCTGCGCTTTTCCTACGGTTTCACTTACCCCCTTTCTTCACGGCTGCCAGTGGCTGTGTGCAACCTCAAACACCTCACTAATGAATAGTCCGAACGGCTATTTGAGATACCAGAGAGATATCGTTAACCTGTTTTCGCGACCTAAATCTCTGAATTTTCTAATTCACCCTGCCGAGCCGTAAGAATATGCTTTCCCTCCCAGCCGGGTTCTGCCGGCTCCAACAAACTCGTCAGGAGATTTCAAAGATGAAAAACACAATCGTTCGGATCGCTCTAGCACTGGTGCTAGTTGTCACTTTTGCCTCGGTTCCGGCACCAACTGACGGAGGATCGCCTGCTCCACCTTATTGCTGCCCGGGATGTATCTGCACCCTGAAGTAAGTTGATTACATGCTGAGTGGTTGGTTTAAGCTAGCCACTCACGCATGCGATTACAGAACCTACTTTTGGAAGGCATTCCGGCGTGCCTGCAGATAGCCCTGATTGGCATCTTCCTAAAGCGCAAGCTGTACTTACGCTTTCCGTGGTTTTTCGGCTATACGATCTTTTCCATTGCCGCGACCGTCGCGCGACACGCGCTGGGCCAAGACCAATCTGCATATTACTGGCTGTACTGGATTACCGAAATCATCTTCGGCATCCTCGCGCTTTTTTCCTTGCGCGAAGTCTTCGGAGTGGCATCCGACGTTTTCTATTTCGGCGGCCCTTTGCTCAAGTTTGTGCCGACCACGGCGGTCCTGCTGGTCGTGTCAAATGCAGTTTGGCAGGCTATCTACAATCCGCCTAAGCACTATCCAGGATACGAAGCCAATGCCCGCCTTCAGGCCGGCGCCTATGCCTTCGTGTTCGGCATTCGCTGCCTGGAGACAGCAATTTGCTTCTTGTGCCTCCGCCTGGGCTGGATGAAAGGGTCTCAGGTCAAGTGGGGTCAGTACGACTACGGGATCCTCGTCGGCTTCGGCCTCTCCGGTCTGCTCACTTCGTTGGTCTTTTTGGCCCGCTTCGTATTTGGTCAGAATCTGGAAGGGCTGTTTCGATACGCTCCCTCTGGGGTTTACATCATCGTCACGATGACATGGTTCGATGCCTTCCGTCGCAAGGAACCACCCTTCACCAAAAAACCGCCTACGCTCGAAGACATTACCCGCAAACTCGATTGGTTTACACAGAGCAACAAACATTTGGACGCTCTCGATAATTCACCGACGGTACACAAGCCAAAAGATTAAGCAGCTCTAATTTTCTATTTCCAGAAATTTTGCGCTCCTCCATCTTCAGCAAAGGGGTAGACATGGCAGACTCAATAATTTGGTGAGTGTACCCATGGACAGCGGCCAGAAAGGATGAACTTCTCAGAATGATCCCTTCACCTTTGGTGTATACGTTGCTGGGGGCAGGTGGCGCCTTGGCAGTAAAAGAATGCGTTAAATACTGCACGCAATACAAACGGCTAACAATAGATGACGTTCTGGAATGTGTTCGAGAAACAAAAGACGCGGACACTGAGATGTGGCTTAGACCCGTGGGATTGCCAAAAGTAGATTTGGAAAGTGATCAAAAGCTCTTGATGCTCGGTTACAGGCGCGAACAACGATCTCGCTTCCTGTATGTCAAAGAAGAGTACCAGCGCATTGAGCACAACGGCCTTTTACTCAAGAACTGGTCACACACCGAATGGTACGGCATGGTGAAGAATAAACTTGTCCTGCAGCAAGAAGTGGTTGAGCGTCTGTCACAACTGTGCCAACTTTCAACTTCTTTTTGCCGTGCAATGCAGATTGCTCGGTTGAAGATACGGATACTCGACCCGCTACATTTTGCAGATAAGCTGTTATTCATTCCGCTGCCGAGCGTCGTATGTCTGAGGCACAGCACGGGTCTCGACATTCCCGCGGCCTACAAGGAATTGAAAGAGGTTGCCGTGAGATTCGCATTGGCGGGGTACGGCTCGATTGGACATTTTTTAGCGCGAGAGCTGGGAGTGACAACTTCTCCAAATGCTGCAGTGCGAACACTCAGTTTCGCCACAAGCCGGGTCCAATGACCACCGTGTTGCTAGTCTCACATCCGAGCACATCCGACTGAGTGCTGAACCGCATGCCGAGTTCCGCTTATGCCTGACAACGCGCAATCCGCGGCGGCGAAGAGAGTTCGACATCGCTGGCAACACCCCTCCGCCAAATACCCCTAACGGTCGCAGATAAAACGTCAAACTGGGATCGGCTTACCAAGAGTCAGAAAATAATCCACGCGAACAACCAAAGGGAAGCCGCGATGGGTGGTCGCCACCCACTAATCCGGCCTGAGCTTTGCGAAAGAAACGTGAGCGATACGTGAACCGCATCTTTACGACGCAGCAGGGGTTGTGGTTTGCAGGTTGGCTAACCGCTGAGCGTGCCGGAGCTTCCGTTTGGAGGTGGTGGAGGTGGAGGTGGAGGAAAATCAGACGTGTCAGAGAAGATTTCCGGCAGATCCAACCCCTCCAACCACTCTGGAATCTGCAAAAATCTCGATTGCGAGGCAGAGATTAGCTTTTTCGCATTCTCTACCCACTCTTCACTGTCCTGGCGACTATTTCCAATTCCCCGTAATTCGAGTGGAATCCCCTTTTCCTCGGAGAAGGATGGACCCACCTGCTCCACCTTGAGTTCCTTCATGCCACCCCAATAATAGGACTGGGCCTTGGCATCTCCACGCAGGATGTCCTGGAAATATGCCAGTCCTTCCTCGGTCTTGAAGTCCTTACCCATCACACTCAAGATGCCGTACGCGTTTTGAAGCACGAACGCCTTAGGTTCTTTTGGCAAGGCCTTCAGGGTAGAAATGAAGGGTACCCGGGAAAGCATATAGGTAAAATTCTTTTGCACTCCTTGGCCTTTGATTGTGCGTGACTTCGAAAGATCCAGAGCTATCGCGTTGTTGTAAGCGAGGGTACAGAAATTTGCCACGAGGTTTTGGTGTTGAAGCGAAAGGTTGCTGTTTTGCAGTACCTCCCTTATCGAACCTGAAAAGATTGCAGACATCTCGTGGGTTATCTCCGCTCCTTTCCGTTCGCGCGAGTGCTTGCGTATCCACGTCATGGCGTCTCCTAATCTGGAGTAGCCCACACCGATCGTGAAGTGCACTAACGCTTTATGCGGATTCTTGGCCGGGTTTGTGGTCGGCACCCCGACGAGATAATTATCGGCCCCGTTCTGCACCTTGAGGCCAAGAGCGTCGGCCAATATTTTTATTGTGATAGGTTGCGTGCGCTTCTCGGTCAGCTTTTCAATCTCGTTCACGAAGTCATCAACGTCACCCTGGAACCAGAAGATTGTATCTTCCGCGCTCTTGTCCTGCTCGTCAAAAGGATCCATCACAATTTCTAGGATGGTAGGATCATCAATTTCGTCCTTGTCCTGCGTTATGGCGTTGCCGAACCTCGAACTGTGATCGGCTTCGACTTTGAAATTGTCTCCCCTTAAGAATGGAACCTTGAGCTGTGTCTTGGCTTCCTTATCGGTCAGCACCACGATTGGAAGCTCCAATTCCATACCCATTAATGGCTGAATGGTTTTGCCGTTGAGCTGTGGCGCTCGTGGGCCGCTTGCAACCGCCCGCTGAACAACGGGCCGATACACTGGAGGCGCGGTTACTCCGCTCTTGTTGGGACGGTACACAGGTGGAGCAGAGATGCCCGTCTTGCGCTGCACGGAACTCTCGCTGGCCCTCAATGTCCCGGATTGGTGCCTGTAAACCGGCGGCGCTTGACCCTGGGCGGGACGGGCCGGACGATAGACCGGCGGTGCGTTACCTTCAATTTTGGGTTGCACAAAGGGTCTGTACACAGGCGGGGCCGGGCTGCGCAGCTTCGCCTGAACCGGCCTTGGTGGCGGATTTACCCCGGTAAACTGAGGACGATATGGCGGTGGAGTGCCACCCATTCGGCGCTGTTGCAGTGCGGATGGCTTCTGTTGGGGACGATAGACGGGCGGCGCCGGACTTCTCGCCTGCATTGGCAGACATTTAGGTTGCGCCGATGCAACTCCACCAGGGCGGAATTCTTGTTTTGGGGCGAAAGGTGATGGCCGTGAAACATTGCTTGGCGGTTGATACACAGGTGGAGCAGGGCGGGACTCGATCCGCTGCTGGAAGGTACGCGGTGAGATCTTAGATGAAAACGAGGAATTCATGACCCAGATGCCAAGGCGAACGGCCTAATTTATACCATATTGGCGGGGTACCCGCGCACAAGCGGCCAGGCAAGCATCGCCGCCTGCGGAGAGAACTCTTACGCCATTAGAGGCCAAAGTTCTCGTCATCACACAGTCGTTGACGGGACAATCCTTCCGCCCGGTATCCGCAACACTCACAATAAGATTTACCATCCGTGCGAACAAGATTGAACAAGTCGGTCCGGGCCCTTGCAGCCTACAACCAAGTCGGGCTTCACGCCCTTTTCGGTCAAGTTGCGAACAGCGTTACTGTACTCCTTTCTTGCGAACTCGATGATCACAATGTCGCTGGCACGCCTGACTAGAAAGGTTTGATCTGCGAGATACTGCAACGCCTCTTCGTAGACCAAATTGTCCAGGACCAGAAATCCACCATCTGCTGTACGCCTGTAGGGCGAGCCTTCGTGGTAAGGCGTGGAGAATACCTGACCGATATAGCTTAAGTCGGACAGGCAACTGGCCTGACTCAACCCGGCCTCTTCAAGGTGCTCTTGAATTCGGTGAGAAAGCGTTGTCTTACCACTTCCTGGGCGGTCTACGAGGAAAAGCAGCGGCGCCTTACGATTCCTGTATTCTTCGATCATCTGCCGCGATAGTCCAAGGGTTCGAGCAGCATCGTCCAACCTAGTTTCCTCAACTCCTCGGAGTACTTCCCTAAAATGTCGCGGCAGTGTCCGGACAGCCAAACATCCCAGCGTTCGACAAAGTGTCGGCTGGTTTGGGCGGCAAGAGTCGGACTCTCGAGTTCGAACCAAGTGCGACTATGTTGATATTGCATCGGTATGATCGACCGGCCTGTTGGCTATAATAAAGAAACTTCGGTAAGCCTTCGCGGATAGCCCATCTCCTCCTGCCTCGCCAGGCATGTCGGCCCCACCACAGTGCGTTAAACGGGACTATATAATACAGTTTGCTATTATTAAGTAATTCCTCTTTGTCTAACAGAAGCTCCGTGCTCGACGGCGTGTGGCTGGCGACCTTTTTCGGTCCGGGCGGGTCGCAAGGTTCGGTGGTGACCTTACGAAAAGGTGTCCTGACTGGCGCTACTACGTTCTGTGAGTACACGGGTGCATATACGGCCGAGCACGGTTCGTTCAAAGGCCGCATAACAATCCGCTCAGTCCTGTCGTTTGCCACAGATAACTTCGCGGGTGTAGCCGGGAAGTTTACGGTAGAGGTATCAGGTCATGTTGAAGACGACCGGCGGATCGAGGCCTTTGGGTGTCTCCAAAACAATAATGCTGCGATCCAAATGGTGCTAGCGAAGCTGCCCTTGTAATGGGGCAGCGGCCATCTGGAGGTCGGACGACTCCGGCCCGGGATTAATCCGAATCAGTTTAGCCTCCAGGCCACGATATTCCTGGAAAAAGGGAGAAACGATGTTCAAATGGGCTGTCCCAGTAATCTCAACAGCGATGTTGTTCTTGCATTTGCCGCTCGCAATTCCGCAGGCCTCGAGTGACTGGACGAAGCGCTACGGTTCACCCGCGGCGGAACGCTATGTTGTTCGTGACGGCATTGTCATGACGGTGTTCTACTCTGAAGAAGGACGGACCTGCAAGGCAGAAATCAGGCCAGTCAAGCCGCAGCCGCCCTCAGGTTTTGAAGAGGTCTTGGACGAAATAGTCCCGGTGGGCGCCCGTGGCTTTAAAGTTAGTTCCTTCATAATCAAGACTGGCGGCTTAAATGCAATTGCCTACACGGACTATCAGCGGGTACGCATATCTGTCGCTAGTACGGGAGACGGGACGGCTAACGGGGCGACCACTGGAAATATCGTTTCAGCGACCATCGAGTGGCTGGGAATCCGGTGCAAGTTGCCGGAGCAGAAGCATAGAGAGTAACTCAGCCGGCGACTCCCCGCGTTAGCGAATAGCCTTCGAGCGAGCGCTTATGTTGCGTAATCGTCTGATCGCCACTTCAGTGTGAATTTCAACTGACCTGCTACCGCCTGGCGATCTGCCTTTTGAGCCGTCCTGATGTCGATGGTACAATTCATAGTCGCTTTAAGTTATTGTGCAGTATAAAGTTATACCCAAAGCGAATCATCAGAATTCCTAGAACACTCACAGGGGTCTCTCTATGTCGGGCCACTCCAAATGGGCCACAATCAAACACAAAAAAGGCGCGCTTGACGCCAAGCGGGGCAAGATCTTCACCCGTCTGATTAAAGAGATCACCATGGCCGCGAAAAGCGGGGGCGGCGATCCTGAAGGAAATCCACGCCTGCGCGGAGCGATTGCGGCCGCTAAGGCCGAGAACATGCCCCAGGACAATATCAAGCGCGCCATCCAGCGCGGTACGGGCGAACTGCCCGGAGCCACCTATGAAGAGATCACGTTTGAAGGTTACGGCCCTGGCGGAGTGGCATTAATTGCGGAAGTAACGACCGACAACCGCAATCGGACTGTGAGTGAAATCCGCCAAGTATTCAGCAAGAATGGCGGGAACTTGGGAGAGGCCGGTTCGGTGGCATGGATGTTCAGTAAGAAGGGTCAGGTTGTCGTCCCGAAGGCCGCCGCCAAAGAAGATGAGCTTATGAACATTGTCCTTGAGAACGGCGGGGATGACTTAAATGACGATGGCGACAATTGGGAGATCATCACAGCGCCCGCGTCTTTTGAGTCCGTGCTGGAGGCCATCAAGAAAGTCGGCCTTGAAGTCGTCCATTCCGAGATCGGCCTGGTCCCCCAAAACTACATCAAGCTCGAAGGCACATCCGCCAACCAGATGATCCGCCTCCTGGAGGCTCTGGAAGATCAGGATGACGTGCAAAAGGTCCACTCAAATTTCGACATCGATCAGAAGGTGCTGGAACAAGTGGCGGGATAATTAGGGTACGCTTCACCAGTCCGGCTTTGTCGGTGCGCCGGTCTACAGCCTACTTCCGCTCTTTCTGCTCCGGCATTTTGCACTGGACTCCATGCCACTCGATTGTCGCCCAAACAACATTTCCCGTGGTAGCCGTCGTTGGCGCTCCCTCCCCCGATTTGGCAAGCGATATTCTTACGCGCTCATAGTCTGTGTAGTTAATTGCAGTTAAGGCACCAGAGCTGAGTCCCAGGGCATCGATTCTTTTTCCCCGGTCGCTAACTGGGATTATTTCGTTTAGGACCTCCTCGAAACTCCCGGGTGGCTGAGGTTTGGCTGGCTCGATAATTGCCTTACAGGTTCGCCCTTCTTGAGAGTAAAACACGGTCGTGAGAATTTCGTCATGAATGATATAGCGTTCCGATGCCGGTGGACCGTATCGTTTCCTCCAATCGCTTGACACTTGCGGAAAGACAAGTGGCAGACACAAGAATAATGTCGCTAAACAGATTATCGTAATAGGCCGTCTGAACACTGTTCCTCCTCTTACGCGAGCATTACCGTGAAGAAAGACATGCACTATACTCGCAAGCTCAGTTACACTGATGACACCAAGATGTGATCACCTACGATTAGCCAATCGCGTATCACGCTTTGCTCTTTGGCGGCTGTTTATTGTGTCCGCGCATTGCGCCCCCTTCTTTTCTGTCCGTTGCAAAGGCAAGACAGAGGCCGTATTTCTTTCGGCATTTCTTTTCATCTTTGATATCCACATCAGGCGGCGTCAAGGGCAGTATTATTATTTCCAACTTCAAGAGCGGTAAGAGCGGTGTTTTTGTCATAGGAAGATCATATCCACAGAAGCGCTCAAAGAAGCTAGGGAAGGGCGGGATTCTGTCTTTCCAGGTGGGTGGCTCAATGCGGGATCGGCGCGCGGGGTAGTATCTTATCTTGCCATATCGCTCAAACCATACGACATGAGGATCGGTAAATTCCCGTCCAGGGAAAACCATAAATTCACGAACACTGGGATTAACAATGGTGAATTCAGTGAATTGAGGGCGCAACGTGATGCCTATGGATGATGGATGATCCTTGGAAAAATGAATATCATAGGCTCCCGTATATAGTTCGCACCCACCAAACCCGCCAAAGACATGGGTAAAGTACGGACACCTGGAGAACATGAATAGGTCTTTAAATTCCTTGACGCAACCGCGCCCCGTGGCAGTCACTAGGAGGATGAAAATAGCAAGCTTATATCCGCGCATTGACCAAACACTCATGGCTCCTCCATGTTTATTTCTCGTTCAAAAACCGGTACAGGGTGGTTTTCCCGATCTGTAGCAGTTTGGCTGCTAAACCGGTGTCCTTGGTAGTAAGGACAGCCCGCTCCATAGCCTCGTTCTTCACTTTCCAGAGCGGTTTCACTTTATACTTTTCTGAAGGCTCTTGGCGTTCCTTTGTGAACATTTCCTTTTTGGTCATCGTAAACTCCTTCCAGCAAAGAACCCTGCTGCGTGCCCAGAGAGAAATTTGATCCAATGGCGATATGGCTCGGTTTGATTGGACACCTGCGCTGGGTCTCCTATAATACACATTGATATTATACAGAGGATCACGTAACTGGAATGTCCTGGTTACCAACAGGCAGTGTGTCACGGTCCATTCCGTGAGGAGCACTGGGAATCAATGCTGGATAGATTGCAGGTGTTTCAATCCCTTTTGGGCTTCTTTTCGCACCACTGGATCACCAGAAGCGACCAATTTTCGCAGGGCGGTCAATTTATCCGCAAGTCGTGGTGGGCTGAATGCTTTACAGAGTTGCCTTGTCTTGTCCAGTACCTCTGGCTGTCTTGCTGCCCGAGTTCCTGACGTGGATTCATCCAAAGGAATGACTCCTCGGTTCAGTTCTTCCCCTCGATAGTAGGTTTGGTCAGGATCGAGAACGAATTTATCAACCCACTCCGTCTCTACCCGCTTTTCCGGTTGCACCAAGAAAAACAAATATCGATGCTCGTCGGTGAGAAACTCTTTTCGGTGACCGTCGGTCCAGTGAGGTTCGTCATGAGGCAGGAAAATATGGACCTGTGCTGGGACTCCAATAGCAACCGATTCAGCGGCGCTAAAGTCAGGCTTGCTGACAGATCGTCCTGTTCTACTTCGATCGTATAGACGGAACCTCCAACCACGCCGTCAAGCGAGACTATTCCTTTCCGTCCGGCTGGACCTGAATCATCTTCTGTTTTTCGGCGGGTGACGATCGTCTTGCCACACCATCCGATTTCACGGCTCTTCCGATAACGACGAAACGGCTTGCTGAAGCCCTTTGATACAGATCGCCGAGATCCTGTTGAGGAAGAGTTCGTTCCGTGTCAATTTCCGCACCCATGTAAGGGACAATAGATACAAGCAGCAGAAGGCCCAAGATCATGCGTCGCTCTTTCATTGTGCCGGCCCTCCTTTCCCGTGGTAGCCCCCTTTGCTGTTCCGTCTCCCGAACTAGCCAAAGATATGCGTACGCGCTCATAGTCTGTGTAGGCAATTGCAGTTAAGCCGCCAGTCGTGACTCCGAGGGAATGAATTGTTTTGCCCCGGTTGGTAATTGGGATTATTTCGTTCAAGACCTCTTCGACACTTCCGGGCAGTCTGCGATTTGGTAGCGTCCTAATTTGAGGGACCGTCAATGTTTAGTCGGATGGTGGGCTTGGGCAGGGGCTTTTTCCGGAGCTGCACTTTAGGACGGACGCTTTCCAGTAGCAGAAGGAAGATGGTTGCGAACGTAAATATGAACGCAACGACCTCGAAGACGCGGCCCCGCCGGGCGAGCACAAACAGGGGTGCCATGAGAGGGCTTAGTACAACAGAGCGCGGCGATTTCATTTCCAGTCTTGCCTTGCAATGAGGGCAGACTAGCCATCTCCAGCCATCCAAGTTTAGAAAAAAGGGGGTGGCTACATCGTGATTGCAAGCAGGGCACGTTGCCATCGACCAAACTCCCTCGCAGTCTTGTGCTTACTGTGCCGTCGTCGTTCCACCGTGTCAATGGAACTATTAAGATAGAGGCAGCACTCTCGTAACCACGCGGAATGAAATAACAAATTAGGACACTACCTGCGGTTTGGCTGGCTTGACAACTATCTTACAAGTTCGCCCTTCCGCAGAGTTCACCAGCCTGGCTTGAAATCGTTGCAGCTGGGCTCGTCAAATCGATCGCTCGTGCGCTCCCAGGTGTCCACTCCTTCTCGCCACTCGCTAAACGAGAACACTTCCCCCACAACAACCTCCGAGCCACTATGCGATGCTACTTCTACTTCTGCTCCGTTCCCTTTTTGCTGAATTGGCTTGTACGCGGTACCAGCTGGGCAACTTGGGACCGGTAATACAGAAAAGGCTAGTGTCTGATGGCTCTTGCCAATTCTTGACTGAGAACAGTGTCTGCACCTATCCCGGGCTCTCTCGCAATGTCAGAGTTGAGGAACAATATGCCCACAATGGCCGGACCGGGCAATGACCTGGATCCGAAGATCGCGATGGAGGTGCTGATCGAAGTGTTGTTGTTGTTTGCCGACCAAGTCCACAAGCCATTCTTTTGCAGGTAGCGCCGGTGAAAGAGCTGGGTATAGTCCCACCCAAGAGCGTTATCCTCCATGGTGTTGAAGTGATTGTCGTCCAATATCTTTCCGTCCTTCTCGTCAAGGCTCAGTAGTACCTTAGAGATGTCCTCAGCAGAGAGATACCAACCGGCGGCGCCACAACCGGATGTGTTGTCTCCCCAATCATGTCCTCGCAGGATGCCGGGGAACTCGTACGAAAATGCGTAAGTCTTGTCCTGGGAAGCAGGCTTGCAGGCCACGTTGGTGGCTCCCACCGGGTTAAACACATTGGCCTGCACGATCTGAACGTATTGATTAGCTAATCTTTGCGGGCGCTGCGAGGGGGCAACGTCAAGGAAGCCCTCGATCATGGGCAGCAGAATTCGAAAGATCGAGAAGTTGTAGTTGCTGTAACAATATGTCAGATCTGCAGTTATGGGATTGGCTGGATTAATGACCTCAGCTCCCCCGCAAGTAGTCTTGGCTGTTGGATTGACCTTCTGAACGGCAAAGAAACTTATGAGCGTCAGGTAATCCTGAGCGTTGTTACCGTAGTCCTTTATTCCGCTAGTATGAGAGAGCAGTTGCTGGAACGTGATTTTACTGACGCTCGGATCAACATGCCAGTCCTTGGGCAAATAAGGACCGATTGCTGAACCTTTGTCTATGCCGTGCTTAGCCAGCACTCGCAGGGCGGCCAGAGTGGTGATGACTTTGCTGACGCTCGCGACCGGAACCTTGGTGAACCGTGAGAAACTCACAGCCGGAGCCTCGGGAGCCGTTCGTGCGTTGCCATGCGACTGGAAGTGAGCAGAAGGGCCCACAAAAAGAGTATAGCCGACTACCCTACAGTCCAGCCGGTGATGGATGTTTTGCAAAACGGCCGCGAGCGAGACGCACAAGCCGTCATTACACACGGGCTTGTCTGGCAGAGCATTTCTGGGGTCGGGCGCTCCTTCTTGGCAGACAGTAGAGTTTCCGATGCCCTCATAAAGGTAGACCTGCTGATGATCACCAATAGGAGTGGAGGCCTTGGGCCCGCGCCAATCCATTACGCCTCTCAAGTCCACACCGTGAAGATCCCGATAATGCTGTTGCCACTCGATATATTGTTGTGACACGAATTGCGACGTCGTCGTCGGCAACATGGCTTGAAGTTTCACTGTCACGACGGTCGAAGCGCCTGGCTTAAGGCTCGGAACGCTGGCGGCCGGCGATTGCTGTGTCATCAAGAGGTTGGCGTCCGTCACTGAAAGCCACAAAGGGTCAGTTACGATCTTGCCATGGTTGGTCGCGCGAATCTCGACGGTGGCTAAAGCGAAAAACAACTGTGTGGACTGTACCGCCCCAGTCTGCTCGCGGTAATGCACGAGTTCAAGAGAGGGAAACACGGCTGAGGGCCCGAAGTCGATTGGCGGACTAGGGATTTCTTGGCGCTGTGTCACAGCCACGGCAGGCGACTCAGCGCCCAGCATTTTGTTTTGTGCATCGTAAGGCGTGATGGTAATCCTGTATTCCACGCCCGGCGCCGCCGGAGGTACTGCTTGCAGAAACGCATTTGCGGGAATGATGAAGTACGCGGATTTCCCAGGGGACGGAACCGGGGGTACCTGCCCTTGCGCGACCACTGGCCATTGGTTTTTACCGACGATCTGCATGACTTGCCACTTTCCAAGTGCAGCCGATTGATCGGTGGACCATACGAATTGCAGTGCCTCTGGCGAGCTAACCGAAATTGCAGTCACTTGGCTGCGAAACTCCCCATTACCTTTAGTCACCGTCAGTGTCGTGTTAGCGCCGGCGAACGTCGCCAGAACAATGATCAGTACAAACCCGCAGAGACATTTTCCGAGCGTGCTTGCGTGCCTATCCATTGCTAAGACTCCTGTGTTTTTCTGAAGCTGAGTAAAAACCGGCTCTTGAAAGGAAATGGCCCCTCGTCACATCCGAGTTAGGGTTGCAAGGTTCCTCTATGTATAGTGTCGGAGGAGACTTAAACGTTACATGTTGTTTGCTAGCCGGACTGATTGGCTATGAGGGCCGCTGGAAGCGGTTGGGTCCAGAATCAATGGTGAGCTTGCAGGTGCTTAATTGCGATATCAGCTTCTTTGTGGAGTATTGGATCCTCCGACGCAACCAATTTTCTTAACGCAGCCAATTTGTCTTGCAGTTTTGGAGGACTGAGCGCCTGACAGAGCTGCGTTACTTTATCTAGGACTTCTGGTTGCTTCGGTACAGGATTCTCGGCAGTAGGCTGGGCTAAGAGAATCACACCGCGCGACAATTGCTCGCCCCGATAGTATGTTCGGTGTGAATCAAGTTCAAAGGCTTTGGTCCATTCTTTCAGCTTCCGTTTACTGGGTTGAGTGAGAAATAGCAGGTATTGCTGCGCAACTGTAAGGTGCTCCTTACGATGACCATCCTCGAGACCGTAAGGCTTGTACGGTACGAATAAGTAGACCGTTCCTTCGGCTATCGCATCCTCAGTCGCATCGAATCGGAATTCAGCATTACGGCAGAGCGTGGTTGTCACAGTGATCGAATAAAGATCGCCACCGATGTTCGAGTCGATGGAAGCAGGTTGAAGACGGTTGGACACGATTTCGTGTTTTGCTACTGTACCGATGATAACGAAGCGGCTTGCCGCTGCCCTTTCATACAGGTTGCCAAGCTCTTGTTGCCGTTTTATGTACTGTTGAGTTGTTTCGGAATCAACGACTTGGGTGTAAAGATTGATCGCGAGAACTAGGGGAATAGTTACAATCAAATTGAAAGCCAACGAGCGTAGCCTCTTCATTGAGTCAATCCTCCTGCCTGACAAGCTTGGTAGATGTATTGCGGAGCAATCTTGTCAGAGACCTGGTGAGCCTCAACTTCGGCTATACCAGTGCGGAGCCTTTGTTCGTATACGGAGAATTGGGACTTGACATACGCATCCTGGGCCTGCACAAATTGGTGAATGATGTCATCGAAAGTCGCGGCTGTGAGGTTCTTGATTTGATTAAAGAAATCATCCGGATTGAATAGGTCGCCAAATAGATGTCCAGGACCAGCCTCCCACTGTTGGATGTGGACATTTTCATGTGCCACTACTTTTGGATAGAACTGACTGGTGACAATCACGAAGATCGTAGCTTTTGTCGGCACCTTTCGTGCAAGTGTTCCTTTCCCGACCACGTGCCAAGTACCTGAATTATCCCGGGAGAACGAAGGTACGCCGGTTATATCGGAGTCGCTCGGGTCTACTTGACCCGCTGGATTCCAGAGCGCATTTACAACTAGCTTTGTAGTCTTGCTTTTCTTTTGGCCATTCGCGAACGTCACCTCAGCCTTAATCTTGTATGTGGCGTTATAGTAGCCGGGAAGATCAGCGGTTGTTGGACAGGCAACATTAGGCTCGGCGAACCAGTGACCATCTGTGTTGGTTTGCGATCCTGCTGGGTCCGTGACGTTTACGTTGGGGTTATTTCCTGCGCCCCCCGGAGCTGAAAAAGACCACTTGTAAGTCGATGCCGTACCGACAGTGATCGAGGTGCTGAAGAACGCCTGTTGACCGTCCATTATTTTCTGGGTATCGCTAAGTGTGAAACTTGGTGGATCCTGCGCTCGCTTGCCGAGAATGTTGTCCTTCAAGGGATCACCTTTAACAATGGGCATTGGAGCGGGAGCTGGCATAGACCGGGCTTGACCGCCAGCAATCGTCGAAAATGTATTGGCATCAAAGTAACCCAGGGAGGCGACTACGGGATTAAATGGAAGCTGCGTAAGTACACCTTGAGAGTCAAAGGTTTTTAGGGCAATGACCGACGCAGCCTGCTTCAATGTGCTGGTCAGTTCGGTGGCAATCAGTCGTCCGTCAGAGGTACCGACAACCAGACCAGTTGGATGGAGAAACGGAGTGCTCCATAGCTTGGCTCCGCTGGTCACATCAAAAGCAACTGTGGCGAGGCCTGATCCGTAGGCGACG
>Ga0210400_10000615_pt1 | contig 38590 bp, 33 predicted proteins | sample IncBWH26MmetaG_FD_155456 | JGI IMG/M metagenome (GOLD analysis project Ga0210400, IMG submission 155456) | Forest soil microbial communities from Barre Woods Harvard Forest LTER site, Petersham, Massachusetts, United States - Inc-BW-H-26-M | ecosystem: Environmental > Terrestrial > Soil >... | reverse complement strand
AAACAGCGGCACCGCCGACGCCAGCGTCACCACCGCAAATATCGACAGATAAATCATGTCCGGAACAATCGCCGACAGCCCCGCTTCCTTCAGCAGGAGCGACTTGAATCCATGTACCGCATATGTAAATGGATCCACCTTTGCAATCGCCCGCAGCCACGCCGGAAACGCTTCCACCGGATAAATCGATCCACTGGGGAAGAACAGCAGCGTATTCAGAATGCCAAAAATCGCACGCGGCACCAGCGGATCCTCAATCCGCACCATCATCAAAAACATCATCGTGTTGAACGCCACCGAGGTCAACACGATCATCAGCAACAACCCCACCATCGTTCCCGGATTAAATATCGTCCCCACTCCCGACGCGAGCGACCCGACCACCGTAATCACGACTCCGGTCATCACTGCCTTGATCGCTCCTGCCCCGTTCAGCCCAAACACCAGTTCCGACTTCGTAATCGGAGTCACCAAATATCCCTCGTGCACCCCGCGCGCCTTGTCGTCGATATACAACATCCCCCCGCCGATCATGACCGACACAAACATCGCCAGCGTAATCGATCCCGGCAGCAGATACTTCATGTACTCGATATACGGATACAGCTCCACCACCTCCAGGGCCGTCTGCTGCAACAGGCGCGGCGACACGTCGGGCTGATTTAATGCGTTCGTCACTTCGGTCATCTTCTCTTCGAACGTCGAAGTCATGAAGTTGTCGCTGTTGTCCACGATCAGCGCGATCCGCGGATGATTCTTCTCGTACACCATCTTCGAATACTGGGCCGGGATAATCACCGCTCCCTGAATCTTCCCGTTGCGCACGTCCTCACGCGCCTGCACTTCATTGTCATAAGGAACGGCAACAAAAGTCCCCGCATTCGCCCGCACCGCGTCAAACGCTTCCTTGATCCGGATCGCCTGCGTCCCATGATCCTCATCCACGAGTCCCATCTTCGCTTCGCGGATTTTTCCTCCAAACGCATTCCCCAATATGATCAGCTGCACCAGAGGAAAAATCATTGACGCCATCATCAATGCCGGCGACCGGAAGAACTTCCGCATCTCGCGCTCGATAATCGCCATCATTCGATTCATGGCTGCAACCCCGGTCTCTGCGGCATCGTGAACGCATGCGCCTTCACCAGTTCATCGCGCAACTGCCGCCCTGTGTAGTGGACAAACACATCGTCCAGCGTCGTGTTCTGTACGGTCAACGTCTTCAGTGGCACCCCTGCGACGACCGCCATTTCCACCAGGTCCGTCGTCGTGCCCGACCCGTTCGCCGTCAGTACCCGGAACATCCCCGCACTCTCATTCTGCACCGACGTCACTCCCGGCAATCCCCGCAACCGCTCTTCCCAATCGGCAGGCGGACTCTCGAAGTGCGCTTCAATCACGTTCGATCCCGGCACGCTAGCCTTCAGCGCCTCCGGAGTATCGAGCGCCACCAACTTCCCGTGATCCACAATCGCAATTCGATTACACAGCCGGTCCGCTTCGTCCATGTAGTGCGTCGTGATCAGGATCGTCAGCTTGCGCCTCGCCTTGATGTTCGTCAGCATCTCCCACACCGCAACGCGCGACACCGGATCGAGGCCGGTAGTCGGCTCGTCCAGGAAAAAAATCTTCGGACTATGCACCAGCCCCCGCGCAATCTCCAAGCGCCGCCTCATCCCCCCCGATAAAGTCTTAGTCTGGGCTCCTCTCCACTTAGTAAGGTCTACTGTCTCCAGTAACTCCGCAATCGCCTGTTTGCGCCGCTGAGAAGGAACGTCATACAGTTTCGCGTAAATATTAAGATTTTCTTCCACCGTCAAATCCAGATCGCTGGTCAACGCCTGCGGAATCACGCCAATCGTCCGCCGCACCGCATCCGGATCGCGAACCACATCATGTTCTTCCACCCGCACCGCCCCGGCCGTGATCGGAATCAGCGTAGTCATCATCCGGATCAGAGTAGATTTCCCGGCTCCGTTAGGCCCCAGCAGCCCGAAGATCTCTCCCTCCTTCACTGCAAACGAAATATCGTCCACCGCCGTGAAGTCCCCATATCGCTTAACCACATGTTCCACTTCAATGGCGTGAGCTGCATCTGACGCAATCTCGCTCCGTCCGTTAAACTCACCCATCCAAGCGCCCTCCACAACCCACGTAGGGACGGCCGCCCTCGGCCGTCCGGCCGGGCCAAGCCCGGCAACTCTCTACTTCTTCCCCGCCGCCTCCACGCTCCCCTTCAACTGCTCCGGACTCACTAGCACTTCCGCGGTCATCCCCGGCACATATGCGCCCTTCGGATTTTCGAGCCGCACCTTCAATGAAATCGTCCGTATATCCCTTTTCCGTCGCCCGACATCGCGCTGTGTCGCAAAATCCGCTTCCGCCGCCTTGTAGAAGACCTTCCCCGGAACCACGGTTCCTCCCGGCAGCCGCACCCGCATTGTGTCTCCGAGCCCAATATGATCGGCATTCGTCTCCGGAATCGATGCCAGCACCCACGTGTCTCTGAAATCCACCACCGTCACGATGGCCTGTCCGGCGTTCACCACTTCGCCTTCGCGCGCCGCGCGCACCAGCACCGTCCCTGTCACCGGCGAATAAATCTTCGTGTATCCCAACCGCACTTCCGCTTCCTTCAACTGCGCCACCGCGTTATCCACCTGCGCCCGCGTCGATGCCACCGTACTCTGCGCTGCCGTAGCCTGATTCGTCCGCGCAATCGCCGAATTTAAATCCGCCTGACCCGCCGCCACCTGATCCTTCAACGCCTGCACACTCGCCTGCTGCGCCTTCAGATTCATCTCCGCCTGCACCTTCTCCTGCTCTGACGCCACTCCTGCCTTCGCGAGTCCAATGGTTCGCAGGCTGTCGCTCTCGATCCGCGCCAGAGTCGCCTCCGCCTGCGCCAATTGCGCCCGTGCCGCCTGCAACCGCGCTTGCGAATTCGCCACATCCCCCGTCGTCGACCCTTTTGTCGATTGCCGCGTATATTCGCTCTCGCTGACCTTGGACCGCAAACTCGCAATCGTCGCCGCTGCAGCACGCTCCTGAGCTTCCAGTTCGGACGGATCCAACAACGCAATCAAATCTCCCTGCTTAACCTGCGTGCCCTCTTCCACCAGAAGCTTCGTAATCCGCCCCTGCATCTGCGGACTCACCACGATCTGGTTCGCATCCACCGTTCCCACCAGCACCAGGTCTTTTCCTCCAGGCGTGGAAAAAAAGTAATACCCCGAAGCAATCGCCAGGATGATCGCCAGGACAATCAAAAATTTATTGCGAGCACTCATCACGAATCTCCTTACTACGGATTGCGTGGGGACGGGTTGTGGTGGGGGCGGGCGCCCTCGCCCGTCCAGGCCGGGCCAAGCCCGGCAGCGCTATCTCCTCCGCACCTCACCTTGCTCCCCTGACAAAGAGCGCCGCTGAAATAAAATCCAACACAAACGCCCGCCGCTCCCGTATCCGCTCCGCCGACAGCGGGTCCACCTTCATCAACGTCTTCATCAGCGGCGCTGCGCCGAAATAAAAAATAATTACTCCCACCACCGAGGGCAGGAAATCCATCGGATTTACCGCCCGGAATTCCTTAGCCTCAATGCCCTCCCGTAATAAATCGACCAGCTTCCGGAAGATCGGGCGGAAATATTCCTTTGCTACCCGCTGCATCCGCGCGCTGCCTGCGCCCGATCGCATCCACTCCGCCTGCACCACCCGTGGAAACCGTGGATTCGCCGCGATGTAATCAAAATACGCGCCCAGATATTCCAGCATCTTTTGCCGGGGCGGCGAGGTGCCTTCGAGCACTGGCATCACGCGCGCCCGTAGTCCGCTGAACACATGGTCCAGTACCGCTTCGTACAATGCGTCCTTGTCCTTGAAGTAGTAATAGAGCAGCGCCTTGTTGACGCGTGCCGCTCGCGCTATCGCGTCCGTCCGAGCCCCGGCAATCCCATGTTCGGAAAATTCCGCAACCGCCGCCTTCAGAATCGCCGCCCGGCTCTCCTCCGGCTGGCCCCGAGTTCCCAGTCGCCCCACCAAGGTCGGCTCGTCAGGACGACGCGACCGAACTAAACGGGTGGCAGTGCCGAACCTCTTCATATAATTAACCAGTTAGTTAGATTCTACCGGTTGCCATGCCGGGAAGCAAGCCGGCTATGGGCGTGCAGCCTGATAGCCTCTACCTCGGGCTGCTAAACTTTAGCGGCATGAGTCTTAGAGAGGCCATCAAACAGGCCATTCCACACGGAATCGCCGAGTACTCGGTACGTCGGCACGACTATATACGCCTCGGCATCAATCCCTACGAAGCCAGTTGGGTCGCTCTGTCCGTGCGCCGGCACCAAACCCTGTGCGATGCGAGATTGAATCTTTTCCCATCGACCATTCTCTCAGCTTTGCGGACCTGTGTGGACGCAGGAGCCAACACGGGAAACTGGACGCGAGCATTGCTCGACCGGTTCAGCCCCCAACATATTATTGCCGTGGAGTGCGAGCCTCGGTTAGTGGCCCCGCTCAAGGCTAGATTCGGCGCGCTTCCCTACGTTGAGGTCGTTGATGCTGCCCTCGCGGACGGTGAGGGGACCGCGACGTTCCATCAACTCAGACACCCCGCCGGCTCTTCGCTGCTGAAACCCCGACCAGAAGTTGTCGGAGAATTTGCTGCCAACTCCTGGGATGTCATTGGGACAGTGGAAGTCCGGAAGATGAGTTACGACCAATTGGTCGCCAACGAGGACGAAATATCCATCTTAAAGATCGACATTCAGGGTGCCGAGATGGGAGTACTGGGAAGCTCCCGGGAAGGCCTTAGCAAAACCAAGTGCGTACTAATGGAGGTTACGTTTACTTCGCATTACGAAAACGACGCCGGATTCCCAGAGCTTCACCAACTTATGACTAGCAAAGGGTTCGGACTCTATCGGCTCTCTCCTCCTTACCATCGCGGAGCGAGAATCCTGTACGCGGACGCGCTTTATATTCAAGAGAGCATCCTCCGGGGCTTACATCCCGATGGCGAAACATAATCCTCAAAGCTGCCGAGACCGCTACCGCAACCCGCCCGCAATCGAAGGCACCAGCAGTACTTCGTCGCCATCCTGGAAGGAATACGAAGCGCCGCCCAGGAAGCGAATATCTTCCTCATTCACATAAATGTTCAGGAAGCGACGTGTTTCGCCGGCTTCATCCCGCAAATGGGGCTTCAAGTCGGGGAACTGCTGGTCGAGTTCCGCGAACAGCTCACTGAGATTCGCAGCCGTACAAACGACGCGCGGCGTCCCAGAGGTAAGCCGCCGTAGGGCTGTAGGGATTTGAACGGTGATGCTCATAAGAAGCCTCCTGGGCACAAGAGCCCGAATAACGGTGGTGGTCTCATTCGTCAGTCGCTGGTCGTTAGTTGTTAGCAAGCCCGTCCAATGACGAAACCGCCGAGACTTGCGATCAACTAACGACCAACGACCACCAGTGTCTACTACCTAGCGGCCGACAGCCGCTGTCTCCACAAACGCCGCCGGCAAACTCGCCACCTTTGCCGTCAGATACGCCTCGAACTCGCTGAGCTTCGGAGCGATTGGCGCTTCGGCTTGATACTTATCAGCCAGCACGTCAGCGGTTTTGAGTCCGTTGCCCGTGATGCAGAGCACGGTCGTTTCATCGGGTAGAATGCGGTCCTGCTGGATCAACTTGCGCGCGGTTCCAACCGTTACGCCGCCCGCGGTTTCGGTAAAGATGCCTTCGCTCTCGGCCAGCAATTGGATGGAACTGACAACCTCGGGATCGGAAACGTCTTCCGACCATCCACCGCTTTTGGTGATGGCCTTCAACGCGTAATGTCCGTCAGCCGGATTGCCGATCGCCAGCGACCGAGCAATCGTCTTCGGACGCTGTGGCTCAATCTCGCTGCTGTACTGCTTGATCGCGGTCGAAATCGGCGAGCAGCCAGTCGCTTGCGCGCCAAAAAATTTCACCGGTTTCGGATCGACCAGCTTCAACAGAATCAGCTCATCAAACGCCTTCTTGATCTTGGTAATCAAAGATCCACCCGCCATCGGCACCACGACGTTATCTGGCAATTCCCAGCCCAGTTGCTCGGCGATTTCATAGCCCACCGTCTTCGATCCTTCGGCGTAATACGGACGCAGATTGACGTTCACGAATCCCCAACGATGTTCGTCGGCAATCTGCGAGCAGAGGCGATTGACGTGATCGTAGCTGCCATTGATGCGCACCAGTTCCGCGCGAAACACTTGTGTGCCCAGAATCTTCGCGGGCTCAAGATCGGAAGGAATAAAAATCCACGCCTTCAAACCTTCGCGAGCCGCTTGTGCCGCCACCGAGTTCGCGAGATTCCCCGTCGATGAGCAAGCCACGGTATCGAACCCGAAGCTGCGCGCGTTCGCGAGCGCGACCGCAACCACGCGGTCTTTGAAGCTCAAGGTGGGCAGGCAAACCGCATCATTCTTAACAAAAAGTCGGCGCGATCCAATCTTCTCGCCCAGTCGCGGTGCGCAAACCAGCGGGGTGAACCCAACTGGGAGGGAGGGCTGGTACCCCGCGGGTAGCGGCAGCAACTCGCGATAGCGCCACATGTCGGGCGCGCGCGAGGCCAACAGGTCGCGCGAAATGCGCGGTCGGAGAGAATCGTAATCGTAGGTGATTTCGAGCGGCGAGAAACAGTCTTCGCAGATGCTGCGTGGCTGGTTGCCCCAGGTCTTTCCGCATTCGCGGCAGCGGAGTTCGTACGTGCTCGTCCCCATTTTGTAACTTCTTTCTGTGACTGCGGGACGAGCCGGGAAAAATTACCCAGTTAACACAAAACCCCTTTTCCGAATGGGAAAAGAGGCTCGGGAAATGCGAATCAATTTCGCTTACCCGAATCTCATGGTCCCCGTTACCGGGCGAGAGTTGGCACCTGCGATGGAGATATATGATCCCGATCCGGTTGCCGTGGCGTCCTAGGGCTCGTCCCTCAGCCACTCTGCATGAAATTCCGATTTGCTCAAAAAAGAGCAAACTTGGATTCAAATAGTACAGCGGACCAATCGGTCTGTCAAGCGGGATCCTCACCGCTTTCATGGCGTACTCGGCGGTGAATCGCCCTTTAGCGACTGTACTGATTCCGCTTCTTGTCTTCGTGGCGCTCGATGCCGAGATGGATCAGACGGTCAATCAACTCGGCATACGGCAGTCCGGTCGCCGCCCACAGTTTCGGATACATGCTGATCGCGGTGAAGCCGGGCATGGTGTTGATCTCGTTGACGAAGATCCTGCGCGACTTGGGATCCATTAGAAAATCGACGCGCGCCAGGCCCGTGCAATCGACCGCCTGAAACGCCGCGATCGCCAGCCGCTGCACCGTTTTCATTTCCGCTTTCGTGATCTTCGCGGGGATCACCAACTCGGACCCTTCCGCCAGATACTTCGCGTCGTAGTCGTAGAACTCTTTGCAAGGAACGATTTCTCCCGCGATCGACGCTTTCGGATCGTCATTACCGAGCACGGCGCACTCGATCTCGCGCGCCTTATTATTTTTCCCTCCGACGCCTTCCTCAATCACGATCTTGCGGTCGAACTTTGCCGCTTCTGCGATGGCCGGACCGAGTTCCTTGCGATCGTGCGCCTTCGAGATTCCCACGGACGATCCGAGATTCGCGGGCTTCACGAAGACCGGATACTTCAGCTTGCTCTCCACCAGCTTCTGCGTTCTTTTGGCCTCGCCCTCGAATTGGCTGCGCAAGATAGTTACGTGTTTCACGATGGGCAATCTCGCCGCGCGGAACAAAGACTTCATGATGTCCTTATCCATTCCCGCGGAAGAGCCGAGCACGCCTGCGCCGACGTAGGCGATGTCGGCCAGTTCGAGCAGACCTTGAATCGTGCCGTCTTCACCGAAGGTTCCGTGCAGGACGGGGAAAATGACATCCACGTTAATGGCGCGATCGGAAGCGCGCCGCAGGTTCGCATCGGCCTGGAACGGCGCAAGTCCAGCGTCGCGCCGCGCCGGCTCCGGAGGAACGACCACCGACTCGCCCGTAGCCAGCACAGCCGCCCCCGGAGTCGCCTCCGGATCGCCCGCCCGAAGTTGCGTAGCTTGTGTGGAGCGGACATTCTTGTCCGCTTGCCTGTCGCCCCTCAGAAGCTTCTCCGCGTGTTCTGCCGTGAGCCAGCGCCCATCTTTCGTGATGCCGATGGGGACAACTTCATATTTCGTTTTATCGATTGCATTCACAACGGACGCCGCCGACAGCAACGACACTTCATGCTCGCCGCTGCGTCCGCCAAAGAGGATTCCAACCCGAAGCTTTGCCATACCATTTCAGTTTGGCTGCGTACAGGTTCCCCGTCAATCGCAGGATGGGTACCCGAAAGGCCACGCTCCCGAACGCCTTTGAAGAGCCGCCCTCAACTAGCCCGTTGGTTGAGTTGACAAGTGGCAGAGAGGCGTTTAGCCTCGCTGGGCGAAGGGAAGGGCGGCACGCCGAGGTGTCTTTTCCTGAACTCCAGGAAGGCGGATCACTATGAAAAAGACTCTATTTGCTGTAGCGGTATTGGGGCTAATGGCCACGACCTGGGTTACGGCGGTGATGGGGCAGACCACACCCACGCCTCGCAAGAAGCGCGTCGCCATCTTCGACTTTGACTATGCCACCGTGCATGGCGGTGTAGCCGCGATCTTCGGGCAAGACGTCGACATCGGGAAGGGAATCTCCGACCTGCTCGTCAAGTATCTGGTCAAGGACGGCAGCTACTCTGTACTTGAGCGCAAGTCCATGGACAAGATCCTGGCGGAGCAGAATTTCTCCAACAGTGATCGCGCCAACCCGAACTCCGCCGCCAAAATCGGCAAACTGCTGGGCGTGGACGCCATCATTGTAGGCAGCATCACGCAGTTCGGCAATGACACCAAGAAAACCGGCGTCGGCGGAGCCGGCGGAGGCCTGGGCGGTTTTGGCCTGGGTGGATTTAAGCACTCCAATACAAAGGCGATCGTAGCGCTCGATGCCCGCATTGTGGATATTGACACCAGTGAAATTCTGGCCGTCGCCGAAGGGAAAGGCGAATCGCAGCGCTCCAGTACTTCGCTCGTTGGAGGTGGAGGTAACTGGCATGGTTTCGGTGCCGGAGGCGTCGATTTTGGCAGCAGCGACTTTCAGAACACAATCATTGGCGAAGCCGTGAAAGCGGCGGTGGAGACCATGAGCGCCGAGGTGATCGCCGGCAAGGACAAACTAGTCGCGCGGACGATCACGGTGGAAGGTCTGGTAGCGGCGGTGGACGGCGGACAGGTGATCCTGAATGTCGGTGCCAAAGCGGGCCTGAAAGTCGGCGACGAGCTCAGCGTGGAACGGGTAAGCAAAGAAATCAAAGACCCCGCTACGGGGAAGGTCCTGCGCCGCATGAGCACTTCAATCGGGTTGGTGAAAGTCACTGACGTCGACGATATTTCCTCGGTGTGCTCGGTGGTTACCGGGACGGGCTTCAAGACTGGAGACGCGGTCAAAACAAAAACGCAGTAAGGCGAAGTTTGGGTCAGGAGTGGACGGCGGAGCGCTACCTGGCTCCGCCGTTTTGTTTAGCACGTTGCTGAGTTCAAAGCCGTTTGACACAGGAATCACCGGGACCTTCAAACTTCGCAAGTCCTTGGGAACCCCTACTGAAAGCCTGGTCCGGAGTACTATACGAATAAGAGTTCGCCGGAGGAAGATCACAATGCGGCAGAAAATCACGATTGCCATCCTGGCTGCCGCTTTGATAGTTGTCGGGAACATGCCCTGCCTGGTGGTTGCGCAGGACCTTCCGGCGGTTCCGCTTGAAGACCGACTCAAAGCGCAATACACGCTGGTGAAGGTAGGTTGGAACTCGGGCGGACCTGCCATAGCGGAGGAGGGCACCGTCCTGGTCATTAGGAAGGATGGAATCCTCAGCGTGCCCTACGGCGATCAGCCGGTTGCCACCAAATATCAGGACGGAACGGTGCGCTCTCCCAGTGCCTCGATTATTGGAGCGCGAGGCAGCCTCATGGGAAAAGTTGGGAAGCAGCAAACTACGCGATTGTTCCAGGTGGGCGAAAGAGTATATCCCTCGAAGATCGCTGTAAATCTGCCCAGAGATCAGGTAACTATCAGCGTCGTGGCTTGTGATGTATGTAACAATGTCAGTCCGACTACGTTCTACAAAGCCGACGTGGTTTTTCAGTTCGCCAAAGGAACGCTCGCGACTACCAGCCCGTCACAGGTAGAAGATACAATCGCTGAACTCCTGAACATTGATGACAGCCCCGGCGATCAGGGTGGCAATGGCAACGTCACTAGCGAGGGTAATGGTAGTGCTAACGCCCAGCAAACGGGCAACCAGGGTGGCGGTGGAGGACCAGCGCAACAACAGGCGCCTTCGCCCGAACCTCGGCAGATTGACAAAGGGCAAACCCCCGATCAAGTGAGAGCCGTGCTCGGTCAGCCGGACAAGATCGTCAATTTTGGCTCCAAGCAGATTCTTATATACAAGGACCTCAAGGTGACGTTTCTCAACGGAAAAGTGTCGGATGTGCAGTGAGCGACAATTTCATAGGGTTCTCGAGGAGCACTACAGGATCTTCTTCCCAAACGCCGAGAGCGCCAGCTCGACGGCTAAGTCAGCGGTCTGGTTGTGCTCGTCGATGACGGGATTCACTTCCACGATTTCGAAGCTGGTCATGCGTCCATGGTCGGAGATGATTTCCATCGCGAGGTGAGCTTCGCGATAGGTGGCGCCTCCCCAGACCGGAGTGCCGACGCCGGGCGCGTCTTCGGGATCGATCCAATCCATGTCGAGCGAGACGTGATATCCGGCGGTGCCGCGCCCGGCCATGCGGAGAGCTTCCTCCATCACGGCGCGCATGCCGCGTTCGTCGATGTCGCGCATGGTGAAGACCTCGACGCCGGATTTGCGGATGTTTTCTTTTTCAAAGCTGTCCACGTCGCGGATGCCGACTAGCACGCAATTTTCCGGCTGCACTTTGGGTGAAAAGTCGTAGATGTTCCCGAGTTCGACGGGAGGCAGGCCCATGATCGAGGCGAGCGGCATGCCGTGCACGTTGCCGCTAGGCGAAGAGTCGGGCGTGTTCATGTCGGTGTGAGCGTCGATCCAGAGGAGTCCGATTTTCTGATTCTTGCGACGATAGAACTCGGCCACGCCTGACACCGTACCTGCGGCGACCGAGTGGTCACCGCCGAGGATGAGCGGAACTTTGCCGGCTTCGAGCGTCTTCAACACGAGGTCAGCGCTCTTAACGCAGGTAGCAGTTATTTCCTTGAGGTACTTAGAATTCGCCGCGCCTTCTTTTTTTTGCTCAGGGATGGCGACGGCGATGTTGCCGGCATCCTCGACGATATGCCCGATGGCTTCGAGGCGGGCTTCCAGTCCGGCGACGCGAACGGCGGAAGGACCCATGTCGACGCCGCGGCGCGACTGGCCGAGGTCAAGAGGAACGCCGATCACGCGGATCTGGCGCGGAGTGATGTTGCTGAATGTCGTGCTTCGCAGAGGCATAGAAGCAGTTCTCAGTTCCCAGTTCTCAGTAACCCCCAGTCCGCAGATTTTACTGAGAACCGAGAACTCAACTACGGGTACAGGCGATGGAGCATGCGCGGAAACGGAATGGTTTCGCGCACGTGCTCTAATCCGCAAATCCACGCTACGGCTCGCTCGATGCCCATGCCGAAGCCAGAGTGGGGTACGCTGCCGTACTTTCGGAGATCAAGATACCACCTGAAGGCTTCTTCGGGCAGATTGTGCTCGCGAATGCGCTGCAGAAGCAGGTCATGAGAGGCCATGCGCTGCGATCCTCCGATGATTTCGCCGTAGCCTTCGGGGGCTAATACGTCCACGCAGAGGGCGAGTTCGGGGCGCACGGGGTCGGGTTCCATGTAGAACGCCTTAACGCTGGCCGGGTAGCGATGGATCATGACGGGACGGTCGTAGAGCGACGAGAGATAAGTTTCGTCGGGCGACCCGAGGTCTCCGCCCCACTCGAATTTAGTTTCGAGTTTGCCTTGAGCGTGACCTTCCTGCAATTTCTTGACGGCTTCGTCGTAGGTGATTCGCGGGAAGGGTGCCTCGATTTTCTCGAGCTGCGTGACATCGCGGCCAATGGTTGCGAGGTCGGGGCGGCGTCGATCAAGACATCGCTTAACCAGGAAGGTTAGCAAGCCTTCGGCGAGTTCCATCAGGTCGTCGAGCGTGCCATAGGCGATTTCAGGTTCGACCATCCAGAATTCGGTGAGATGGCGGCGAGTCTTGGATTTTTCGGCACGAAAGGTTGGACCGAACGAGTAGACCTTGCCGAGCGCCATCACCGTGGCTTCGATGTAGAGCTGGCCGGACTGCGTGAGGTAAGCCTGCTCTTCGAAGTAGTCCACGGGGAAGAGTGTGGAGGTTCCTTCACAGGCAGCGGGCGTGAGGATGGGAGGATCGGTGAGGGTGAATCCGTTGGTGTCGAAAAACTCGCGCGCGGCACGAATGATTTCGGCGCGCACGCGGAGGATGGCCGCTTGACGCTGAGAACGCAACCAGAGATGGCGATGCTCCATCAAGAAGTCGACGCCGTGTTCTTTGGGAGTGATGGGGTAGGGAGTCGACTCGGGCACGCGCTGCACGACCTCGACGTTCGAGACATCGAGTTCATAACCGCCGGGGGCGCGCTTATCCGCGCGAACTTTGCCTTCGACGATGACGCTGGATTCCTGGGTGAGTGCTTTGATGGCGTCGAAGACTTCGGGCGGGACGGCGTTCTTCGGGACTACGCCCTGGATGACGCCGGAGCCGTCGCGAAATTGGGGGAAAAGGAGCTTGCCGCTTTCGCGGAGGTTGTAGAGCCAGCCGCGTATGGTGACGGGCTGGCCTTCGTGTTTGCCTATTTCTGCGATGGTGCTGATGGGTGACATAGGAGATTAGAGGTCAAAGGTCAGATTGCAGAGGTAAAAACCAGGTTGGGGTTGATGGGGTTGACCTCTGCAATCTGACCTCTGACTTCTGATCTCGCTTTTACGCGTCTTCCAGCTTTTGGAAGGTTGCGCTTACCTCATCGCTGGGACTCTTCTTTTCTTCGCCGTCGATTTCGAGCAATAGGGGCGGCTTTTGCGGTGCGGTACGCAGCAACTCCATGGTCTGTTTCCAGTCGATCGATCCGTTGCCCGGCCACAGGTGAGAATCTTTATCTTTATTATTGTCGTGCACATGGGTCGAGCAGATGTGATTCTTCAGAATGGCAAAGGCTTCGGGAATGCCGCCCATCATGTGGGCGTGACCGCAATCGAAGCAGACGCCGATGTCGTCGAAGTGCATGGTCTTGATGAACTCGACGAGGCGGTCCGCCGTGGAAAGTTCGTTGGGGATATTCTCGATGAGCACCCTGACGCCGAGCGGTTTGGCGAAGGCGCGCAGGTGCTCGACCGAAGTCATAGCAGCTTCGAATCTCTTTTCGTCGAAGGCGTCGTTGGGATTGCCAATGTGTTGGACGAGAAAGCGGAACGGAATGTGTTCGGCGATTTCAAGGGCGCGTTTGATCTCGTCCATGGCATCGACGCGTCCGGCGCGGTCGGTGGAGGCGATGTTAACGGGCGGCGAACCCGCGCGTCCCCACTCGTAGTCGGAGTACAGAGGCGCGTGGACGGAGTTAAGTGGAATGCCGGTGGTGCGAAACCAGTCGGCAATCTCGCGCACATGCTGCTTACGATTGGCGTAGTCAAAATGCTGGCGGGCGGCGAAGATTTCGATCGACTGGGCGCCGGCCTTAACGAGCTCGTCGAGCAAGCCCGGATGGAGCCGTTCCTTCACATAGACGTACGTCGATACCGCCCTCAGCATCAGTAACCTACCGCCTTCCCGTTGTTGCGTCCGTCGCTCGCGCCCAGGCGCTCGCCGGTTTTCGGGTCAACCATGATGCACTCGCCGTCTCCCCAAAAATGCTTAATGTTCAGCTTGTGCCCTTTGGAACGCAGAACATTCATTGTATCGGGAGAGAGGCGGTCTTCGACGAGAATCTCATCGGGGAGCCACTGATGATGAAACCTGGGTGCGTTGACAGCTTCCTGGATATCGAGGGAGAAATCGACAACGCCGATCAGAATATTGGTAACAATTGTGATGATCCTGGGGCCGCCGGGCGAGCCGAGAACCAGGAAGAGCTTGCCGTCTTTGAGCACAATAGTCGGAGTCATGGCAGAGAGCGGGCGCTTGCCCGGACCGATGGCGTTGGCCGGGCCCTGGATGAGTCCATAGATGTTGGGGACGCCCTGTTTGGCGGCGAAGTCGTCCATTTCATCGTTGAGCAGGAAGCCCAGGCCTTCCGCAGTGACGCGGGAACCGAAAGAGTCGTTGAGCGTGGTGGTTACAGCAACCGCGTTGCCTTCGGCATCGACTACGGAATAGTGGGTGGTGTGTTCAGGTTCGCGAATCACCGTTGGGCGCGACTGAGCCACTCGCTCCAGTTCATTGAAGATCGATGGGCGTTTGAGGTCTTGGCTGGCGCTGGCATGGTTGGTGTCGATGGAATCGCGCCATGCAGCGGCGTACTTTTTGTCGATAAGCTGCGCGACGGGAACTTTGGAGAAGTCGGGATCGCCCATGAAATCGGCGCGGTCGTAGAAAGCGCGGCGGAAGGCTTCGGTTTCGAGGTGGATGGCGTCGGCGGAGCGGTTGCCGAATTTCGCGAGGTCGAAGCCTTCGAGAATATTGAGGATTTCGACGAGCGCGACTCCGCCGGAGGATGGAGGCGGAGCGCTGATGATGTCGTAACCGCGATAGGATCCGCGAATTGGCTCGCGTTCTTTGACTTCGTACGCGGCGAGGTCAGCGGTGGTGATAAGGCCTCCGCCTTTGCGGATGGCCGCAGCCAGTTCGCGGGCCATAGCTCCATGATAGAAGTCGTCGGGATTTTTGGCGATGCGTTCCAGTGTGCGGGCGAGTTCGGGCTGCTTGAATAGATCGCCAGGCTGATAGTAGTTTCCATCGCGCAAAAAGATGCGTTCAGACTCGGGAAACTGCGCGAGATACTCATCATTTTTTAGATCTTGCGCGTCTTCGTAGGCGAGGGAGAAGCCGTCGCGGGCGAACTTGATGGCGGGAGCGATTACTTTTTCCAGCGACAGCTTGCCGTATTTTTTCTCCGCGTAAACCAGGCCGGCTACGGACCCGGGGACGCCGATGGATCTGTATCCGACGACGCTGGAGTCTTTGCTGGAGTCTGGGATGACGTTGCCTTGGGCATCGAGAAACATATTTTCCGCGGCAGCAGCGGGCGCTTTTTCGCGGAAGTCGATGAAGTGAGTTTCTCCGGTGGCATTGCGGAGAAGAAGGAATCCGCCTCCGCCGAGATTTCCGGCCTGGGGATGGACGACGGCGAGCGCGAAACCGGTGGCGACAGCGGCATCGACGGCATTGCCGCCGGAGTGCAGCATCTCAACTCCGGCGCGTGAGGCGAGTTCGTGGACGCTCGCGACCATGGCATGCGGAGCGTGCGTGGGGCGCAGAGGCGCGGCCGCGACGAGGGTGGCGAATAGAGTTTCCAGGCTGCAAAGGATTAGAAAACCGATCGGGCAACGTATGAGAGAGCGTATTAGAGAACTATGTTGAATGCGCATGGAATGTAGCGAATGTACGAGGCTAGCTTAGGCGGTTGCGGGGAGTCAAACGGTGTTCGCCGTCGAGACCCAGAGGATGCCGAGAAAAGGTTTAACCCTAGGGAGCACGGAGGGGACAGGGGAAACCTGACTACTTTTTGCGGCGTTTGGCTTTGTGACGCGCGGCTTTTTTCTTTGGCGCTTTTGCTACGACAAGCTCGTACGACTGGCAAATGAGGGCTTCGAGTTCACTGGTGGGCAGGACGTTGGAGTTTGCCAGGAGGACCCATTTGTAGCGGCCGACATAGGGGGCGGGAGAGATGCCCTCGATTTCGATCAGGTCATGGAATTTCTCCGGAGTGCATTTGAAGACGACAGGGGGAAGTTTGCCTTCGGAGAGGTGCATGGTAACGAATAGCTTGCCACGCACTTTGAAGCACAGGGTCTCGCCCCACTGAAGATTTTCGGTTGCGCCGGCGAGGGAAAGGCAGAGTTTGCGGATCCATTCGACGTCGGGCATTTGGGGATAATAGCGCGGAGTGAGCGACACTCTACGAAAAACAAAAGTGCACGCGGGCAAGAGTGCCCGCGCCACACAATCTAGACCTGGTCTCTTGCCTCTCCCAGCACCACCGGCACCTCCAGCTGCTTCTTGCTCCGGAAGATAGTTACTTTTACGGTGTCGCCCGCGCGGTGCTTGTTCATGATCTGGGCGAGAATTTGCTGGCTCTCGACTTTTTCTCCGTCGATGGCGACGATTAAATCTCCACCGATCATGATGGGAGTGTTGCCGAGGTAGGCGCGTTCGGAGCCGCCCCGCAATCCGGCGCGATCGGCGGAGCCTCCGGGAACAGCTTGAACGATGAGCAATCCGTAGTTTGCGGCGAGGCCAAGTTCGTTCGCGACTTCAGGATCGATGGGGATGGTGCGAATGCCGAGTGCTGGACGGCGCACGCGTCCGAGCGTGACCAGATCGTTGACCACGGCTTTGGCGGTGTTAATGGGGATGGCGAAGCCGATGCCAGCGCTTTGTCCGACGCTGGAGGCGATCATTGTATTAATGCCGATCACTTCGCCGTGCCAGTTGAGGAGCGGGCCGCCGGAGTTGCCGGGGTTGATGGCGGCGTCAGTCTGGATTGCTTCTTCGATGACAAGTCCGTCGGGCTCTTGCACTTGGCGGATGGAACTGACGATGCCGCGCGTCAGGGTTCCTGCTAGTCCAAAGGGATTGCCGATCGCGTAAACTTTCTGGCCGACTTGCAGATTCGTCGAATCGCCGAGGATCATCGGTTGCAGGTCGGGAGCCTTGATCTGGACTATGGCCAAATCATGAGACTTGTCGGTGCCGACTATGGTGGCCTTGTATTTCTTGCGGTTGTGGAGAGTGACTTCGACCTGGCGCGCTTCTGCGATGACATGATAGTTGGTGAGGATATGGCCTTCTTTGTCGATGACAAAGCCTGAGCCCTGGCCTTCCTGCGGGACTAGGCCGTAGAAGAAGTCGTAGGTCATGACGCGCGAGGTTATGTTGACGACGGATCCGATGTTCTTGCGGTAGACACCGATGTTGTTCTGCTCTTCGGAGTCGAGCCCTTCGCCGCCGGCGGCTTCGGTGATTTCAATGTGCTGCGGGCCGGTGATCACATTGGCCGGATGCAGACGTCCGTGGCGGTAGGTGGTGAAGTAGAAGAAGGCTGACGCTAGAACAATTGCGAAAATAAAAAGGCGCAAGAATCTCATCGCGAGTGCTCCTTGAGGGTCCGCAGTTTGAATTCTAGCGAAAAGTGGGATTTACCGCAGAGCGCGAACAGGAAGATACGTAAGGAAGTTCTCCCGCGCGGCGATCGAGTGATGAATCAAGACGGTGGAGCGACCGGCGCCATCGCCCGTCCAACAACTCTGCGGCCGGGCGGGGACGCCCGGCTCTCTACCAACAAGAACTCTGCGCGCTTTGCGATTCAGCGGTTTGCTCTTCCCCAGCCACCGCCGCCCGGAGACTCTATTCGGACTCTTTCTCCGGCGCGGAGGCGAACGCTGATCTTGCCGGCGAGTTCCTCTTCAGAGCCATCACTGCGGATAATCAGGGTGCGGCCGCGAGCGCCATCGCCTCCGCCGGCCAGGCCGTAGGGTCCGCGGGAGCGGCGCTCGGCGAGTAGAGTAACTTGGGCATCGGTTAAGACTTCGATTTCACGGATAATTCCATCTCCGCCATTATGGAATCCTTCCCCTCCACTTTTGGAGCGTAAAGAATACTGCCGGAGCCGAATCGGGTAGGCGTATTCGAGGGCTTCGGCGGGGGTGTTCAGGGAGTTGGTCATGTGGGTATGGACCCCGGAGACTCCGTCTTTGACAGGACGCGCACCCATGCCACCGGCGATGGTTTCGTAATAGGCGAAGGGCTCGCCCGAGCGGGGATCGATGCCGCCGATGGTGAGGTTGTTCATGGTGCCAGCAGCGGCGGCCGGGACGCGCTCGGGAAGCGCCTGCGCCAGCGCCTTCAGAAGCACGTCGACAATTCGCTGGGAAGTCTCAACGTTGCCACCAGCAACTGCGGCAGGAGGCTTTGCGTTGACGACGGTTCCCAATGGAGCGATGATGCGGATCGGGCGCATCACGCCAGAGGTGGCAGGCACGTCTTCGCGGAGCAGACAGCGTAAGACGTAGAAGCAGGCCGAGTAGGTGATGGCCTCGACCGCGTTGATTGCGCCTTGGACTTGCGGGTGGCTGCCGGTGAAGTCGATTGTGACATGGGCAGGCTGCTGCTTCCTTCTTGCCGCGGACGGAGACGCGGCAAACCGCGTTTCTACAGAGAACTTTTCGGCAGACGCCGCAGCGACTTGGATGGTCACGGCGATGCGCACGGGTTTGTCGTCAACGCCATCGTCATCGAGGAAGTCTTCGGCCTGGTACTGGCCGGGCGGGATGGTGCGCAGGAAGGCTCGCATCATTTCTTCCGAATAGACGAGCAGATCCGCAGCGGCTTGCTTGGCGCGGACGATTCCGTAGCGGGCGCAGATTTCGCGGAGGCGCTGAGCTCCGGTCTGGCAGGCGGCGATCTGAGCGCCCAGGTCGCCTTCGCGTTCTTCGGGCGTGCGGACATTGCTGAGGAGGAGGGCCAGCACATCGGCAACAAGTTTTCCGCCGCGCATGATTTTGACGGGTGGAATGCGGAAGCCTTCCTGATAGATTTCGCGGCAGGGGCCCATGGAGCCCGGGTAAGTTCCGCCCACATCGGCATGGTGAGCGCGGGAAGCGACGTAGAAGTCGGGTGTTGTGTAGGGCGGGCGCCCCCGCCCGCCGCTCTTCGCCGAGGTGACATACACCGGCATCACCAACGTGATATCCGGAAGGTGGGTTCCTCCGCGGAAAGGATCGTTGAGCATGACGACGTCGCCGGGTTCGAGTTCACCCTGTTCTACGGCCGCCGCGACCGACATGGGCATGGAGCCCAGGTGTACCGGCATGTGATCGCCCATGGCGATGACCTGGCCTTCGGAATCGAAGACGGCGCAGGAGTAGTCGCGACGCTCTTTAATATTAGGAGAGAAAGAAGTACGACGCAGTGCTGCCCCCATTTCTTCGGCGATGGAATGGTAAAGGTTCTTGAACACTTCGACTTCGATGGGATCACGCATGTGCGTGACGAGTGTACGTCAAGTCATGGCGATTGTGGGCTATACTAGGCGCCTTTCGGGCAGTAAGTTGCCGAACAGGAGGTCATTGATGCGATCCCTTGCGGCGTCCGTTGCGTTGGTCGCTATGTTCTCGCTTAGCTTAGCCGAAGGTGACCCGCAAGTCGGCGATTTGGTTAAGCAGCACTTGAACTCCATCGGGACCGAGCAGGCGCGGGCGGCGGTGAAATCGCGCGTCGCCGAGGGTACGATGCGGTTTCGCGTGCTGAACGGGAGTCCCGTTCTCCAGGATGGAAAGCAAGTCTTTGTTTCGCAAGGGGACAAACTCGTCAGTTTGCTGAAACTACCGAATCCCAACTACCACGGTGAACGGTTTGTCAGGAATGGGAAGAGGACGATGGTCGCCAACATGAAGCCTGGCACTTATTCCGAATTTGGTCAGTTTGTACACGTACACGACGAAATCCTTACAGAGGGTCTGTGGGGCGGCACACTCTCGACGGATTGGGCGCTGGCTCATCTGGAAGACCATCATGCAAAGTTGCACTACGAGGGACTCAAGAAAGTAGAGGGACGCGAACTGCACCAGGTGCGGTACACGCCGGGCAGGGGAAGCGACCTCGAGATATTCCTCTATTTCGAGCCCGGGACGTTCCAACATGTTCTGACGGTTTATTCGCTCACTATAAATCCCCGAATCGGGCACAATGATCAGGAGACTGCAAGACAGCAAGCAACTCATTACCGCATCGAGGAACGCTTTTCCGCCTTCAAGGAAAGCGACGGTCTGACCCTACCCAACCACTGGATTGTCGAGTTTATTCCTGACGTAGCCGAAGAAAGTGTGGAGGGAAATCCGCTGTTCGGAGCATCGCGGAATCAGATCAGCCAGTTTGATGTCACCGAAACCTCCATCTCTCACAACGTGACGCTCGATCCGAGGAACTTCGAGATTAAGTGATGATCGAGCCGTCTGGGAGACCTAGCCCGGCAGTGCTACACTCGTCTGATTATGACTGAAGGGCGTTCGCGGATCTGGATATGGCTTCTGCTGGGCGGCGGGCTGTTTGCGCTGTTCGTGGTGGCTGTCTTTACGCTGGTGTACCTGAGTTTTGGCGGCCAGAACGAAGAATCGTTTACCGGCTTCGGGTCCAGGATTGCCGTGGTTGAACTCGATGGCGTAATTTTCTCGCCCAAGCAGATCGTTCCACAGCTTAAGAAGTTTGCCGAGGACGATTCCGTCAAAGCCATCATCATTCATGTGAATTCACCTGGAGGCGGCGTGGCTGCCTCGGAGGAGATCTACCGGGAAGTGAAGCGGATTCGTGACGAAAAGAAGAAACGGATCGTGGCTTCAATCGAGACGGTGGGCGCAAGCGGCGCGTATTACGTGGCCTCCGCGACCAACAAGATTTACGCGGACAAGGGCAGCGTCGTGGGATCGATCGGAGTGATTGCCGAGTGGGTGAACTACGGCGAACTGCTGCACTGGGCGAAACTGCACGCAATCACGCTGAAGGCAGGGGAATTCAAAGACACGGGCAATCCAACGCGCGAGATGACGCCTCCGGAACGCGAGTACATGCAAGGCTTGATTGACAACATGCATACGCAGTTCATCCAGGCTGTAGCCGATGGGAGGCATGCGAAAGAAGATGACATCCGCGCCATCGCGAACGGAAAAGTCTGGACTGGCGAGCAGGCGTTTTCGCTGAAATTGGTGGATCAGATTGCAGATTTCGAAGGGGCGGTGAAGGACACGGCCCGAGCAGTGAATATTTCCGGTGAACCTACGCTTGTCTACCCGCCGAAACAGAGGCGATCGGGGCTCGATCTGTTATTTGGCGATGTTTCCGACTACCTACCCACCCGGGAGAAGCTTTTGGAGCAGCAGGTCGGCTTTTACTATCTTTGGAAGTAGCGGGGTAGTTCTCAGTTCCCGGTTCTCAGTTCTCAGAAAGAGCGTCGGTGTCCTTCACTGGGAACTGAGAACTTCTTTTAGGTGCCCGCTTCCCTACTTGCACAGAACCCCTTAAATTTGAGAAGGTTATAGACAGGCGCGGTAAGCAGCGGGGGCGGCGATGCCCTCGGGCGCGGGGAATCCCAAAGGGATCTGCCCAAAAGGGAGCAAAGGCTTATGACGAAAGCTGACCTGATCGAAGAAGTTTCCCGGCTGGCGGAACTCACCCGCAAAGACAGCGAAGTGATTGTGGATACGATCTTTGACAGCGTGGTGCGCTCGCTGCGGGTGGGCGACAAGATCGAAATACGTGGGTTCGGCAGCTTCCGCACGCGTCAGCGCAAGCCGCGCGTGGGTAGAAATCCGAAAACGGGCGACCGGGTGGAAGTTCCGGCAAAGAAGATTCCGTTCTTCAAGCCCAGCAAGGAATTGAAAGATTTGGTGAATAACAGTCCTGCGGTAATTCCTCCGGCAGCGCCGTCACCATCCGCACCACCCACGACGCACTAGAGTCACGTAGTGACAACCGCCCCCGGCTGTCAAGCGAGCGCAGCTCGCTCGGGTTCCTTTTGTTCATCCTCGCACTTACTGGGGCGCAGCCGGGCGCGGCTGTCCCTACGGTCGCTTCGCTCAATCCTACCGCATGAATAAACGCAAGAATTTGGGTTTAAGTAATTCCGCTTAGGGGGTTGCAGCGTGCGCGCGCGATAACGATTGTTGTTTGAGGACTTCCACCGCGGGGAAGGATTTAGCGGTCGTGAACGTGCGCTCCGCTGGCAGCGTGCCGGTGGCAATTGATTTCACCATCATCTCGATGGCTAGATCGGCATTCGGCGGAATGAAAATGGTGGCGGTCAGCAGCTTGCGACGCACCCAGTCTTGCCCGGTTTTTGGCAGTCCATCGCAACCGAGAAACGGCATCTTTTGCCACTGCTCGCGCAGTTCGTGGCACTCTTCGAAAGCCTTGCGCGCTCCCATGGCCATGGAATCGTCCTGTGCGCAGAGGGCTTCAATCTGCGCTTGCCGGGAAGTCGAAAGACGAAGAAACGAGCTGACCGTTTTGTATGCGCTGGCTTCGGTCCATTGAGCCTTCAAGACGCGGAGTTGCACGCGGTCGGACTTGGTTTCGAGCAACCCGGTGTAGCGCTGTTTGGCGGCCGAACTTTCGGTTGGGCCTTGAATGTAGAGAACAATCCCGCCAGCAGGCAACACGGCGCCTAGTTGCTGTCCCTGGATGCGGCCAATCTCTTCGTGGTTAGAGGTCAGGGTAAATGCGGGAACGTGGAAAACGCGGCGGAGCTCGGCAATGTAGTCGGGGTCGCGATTCAGCAACACCACTCCAATGCCAGCCGTGGCAGCGGCGCGCGCAATTTGAGGATGCGCGGTAGATCCGGCCGGTTCGAAAATTATGGCGTCGGGTCGCGGAGCGGTCGAGGACTGGATGCTGGACAGCAGTTGCTGGCTCTGCTTGATGCCGTCGTTGCCGGCATAGACAACTTCGAGGTCAACTCCCAGTCTGCGGGCCGCGTGCTGGGCAGCGGAGGTCTGCTGTATCTGGTAATCGTTATCGTCATTGGTCAAGGAAAGCAGGAAGCGCAGCTTTTTCATACCGGTGGAGGTCTCTTGCGCAATCATACCGTGCCGCTGCCAGTGGGGCGCGTGACGGTAGTAACCGGGATTGCAAGCGTCCCTCCCGATTTTCGCGAGCGGGGGCACCGAGCTACACCTTGGGGGGCGAATGTGTAAGATATGGGGAGTCTAGGGCCCGTAGCTCAACGGTTAGAGCAGCAGACTCATAATCTGTTGGTTCTTGGTTCGAATCCAAGCGGGCCCACCAGCCTCAATGATGGAGAACGCGCTTAGTCTTTTCAAGCTGCTCCTTGCTCACCTGAGTTGTTGCATGCATTTCTTAGCGAGGCAAGCAGGTGGTCGGCGATTCCCTCGGACTTTGACACAACGTCCTTAATACCAGCAGCCCGAGCGGCCTTCAAAAGTTGCCTGTCGCTGTGCATCGTGAACATTACCATTGCCGTCTTCGGAGCGACGACGGTGATCTGTCGTGCGGCCGCAAGTCCGTCCATCACGGGCATCTGCAAGTCCAGGATCACTACGTCGGGGCGCAGTTCTTTGACTTTTTCAACAGCCGCCTTGCCATCTTCTGCCTCGCCACAGACCCGCCACTCCGGGCTTTGCTCAAGGCAAGACCGGAGCGAATGGCGGATGAGCGCACTATCGTCGACGATCAGAATCGAGTAGGACAAAACAGCCTCGGACGCCCTTAGCAGGGGTTGGCCGTGCCCCGTCGCACAGTCGATGGCCAGAAACGGCGGAACGGCGGTAAGGAAGGACAATTCCACCCTACACCCTGAGTCGCGGGAGTAAATACCCTGAACACTGTACGCTAGCGCACATTGGATGGTTCGGTGACGAACGACTACGAAAAGGACGGCAAATACGGATTCCGGGACAGACGCTTAGATTAAGGAGTAGTCTGTAAGTGTCTCTTCTAGCACTTTTCCGCCGCGCCCCGTCAGGGTGACGGTTCCCTGCGAAATCAGACAGCGTTTTCGCTGGCACTGGCAAGGAGCCGTCATGGTGAAAAGACCGTCTGTTTCCGCCTCCGCTGCAAAAGCCCCCATCGACGGTGACGGAAAAGCAATTACGAATAAAATTCTGCTCAGCCTCCCGCGCAAAGAATACGACCAGGTGCTTTCAAAACTTGAATTGGTGCGGCTGAAACTTCACCAGGTGATTCACGAAGCGGGAGAAACCATCAAATCTGGTTACTTCGTCAACGCAGGAGTGATTTCAGTTCTGGCGGTTCAGCCCGACGGAAAATCCGTCGAGGTCGGCCTCATTGGCAATGAAGGCTTTGTGGGTCTGCCCCTGCTTGTGGGATACCGGAGCAGCCCGACCAGACTCATAACTCAGGGAGACGGCACAGCCTACAGGTGCGATGCGGATGCGCTGAGGCAACTTGTCCAGCAATGTCCCGGGCTGGAGAAGGAACTGCATCGTTTTGCCCAACGCCTGGCGATGCAGACCACCCAAATCGCAGCGTGCAATCGATTGCACGACGTAGTGGAACGATTGGCCAGGTGGATCATGATGACCCACGACCGCATTCTCTCGGACAACCTTCCTCTAACCCAGGAATTCCTCGCACAAATGCTCGGAACGCGTCGGTCAAGTGTGACTGTGGCCGCGGGCGCATTGCAAAAAGCAGGACTGATTTCTTACACACGGGGGAGCGTCAAGATATTGAGCCGGAAAAAACTCGAAGACGCGGCGTGTGAGTGCTATGGAATCGTGCAACGCCAGCTAACGGCTTGGGAAACAGAAGCGAAATAGTCTCTGTGCGGGACCGCACGTCAAAATGTTGCCGATCAGACCGACAACCGCCATTTCTTTGGTAATACTTCCTTTCAGCCTACCCGACAGTTGGCCCTCCCTAGGTGGGCAAAGAATTTTTGCCAGCCCAAGGATTTGTCATGTCAACCAAAGGCGCGCCCCGCCCGCGAGGTTGGAGAGAACTCTACGAACTTGCCATTGTGGAAACTGATCCGGCTGAACTCTCACCCCTTATTGCCGACGCCCATAAAGCGATCCTTGACCGGATTCAAGAGACTCTCACTAAACCCGCCTCCTCCGAACACCAGCAAATGAGCGACGCCCTCACCGGCCTCCGCACTCTTCGTGAAGAAGTCAACTCGTGGAGGGACAAAGCCAACCGCGACGGCTCTGACCTCCGGAAATCGGACTGAATTAGCCGAGGTTCTTAGAGCGGAGCGGAACAAAATAGCATCGCCATTTCACTCATAGATACGCTCGCGAGAGCGGCGTAAACTACACTCCCCATCCGAGGCACAGTCTCCATCAGCCCACTGGCAAACTAAAATAAAAAACCGACCCATGTCCCAGCTGACTGGTGACGCCGAGGCGGCCACCGTGGGCTTCCACTATGGCTTTGGAGATCGCGAGTCCCATGCCCGTCCCGTGGACTTGCACGCGCTGATTACGTCCGCGGTAAAATTTTTCGAACACGAGGGATTGTTCGAAATCGTCGATGCCAGGACCGCGATCGGCAATACTGATGACGAGTGTCTCGTCCTTGGCTTCCGCGGTGATGCGGATCGGAGCACCTGCTGGTGAATATTTGGCGGCATTTTCGAGCAGGTGCACCAGCACTTCCTTGATGTGAGCCGTGTCCATGCGCGCGTTGGGAAGACCCGCGGGGATTCTGACATCCACGGGATGCTGGATCAAAAGTTGCTTTAGTTCGGCAAGCGCGTTCTCGACCGGGTTGTCGATGGGTGCGGATTCAAAGCGAAATTCCACTTTGCTGGCGTCCAGCTGAGCCATCTCGGCGGCTTCTCCGATCAGACGGTTCAGCCGATCGCTCTCCTCATTGATGATGGTCAGCAGCTCGTGTCTCTCTTCCGGAGAATGACCCTCCTGCGGATGGCTGCGGCTGCCCAGAAGCGAGGTCACCGATGCTTTGATGGCGGTGAGCGGAGTGCGAAACTCGTGCGTGACCGAATCGAGCAGGACGGAACGCAGCTGCTCGCTTTCGCGGGCGGCTTCAGCGCGGCTGAGTTTTTCGACAGCGCCCGCGCGCTCGATGGCGATGGCCACCAGGCTGCCTATGGCCTCCAAAGTTTGCCGCGAAAGTACCGAGCCGGAGACACCCAGGCAGCCCACCACGCGCATCCCCATGCGGAGCGGCATGAAGGCGAACTGATGAACAGCATCGATTCGGGGTTCACCGCGCAGGCCGGTCAACTGGAGATCACTCGATTCCAATCCGTCGATGCTGGGGCCGGAGCGATACACGTCGCTGCGGCTGGACAACCAAACAGCCGCCGACCGGATGCCGAATGACTCCACGATGTAGCGGGGAATCAGGTTCAACAACTCAGCTGGGTTGTCGCTCGAAAGCAGCAGTTGGCTGAACGCGTAGAGGCGTTCGAGTTCCTGCCGGCGCTCGATGGCAGAGCGCGCGCCGCGCCGCGCGCGCTCCGACAGTTCGCTGGCAGTTACCGCGGTGACCAGAAAAGCGAAGAGTGCGATCCAGTTTTGCGGGTCGGAGATGTTAAAGGTGCCGACTGGAGGTAGAAAAAAGTAATTGAATGCGAGGGTGGCGATCACCGACATGAAAACCGCTTGCCGCAACCCCCAGGAAGCGGAGATCCCGAGGACGCCCAGGAGGAAAGCGAGCGCAATCGTGGTCGGATTCAGATGGTGCCAGCGGTGGCCGGCGAGAGTAATGCCGGCCACAGATAGCGCCGCGATCAGGTATCCGGATCGGGATCTGGCCGCGGCGTTCACGAGGCGATTGTAACTGACATTGTTACTGACATCGACAAAGTCGGATGTCTCAACGACAATAATCGCGATGCCCAAGACTCCCGAGCAATGGCTGGAAGAATGTTCGCCGACGAAAAAGACAGGCAGGTTCAAGCTCTTTCTTGGATATGCTCCTGGCGTGGGCAAGACCCACACCATGCTGACTGAGGCGATCCGCCGGCACGCTCGCGGCGAAGATGTGGTGATCGGTGTTGTGGAAACCCACGGACGAAAAACCGTTGCGGAACTGGTCACGAATCTGGAAGTGGTGTCGCGCAAAGCGATCGAGTACAAGGGCGCGCTCTTCGAAGAGATGGACGTGGACGCCGTTCTCGCGCGCAAGCCTTGCGTCGCGCTCGTGGACGAACTGGCGCACACCAACATCGAAGGCAGCAAGCATCGCAAGCGCTATGAAGACGTGCTGGAGCTGCTGGACGCGGGAATCGATGTTCTCTCCACCATGAACATTCAGCATCTGGAGAGCGTGACCCCGACGGTGCAGGGAGTAACCGGAATACAGGTGCGGGAAACGGTCCCGGACTGGGTGCTGCAGAGAGTCAACGAAGTGGTAATGATCGATCTGACTCCGGAGGCACTGCAGAACCGTATGCGGCGCGGAGACGTGTATCCGCAGGAACGTGTGGGGCGGGCGCTGGAAAACTTTTTCCGCGAGACGAACTTGATCGCTTTACGTGAACTGGCATTGCGCCAGGTGGCCCAGGCGGTGGATCAAAGCCTGGACCAGCACCGCGGAGAGCAGGAGACAGGTCACGATCGACGCCCGGTCGCAATTCGCGAACGCATTGCGGTAGGCATCAGCTCGAATCCCGCGGCGCAGTATCTGATCGCTCGCGGGGCGCGTATGGCGCAGGCCATGAATGCCGAACTCTTTGTTGTCTACACTGACCTGGGGCAGGACTCGAGCGAAGCCAATCAACGAACCTTGGCAGCGAACGTGCGCTTCGCGGAAAACGTTGGTGCAACCATGGTCCGGCTGAAAGGGAAGAGTGTGGCCCAGCCGCTCGCGGAATTTGTCAACGAGAAGCACATCACGCAAGTTGTTTTCGGACGCTCCGCCACGCGGGGCTGGAAGCGATACTTCTATCTTTCAGCGATCCATCAGTTTCTGCGCGACGCGCCGGCGGTGGACGTGCACATCGTGACCCAGGAACCGAACTGATTGGGCACGTCGACGAACAAACCCCGGAGCGTAAACGTTGGAGCATAAACACATTTTGGTGGTAGACGACGAACCCCAGATCACGCGGGTGCTGCGGACTTCTCTCTCCAGCCACGGATATGACATTCGCGTAGCCAATGATGGCGAGACTGCGCTGGAGATCATGAAAGACTGGTCGCCCGATCTCGTCATCACCGACCTGGCGATGCCCAATATGGATGGACTGGAGTTGTGCCGGCGGCTGCGGACGAAGACGCAAATTCCGATCATTGTTCTCTCAGTGCGGGGTGAGGAGCGGACCAAGGTCAAGGCGCTGGATGCGGGCGCGGATGACTACGTGACCAAGCCCTTCGGCATGGAGGAGCTTTTGGCGCGCGTCCGCGCCAATCTTCGGCGCACGCGAACGGAAGAATCGGACCTGGGGCCGATAGAGGTAGGCGATTTCAAGATCGACCCAGGAAACCGCAGCGTTTTTGTCAAGGATCGCGCTGTCCACCTCACTCCGAAAGAATTTGACTTGCTCGCGTATTTGGCTCGCCACGCTGGCAAAGTGCTAACCCATCGCGCCTTGCTGGGCGCGGTCTGGGGCGGTCAAAGCACGGAACAGGTTGAATACCTGCGGGTGTTCGTAGGGCAACTCCGCAAGAAACTGGAACCCTCGCCAAATTCCCCGCGCTATATTGTGACCGATCCCTGGGTGGGATACCGCTTCGAGCCCGGAGACTGATTTCCGGCCGCTTTAATAAGCCCGGGTCATCTTTCCTGTCGCCCGTGGCTGGAGAGCGCGGCCTGTCCCTCTATCTGTGTCGAAATCCAAAGTCATCGCTTCTTATATGACTTCCTTACGACATCCTTACCCCGTTTTTATGGGGCCCCGAATTTAATCGAGATGGACGGAAGCCGCCTCCGAGCGGACCGCCATGATTTATCTTCTGCTCATATTGTGGGCGTTCGCCGTGGGCTTTTTGTTGTGGGTCCTGATGGCGCTGATCCAGGAGAGCCGACACCCCGCACCTCACACAGGGAAAGCTGACCTAACGCAACGCAGACGGGAGTAGCGGTTCGATCGGAGAGAGGACGGCTGGTCCACCGCCCTCCGTGACCGTCATTCCAGGTCCCTCTTGGACAGCGGTACTATTCCCGTCAGAAAGGAGTCTGCTACTTATGGTCGTTCCAACTCTCATAGGATCAGTTCTCCACTTCGGCTCACTGTGTCGTCTTGGATCGGCAGTCCTGCGCGAGTCGGTCGTGTTGCGCCGCCAACGTCTCCGCATCCTTGGCCTCTTGAGCGTATAGCTTCGAAAAATAGCGGTAGTGGCTCGTACAGTTACAGGAAATGCCCTGCTTCGATTCAATGGTTGCAGGCTGTGTCGCGAGATAATCCGCCTGTGCCGCGAGTTCCTGCGCCTTTGCTCTCAGATATTCCGCTTTTTCCCGGTAGTACGCTGCGAGCCGTTCATGGTTTGCGGGCGTCGCCGATAATGTTTTCAGTTCCTTCTTGCTGAGGTTCGTTGGAGTCTCCGCAACCGCTCGGACCACCCCGGTGCAGGCCAACAGGGCCAGAGACAAAGCGGTCAAGATGGCGAGCCGCCCGAAGTTGTGACGTGTGTTTGTCATATTTCTTCCTCCAATCGTTAGATAAAACCACCCGCAAATTTTGAATAAAAGGTTCATAAATTGTTCGTAAGGGTCCCGCTCCCACAATTACAAGTGTCGACAACTACCTTTCCCTTACGGCTTTTTTACGAATCACTTGTCACCTCTTTATGCAAATACCGATCTAATCAAGAGTCGGCCCAGGTAATGGCTTGCCATCCTGGCGAGCTCCTCGGCGGCTTCATAAGAGTAGGAGTTGGGGAAACTTATGTTTATGAATCTGAAAACATCCGAGGTCAGGAACACCACAACGAAAATCGCAAAGCGTACCGCACTGCTCTTACTCGCCGCTTCCGTCCTTAGCTTTCCATCACACGGACAAAACGCCTCTGGCTCCGAAGGCCCAGCCGATCAGGTCGTCGCCGATTCATCAGCCTCCGAAGCCATCCCCCCGGCGGTTATGAAAGAACTCGAGGCGATGAAAAAGCGGATCGAGCAACTCGAAGCCCAGCTGCAAAGGAGAGACGGGCAGAACGGAACGGGTCCAGCTGTAGAAGGAATTGCAGAGGAATCGAAGGGGCCTAAGGGTCCAGGGATTAATTTAGCCCCAGCCTCGCTCGCTCAAGCCTCTCCTACCCAGCCGCAAAGCGAAACCGCTCCGCCTGCGGTGAGCACTCCCGCGACACAGCCAGCAGAACCGTTTGCTTTCGCCGACTGGACCTGGCTCAATGGCAATGCGCGCACCAAAGAGGCCGCGTTTGACAGCAAGTTCTTCACGCCGGAGATCAGGGCCGACGTGTCGTATATCTACGATTTCAACAGCCCAAGAGACAACACGATCAGCGGGTCGAGTGAAGTCTTCCGGTCGGGCGAAGTACAGCTTACACAATTGGGTGTGGGTGGCGATTTTCACTATGATAATGTTCGTGCCCGGCTGATGACGCAGTTTGGCATGTACTCCCAGACGACACCCCGAAACGACGCCAGCGTTGCTCACGGCCAGTGGAACCTCGACAACGCCTATCGTTATGTATCAGAGGCGTATGGAGGGTATCACTTCAATGTGCTGCACGGCATCAACCTCGACGCCGGCATCTTCGTGTCTTATATCGGCTTGTTCAGTTATTACAACTTCGATAACTGGGCGTATCAACCGTCTTATGTGTCGTCAAACACGCCGTGGTTCTTTAACGGAGTACGCCTGCAAGTGTTTCCGACGGCGAAGTTGAAAATTGAACCGTGGTTCATCAACGGCTGGCAATCGTACGGCAAGTTTAACAAAAAGCCCGGGCTCGGCGGGCAGATCAACTACCGCCCGAACGGTGCGGTGTCGATTATCTTGAATAACTACGGCATGGGCACCGACACGCTGGGAGTACCCAACCGTACGCGCTTCCACACGGATGACAGCATCGAGGTGAAGTACTACGACAATCCTGGAAGGTTTCTCGACAAAGCGGCGCTCTCATTTACCGGCGATTTGGGCTGCGAAAGCGGCGGTGGCGTTAGCTGCTTCGGCAATACCGTTAAGGTGGTCGGGGGGCAGCGCGTTGTTCATCCGAAGCAGAGCTTTGTTGGATACATGATCTACAACCGCCTGTGGTTCCATAAAGACCGGTACGCAGTAACGCTCGGCGGCGGCCAGATAAACAATCCAGGCCGTTATCTGGTACTGTTGCCGCCCATTAACGGTGCGACCGCTATATCCGGTACGCCCTATTTCACAGAAAATCCCGGGGACCGTTACAAGGCCTGGGACATGACCGCAACCTACGATTACATGCCCAGTCAGTACATTACTTTCCGCTGGGAGTACAACCATCGCGCGGCGAATGTTCCTTATTTCACAGGGCGCGGTGGCGTTACACCGCCGGGAGGCAATACTGGGCCGCTTGGCTCGACGGTTCCGGGGTGGACGCCTGATCTTCGCAAGAATGAGAACCGGCTGAACATGGCCATACTGGTCAAGTTCTGATCGTGGCGAAGAGTTAGTGCATTTGGAGGAGGGTTTGTGGAAGACGTGATCTTTGTCGTGGTCGCGATAGTTTTCTTCCTGCTATCGCTGGGTTATGTGCAGTTCTGCGATCGAATTCGCTGAGGACAAGTCATTATGAATGCTGAATCGATCATCATGCTGATTGTAAGTGCAGGGTTGATGGTCTACCTGCTATATGCGTTGCTGAGACCGGAGAAATTCTGAAATGACAACCAATGGCTGGATACAGATCTTCGTATTTCTGGCTGTAATCCTGGCGCTCACCAAGCCACTCGGTGTGTTCATGGCGAGAGTGTTCAGCCGTGAGCACACTTTTCTCGATCCCGTGGTTCGGCCGATCGAGCGGTTGCTTTATCGCGTGACCGGCGTCGATGAAGCGCACGAGATGCGCTGGACCGAATATGCCTTCACCATGCTGCTGTTCAGCGGCGTCTCGATGCTGCTGCTTTATCTGATTGAGCGCGCGCAGCAGTTGCTGCCCTGGTGGAATCCGCAGAAGTTTGCTGCGGTACCTCCTGCTCTGGCCTTTAACACCGCCGCGTCCTTCACTACTAACACCAATTGGCAGAACTATTCAGGCGAGTCCACCATGGGTTATCTCACGCAAATGGCTGGCTTGGCCTACCACAACTTCGCGTCAGCGGCGGTTGGGATCGCGCTGGCAGTCGCGTTCATTCGTGGTATCGCGCGCAAGGAAAAGGAAACCATCGGGAATTTCTGGGTGGACATGACCCGCTCCACTTTATGGGTGCTGTTGCCCGCGTGCATCGTCTATGCCATGGTTCTCGTTTCTCAAGGAGTCGTACAAAACCTCAAGCCGTATGACACGGCGAAGCTGATCGAACCGCAACAGGTCCAGAAGACTGGAACAGACGGCAAGCCGATGGTAGGGCCGGACGGCAAAGCCGTGATGGACACCGTGACCGACCAGACTATCGCCCAAGGACCGGTTGCTTCTCAAGAGGCGGTCAAGATGCTGGGCACCAACGGCGGCGGTTTCTTCAACGCCAACAGCGCCCATCCTTTTGAAAATCCCACACCGCTTAGCAACTTTCTACAGATGCTTTCCATTTTCGCTATTCCAGCAGGTCTCACTTACACCCTGGGGCGGGTGACCGGATCGCAGCGCCACGGCTGGGCGGTCTGGGCGGCGATGGCAGCTCTCTTCTTGTGCGGTGTTACGGCGGCATATTGGGCTGAGGCCAGAGGCAATCCTCTGCTGCACGGAGTTGACCAACACTCCACAGCGTTGCAGCCCGGCGGCAACATGGAAGGCAAGGAAGTCCGCTTTGGCATCGCCAATTCCGCGCTGTTCGCGACCATCACCACCGATGCGAGTTGCGGTGCGATCAACAGCTGGCATGATTCCTTTACGCCGCTGGGTGGAATGGTTCCGCTGGTTAACATCATGCTCAGCGAGACCGTTTTTGGCGGAGTGGGCGCGGGCCTGTACGGCATCCTGATTTATGTCGTGCTGTCCGTATTCATTGCCGGACTCATGGTCGGGCGAACGCCTGAGTATCTGGGCAAGAAGATTGAAGCCTACGACGTGAAGATGGCAATGTTGGTCACGCTGGTTTTCCCGATGATCATTCTGGTGCTCACCGCCATTTCAGCGATCGAAGGATTTGGCACATCGAGCATCAGCAATGCGGGTCCTCACGGCTTGACCCAAATCCTCTACGCGTTCACGTCCATGGCCGGAAACAACGGCTCCGCGTTTGGGGGGCTGAACGGCAACACCCTTTGGTACAACACGGCGGGGGCAATGACGATGCTGGTGGGACGCTTCTTCATGATCATTCCCATGCTGGCGATTGCCGGGAACCTGGCGAAAAAAAAGACCGTGCCCGCTTCGGCGGGTACTTTCCCGGTGACCACGCCGCTGTTTTCCCTTCTGCTGGTGTCGGTGATTGTGATCGTGGGCGCGCTCACATTTTTCCCGGCGCTCAGCTTGGGACCCGTACTTGAACATCTGCTGATGATGGCAGGGAAAACTTTCTGAGGCTGAACTCCTGAGACAAAACATGGCAGAAAAGAAAAGCAAGAGTTTGTGGGATGCAAAAATCATCCGGCGGGCGCTGGGTGATGCCGTGGTCAAACTCGATCCCCGAACCATGATGAAGAATCCGGTCATGTTCGTGGTCGAGGTCGGCAGCGTAGTGACAACCGCGCTGCTATTCCGCGAGAAACAGAGCTTCGCATTCAATCTGCAGATCACGCTCTGGCTCTGGTTCACCGTGCTGTTCGCGAATTTCGCGGAGGCCATGGCCGAGGGGCGTGGCAAAGCGCAAGCGGACACGCTGCGGAAGGCCAGGTCTGAGACCGTGGCCAAGCGCTTGCTGCCAAACGGGACGGTAGAAACTGTGCCGAGTGCGAAGCTGCGTTCGGGCGATGTCGTGATGGTGACCGCGAACGAACTGGTTCCCGGCGATGGCGAAATCATCGAAGGCGTTGCTTCGGTGGACGAGTCTGCGATTACGGGTGAATCGGCGCCGGTGATTCGCGAAGCCGGAGGAGACCGGTCGGCGGTCACCGGCGGCACGCGAGTGCTTTCCGATGTGATCAAAGTTCGCATCACTTCGAACCCAGGCGAAACCTTTCTCGACAGAATGATTGCTTTAGTCGAGGGCGCTGAGCGGCAGAAGACTCCGAACGAAATTGCGCTCAACATTTTGCTGGCGGGCCTGACCATCATTTTTCTGCTTGCTGTGGTTACGTTGCAGCCTTTCGCGATTTACTCGGGATCGCCGCAGACCGTATTCGTGCTCGTCTCCCTGCTGGTCTGCCTGATTCCGACCACGATTGGCGGCCTGCTTTCCGCGATCGGCATTGCCGGCATGGATCGCCTGGTGCAGCACAATGTGCTGGCGATGTCCGGGCGCGCCGTGGAAGCGGCCGGAGATGTGAACACTCTGCTGCTCGATAAGACGGGAACGATCACGCTCGGAAACCGCCAGGCAGCTGAGTTCATCCCGGCACCGGGTATTACCGCGGCCGAGATGGCCGATGCGGCTCAACTCTCTTCGCTCGCCGACGAGACGCCCGAAGGCCGGTCGATCGTTGTGCTGGCGAAAGAGCAGTACAGCCTGCGCGGCCGCGAACTGGCTTCGCACGAGGCAGTGTTCGTCCCCTTCACCGCGCAAACGCGCATGTCGGGCGTGAACCTCGATGGCAGAGAGATTCGCAAAGGCTCGGTCGACGCCATTATTAAATATCTGAATCAGTTCGGCACGTCGCTGCCGCGCGAGATTCAAGCCAGCGTGGAACAGATTGCACGCTCGGGAGGAACGCCGCTGGTGGTCGCGGAGAATCAGCGGGCGCTGGGCGTGATCTACCTGAAGGACATCGTCAAAGGCGGCATGCACGAGCGCTTCGATCAATTGCGCGCCATGGGGATCAAGACGGTGATGATCACCGGCGACAATCCCCTGACGGCGGCGGCGATCGCGCGCGAGGCGGGAGTGGACGATTTTCTGGCGGAGGCAACTCCGAAAGACAAAATGGATTTGATCCGCCGCGAGCAGGCCGCCGGCAAACTCGTCGCTATGACCGGCGACGGAACGAACGATGCTCCCGCGCTGGCTCAGGCCGATGTGGGTGTGGCCATGAATACAGGCACGCAAGCTGCAAAAGAAGCGGGCAACATGGTGGATCTGGATTCGAATCCCACCAAGCTCATCGAAGTGGTGGCGATCGGCAAACAGCTGCTGATGACGCGCGGAGCGCTCACCACATTCTCGATTGCGAACGACGTGGCCAAGTATTTCGCGATCATTCCGGCGATGTTTGCCGGAACATTTCCCGTGCTGAATGCGCTGAACGTCATGCGGCTGCAGACGCCGCAGTCGGCAGTTCTCTCCGCCGTTATTTTTAACGCGCTGATCATCGTTGCCCTGATTCCGCTGGCGTTGCGAGGGGTCGCGTACAAAGCGATGAGTGCCGAATCTCTGCTGCGGCAAAATCTTCTCGTATACGGATTTGGAGGCTTGGTTGTCCCGTTCATCGGTATCAAGCTGATCGACATGTTTATCACCGGCATCAGGCTGGTATAGGAAGACAATGAAGAAAAATCTAATCACGGCTGTACTGATGACAATCGCGACGACAATCTTGTTGGGAATTGTGTATCCCCTGCTGGTGACTGGACTCGCGCAACTGGTCTTCCCTAAGCAGGCCAACGGCCAGCTGATCAAACGGAACGATGGAACCGTAATTGGCTCGCGACTGATCGGCCAGCCATTTTCGGGGCCGGGCTACTTTCATTCGCGGCCATCCGCCGCGGGTGCCGCCGGCTACGACGCCGGCGCCTCCGGCGGCTCGAATCTCGGTCCGACCAACGTGCAGTTGATCACTCGTGTCAGCGGAGACGTGGCCAAGTTGCAAGGCGAGAATCCCGGTGTACCCATCCCTGTCGATCTGGTCACGACATCGGCTTCAGGACTAGATCCGGATATCACGCCCGCGGCGGCGCAGTTCCAGATTCGCCGCGTGGCTTCGGAGCGCAAGATTCCAGAATCTGAAGTCGCGCGCCTGGTTCTTGCGAACTCTGAGAACCGGCAATGGGGATTTCTCGGCGAGCCGCGCGTACATGTACTCGAACTGAATATCGCACTCGATGCGCGCTACGGCAGTGTGCACTAGTTCTAGGCCGTGTGGTAGCGGGGCTACGCCCCGCTTGGACGGGGCAAAGTCCCGTCACCGCACGAACAGATTACTCGCAATGCACCCGCGGCAACCGAGACCTCGGCAGGCGTCTCGCACACAAACTCTCCATCGGCGTAGATTTCGAGTGGAGTCGCAGTATGAACGTGGACTCGCTCGGCCCGCGAATACTCAACTTCAGACAATCGGAGATGGCGCCCGAAATACACGGTCGGAAACATGCAAAACAACTTGAAGGGATTGAGCGCGTCAATTCGGCAGATATCGAGCTTGCCATCGGCGAAATCAGCTTTCGGTGCGATGCGCATGCCATCGCCGTAGAACTGCGTATTTGCGAAGGCGGCGAGCAAGGTAAGTTTTTCCGCTTCTGCGTCGCTTTTCATTAGGGTGCCGTTGACCTGGGTCAGACGCATGGAAAATGAGGGCAGTTTGAGCAGCAGCGGCAATAACGCCAGAGCATAACCGCCGTGTCCACGCAGCCAGCGCGGCATCTGATTGGCGCGCCGAGCGGCCGCAGAGTCCAGACCGCACCCGGCCACACCGCAGAAATAGTGGGTGCGCTCCGGCGAAGTGGATGAAACGATGACCCCGACATCAATTGCTGGCGCTTGAAGTTTTCCCGATTCGAAATCACACCAGGCACGCACGGAGTCTCGGACCGAGCGCAGGTTCAACGCGCGGGCAAAATCGTTTCCACTGCCGGCAGGGACGATCAGTACGGGAAGCTGGAGCCGCACCAGCGCTTGAAGGTGACGGTGAATGGTGCCGTCTCCGCCAAAGATAAGTATGGCGTCGGCGTCGCCGGATGACGTAGGCAGTCCCTGGAGCCAGTCGGTTGAAGAATCGTCTTGAAACGGCTTCAAGTCTGCCAGGGAAGTTCCCAAACCGAAGATGACGGCGGCGCACATAGGCTCAGCGTTTAGCGTTCAGCACTGTGGCGAAAACAGAGTTACTCTGGGTGCAGGCAACGGCCGAGCTGCGCTCGGCTTGGGCGAGACGCCCGTCCCCACACGAGCCTCCCAAACACGAACTACTTCGGCAGACACTTCTCCATGAAGTCGACCAGATCCCTTTTCATCTTGTTGTGTTCGGCGCGATCGATGTACACCATGTGCCCCGAGTTGTAAGTGGCATACGAAACATTCTGCCGCAGCTGCCCGTCGAGGTTCAGGTGATCCATAGTCCAGTTGGCGGCGGCAAAGGGTGTGGCCAGGTCATAGTAGCCTTCCATCACCAGAATCTTCATGTAGGGATTCTTGATCATGGCCGACCGCAACCCGCCTGCCGTGCTGGGAAAGCCTTCCACGGCGTTGCCCCACTCCCACTTCTGGAAGCCGGGTTCATCGTAAGCGAAGACCCTATACGGCATGTCGGATTTATAGTTGAGTTCGGTGCGCAGGTAACCGTTGAACGCCGAGGTGTAAGGCGGCAGAATAGCTGCGCTCGTCGGATCAAAGAAACGATCTTCGTCGGGATTTGGGCTGCTGAACCGGCCATCGAGGCGGCCAGCGACCAGTTTCTGATCGAGCAACAGTTCGTGGGTGAAGGTGGGAACGTCGATGCGCAGGCTGTGCTCCTCGATCACTTCTGGACGCAGCCCTATGTAGCGCGAAAGCTGATCGACGATCTTGCGGCGTTCTTCCGGCGTCAAGGTGTCGCCTTTGCCGAGAGCAAGCGCGTAATCATTCATCGACCAGCGCACGACTTCTTCGCGCGTCTTCGCCATATCCTGAGTAAGATCCGCGGATAGCTTGTGATGGTAGCCGGCAATCATATTGAATGTCGGCACCAGCAGAAAATAGGGCAAGTCGTTCGACTTATTCCATTCGAGCGTCTGGAAATCCACGGCCATCGAAAGCAGAGTCACGCCGTTGAAAGCGATGCCATGATCGGCCAAATATCCGGCGATGCCGGCGGCGCGCGTGGTGCCGTAGCTTTCTCCCAGCAGAAACAGCGGAGAGCTCCAACGATCGTAGCGGGAAATGTAAAGGCGGATGAATTCTCCGAAGGCTTGTACGTCGCCTTTGACGCCCAGAAACTTCTTGGCAAGTTCGGCGGTCGCGGCACGCGAGTAGCCGGTGGACATGGCGTCCACCATGACGATGTCACTTCGATCGAGGAGCGTGTTGGGATTGTCTTCCAAACGATAAGGGGCTGCCGGCATGAAGCCGTTCGACTGCAGCACCACGCGCTTTGGTCCGAGCGCTCCCATGTGCAGCCATACCGAGGCAGAACCCGGGCCGCCGTTGAACGAGAAAGTCAGCGGACGCTTTCCAGCTTCCTGTCCATCGAGCGTGTAGGCGACGAAAAACATTTCGGCTTCTATCTTGCCGTCGTCGCGCTTGATAGGGAGCCTCCCCGCAGTCGCCGTGTAACTGAGAGTCTTGCCGTTCAGCGCAACTTGGTGATGCGTGATTACGGGCGGAACTTCCGCCACGTCGTAATGTTCTTGCTTATCTTTATCCTTATCCGTGGCTTCGCTTGACTCGGCCCTGGGCGGCTCCGCGGGCTTGCTGGTTTCCGTTGACTTGTCCGGAGGTACGGTGCTCGCCGGCGCTGGTTCCTTCTTGCTTTTATCTTTTTTGAACGTGACCCGCTTCGCGCTCTCGGGCGCCG
>Ga0210400_10000614_pt1 | contig 38672 bp, 32 predicted proteins | sample IncBWH26MmetaG_FD_155456 | JGI IMG/M metagenome (GOLD analysis project Ga0210400, IMG submission 155456) | Forest soil microbial communities from Barre Woods Harvard Forest LTER site, Petersham, Massachusetts, United States - Inc-BW-H-26-M | ecosystem: Environmental > Terrestrial > Soil >... | reverse complement strand
CCGCGACCAAAGCGAAAGGTGCGCGCGTGTTTGCCTACCCGGTGCACGATCCGGAGCGCTATGGAGTTGTCGAATTCGATCGCGCCGGTCGCGCTTTGAGCATCGAAGAGAAACCCAAGGCTCCGAAATCTCGGTACGCCGTCACTGGGCTTTATTTTTACGATGATCAAGTGGTGGGGATCGCGAAGGCGTTGAAGCCCAGCGCGCGCGGGGAACTCGAGATCACCGACGTCAACAAAACCTACCTGCAGCGCGGGCAATTAGAGGTCATGGTCATGGGCCGGGGCATGGCGTGGCTCGATACCGGCACCCATGAATCCCTGATGGAAGCATCACTCTACATTCAGGCCATCGAAAAAAGACAAGGGCTGATGGTGGCGTGCCCCGAAGAGATTGCATTCCGCTCCGGCTACATCAGTGCGGAGCAAGTGGGAAAAATCGGCAACACCATGAAGAACAACACCTATGGCGCGTACCTGCTGCAACTGTTGCGCGAGAAGGTATTCTGATCAATGGAGTGCAGGTAATCCGCCCCGTAATGGACGCGATTAACAAAATCCCGACCTCTCTGCCCGGCGTATTCATTCTCGAGCCGCGCGTGTTCGGAGATGAGCGCGGTTTTTTCTTCGAGAGCTACAACCGGAAAATCATGGCAGACGTGGGCATCGGTGAGCAATTTGTGCAAGACAACCATTCCTGTTCTTCGCAGAACGTTCTGCGGGGTTTGCACTATCAGGTAAAACAACCCCAGGGCAAACTTGTGCGCGTGGTCGAAGGAGAAATCATCGACGTCGCGGTCGACTTGCGGCGCAGTTCGTCGACGTTTGCGCGCTGGGAGAGTGTGCGGCTATCAGGCGAAAACAAACGCATGCTTTGGATCCCAGTCGGCTTTGCGCACGGCTTCTGCGTGCTATCAGAAAAAGCCCACGTTCTCTACAAGGCTACGGATTTCTATGCACCCGAATACGAACGTACCCTCGCCTGGAACGATCCCGATCTGAAGATCAAGTGGGAGTTGGACGCCGAGCCGATCGTATCCGCGAAAGACCAGCGCGGCCGCCCGCTCCGCGATGTGGAAGGCTTCGAATAACTTTCGATGCGAGTCACCATCTTTGGCGCGACGGGCCTGCTCGGCAAGGAACTCATGCGCGAGTGGGACAACGATGCCGTTACCGGGCTCAGTTCGCGCGACGCAGATATCCGCGATGCAGGGCAGGTGCAGAAAGTACTGCGAAGTGCGCAACCGGAGTGGATCGTGCTTTCCGCGGCCTATACCGATGTTGACGGATGCGAAAGCAATTCCAACCTCGCATTCGCGGTGAATCGCGATGGGGCGGTAAATGTTGCGAAGGCGGCTAAGGCGCTGGGAACGCGTCTCGTCTTCATTAGCTCCGATTATGTCTTTGATGGGAAGAGCGCCGCCCCTTATGAGACCGACACCGCGCGAAATCCGAAGAGTGTGTACGGACGAACCAAGGCCGAGGCGGAAATGCAGTTGCAGGAGTTGATGCCAGAGTGCTGCATCGTCCGAACGTCGTGGCTGTTTGGTAACGCCGGGAAATGTTTCCCAGACACGATCCTTAAGCTCGCTGCCAACCGCCCAGCGCTGGATGTGGTCAACGACCAGCGCGGTTGCCCGACGTATGCGGTCGATCTGGCGCGCGCGATCATGCAATTGTGCCGAAAGAATGCAAGCGGGATTGTGCACGTAACCAACGCTGGCGACTGCACCTGGTTTGAGTTTGCGGAAGAGATTGTCCGAGGTTCGGGGCTGACGACAACCATTCGGCCGGTCAGCAGTCAGCAAATGGCCCGACCCGCACCGCGTCCAGCGTATTCAGTGTTATCGCCGGCTCGATTGCAATCTCTTGGAATTGAAATGCCTTCCCGGCGCGATGCCCTGCGGCGCTATCTGGAGCAGCGTAAAGGATGACGCGCCGCCAATTGCCTCTCCGCCTGCCTGCCTGCTACGATTGCGCGCAGCCCTCCTGGGGATCTCGTGAAGCTAATCCAGAACTACATTGATGGCCGCTTCGTGCCCGGCACGCGGGAGTTTGCCGATGTGAATCCCGCGGACGGAAGTGTCATTGCGCAGGTCGCCGAGGCCGGCGAAGTCCAGGTGAATGAGGCGGTGCACGCGGCGCGGCGCTCATTGAACGAAGAATGGGGGAGGCTCGGAGTCCGCGAACGTGTTGCTCGTCTGCACCGGGTTGCAGACGAAATCGAGAAGCGCTTCGATTGCTTCGTACAGGCCGAAGTCGCTGATACAGGTAAACCGATTTCGCTGGCTTCCAGGCTCGATGTTCCTCGCGCGGCCGCGAATTTCCGCGTCTTTGCCGATCTCGCAAAGATGACGGGTCTGGAATCGTTTCAGACGGAGACCGCCGACGGAACGAATGCTCTGAACTACACGGTCCGCAAGCCGTTGGGCGTTGTTGGCATTATCACCCCGTGGAATCTCCCGTTGCTCTTGCTCACCTGGAAAGTCGCGCCGGCGCTGGCCTGCGGGAATGCAGTGGTTGTGAAGCCTTCCGAGGAAACTCCGGCGACGGCGACGCTTCTCGCCGAGGCGATGCAGGATGCGGGAATTCCCAACGGCGTCTATAACGTACTGCATGGCTTCGGGCCCGGGTCTGCGGGAGAATTTCTGACCCAACATCCCGGCGTCGACGCGATTACATTCACCGGCGAATCAAAAACCGGGGCGGCGATCATGAAGTCAGTGTCGTCCACGGTGAAGCCTATCTCGTTTGAACTCGGCGGGAAGAATGCAGCCATCGTGTTCGCGGACTGCGATTTTGGGGACGCAGTCAGCGGACTCTCCGACGCCGCGTTTCTCAACACGGGCCAAGTCTGCTTGTGCGCCGAGCGAGTGTACGTGGAACGCAGAATCTTCGCCGAATTTGTGGCAGCGCTGAAGCGGAAGGCAGAGAGCTTGAGCCCGGGCTGGCCAACCGATGCGCAGACGAATCTTGGCCCCCTGATCTCTGCGCAACACAGGGACAAAGTTCTTTCGTATTATCAACTCGCGCGCGAAGAGGGAGCGTCAGTCATTTCTGGGGGTGGAGTTTCAAAGTTCGGCGACAATCGCGACCATGGCTTCTATATTCAACCGACAATCTATACTGGCTTGCCGGAGTCTGCGCGTTGCGTGAAGGAAGAAATTTTCGGGCCCGTCTGCCACGTCGCTCCATTCGATTCGGAAGATGAAGCGATCGCTATGGCCAACGATACAAAGTATGGACTGGCAGCCTCGATCTGGACCGGTAACTTGAAGCGCGGCCACCGCGTGGCGCAGCAGATGAACGTTGGCATTACATGGGTAAATTGCTGGTTCCTACGCGATCTTCGTACTCCGTTTGGCGGCGCTGGACTTTCCGGTATCGGCCGCGAAGGCGGAATGCACTCGCTGAATTTTTATTCGGAGCTGAATAACATTTGTGTTCGCCTATAGAGAACTGTTCTGAAGAACTGCCGTGAAGAACTTGAAGATGAGCCAGACAGAGAGCAAAGTCATCGCAGGCAAAGCGGTCCCGCGCGGCAAATACCCGCACATCAAATGCGCCGGCGACTTTCTGTTTGTGTCCGGAACCAGCGCTCGCCGTGCCGACAATACGATTGCCGGCGCCGAGGTCGATGCGCTGGGTACAGCGCGGCTCGATATCCGTCTGCAGACTCGCGCAGTGATCGAGAACATTCGCGACATCCTTCATACGGTAGGGGCGGAGCTGAAAGATGTTGTGGAGCTCTCTACATTTCTGGTGAACATGAATGATTTCGCGGGCTACAACGAAGTGTACGGCGAATTTTTCGGCTACGATGGTCCGGCGCGAACAACCGTAGCCGTGCATCAGTTGCCGCATCCGCACTTGCTGATTGAGATCAGGGTGACGGCATACAAAGCGCTGGCATAGGAGAGACGATGGCGTCCATCAAAAATCTCAAGGCTTTTAACTTTCAGGCGTGGATCGAGGAAAACAAAGACAAGCTGAAGCCTCCGGTTGGTAACGCCCAGGTTTGGGAAGACGGCGAGATGATGGTGACCGTGGTGGGCGGACCCAACCAGCGGCGGGATTATCACGACGATCCGACAGAAGAATTCTTTTATCAATTGAAGGGCAACATTTCAGTGCGCATCATGGAAGCGCCCGGCAAGCCTCCGCTGGAAATTCCGATCAAAGAAGGTGAAATTTTTCTTCTGCCAAAACACATGCGCCACTCCCCGCAGCGTCCAGCCGACACTGTCGGCGTGGTGATCGAAGTGCCGCGCCCCGAGGGCTCTCTCGACGCGTTTGAATGGTATTGCCCGAACTGTCACCAACTGGTTTACCGCGCCGAAGTCAGGTTGAAGAGCATCGTCAAAGATTTGCCGCCCCTGTTTGAAAAATTCTATGGCGACGAAAGCCGGCGCAAGTGCAGTCACTGCGGTACTGTTCATCCGGGCAAGTAATGCCAGTCCTCGATATGCCAGTCATCGATATCCACAATCATTTTTTCCCCCACACATGGCCCGACCTTGCAGCGCGCTTCGGCACGCCCGACTGGCCTTGGATCAAGCACACGGAAGCGGGCAAGGCTGAAATCATGGTGGGAGATCGTTTCTTTCGCCACATCTACTCAGCGTGCTGGGATCCCGAAGTCCGGCTGCAAGAGATGGATCGCGATGGCGTCGACCTGCAGGTAATTTCAGCGACGCCGGTGCTGTTTGCCTATGCGCGCACAGTCGAACATGCTCTGGATTGCGCGCAACTGTTTAACGATGCTGCCCTGGAGCTGTGCAGCCGTGGCAAGGGGCGGTTGAAGGCTTTTTGCCAGGTACCGCTGCAAGATACTGAGGCGGCGTGCAGAGAACTCAGCCGCTGCATGCGAGCCGGACATCTCGGCGTTCAGATTGGCAATCACGTAGGAAATAAAAATCTGGATGATCCCGGCATTGTGACTTTCCTGCACCACTGCGCGGACGAAGGCGCGCCTGTCCTCGTCCATCCCTGGGATATGCTCGGCCCGGAGCGTATGCCGAAGTACATGATGCCATGGACCGTTGCCATGCCCGCCGAGACGCAACTCTCAGTGGTTGCGCTGATTCTGAGCGGAGCCTTCGACCGCCTGCCGCCCACGCTGCGAATTTGTTTCGCCCATGGCGGCGGGAGTTTTCCCTATCTGCTAGGGCGTCTGGAAAATGCATGGCATCATCATCCCGTTGCCCACGGCGAGTGCCAACATCCGCCGAGTCATTATTTGAATCGTTTTTATATGGATTCCGCCGTGTTTCACCAACGCGCTCTGCAATTTCTCGTGGAAACCATGGGGACAGACCGGGTCATGCTGGGGTCCGACTATCCGTTTCCGCTGGGTGAAGAACGTGTTGGATCGCTGATTCGAGAAAGTAACTTTCCGCCAGCGGCCACGAAAAAACTCTTGGGTGGGAATGCAGTGCAATTCTTGGGGCTACAGGCTGAACCAAATGCGCCTTCAGTGGAAGCCCGTGAAGCTATCTCTGGCTCGTCTCCTATCGAACCTCAACGCGGGCAACTCACGTACAGCTCCTATTTAAGGGTTCCGGAACTGCTCGAGCTACAACAACCGCAATCAATACCGCCGCACCATGACGAGATGCTCTTTATCCTCGTGCATCAGACGTACGAGTTGTGGTTCAAGGAACTCCTGCATGACCTCGATGCGGTAGTGGCAAACCTGCAAAGAGCGGGTACGGCTCCGCAATCGCGCGACGAGGTTTACGAGGCTGCCCGGTTGCTGCGCCGCTGCACCGAAATCACTCGCGTGTTGGTGGAGCAGTTCACGATTCTTGAAACCATGCTGCCCACGCATTTTCTTGCGTTTCGCGGGTTGCTGGAACCGGCCAGCGGATTTCAATCCGAGCAGTTTCGAGAAATCGAATTCTTGTGCGGCCTCAAAGACGAGAAGATGCTTCGCTTTCACAAGCCGACGCCTGAAGCCTACGCGCGGCTAAAGCGCCGGTTGGAAGAGCCATCGCTGCGGGATGCATTCTTCGGAGCACTCGAGGCGATGGGCAAACTTCCAGGCAGTAATCCATCCAGTAACAATGACGAGAGTGATCGCGAACGTTTTCAGGCGCGTGCGCGCGCGGTACATGCTCTCTACAAAGATGAGCATCATCATCGAGACTGGATTGATGTATGCGAACGTCTTACCGAGTTTGACGAGCTGGTTGTGAGCTGGCGGTTGCGTCACATTCAACTGGTCGAGCGAATCATTGGGATCCGCATGGGCACAGGGGGAAGCTCAGGCGCGTCTTATTTGAAGCTTACGCTCGACAAGAAATTCTTCCCGGAGCTATGGGAAGCCAGAACCTTACTGACTGAATAGTCAGTCTGCTGTCTTAATTTGATCCTCTAGAATTAGCCTTCGACTTTTTTGCGATGAAGCCTTCCTCCGAAAAAATAACGCTGATCGGCGCCGGACTGAATGGCCCTCTGCTGGCGATTCTTCTAAGGCGAAGGGGCTTTCGCGTTGAAATCTACGAGCGGCGACCGGATATGCGGGAGGTGCGGATGAGCGCCGGGAGATCCATTAATCTCGCGCTGTCGACCCGCGGCATTCATGCCCTGCAGCAGGCCGGCCTGTGGGAACGAATGCAAAAAATCATTATTCCCATGAAAGGCCGGATGATGCATTCGATGGCCGGCGAGTTGACCTTCCAACCCTACGGGAAAAATGATACCGAAGTTATTAATTCGATTTCTCGCGCCGAACTGAATATTGCTCTGATGAATGCTGCCGAAGAATTGGCAGTAACGATCCACTTCAATCAACGATGTGCCGCGTACGACCTGAAGACCGGCGTACTGCGGCTGCGCAACGATGAAACCGGCGAGGAGGTAGCGCGGGAGGCGGGAATCGTAATCGGATGTGACGGGTCAGCGTCGGCAATTCGAACCGAGATGCTCAAGATGAACCGATTTAACCTCTCGCAGCAGCATCTCGATTACGGCTACAAAGAGCTGACCATACCGGCCGGTTCAAACGGGAGGCACTTGCTGGAAACCCACGCACTGCACATCTGGCCGCGTGGGAGTCACATGTTGATCGCGCTGCCCAACATCGACGGCACTTTTGCTTGCATCTTATTTCTACCCTTTGAGGGCGCGGAAAGTTTCGCAAGCCTCCAGACGTCAACGCAAGCGCTTGCGTTCTTCGAGGCGCGCTTCCCGGATGCGCTTGCGATTATGCCGCACCTTGCAGAGAATTATTTTGCAAATCCAACTGGTGCGATGGTCACGGTAAAGTGTTCCCCGTGGCACGTGGACAGTCGGATGCTGCTTCTTGGAGATGCGGCGCACGCGATCGTTCCATTCTTCGGCCAGGGCATCAATTGCGGATTCGAGGATTGCACCATCCTCGTGGAGATGATTGACCGGCATGGCACTGATTGGCTGCGTGTATTCAGCGAATTTGAACGCGAGCGCAAGGTAAATACCGACGCCATTGCTGACATGGCGATTGAGAATTTTACGGAAATGAGAGATCGAGTTGCGGATCCGCGATTCTTGTTTCGAAAGAAAGTAGAGTTGGCGCTGGAGGCGAAATATCCTGAGCGCTTCGTGCCGAAGTATGCCATGGTCACGTTTCACCGCATTCCATATTCTGTCGCTCTGGCGCGCGGCGCTGTTCAAGAACGTCTGCTCTCCGAACTGTGTGAGTCCATCGATCGCGTGGAAAATCTGGACTGGGTTACGGCGGACCGATTGATTCGGCGCGAACTCCCTCCCCTGGAGCTTTTGCAGTGACGGCCTTCGAGTATCAGCCCGGCGAGGATTTTGCCATCGCGATGGATGAGCGCGATTCGCTGCGAGAATTTCGCCAGCGGTTTTTATTTCCGAAAGCAGCAAGTGGAGAGGAATGCGTTTACCTATGTGGTCACTCCCTCGGGTTGCAGCCCAAAGCGGCCGCGACGTACATCGATCAGGAATTAAAAGACTGGGCGCAGCTCGGAGTGGAAGGGCACTTCCGAGCGAAACACCCGTGGATGCCCTATCACCGGCTGCTTACAGAACAGACCGCGAAATTAGTCGGAGCCTTGCCGCTCGAAGTTGTGGTGATGAATTCGCTCACCATCAATCTGCATCTGATGATGATCTCATTTTATCGGCCGACGCGAGAGCGATACAAAATCGTCATCGAACGCGGTGCATTTCCCTCCGATCAATATGCGGTGAAGTCACAACTTCATTTTCACGGTCTGGACCCGGCGATTTCACTTGTGGAGTTGACCCCGCGAGCCGGCGAAGATTGCATACGCGATGACGATATCGAGGAATTAATCCAGCGCACTGGAGACGAAATCGCCCTGATCATGCTAGGGGGCGTGAATTACGCGACCGGGCAAGCGTTTGATCTGGCGCGCATCACGCGCTGCGGGCACGCACGCGGATGCGTGGTTGGCTTCGATCTTGCGCATGCCGTCGGGAACCTGCAACTAAACCTTCATGACTGGGGACCGGACTTTGCGGTGTGGTGCAGTTACAAGTATCTGAACGGCGGTCCCGGATGTATTGCGGGTTGTTTTGTGCACGAACGCCATGCACGCTCTCTGCATCTGCCTCGCTTCGCCGGATGGTGGGGGCACGATGAATCGACGCGATTTGACATGGGTCCGGGTTTCCAACCAATGCCCGGCGCCGATGGGTGGCAGCTCAGCAATCCCCCGATTGTCAGTTTAGCGGCGCTGCGGGCATCGATGGACATCTTTGCCGAGGCGGACATGGAGCGTTTGCGCGCCAAAAGTACATCTCTCACCGGCTATCTCGAATATCTGTTGAGCCAAGATGCCTCAAGGAATTTCTGTATCGTCACACCGCATGAGAGCGAAAGACGCGGCGCGCAGCTCTCAATCCGCATTCCACGAAACGGTCGCTCGTTGTGCGAAAAGCTTACACACGGTGGAGTCTTCGGCGACTGGCGTGAGCCCGATACTTTCCGGGTTGCGCCCGTGCCGCTATACAACTCCTATCGGGACGTTTTCCGTTTTGTTCGGAGATTCACCACCGCGTTGACATAACATGCTGCCAAACCGAACCTCGCTCGATTACTTCCGTAACGCGCGGGTCATCCCGCCATCGACATAAACTCTCAACGTGGGCTCTGCATCTCTGCGAAAGTCCGGCAGATTCACGGGAATCGTGTGCGCGGTGGTATTCGTGCACGTTCTCGTATCTGTGCTTGTACCACGAAGTAATGCACTTACGGCTTTCGGAGACGTCACCCAATGCGTCCTGCTGTTTTGTGGCTTGTTTCTCATCCTTTCGAACCTCAATACAAGTGATAAAAAGGCACAACTCTTTTGGGTGCTTACTGGATTGGGTGTCGGAATGTGGTTCTGTGCCCAGGTGTTATGGACTTACTTTGAAGTTCTCCTGCGCCAGGAGGTGCCGAATCCGTTTGTCGGAGATGTGATCCTGTTTCTTCACGTCGTGCCGATGATGGCGGCATTGGCGGTTCAACCGCACGTCCGCAGGAACGATCATTCGCTCCGGCTGATGTCATTGGATTTCGGATTGCTGCTGACGTGGTGGTGCTACCTGTATTTCTTTATCGTCATTCCATGGCAGTACGTTTCGCCAAATGAGGTTCTGTACGGCCGCGGCTTCGATCTGCTTTACGCGAGTGAGCAGATCGTACTGATTGTGTGGGCCGGTTTGGTGTGGAAACGCAGCCAGGCAACCTGGCGCAAAATCTATGGACAATTTTTCAAAGCTGCGTTGCTTTATAGCATGGCGTCCATCCTTGCCAGCGTGGCCATCGATGCTCACCAGTACTACACCGGCAGTCTTTACGATATCCCTCTTGTAGCTTCCATGGCGTGGTTTGCGGGAGTAGGGTTTCTGGCACGCGAGACTCCGCCGCAAACGGTGGTGGAATCATCCGTTCGCCAGGATCACAGCATGTGGACGGCACGTCTGGCCATGCTGGCGGTGTTCTCCACACCGCTGATGGTGGCGTGGGCGGAGTTTGGAGGCTCCCCGCCCAGAGTGCGTGCCTACAGACTCTTGCTGACTGTGGCCGCGATGATCCTCATGGGCACGCTCGTGTTCCTCAAGCAACACTGGATGGATCGGGAATTGATCCACCTGTTGCATCTGTCGCGCCAAAATCTCCACGAAATGTGCAAGCTCAAAGACGAACTGGAGAGCAAAGAACACTCTTTGCGATGGCACGGTCTTGAACTGCAACGAAAAAATCTTGAACTTCAGGAAATCTCATTCACTGATTCTTTGACCGGTCTATGGAACCGGCGCTATTTGGAAGAGATTGTCACCGCGGAATCCGGACAGGTCTTACGAAACTACGAACGGGCGCACGGCGGCGATATTCGCAAACTCGATCACCGCGACCTGGTTTTCATCATGGTCGACATGGATTTCTTCAAGGAAGTCAATGATGTTCACGGACATCCCGCCGGAGATCGCTTGCTGCAGCGAGTCGCTGAGCGTTTGGGCAGAGTCGTCCGCAAATCAGATGTGTTGGTTCGCTGGGGGGGAGAGGAGTTCTTGATCATGTCCCGCTCCGCCGACCCTTCCGGAACGCCGGCGTTCTGCGAAAGAATCCTCGACATTATGGCTTCAGAACACTTCGACCTCGGACACGGCATTCGAGTCCGCAAAACATGTTCCGTGGGATGGGCCCCATTTCCGTGGAGTCGCGGCGCTTACGAGGCGATCTGCGCGGAAGAAGCGATCGAACTTGCTGACACCGCGCTTTACCGGGCTAAAGCTGCAGGCAGAAATCAGGGCGTGGGCATTCTGCCTTGCGAAGGGGCAATTGCTACTCCCCAGTCAATCAGCCTTCAGGCCCTGCGCAAAGACGAAGGTATTCTGACGCGTACGGTGACCGTGCGAAATCCAGCTGAGATCGTTGCAGCGCACACTTCCACCTCGGAAGTGCTGTCGGGCGAACCCGGCGATCTCTAGTTCCTCTCTAGCGTGCGATGAAATCCGAGAAGAAATAGGCAAGCACGCCGAACAGGGCCAGCCCGGAAATACCATAAGCTGTAAGAACCCAGGCACCACGACCCGCAAAACGCCTGCTGCTCAATATATCTGTTTGAGTAGAATCCGACGGAGAAACTACAGGGGCCCGATCTTCCATGCCAGAGAAAACCTCCTAACAGAAGAATCGTGGCGCAGCACATTGTGCGTCACGCCCGCCGGCCTCGTGGCCGAACAGGACTATCACGGCGAAAGTGTACTACGGTTTGGCCACCGGGAAGCGAAAAAATGCGATTCTGATCGCAGATTTTACTGTGTAAATATTTGCTGTAGTGGCCAACCAGGCTGCGTTTTTGGGATACGCGGTCCAGGCATTACTATTAAGCAATGCGTCGTTTCCTGCTGCCATTGTTGCTTCTGCCGTTGCTCTTCCATTGCATAGTTCTCGGGCAATCGAGCCAGTCCGGCTCCAATTCGTCTGCCCATGCGAAAGCCAATAAACAAGCCAAGACTAGCGAAACTAAGGCTGCTGGCGTAACGGTCCTTCCTAAGGCCGAAGAACCCAAACACGACTATTCTCAGGAAGGCTTCGTCATCGAGAAGTCTCACTCTACTTACCGTTTTGAAAGCGACGGCACGGGTCGCAAGGAAACCGTGGTTCGCATCCGCGTACAGAGCGAGGCCGGCGTGCAGCAGTGGGGACAGATTCAGGCCGGCTACAACTCGGCCAACGAGCGCCTGGAAATTGTCTACGTGCGCGTCGTTAAGTCCGATGGAAGTATTGTGAAAGCCGGCGAGGATGCCGTGCAGGACCTCACCGCGCCCGTCGAGCGCGAAGCTCCCGTCTATACCGACTACCGCCAGAAGCACATCACCGTGCCCGGCCTTCGTCCGGGGGAAGTGCTGGAATATAGCATGGTCACGGTGATTCACACTCCGCTCGCCCCGAACGAATTCTGGGCGGACTATGATTTCGACAAGAACGACATCATGCTCGATGAGGAATTTGACGTCGATGTTCCTTCAGACCGTCCGCTGAAGCTGAAGAACAAACCGGGCATGGATCCGAAGGTAACGGAGGGAAACGGTCGCCGACTCTACCACTGGACGAGTTCCCACCTCCAGCGCGAAGACGATGCGAAAGACAAAGACAGAGATAAGGATAAAGAGAAAAGGAAGAAGAGAGCCGAGGACGACCGTCCCGACGTTCAGCTCACCACGTTCGTCAGTTGGGAGCAGATCGGCCGCTGGTACGCTGCGCTTGACAAGGATCGGCGAGTACCTTCGCCTGAGGTCCGTGCCAAAGCCGAAGAACTTACCAGAGGGTTGACCAACGAAATGGATAAAATCCAGGCACTCTACGATTTTGTGGCGAAAAATTTTCGCTACGTCAGTCTGTCGCTTGGGCTCGGCCGGTATCAGCCTCACGCCGCCAGTGACGTTCTTCACAATCAATACGGAGACTGTAAAGACAAGCACACGCTGCTCGCGTCGCTGCTTGAGGCTGAAGGCTTGCACGCTTCGTCTGTGCTCATTAACTCTGCCCGCAAACTGGACACCGATGTTCCTTCGCCTTCGCAATTCGATCACGTCATCACCATGCTGCCCAAGGGCAATGAAGAAGTCTGGATGGACACGACCAGCGAGGTCGCTCCCTTCCGCCTGCTGGCTTATACACTGCGCAACAAACTGGCGCTGGTGATTCCGGTCGGCGGCGCGCCGCATCTGGAAAACACTCCCGCAGACCCGCCCATACCCGATAGCGAAGTCTCCGAAGTCGATGGAAAAGTAAATGAGATTGGCAAGCTCGAAGCGCATGTCCATTACACGTTTCGAGGCGACGAAGAACTGATGCTTCGTTCGATCTTCCGCCGCATGCCTGAATCGCAATGGCAGCGGGCGGTGGAAAGTATAAATGCCAGTATGGGTGGCGAACTCTCGCACTTGAAAATCAGCGACCCCGCCGCGACACGAGAGGCTTTCACCATGTCCTACGACGTGACTAAGCCGAATTTTCTGGACTGGTCAAAGAAGAAATCCGATCTGGCGCTCCCCCTTTGCCAGTTCAACCTGCACGATGCCGAAAGCGCGGAGGATGATAACGACGCCGGCGCGGAGAGTCTGAAGCTCGGCCCGAAAGCCGAGTATGTCTACAAAATCAAGCTCGAATTGCCCGCCAAATACACGGCTCGCGCGCCGTTGCCGTTCTCGCTTAAACGCGATTACGCGGAGTATCAAGCCACTTACAAGTTGGATGGAACCACTTTCACTGCCACTAGAACCCTGACGATACAGCAGGACGAACTTCCGGCTCTTCGCGCCTCCGAGTACGAAGCATTTCGCCACACCGTGTTCTCGGACCTGGGACAATATCTTTCCGTCGAAAATACAATCGCTGGCCCCCCCACGCCGCCCGCAGATTTGAAAGCCGATGACCTGGTCGAGAGCGGTCGCGCGGCCATGGTCAGCGGCAATTTCGCAACGGCGATTCAGGTTCTCAAACGCGCTACGGAGGTAGACCCAAAAAACAAATATGCATGGAACACCCTGGCGGCAGCCTATCTGGGCATGCGGCAGAATGACGATGCGATCGCGGCGCTCCACAAGCAGATCGAGATCAATCCCTACGACGAGTACGCCTACAACGCGCTAGGCCGCGCATACTGGCAGGAGCGCAAATACGACGAGGCAGTTACCGCATTCAACAAGCAAATCGAGATCAATCCTCTCGACAAATTTGCTCACGCCGGATTGGGAACTGTGTATTCCGAATGGCACAAGTATGATCTAGCGTCGCTTGAGCTCGAGAAAGCCGTCTCGCTGACGCCCGACAACGCGGAATTACAGGTCAGTCTGGGCGATGCCTATCTGAACCTAGGGCAGGACGACAAAGCTCTTGCAACCTTCGATCATGCCATCGAAACCTCGGCCACGCCGTTGGTCTGGAACAATATTGCCTACCAGCTTTCGCTAAAGCATTCTCATCTCGACCGCGCCCAGCAGTTTGCCGAATCGGCGGTTTCGGCCACTACCGCGGCGTTGCGCAATCTGGCCCTTGATCGCCTTACGCCGCAGGATTTAGTTCTTGTGCCGTCGCTCATTTCTTATTGGGATACGCTGGGCTGGGTCTACTTTACCGAAGGCAATCTGGATAAAGCCGAAAAATATGTTGCCGCCGCTTGGGGCCTCGGTCAGCACGGCGAAGTCGGCGACCATCTGGGTCAGATTTACGAGAAGGAAGGGAAAAAAGATCGCGCGTTGACTACGTACGAACTAGCCTTGGCTGGCCTGCGCCCGATTCCGGAGACGCACGAGAAGATCGAAACGCTTTTGAAGAGCGACTCCAGGTTGAAAGACGGCGCCAAAAATTCCAAAGACGATCTTCAGTCGCTGCGCACCATCGACTTGGGCAAAGCCAATAACAAAGAAACCGGCAGCGCGGATTTCTTCGTGCTGCTGAGCGGCGGCGCAGGAACGCCAGCCAGGGTCGAAGCCGTGCGTTTCGTCAGCGGCGACGAGAAACTGAAAATCTTCACCGACGCCCTGCGCACCGCCGACTATCACCTCAACTTTCCAGACGACACACCGGTAAAGATCCTTCGCCGCGGAATTCTCTCGTGCTCGGCCACGACCGGAAGCTGTGCATTCGTACTTGTCCTGCCGGATGATGTGAGAACAGTGGACTGAAAGGACGCTTGCTCCCAAAGACCGTCACTCCAGCGGATGCCGACCGTGCCATTCGGTCGCTTGTTCATAACTATGTGCCATCCGCAGCACCAGGTCTTCCCGCCATTGCGGGCCCGCGATCTGCAAACCAATCGGCAGGCCGCTGCTGGTGAAACCGCAGGGAACTGAAATCGTTGGCAGTCCCCACACATTGAACGGGCGCGTGTTGCGGAGCAAGGTCAGCTCCGCCGGACGCAGCGCGGCTGCATCCTTTTTCAGTTCGCCAATCGCGGGCGATGGGATCGGTATGGTTGGCGTGATCAGCAGATCCACGTCGGAGAAGAAGCCTCTAGCGTGGCGGCGTTCTTCATCCAGCTCGCGCCGGCGCTGAATGTATTCTGCGGCGGAAATATTCTCGCCCGAGCGGATACGCCGGAGAGTTTCCGGCTGATACAACTCGCTTGTTCGTTTTACATTGTCGGCGTGATAGGCAAAGGACTCGGCGGCCTGAACAGTTCGGTCCTCGGAGACTCCAATTTGTACGTCCCGCACCTCCCCCACCAGACTGCCAACCACGGCTAGAGCCTGCTCCACGCCCGCCCGTACCTCTTTGTCGAGATCGTCATAAAAGTAGGCCCGCGGTACTCCGATGCGAAGACTCTTCGTGCCCGCACCTAATCCAGAAAGATAGTCGGCCACCGGATGGTCAGCGCTATACATGTCGAGCGGGTCGTATCCGGCGATCGCTTGCAAAACAAGTGCCGCATCCTCGACTGTCGTGGCCAGCGGCCCCACGTGATCGAGTGACCAGGAGAGCGGAATCACTCCCCGCGTGGAAACTCGCCCATACGTAGGCTTAATCCCCACGCATCCGCAAAGCGCCGCCGGTTCGCGGATCGAGCCCGCCGTGTCTGTTCCAATCGCCGCGTAACAAAGACCGGCTGCGACAGCGGCTGCAGAGCCTCCCGATGAGCCTCCGGCAATATGTTCAGTGTTCCACGGATTATGAACGTCGCCAAAAAAACTCACCAGCGAACTGCCTCCATAAGCGAACTCATGGAGATTGTTCTTGCCCAGAATCACGGCTCCCGCCTGCCGCAGTCGCCGCACCACTTCTGCATCTTCAGCAGGGACACGGTCCTGATAAAGTCCACTCCCGGCCGTGGTCCGTGTCCCCGCCGTATCGATAATGTCCTTGATCGCAATCGGAATTCCATGCAGTGGGCCGTGCCACTTGCCGTGGACAATCTCGTCTTCCGCTACGCGGGCCTCCGCCAACGCAGACTCGGTCATCACGGTGATAAAAGCATTCAGCGAGGAATTGCGCTTACCAATGCGATCCAGGCAATCGCGAGTGAGTTCGACCGGGGAGATTTCCTTCCGCCGCAAACACGGGGCAAGCTCAGAAATAGTTTCCAAAAAATCTCCGGCAGAAAAGTGAGCAGAGAGTTGACAGCTAGAAATTGACAACTGAGAACCGAAAACTGAGAACCGCTTCTACACCTGCTCCCGCGCTTCGCCCAATGACACGCTCACATCCAGCTTCTTCTTGTTGCGATAGATCGTGACCTTCACCGTGTCTCCGGCGCGATGATTGTTCATCATCTGGGAGAGGTCTTGTTCGTCCTGCACCTTCTCGCCATCGATGGCGACGATCAAGTCTCCCCCAAGCATGATCGGAATATTGCCAAGATAGGCGCGTTCAGTCCCGCCGCGAAGGCCAGCCTGGTCGGCGGAGCCCCCGGGAGTGACCTGCACGATCAGCAATCCGTAGTCGGCGGGCAATCCGATTTCATCGGCAAGCTCAGGGCTGATCGGGATTGTGCGCACGCCGAGCGCCGGGCGCCGCACCCGCCCCAGCGTCATCAGATCGTTCAGCACGGCCTTTGCGGTATTGATGGGAATCGCAAAGCCCACGCCGGAATTCTGGCCGACGCTGGAAAGAATCATCGTATTGATGCCGATCACTTCACCATGCCAGTTCATCAGCGGTCCGCCGGAATTGCCGGGATTAATGGCAGCGTCCGTCTGGATCGCTTCGTCAATGGTCGCGCCGTTTGGCTCGCGCACCGGGCGGATTGAGCTCACAATGCCGCGCGTCATGGTTCCCGCCAGTCCGAACGGGTTGCCGATGGCATAAACTTTCTGCCCAACCTGCAAGTTGTGTGAATCGCCGAGAACGGAGGGAACCAGATCAGGCGCCTTGATCTGAATCACTGCTAAGTCATGCGCGGGGTCGGTGCCCACAACCGTAGCTTTATACTTCTTGCGGTTGTGCATGGTGACTTCGACCTGGCGCGCGTCGGCGATGACGTGGTAGTTCGTTAGGATGTGGCCTTCCTTGTCAATCACGAAGCCCGATCCCTGGCCTTCCTGCGGCACCATGCCATAGAAGAAATCGAATGACATCGCGCGCGACGTAACATTCACCACCGACGGAATATTCTTGCGATAGACGTTGATATTGTTCTGCTCTTCGCTGTCCAGCGCTTCGCTACCGGAAGCCTCCGTGATCTCAACCTGCTCAGGATGGCTCAGCCAATTCGTTGCATTCGAGCCGGAGGGTCTCGCATTCGAGCGCCATGTAGTGAAATAAAAGAAGGCGCCGGCAATCACCAGCGCCAGGATTGCGGGACGTACAAGTCTCATAGGTACACACTCTAGGACGCGAATCGGTCCTGCGGATCATTGGCTAGTTGTGTCCCGACGCTGTCATCCTGAGCGCAGCCGTTTTCAGGCAGGGCCAAGGATCTCCGGCTGAACTAGTCCGGCGTCAGTCAAACCGAATCACTGCCGGCCAACTCGCAAGACAGACCATACTTAATTCTACGTGCGATTCTCAATAATGTTCCACTCTCTCAAAACCGCAGAACGATGCCGGTCGAGATGCGTACATTATTCTGCGTCGTTCCGAAGAAGCGGGTTTGGACGTAGTCTCCCTGAAGCCTCCAGGCCACAGGTCGGATGATTTTATAGTCGACGCCTCCGCCGATTGCGGTCGCAAAGGATGTGTCAGATCCGCCGCCGTTGTCTAGGCTCACGTGCGCGCCACCAAACAGCGCCTCGGCGAACGGACGAAGCTTGCCCACCGAAACCGAAACCCGCGGCCCGAACAAAAAGTTCCGTTCGGTGAAGCTGTCATTGAAAGTGCAGCCAACGCCGCCCGCCAGCGGGCACCCGGTAGGAAAATTCTGCGAGCCATAGTGACTATCGAAGTCAGCCACAATTCCAACCCAGGGAATGATCTTGCCCTCGACCGAAGCCTCCCAGCCATTTGTGTTGGCGCGATCAATGGATGATAAATCGGTGTTGTAGTAGGAATACCCGAAAAAGACGTTGCCACTTGTAGGAATCTGGGCGCTGGCGAGGCCTGCGAAAAAAAGCATGGTGAAAGCGATGAATCCAATCTTCTGCACGATCTTAACCCCTACCTTTCTAACCTGACGGAACAGGATGTGGTAGAGCTTAGATGCCTCAAAGAAGAAATCGGTCACCGCGTTTCGTCCATCCGGCCCCCTTCGCGACATTAGAATCGACGCTCAGAAGCGCCAGACAATTCCCGTCGATCCTCGATACTCATTCTGGTTGGCGCTGAGCAGGTGAGTATGGACATAGTCGAACTGCAGCCGCCAGGAAAAATTCTTGAACGGAAGTTTGCGATCCACGCCGCCCCCGACATCGATCGCCACGGGATGGAACGAAGCGCCGCCGGAATTCGTGTACTGGATACCGCCCATGGCGTGAACGAAGGGACGCCACTTTCCGTAGTTCATCGAAACTCGCGGTCCGAGAACTGCGTTGTACTGTTGAACGCCCGATCGATAAAGACCACTAGCATCCAAAGCAAATCCAAGGTACGTGAACCGGCGTAACGGGAACATCTCCACCGATCCATCCCATCCGCGGAAAGTAAGACGGTTCACTACGTCGACGGAATCGGCGTAGGCGACGCCAGCGTACACGTTTCCGCTGGGTATGAGTTGGGCTCGCGATAGGGAAGGGAACAGCAGCAGGCTCAGGAACGCCAGAACCACGACGGCGGTTTTCGACACGAAGATGAGTCCTCCTCGGCTATTATGCCAGCAGCAGATTCTACCTGAATGCGCGAAATCCGTTAGATGCTTGTAAGTGTCGCGTTGAGATGCCCGTTCCCGCTGAATTCTTGGCGTACAAAAGTGGAACTCGTTAGCAAAAAATTACCTGAAATTCGTGATTCCGAAACCCCTATCGGAACGTCTATCTATTAACATGCAATCCACAGACACTAATCAGCAACCATGGCCGCAGCCGCATTGCCTGGCTGCTTACGCAGTACCACATAAGGAGTTGCAGTTGAAGCTCAGTCTGGAAACTCGAAATCGCGGTGAGGTCATAGTCGTTCACTGTCAAGGTCGCATCGTTTATCGCGAAGAAGCCGCAGCGCTTTCTCAGATGGTTGGAGAAATCCTTGGGAGTGGCGGCAGAGTCGTTCTTGATCTCAGCGGAGTCACTTCCATCGACAGTGCCGGCATCGGGGAACTCGTTTTCCTGCACAGCCACGCACAATCGAAAAATGGGGATCTGAAATGTGCCAGTCCAAGTCCGTTGGTACTTGAGTTGCTGAATCTTACCAACGTTAATTCGGTGCTCGACATTCATCCCAGCCTCGGCGAAGCCTTGGCGGCGTTCCAGCCCCAGGAAGCCTGCGCGGACTGTTGAGTGCTTTGTGATGGTTGCGTACGATTTCCATCTGGAAACTAGTTTCGGCTGTATTCTAGTGTTCGCGCTGGAAGCGGTAGCGTCCGGCGCGTTCCAGGGATACTACTTCCGCGATCTTGAGAAACGCACGTGCGGCATGCGAGAGTCCCGCTTCCTTGCGGTAGATCAGGCGCAGCTTGCGTTGCACTCGTAGCTCACGCACTGGAATCCGCACCACTTCGCCCCGCGCCACTTCGGTTTCCACGCTGATCTCCGGCATCAAGGCCACCCCGTTGCCCAACGCTACAAACTGTTTGATCGCCTGCAGCGTGGGCAGCTCGAGATCCATGTGCAGTGGTGTCTTATAACGCTCGAAAGTTTGCAGAACCTTCTCCCGGTATGGCGATGAAACGATATGTGCGACGAACGACTCCGCGCCCAGTTGGCGGATGCTCACCTCGCGCGCTGTTGCCAAGGGATGTTTCGGAGGTACGATCAAGACCAACTCGTCAAGATAGGTCACGATCGAGTGTAAACGTGGCTCTTCCGGCTTGTAGGAGAGCATCCCCAGTTCGGCGCTGTGTTGCAGGACGTCGTCTGGAATGCGGCTGCCCAAAGCGCGCTGCACGACAATTTTGATCATGGGATGCAGCCGCCGGTATTCCGCCAGCACCGGCAGCAAGTAGAGCGCCGTGAACTCATTAGCTGCGATCACCAGCTTACCATTCTGCAGCTCGCGCAACTCGCCCAGCGATTCGTAAGCGTCGTGCCGCAGGTTCAGCAGCCTTTCGGCGTACTCGAACAGCACCTGTCCAGCATCGGTGAGAATACCCTCGCGCGACGAACGGTCGAATAGCGATTCTCCCAGTTCGTCTTCCAGTTTGCGGATCGTCTGGCTGACGGCCGACTGAGTACGATGAAGCTTTTCTGCGGCGCGCGAGAAACGATGTTCGCGGGCCACCGTCAGGAAGACTTCCAGCTGCGACAGTTCCATTTTCTCGATCCCTCAGGTGCCTTATGTAACTTGCACATTCATTAGCAATGCTTATTATAGTACTATTTATAATGTGTACACAATAATTATAAGTTTTGCTTCTGCTGTGTGTCCCCTTACCATTAAGACCACGACCATACCGGCACTCGATATTTTGAATTGAGGGGAAGAAATAAATAATGGTTACGGAGCAGGTTCGCATCGCTGTTTTTGACACGACGCTACGCGACGGAGAGCAGTCGCCCGGTTGCAGCATGAATCACCAGGAAAAGTTGCGCCTCGCCCATCAACTGGACCGCCTTGGGGTTGACGTGATCGAAGCCGGTTTCCCCATCGCCTCGGATGGTGATTTTGAGGCAGTTAAAGGAATCGCCGCAGTGGTTCGGCGTCCCGTCGTTGCGGGGCTCGCCCGCGCCTGCCGCCCGGACATCGAGCGCGCATGGGAAGCTTTGAAGGATGCAGCCCGTCCGCGGATTCACGTCTTCCTCGCCACCTCTGACATTCACCTGAAGTACAAACTGCACATGACGCGCACGGAATGCATCGCGCAGGCTCGCGAGTCGGTGGCATTTGCAAAGTCGCTGTGCAGCGACGTTGAGTTTTCGCCCGAAGATGCTACTCGCACGGATCCCGAATTTCTCTGCCAGGTGCTCGAAGCAGTGGTCGAAGCCGGTGCGACAACGTTGAATATCCCCGACACCGTCGGCTACACCGTGCCTGCCGAGTTCGGTGAACTGATCGCAACCATTCGCCGCCGCGTAAAAGGAATCGAGAAGGTAACGATCTCCGCGCACTGCCACAACGACCTCGGCATGGCTGTGGCCAACTCAATGGCTGCCATCGCTGCCGGAGCGCGCCAGGTCGAGTGCACCATCAACGGCATCGGCGAACGCGCCGGCAACGCTGCGCTCGAAGAAATTGTCATGGCGATGCGCGTGCGTCGTGATTGCTATCCCTACCAAACTGGCATTGCCGGCGAATTCCTCTTCGCCGCCAGCCAAATGCTGAGTGAGATCACCGGTGTGCCGGTCCAGCCCAATAAGGCCATCACCGGACGAAACGCCTTTGCGCATGAAGCTGGGATCCATCAGGATGGCGTCCTCAAGAATCCGCTGACCTACGAGATCATGACGCCGCAGTCCGTCGGCGTACCCGATTCACGCCTTGTGTTAGGCAAGCACTCTGGCCGTCACGCGCTTGCGATTCGCTGCGAGCAACTCGGTTATCAATTTGATCGCCGCGCTCTCGATGATATCTATCGACGCTTTGTACGGCTGGCGGACAAGATCAAGCACGTCGAGGACCATCATTTGTTAGAGCTGATCCGCGACACCCACAAGCCTGCGGCCTCTGCCACTCCCCTGTTCGAACCGCTGCCAACTGCGATAGCTGCCGCTGCGGGCGCTGCAGGTCATGAGCCCGCCAAGCCGTTTCCGCTGGTGCCGCAGACCAATGCCTTCGGCGTTCCCCTGATCATTCCCGGGGAGCATACTCACGAGCAGGAAGATTATCTCTGGGGTGTGTAGTAGCATCAGGCGATCATGGGCGATTCCAGCAATGCGGTCGTTCGTTTTGAGGGCAGCCAGCCAATCCTCCGCGTGGAAGACATTGAATCCGCCGTTCGTTTCTATGTCGACCTTCTGGGCTTCAAGAACGCGCCGTGGGGTACAGCCGACTTTACCAGCGTGAACCGCGACCGTGCGGGAATCTATCTTTGCCGCCAGGATCAAGGCCAGGGACACGCCTGGATTTGGATCGGCGTCGAGGACGTGGAAAGACTGTATGAACAATATAAAGCTCGTGGGGTGAAAATCCGTTTGCCTCCCACGAATTATCCGTGGGCGCTTGAGATGCACATCGAAGACCCCGACGGCAACGTGCTGCGCATCGGATCGGAGCCGAAGTGAGCTGCGAGATTTTCGCAGCGTGAACCTATCGAACTCCGTCGCATTAGACTAACTCCGCATGCTACTGAACCTCACCATTCTCCCCGGCGACGGCATCGGCCCCGAAGTGACCGAGCAAGCCGTGCTGGTTCTGCGAGCCGTGGCGGAAGCTTTCGGCCACGACGTTCAACTTAAAAGCAAGAACATCGGCGGCGCGGGGTTGGCAGCGGCGAACGACCCGCTACCACCCGATACTCTGGATGCCTGCCGTTCTTCCTCCGCGGTGCTGCTCGGAGCGGTGGGAAGTCCAGCGTTTGATCACTATCCCAACCACCTGCGTCCGGAGGCCGGACTTCTGAAGCTCAGGCGCGAGCTCGGCGCTTATGCCAACTTGCGTCCCGCAATCTGTTTCCCGGCGCTGGAAGACTGTTCCCCGTTGCGAGCCGAACTGATTCGCGGAACCGATATCATGATCGTCCGCGAATTGCTGGGAGGACTTTATTTTGGAGAGCCGCGCTCCATTGCTGGCGCGGCTGGAGACCGCATTGCGATCAATACGATGACCTACGGTGAGCCAGCCATCGAACGTATCGCCCGCGTCGCTTTCGACCTTGCCGCCCGGCGGCGGAAGAAAGTTCTCTCCGTCGATAAGGCGAATGTTCTCGAATGCTCCCGGCTGTGGCGTGAAGTGGTGAGCCGTTGCGCGAAGGATTATCCCAGCGTGCAACTCTCGCACATGTATGTCGACTCGGCCGCGATGTCGCTGGTGCAGCGGCCCAGGGATTTCGATGTTGTGCTCACCGAAAATATGTTTGGTGACATACTTTCCGATCAGGCCGGTGGCGTCGTGGGATCGCTTGGACTGCTGGCTTCGGCCAGCATCGGTGGCATCGTGGGTGTGTACGAACCAGTTCATGGCTCAGCGCCGGATATCGCCGGGAAGGGAATCGCGAATCCCCTGGGCGCGATCCTTTCCGCAGCGATGCTGCTGCGGCATTCCTTCCAACTGGAACACGAAGCTACCTGCATCGAGAGCGCGGTTGGCGGCGCGTTGAATCACGGCTTTCGCACAGCGGACTTGGCACGAGGTACACAAGCAGTGTCAACTTCAGAGATGGGTCGTCAGGTGATTGAAGCAGTGAAGGAAATAGGCAACGCGATCCGAAAGTCAGCCTGAACAAGCTGCGATGCCCTCGCCCTGTGAATGCCAGCGAGCACTCTAAGCCCGGGGAATAGGCCTTTCGGGTAGCGTCTTAACCGCCGGCGGTGCGGTTCCCGAACCGTCATACTTCCCTTCAAGGTCATACCAGCGGATGCGCAACATCTCCTGGAACATCCGCGCCCCATCGATCAGCGGATGGATGCGCGTTCCTCCCACATGGCCCCAACGCACCGGAACTTCGTCCACGCGGAACCCAAACTTGCGGGCAAGAAAAAGAATTTCCGGATCGAAGCCCCACCGTTCGATTCGCTGAAGCGGCAGAATGGTTTGTGCAGCCCGTCGAGTAAATGCCTTGAATCCGCATTGTGTATCCGCAAACCCCAATCCCAGGATCACCCGGTTCAAGCCGTTGAAAATTCTTCCAAACAGTTGCCGGTGGAGCGACTGGCGCGTGGTCTGCAACTTCGCTTGCAGCCAGCGCGAACCGATGGCAATATCCGCTCCTGCGTCGATTGCCTGCAGCAACTTCGGCATCTCTTCGATCGGCGAAGATAAATCCGCGTCGCTGAATACAATCACGTCGCCACGCGCCTTCAAAATGCCGTGGCGCACGCTGTAGCCCTTGCCGCGGTTTCCGGGATTCTCCACCAACCTCACCGTTGGGGTTCTTTCAGCAAACGCGCGAACAATCTCCGCCGTGTTGTCCCGCGACCCGTCATTGACCACGACCACTTCCGCATCCCATCCCTGCTGGCGAATGTACCCCGTAACCTGCTCCAGAGTTGGTGCCAGGCGTTTGCCCTCGTTGTAGGCCGGTATGACGATGCTGTAAGTCATTGCTTCCACTGAACGGCGGTGCCGCCCGCAGCAAGCGGGGAAGGCATAAGATGTCTGGATTCCCACCACTGTTGCCTGAGAATGACCGTTGCCTAAAACCCGCTGCCAAAGAGATTGGCAGGGCTATTGTACGTCTGCAGGGGACGGAAGGATACCAGAAAGCGCTCTCAGGCTGCGCGTTGGGCGACCAGCATGCTGAAGAACTCGTCCACGAGTTCGCCGTCCCACAAGCCCCGGCGTGCCTCCTCGCGCATGGTTTTCGCGGCCTCGTCATGCGAGAGCGCCGGCTTGTAAGGCCGCGCCGTGATCAACGCATCGTAGACATCCACTACCTGCAAAACCCGCGGCAGTAGCGGAATCTCGCTCGCCCGCCTCCCGTCCGGATACCCCGAACCATCGGCATGCTCATGATGATGCCGGATGATCGGCAATACCAGCCGCAGCGATTTCAGTGGTTTGCAGATACTTTCCCCTGTCGCGGGATGCCGCTTCATGATTTCCCACTCTTGGGGTGTAAGGTCTGTACCCTTTTTCAGGATCGCGTCGGGAACCGCGATCTTGCCGAGATCGTGCAAAAATCCGCCGCGCCGCAGCGCCAGGATCGAGTCTTCATCCAGATGCAAATACCTTCCCAGAGCGGCCGCGCCCGCCGCCAGGCGCTCGCAATGTCCGACGGTATAAGGGTCGCGGCCCTCCACAATCAGGCCCAGAGTGCATAAGACGGAGTCCGCCGTCTCTAGTTCGTCGGTAAATTCCTTTACCCTCAAGAGCGATTTCACTCGCGCCCGTAACTCTTCCGCAAGGACTGGTTTGTTAAGGAAATCGTCGGCGCCGGCTTCGATTCCGCGCACTTTATCCGTGCTGTCGGCTAAGCCTGTAATCAGCACAAAGGGAATCAGGCGGGTTGTTGGATCGCTCTTTAGATCGCGGCAAAATTCGTAACCGGACTTCCCAGGCATTCTGACGTCGGACAAAATCAGATCGGGCGGCTGTCTGCGCACCTCGGCTTCGCCCTGCTGAGCATCGGCTGCCGTCACCACCTCATACCCGCTCATGGTGAGCAACTGGCTCATCAGCCCGGCAATGCTAGGCTGATCGTCCACCACCAGAATTCGCGCAGCCCGCCGCCCTGTTAACAACTGGCCCATATCCTGTTCAGAACCCGTATCTGGCTGGGGAGTTGCGGTCGCCTCAGAGTTGGAAGCCGGACGAAAATCGTAGGGAAAAATCATCGCAACCGATCTATGTCGTGATTTTACTGCAATCTCAGTTCCACTGCAGCTAGCAAACCGCGTAAAACCTTTTCACGCAGTTTGGGAAGGGCACGACTTCAGTCGTGCCGTCAAGGCACATAAAATCAGCCGCTCTTTAGCGCCTGAGGTGGGTTTCCCTTGCTGCTGAAGCGGTTCTCTTCCCGAAACGCGGCCGCAAGCCATCACGACCTTGTCCCGATTCGGACTGCCACCTAAACAATGCTCAAACTATGTGATTTACAACCTTGCCTGCCCGCTCATTGCGACCTACCCTTCGGCGATGCACCGCAACTTCAAGAATGGCCTGCTCTTATTTTTCTGTACTTTAATCGTCCAGTCGAACGCTTTCGCCGCCGCCTCCAGGCATCACGTGATTTCTTTCGGGAAGTGGACCACGGTCCAGGGACCCGTGGAGTCCGTAAGCGATGCCAATGACACCAAGCCCTCAACCTTGAAGATTCGTCCACTCCTCGTCGACGTGCAGGTCAAGGAATTCACTCTCGGATCGGCTCACGATGTTACCGACCGCCTGTTCGTCGTGCGTCGCGCCCTCCGAATCAATGACAGCCTTCCTCAAGAGTCCCCGTCGCCGCATTGGCAGTGGCAGCGCGGCGGATGGCTGCTAGTGGATCGCATCACCGCCCACATTACCGCAATCAATCTCACAGACTTTGATGCTGTGTACTCAGAAGCGAGCTGGTACCGGGACTATGTTGCGTACTGCGGCCTATCGGACGACGGCAAAAAAATGTATGCCCTCGTAAGTCAGGTCGGCCACCGTAAGCCAATTCTGAAGAAACTTCTCGATGGCGCGAACGTCAGTGAAGGTCGAAAAGATAATTCGGGCGATCCCATCGCCTGCCCCGCGCCCACATGGCAACGGAATCCTTCTCGCGTCACTTTCGAAGGCGCAGGCATTCCCAAGCAAGTCTTCGCGATCCGAGGCCGCGCCGTGGATCTCGTAGTGCCGGAGGAAGAAGAGGAAGAAGCATCAAAATAGTTTCCGCAAGGTCGTTTGCAAATCGCGCGAGATAAGTATCACTGTTGACATGACGACCGAAGAGCCAAGAGCCCTATCCCGTCTCAACCAGCGGCGCTTCCTCTGCCACACTCGTTTCCTTCACCTTTGCGCTCGTCACCAGAATCACCGACAGCACGACGATCACACTCCCCATCACAATGAAGCGATCCACCCGCTCATGCAGAACCAGCCAGCCCAGGAACACCGCCACCACCGGATTCACATACGCGTACGTCGACACCTTCGATGTAGGCACGTGCTCCAGCAGCCAGATGTACGCCGTATATCCGATCCACGAACCGCACACCACCAGATACGTGACAGCACCAACCCCGCGCGCGGTCCACGCCACACGCGAGAAGTCGCCGACCGCCAGTGCGAACGCGAAGTTCGCCACCCCGGCGGCCGTTACCTGCCACGCCGTGCTGCTGAACACATCGACGCCGGACTGCCAACGCTTCGCCAGCACCGACCCCAGCGCCCAGGAAAACGATCCGCCGAGCAAACTGAGTGAAGCCGAGAATTCCCGCCGTCCCAGAGCCGAAGTCGAGTGCAACTCCGGCCAGAACAGCACGAAGAGTCCCACGATCCCCAGACCCAGCCCGGCCTTACCCCGCCACGAAATCCGATGATGGCCGAGCAATAGCGAATCCAGTAGGAGAAACCATAAGGGCGTAATCGCGACGATCAAGGCTGCGAGTCCCGATGGTACCGACAGCTCCGCCCACGAGAGCGTCAGGTTCCCGCCCATCAGCAGCAGGATTCCCACCACGGAAGCCAGAGCGATCTGCTTCGCCGAATACCAGACCTTCCGCCCCGTCGCGCCGCATACGATGAGCATCACGATGCCTGCAATGGAAAACCGCACTCCGCACATCAGAGCCGGAGGAATGCTTTGCACAGCAATGTCGATTGCAAGATAGGTTGACCCCCAGAACAAATAGACCAGCGCGAAGGCAAGAATCACCGCGAATCGGCTTGGGCTGGAGATTTTGGGCATATAAGCGAACAAACGGGGAAGCTAAAAGATATCAGACGATTTTTCGCAGGGAGAAGATTCTAAACTTGGCAGGGCAAACAGCGGCACAAAAAAGTGCGGCTATTTCAGCTTCTCGTACTCAGCCTTGGCGGTTTTCAAAACTGGAACGTCGGCATCCGCATCTTTCCACACTGCGAAGAAGTCCTGATAGGCAATCTTTGCCTTCGCCACGTCGCCTTGCTGGGCATAGGCGCGTCCTAGTCCCAGGTGCGCTAGCGAATAAAGATCGCTGGTCGGATCAAGCCCGCGATGATCGAGAATCCGCTGAAATTCCGTAACCGCCTTAGCCCCGTCGGGTATTTTCAGGTAGGCCTCACCGCGTGTATAGCTCGTTTCGAACGTGCCCACGATCGCGCGGTCAACAGCCAGGTCATACGGAGCAGCCGACTCGAGGGCCGCAACCGCTTCCGCGGGTTGATTGTGTTGCAAGCTGATCATGGCTCGCGCGGTAGGGAGAATGGCTTGATTGAGTTGCGTGCTGAAAGGAGATTGTTTCGCCGCATCGGCAATCCATTTCGCCGAGATGGCCTCATCGCCGGTGCGGGCAAACAACCGGGCAGCGGCGCCTAGCGTGTGCGGGCTATCGGAAAGGGCGAGAGCGGCATTCATAGCCTTTCGCGCCTCGGGCAGTAAGCCGGCTCCGGAATCGCAATAGGCCTCGTTGATCAGATTCACCGCCGCCCATTCTTTATTCGAACGAGCCTGAGCCGCTGCGATTCCACGCGCAAACATCTCCCTCGCCGCTTTTATTTTTCCGCGGGAGCATTCTCCTTGTCCGGCGAGAGCCGCGATGACCGGCTCCTGAACTTTGCCTGAGGCTGCCACCATCTCCCGCTGCATGTCTCCCTCATTACTGCGCACGAACGCAATCCAGTAGAGCGTCATGTGGATCGACCACGGTTCAGTTTTCTGCGCAATGGCCTGTTCTGCGATTGCCTTCGCTTCATCATAGCGATTCAGATATTGGTAGGAAGCGGCCACATTCTGATAGGCATACGGATCTTTTGGATCCGCTCTCATCGCGGTGCTGGCGTAACTCAGCGCTTGATCCTGCTGTCCCACTTCCTGATCCAGCAGGGAAAGATTGTCTAAGGGAACATGGTCGCGAGGATAAGCCGCGATCCATTGCTCCAACGTTTCGCGATCCTTGTCGGACTGTCGTCTGACCGTTCCGTAATAGTGAGAGGAAATATAAAACCTCTCGCGCTCGCTCGCCCGGTCCTTTACATCGAAGGCTTTCTGAATATATTCAAAACCCTCCTTGGGGCGGCCCGTGTTGTTGTTTGCGACTCCCAGCACGGCCAGCGCCATGGCGAAATTCGGATCAAGCTCGACCGCACGCTTCAAGTGTGGAATCGCACCTTCGTCGTCGAACTTCCCGTGCGCGGTTTCCCCGATGCTAAATTCCTTCAATGCCTCGAGTGAAGATGTAGTAGCCGCTTCCAGTGGCGTGGCGAACTTCTGCACCGATCCGATGGATTCGCCTAATTTCTCCCGCAATCGTGAAGCCCCGGCGTCCAGCGACTTCAACACCTGTTCCTTGCTCTCGGCTTCCACCTGCTCGCGAGCGAGGGAATCGCCGCTCTGCGCATTGACGGCGTCCAGAGTGATCACGAAATGGCTGCCCAGACTCGCAATCGAGCCCAGCATCATGGCCTTGACCCCCTCGCGTTGGCAGATTTCACGGGCCACATCGCTGGTCACGCGTTCATCTCCCGAGCGTCCCATAAAACGCAAGGCTTCGCGAATTCTGGATTCTGGAAGAATATTCAGATAAGGGGACTGCTCCAACTGCACGGCCAGCGCCTGTTTTAGAGTGCCATCAAAAACGGGGTCGCCCGTTGTGTTGATGAAGTCGGCCAACAATATACTGTCTTTCTCAGTCAGCTTGGTGGATTGCTTCGATCGAAAATAAAATCCCCCAGCGATGAGCGTCGCCAGGACGATCACGGCTGCGGGGACAAAAATCTTCGAGGGCTTTTTCTCGTGAGTAATACCGGACCGTGCCAAGATTACTGAACTCACGGCACTCGACGATGCTGCGGCGGCTTGCGCTGGCCCAGAGTCACGCATTGGCCGCACCGCTACCACAGTATGCGCACCGGATTCCTGATGCGCACCGGCCGTCGCTTCGGAACTCACCGCCGACGATCGCCCGCTCTCCGTATCGCGCTTCAGCCGCTGCAAATCGGCGCGCATGTCGGATGCGTGCTGGTAACGCAGGTTGCGGTCTTTTTCGATTGCTTTGTTGATGACATCTTCAAGCTTCGCCGGCAAGTCCGGGTTCAATCGGATCGGCGGCACCGGAGCCCGATCCAGAATCGCCTGAAAAATCAGCGCGGAAGTTTCTCCGCGGAACGGCATCGTACCCGTTGCCATTTCATACAGCACAACGCCGAAAGAAAAAAGATCGGTGCGAGAATCCAGTTCTTTTCCCTTTGCCTGCTCCGGAGACATGTACGCAACCGTCCCAAGAGTCGATCCGGGGCTGGTTAAGTGTTCCTCCATGGCAACGGCCATCGGGGCGGTAACGTCGACCGTCGCTGTCGGCGAAGCCGGATTCGCCTTCACTTTCGCCAGTCCAAAGTCGAGAATTTTAGCGTGCCCGCGCTTAGTTACAAAAATGTTCGCCGGCTTAATGTCGCGGTGTACGATGCCTTCGCTATGCGCGGCGTCGAGCGCGTCGGCAATCTCGATTCCCAGGGCGAGAATTGCTTCCACTTCCATCGGACTGGCGCCGATCAAGTGCTTCAGCGTGGCTCCGTCGAGAAACTCCATGACGAGGTACGCGCGTCCGCCTTCCTCGCCAATGTCATAGATGGTGCAGATGTTGGGATGATTGAGCGCCGACGCCGCCTTAGCTTCGCGCCGGAATCGCTCGAGCGCCTGCCGGTCTTGTTGCAGATCTTCGGGAAGAAACTTGAGCGCGACGAAGCGGCCGAGGCGCGTGTCCTCAGCCTTATAAACCACGCCCATGCCGCCGCCGCCGAGTTTTTCGAGGATGCGGTAGTGTGAAATGGTCTGGTCGAGCAAGGAAAAATCCCGCCCCCGGCGGTGCAGCCATGCTACGGCGAGGGCTGGCGGAAGTCAAAAACCAGTGATCGCGGGTCACTCTAGCCTGGTGCCTGTGAAATCAATCTCGAATCCATGAAAACCGGCGAATGCATGGTCTTTTGGGGTTACGGAATGCCGCGCCTCACGCTATAATGCTTCAGTGATGTCGACGGTTAGCGATGCTGCACCCCAGGTCCAATTCGCACCTTCCCAACTCGCATCTGCCAGAGTGCTGGCTGCATTGCCTCGTCTGTCCCAGGCGGTACCGAGCGAATCTTCCCTCGCGCCTGCGTCCCAGCCTCTTCGGTAGCGACTAGTCGATCCTCCTGAGTAAAAACTCTGAACGGTCCTGGTCTTCCTCTGCGATCCCCTGTGACCTCTGGGGTGAAGGTTTTCCTCAACACAGAAATCAGAGTTCTCCGTTCGAATTCGTCCACGTCCCTAGCCGGAGCGTATGGACCATACGATTGAACGACCAACGACCGTTTCCGGAGGATTCCATGACCACCAAAACCATGTCCGCACCTACCGAGGCCAAAGCCTTCGGACCAAAGATCAACACCCCCCTGCCCGGACCTAACGCCAAGCGCGTGCTCGCGGGCGACCAGCAGTATATTTCTCCGTCTTATACCCGCTCCTATCCTCTCGTGGCGAAGAGCGGACGCGGCATCGTCGTCACCGACGTCGACGGCAACCAGTTCTACGATTTCTCAGCTGGCATCGCCGTGACCTCCACCGGCCACTGCCATCCCGAAGTGGTCGCCGCCATGCAGAAACAAGCCGGCGAACTGATCCATATGTCAGGCACGGATTTTTATTACGAGAGCATGGTCACGCTAGCCGAGCGCCTCTCGAAGATCGCCCCCATGCCCGGCCCGCACAAAATCTATTACGGCAACTCCGGCGCGGAGGCTATCGAGTGCGCCCTCAAACTGGCGCGCTATCATACGAAAAGGCAGAACATCATCGCCTTCTTCGGAGCGTTTCATGGACGCACGATGGGCGCGGTATCGCTGACCGCATCGAAGCCGCAGCAGAAACGCCGCTTCGCCCCTCTGGTTCCCGGCGTCACCCACATCAACTATCCCGACGTCTATCGCGGCCGCAAGGACTCCGCGCAGGATCCCGATGCGTTCGCTCTGGGATGCGCGCGCTTCATCGAAGAAAAACTCTTTAAGACCACGCTCGCTCCCGAAGAAGTCGCAGCGATCTTCGTCGAGCCCGTGCAGGGCGAGGGTGGCTACGTCGTCGCTCCCACCATCTTCATGCAGGAGCTTCGCCGCATTTGCGATCGCCACGGCATTCTGCTGGTCGTCGACGAAGTACAAAGCGGCATCGGCCGCACCGGCAAGTGGTGGGCGGTTGAGCACACCGGCGTCGAGCCCGACATGGTTTGCATCGCCAAGGGCATCGCATCCGGCATGCCACTGGGCGTCACCTTAACTCGCTCCGAAATCATGGACTGGGTACCGGGTTCGCACGCCTCAACCTTCGGCGGCAATCCCGTCTGCATCGCGGCGGCGCTGGCTACGCTCGACGTGATCGAAAAAGAACATCTGCTGGAGCACACCACGGAAGTTGGGGCGCACATGATGAAGCGCATGGCGAGCTGGCCGGCGAAGCTGAAGCTGGTCGGCGACGTGCGCGGTCGCGGATTAATGATCGGCGTCGACATTGTGAAAGATAAGGAAACTAAAGAACACGCTGCTGCCGAACGCGACATGATCGTCGAGAAGGCTTTCGAACACGGGGTACTGTTCCTCGGCTGCGGACCGAGCACGGTTCGCATCTGCCCGCCGCTGGTCGTGACCAAAGAAGAAGCCGACGTTGCGATTGATGTGCTCGAGAAATGCATTCGAGAGGTCGGGCGATAAGCCAGAACTTTGAAACTGTGTCATTCCGACCAGCGACCGAAGGGAGCGGCAGGATAAATCCCTATCTGCTTACAAGTAGCCGGTTGCCCCACCCTTATCGCTCCTGCATTTTGGAGCGACAGGGTGGGATATCCAATGGTCCCTGCCGGGTGGGATGTGCTGCACCTCCGTGATTCAAGGAAGAACACCTTGAAGTGCTGGAATTAGTGATAAGCTTTCACCTCAGAACGCTGTTTTCCCCTCGACATCCTCGGCAGTGAGGTCTGCAATGGCTCTGCATCGGAACCTTCGTATCCTTACTCTCCGCTATTTTACTTGCCAGTGCCTCTGCGCCCGTTTGGGCGCAGTTTGAGACCAGATCGACCATTTCCCTTTTTGGTGGCGGCATCGCCATCGCTGTCGGCGACTTCAACCGCGACGGCAAGCTGGACGTTGCCGTTGCTGGCAACTACCTGTCGGTATTCTTAGGGAACGGGGACGGAACCTTTCAGGCTCCCATCAATTACGCCGGGGCTTTCAATTCCATCGCCGTGGGGGATTTCAATAATGACGGCAATTTGGACCTGGTGGTCGTCCCGGACAGCAAGACTGTAAGCGTGTATCTTGGCAATGGCGATGGGACCTTTCAACCACCCAAAAGCTCCCCCACCACCGGGGCCGGTACCTTCATAGCCGCTGGCGATTTTAACGGCGATCACAAGCTGGACCTTGCGGTCATCAACAATCCCTATATTAGCGTCCTTTTGGGTAACGGCGATGGAACCTTCAAAGGCCCAATCGATAACAACTCAACTGTCGGGGCACAGCAGCTGGTTCTTGGAGACTTTAGCAACGACCATCGACTCGATGTCGCAGCGGTCGGGTACTTCGGAGGAGCCAGGATCTATGGATATTGTTGGGAAACGGCGATGGCACACTTCAACCTGCCCTGACTACTCCACTTGCCGGAGTTCCCGGGTCGATTGCGGCGGCGGATTTCAATAATGACGGAAAACTCGACCTAGCCATCGGAAATTATCTCAGCAGTGGTGTGGAGGTGTTACTTGGAAACGGCGACGGCAGCTTTCAGGGTCAGGTGGAGTACACGACCACGGGAGTGACCTCCGGCATCGGCGTGCAGGATTTCAATGGTGATGGGAATGTTGACATCGTTGCTACGGTCAGCCTTCCCACGGGGGTCGATGAGTTTCTCGGTAAGGGCGACGGCACTTTTCAAGCGCCTCATTTCGTTTCTGGAATCGCACCGGGCGGACCCGTAATTGGGGATTTCAATCGAGACGGGCAGCTAGACGTCTTACTACTAGGAAACCCATCCGGTGTGACAACCATGCTGAACACGGGCGTGATCGATACTTCGCCAGCGACGCCAGTTGTCTTCCCCGTTCAGCTCGTTCGTACGAGCAGCGTCCCATCGGCGGTTAGACTTCGGAATACCAGCGGCAAAGCTATTTCTATTTCTTCAATCAAGGTTTCCGGCCAATTCCGTCTGGGCAATGGCACAACATGCGGCGCCAGCCTTGGTGCCGGGGCAAGCTGTGTAATCGATGCAGTGTTTCGGCCAAAGTCCGCCGGCGTGCATCAGGGTTTGGTCACTATTGTTGACAGTGCTTCGTCGAAACCACAAGTGGTCGAACTTTCCGGCAGCGGGACGATCATCAAGGTCTCTCCGACCAGCCTGGACTTCGGCAAGCAAAAGGTAGGCACCAAGAGTGCTCCGCGTGTGGTGACTGCGACGAATAACGGTTCTGCAGCCGTCACTTATAACAGCATCAGCATCGGAGGAACCAATAAGGATGCCTTTTCGGAGATCAACAACTGTAGCGGACGCTCTATCCCGCCGGGCGGCAGTTGCGAGATGAAAGTGATGTTCCACCCCGCCAAGACCGGCGGTCAGTCTGCAGCTTTGTACATTAATCCCAATAACACCGTTAGCCCCGTCCCGGTGACTCTGTCCGGGACGGGAGATTAGACTTAAAGCTAGTGAAAGAACGGCACCTTTTTGTCGGGTTAGTGCGTTCGGTGGATACATTTACCCGGCGCGAACACTGTCTCTCGTTTCCCACTTCGGAACAAGCATCCTTCGCACCCCTCAGAATTCTTGACAAGATCGCATGTAACTCCGGATCGCCGCGCTAGAGTCAGGACTTGAGGTTCGACTGTGCTCCCCGCGCAAACATCTTCCAAAAGAAAATTTTCCCGGCCACTTTTCGCGGGCCGCCCCACGCGGGCCGTGCTTCGATTTCTGGACTGGCTGGTGCGGCATACGCTGCCACCACAGAAAATCGCTCCGCACCGCCTCACCGGGCGGCGCGGCGAAGAAGCGGCATACTTTCACTTGCGGAAGATGGGCTATATCATCGTCGCGCGAAACTTCCGCGCCGCGCCCTGCCGTGGAGAAATTGACCTGATCGCCTGGCAGGACGACGTCCTGTGCTTTATCGAGGTGAAGACGCGAACCACGCTCGACGTGAAGCCGCCGGAGGCCGCTGTCGACCGGCACAAACGGCGCCAGATTGCCGCCGTGGCGCGGGAGTATCTCCGTCTGCTCCCACCTTCGTGCCAGTGGCGCTTCGATGTGGTCAGCGTATACTATGGGGAGCCCAAAGCCAGCCAGCCGGTGATAGAAGTGTTTCGGAATGCCTCCCTCACGGCATAAGATGAACGATTCGTTGATCCCATGAAGCGAGGTTTGGTGAGTGCCTGAGCTGAGAAAAGACCCGATTGTTGGCCGCTGGGTGATTATTTCGACCGACCGCGCCAAGCGGCCCACAGATTTTGCGCGAGAGAACGTCAAGCTGAAGGGCGGCTTCTGCCCCTTCTGCTATGGAAATGAAGCCAAGACCCCGCCGGAGATTCAAGCCTACCGTCCGGGATCGAATGGCGGGCCGGCCTCGCAGCGCGACACGCCTGGCTGGACGGTGCGGGTGGTGCCGAACAAGTTCCCGGCGCTGGGGATTGAAGGTACGCTAAACCGCCAGGCCGAGGGCATGTTCGACCGCATGAACGGCATCGGCGCTCACGAAGTCATTATTGAGACTCCCGACCACAACGCAAGTCTGGCGACCTTGCCTCCGAAACGCATTGAAGATGTGCTCTGGACTTTCCGCGACCGCATCCTGGATCTGAAGAAAGACCGCCGCTTCAAATACATCCTGCTATTCAAGAATCACGGCGAAGCCGCGGGAGCATCGCTGGAACATGCGCACTCCCAACTGATCGCGCTGCCGATTTTGCCCATCAACGTCACCCAGGAACTGGAAGGCGCCAAACAGTATTTCCTCTACAAAGAACGCTGCGTCTTCTGCGATATTTCTCGCCAGGAAATTGAAAATGGGAGCCGGGTGGTGGCGGAAAACGAGAACTTCCTGACCATCGCTCCGTATGCGCCGCGATTCCCGTTTGAGACATGGATTTTGCCCAAGCAGCATGAGTCGGCGTTTGAGAATTCCTCGTCGCATTTGTTCGAGAATCTGGCCAAGGCGCTGAAGACGCTGCTGATCAAGGCTGACCGGGTTCTGGATAATCCGCCTTACAATCTGGTGATTCACACCTCTCCGGCCCAGGATCCGAGCAACGATCACTATCACTGGCACGTGGAATTCATGCCGAAGCTGACCAAGACGGCGGGATTTGAGTGGGGGACTGGGTTTTACATTAATCCAACTCCGCCGGAAGAAGCGGCAAAGTTTCTGCGCGAGGCCAGTGTGGAAGAGCCGGTTCCGGTTGCGGTGGGCTAGCTTGTGTAAGGGCGGCGGACGTATTCGTCGTCCGGCGAGCGAGCCGAATTGGCGGAATCATTTCGAACAGAAAAAGAGGGCACGGCAAAAAACCGTGCCCTTTCTGGTTGGAGAGAGAAGTTGATGGCATGAGTAAATACCAGGCCTCCGCCACAACGTCCTTGAAGTTAGCCTAGAGCAGTCGCGCGGTCTAGTTGTCAAGAACTTGTAAAGAATGGAAGTGGTTGCTTGACTGACGCTCCAGAGCGCTTGAACTGGGGATTCCTTCGACTAGGCTCAGGGTTAGCTCTTCTGTTCGCCTGAAAAGCGACAGCGCTCGGGATGACTCCGCCGGTTTCGGCCGATCTGAGGCTTTTTAGCCCACCGTGCGGTCTTGGAATTCCTCGTGCCAGGCCATTTGGATGGCTTCCAGTTTGCCTTCGTTGGAGGCGGCGGGGTCGCCTTTGAAATCCGGGAGTGCGGTGACGTAACGGTGTAGGTCGGTGAAGCGGACGGTGAGCGGATCGATTTCAGGATGAGCTTCCGAGAGGAGGATGCCGATGTCTTCGGCGTCGTCCCAGGTTAGAGGCTTTGGCATAGGATTTCTTAAGCTGGCCGTTGGGCTTCGGCTATCGGCCTTCGGCAAATATCGGTAAGCCGAAACCTGATGGCCGAAGTCCGACGGCCGGTTCTAGTGGTGCTCTTCCGAAATATAGTTGCGGTTCCAGGCTGGAATCTCGACCACGACCTTACCCGGCTTCGTGATTTGCACCTGGCAGCCGAGACGCGAGTTTAGCTGTAAGTCGGCGGCCATGTCTAGACGGTCGGCCTCGTCGTCGTCCATCGGCGAAAGATTTTCGGCGCCCTCTTTTACCCAGATGTGGCAGGTGGTGCAGGCGCAGTTGCCGCCGCAGGCATGGTCCAGCGTGATGTGGTTGTTCAGGGCGACGTCGAGGATAGACTCCTCCTTGCCGTGGTATTCGTAGGGCAGTTTGCCGTGCTCGAATTGGACAACCTTGCCCTCGGGCAGGAAGGTGACCTGCACCGTATTTGGGCCGAGCGGGGCCTCGCCGGGAGCTTCTTCGGTGGCTGTGCCGGCGCCTTGTGTTTTTTCGTCTGACATTGCTGCTCCTCAAAACGTCTAGCAATTGGCAATTAGCAATTGGCGATTAGCGTTTGGCCAAATGCTAATTGCTAGCTGCTTCTACTGGAACTCTGGCGGCGCCATGGGGTGCGGCGGAGTTGGGCCCTCACCCATGTCGGCTTCGTCCATGGTTTTGCCTTTCAGCGCGGTCGAGACTGCGCTATCCATCATTAGTTCGGCTAAGCGCGTCGTGCCTTGATTGAGCGCGTCGATGGCTTTTCGGATTGCCTGGTAATCGTCTTCGGCCTGCACCGCTATCAGCGCCTTCTCCATCTTCGCAATCTTCTTCTTTTCGTCGGTGCTGAGGTGACCCCACGCCGGACTCTTCTTGCCCTTGTCGAGCGCAGCCAGGATGGTTGCGGCTTCGTTGCGGGCCTCGATGACCTGGCGCTGCCGGAAATCTTCTTCTGCGCTGTCGAACGAATCGAGGATCATGCCCTCGACTTGCTCGTCAGTGAGACCGTAGCTGGGCTGGACCTGGATTTCCGCCTCTTTACCGCTGCGCTGCTCACGCGCCGCGACGTTCAGAATACCGTTGGCATCGATAAGAAATTTCACCTCGATGCGCGCCATGCCGGCGGCCATGGGTGGGATGCCTTTGAGATCGAATCGCGCCAGCGAGCGGCAGTCTTTCGCCAACTCGCGTTCGCCCTGCAGCACGTGAATCGCAACGTTGGACTGGCCGTCAATTTGCGTGGTGTAGTGCTGCGTCGCCGATGCGGGAATTGTAGAGTTGCGCAAAATAATTTTGTCGGTCACGCCGCCGGCGACTTCGATGCCCAGCGAAAGCGGCGTGACATCGAGCAGCAGCATGTCCTCGGTGGCTTCCGAGCCTCCGGCAAGAATGTTGGCCTGCACGGCGGCGCCCAGCGCGACTACTTCATCTGGATTCAAATCGGTGTGCGGTTCGCGATGAAACAGTTCTTTCACAAGAGCACGAACCTTGGGAATCCGCGTGGATCCGCCGACGAGTACAACCTCGTCAAACTGCTCGGGTTTCAGTCCAGCGTCCTTAAGCGCTTGCTTGCAGGGACCAACAGTGCGGTCGATGATCGGCTGAATGAGTTGCTCGAACTGCGCGCGCGTGATCTCGCGCAGGTAGCGCTTGCCGCCTGGAAGTTCGACATCGAGCTTCACCGAGGGCTGCGATGAGAGTGCGATCTTCGCTTCAATTACGGACTTGCGGATGGCCTGCACGGCTTCGCCATTATGGCGAATATCAAGGCCGAGGTCGCCGAGAGTATCGTCGAGCGCGATCGTGATGAGCAGATTATCGATATCGTCGCCGCCGAGATGAGTGTCGCCGTTGGTGGCGACGACTTCAAAGATTCCGTCGTGCAGCTTCAGAATCGAAATGTCAAAAGTGCCACCGCCCAAGTCGT
>Ga0210400_10000613_pt1 | contig 38704 bp, 32 predicted proteins | sample IncBWH26MmetaG_FD_155456 | JGI IMG/M metagenome (GOLD analysis project Ga0210400, IMG submission 155456) | Forest soil microbial communities from Barre Woods Harvard Forest LTER site, Petersham, Massachusetts, United States - Inc-BW-H-26-M | ecosystem: Environmental > Terrestrial > Soil >... | reverse complement strand
CTGCGTTGCGGTACGAATAGCGCACGGTTCTACCGGGTGCCAGTCACAGTTAAGGTTGGCATTTTCGGGCAACAGGCCAGTAGCCAAAACCGCAGCTAACCCAACAGTCTCAGCGCTTTCCCAGTGGGAAAATCTCCGAGATACGCGTTACGCGACCGGGTGCAGGGGCTCGATCGGTCTGCGTCACGTTGATCCATATTGTCGGCCGTCACCGCCGGCGCAGGCTCGCGGCGTACGAATTTATTCCAATCCATCGGCTCAGCCCGTTGCGGCGACATCGGGAGCAATGTAAAATGCCAGATGACTTCGAACCTCAGTCGAAACGCGACGTCCATCTAGTCAACATGCCGCCGACGTAGCGTTGGAACCGATCGGAATCTCGATGGCCACCGCAGTTCAACGCAGCCTCAACAGCATGACGACGGGGCTGTCGCACGGCGACCGGGTCGAGTTGAACGTCAACAGCGAGAACCTGCAGTCCGAACCGGAGGAGATTTTCGGGTCCTGGCGCAGATGCCTCCTCGATTATCGCGTGGACGCGAGGAATTTCGCGGCGCCTCACATCATCACGCAAAACGAGTTGAAGGTTTTTCGCGAGCCGCTGGAGAATATCCTGATTCAGGCTCAGGAAGAGATCGACCGGCTCTATGCCGTGCTCCGCAAGCACTCTTACGTTGTTTTGTTGTGTGACCGCCAGGGAGTGGCGATTCATCATCGCGGGGATGAAGCCAACGCCGGGGAGTTCAAAAACTGGGGCATCTGGGTGGGCGGCGTCTGGTCGGAGGAAACCGAAGGAACCAACGGCATTGGCACATGCATCGCAGAGCACCGGCCGGTGCTGGTGCACGGCGACCAACATTTTCGGACGCGGCATACGGGACTCAGTTGCGCGGGCGCCCCGGTCTTTGACGCTCACGGCGAACTGGTGGCTGTGCTGGACGTCTCGCGGGTAGCGAGCGAAGAAGACCAAGGCTTGCTGCCTGTGGTTCTCGATATGGTCACCGTCGCCGCGCGAGCCATCGAAGAACGCTTGTTTCGGGAACATTTTCGCCACGCCTGGACCATCGCTGCACTGCCCTCCGACAACGAACCCGCATTGCTTCTGGCCGTGGACGAGCACCAATGGATATTAGGCGCCGACCGCATCGCGCGGGACATCCTTGGCCTGAATGACGACAAGCTTGGGAACGGTGTTCCCTTGTCCGCGGCTTTCGAATTCGATCGTTCGATCTTTCGACAGGGTGGCGAGAGGGACATCCCTGCTCGGGTCAAGCGGGCCGGCGGTGGAGCATGGTGGCATGCATTGTTTACGCCGCCGCTTAGCAAATCGCGAATAGCGCGGAGCTGGGCGGAAGCGAGTGTGTACAGCCGGCCTCGGATCAGCACGCTGGCCCACCTGCCGGCCGCGGAGCCGCCCGCGCCCAGCCGTGGAGGTCTACCTCCGGTAGTCACCCAGCGCATCTGCGAGTACATCGAATCCCATCTGGAGCAGAAAATTGGGCTGGAGGGGTTGGCTGCGATGGCAGGGCTTTCCACTCATCATTTCGCTAGGGCATTCAATCAATCGATGGGGATTCCACCACACAGCTACCTTCTGAGCCGGCGGCTGGATCGAGCGGAGCGCATGCTTCGTGACACCCGGCTTCCGCTGTCGGAAATCGCGGTCGCGACCGGATTTTCCGACCAGAGCCATCTCGCGCGGCACTTCCGGCGGCGGACGGGGATGTCGCCCCGGCTGGCGCGCTGGAAGGACCGCTAGGCCCTGTCACACAAATAGTTCTGTCGCACAAATGACTTAGGAACTTGGCCACGGCCGGTCCTTGACGGCCGCCGTTCAGTAAGGCCGCTCCAACATCGTATTGCGTGCTGGAACCGGTGGCCAAGTTGGAGCAAGAATGTCCTGATTCCGGCAGCTTCGTTCAAGATGCTCTTCTCGTTTGCCGGTACCATCGCCTCATGATTCTTCAACAACGTGCAACGGTGAAGCGCTCTTTCACGGTTCCCGCCGCGAGGATCGGCCTGCACCGGCCTCCGTCGACAAAGGTGGAGCTAGCGGGCTGGCAGCAGGCGCAGTCGCAAAATCCAGCGATTTCCCCAGACCCGGAGGCGGCGGATCGAACTCGCATTCGAATCCTCAGCCTGGACGGCCATCCGCTATTTCGCGAGGGAATCGCAAGCATCATTAACGGGGAACCGGACATGGTGCTCGTCTCGCAAGCATCGACCGCACAAGAGGCGATTCAGCAATACCGGGAGCACCGGCCCGACATCGCGCTAATGGAGACCCGGCTGCCGGACTTGAGCGGGATCGAGGCCTTGATCGCGATCCGAGCCGAGTTTCCAGCGGCTCGCATCATGGTCCTCACAACCTGCGACGGCGACGTTGACGTGCAGCGGGCGCTGAAGGCCGGGGCCAGCGGATACCTGCTTAAAAACACGCCTCCCAGCGAGTTACTGCAGGAAATCCGAAAAGTACATTCAGGCCAAAAGGTGGTCCAGGCGGAATTGGTAGCCAAACTCGCTGAGCATATGGGCGAGGACCCATTGTCGGCCCGCGAGGTGGAAGTCCTAGCCCTAGTCGCCGCAGGGAACCGGAACCGCGATATCGGAGAGCAGTTGTACATTGCCGAGGAGACCGTCAAAGTGCACCTGCGGCACATTCTCGAGAAGGTGGGCGCGAAGGATCGCACGGAAGCCATAGCGATCGCGCTGCGTCGCGGAATCATTCGCCTTTGAGGGGAGCGTTCGCGGACGAGTAGTCCTCGTATCGGAGAACTGACCACTAATCACAGAATCGTAGCTAAACCCTACAGTCTCAGCGCTTTCCCGTCGAAAGACAGAATAGAGCCGATACATGGAATCCACCCGATTTGCGATTGTTGGAGCCGGTCCCACTGGCATCGGCGCCGCGCTTCGGTTAATCGAATTGGGGGAGCGCGATTTTCAGTTGATCGACGCCGCGGATGCACCCGGCGGGCTGGCTTCCTCGTGCATCGATCCGCAGGGCTTCACTTGGGATCTGGGCGGACACGTTCAGTTCTCGCATTACCCCAAGTTCGACCAATACATGGATCTCGCGTTTCCGGCCGATGGATGGCTCTGGCATGAGCGCGAAAGCTGGATCTGGCTGAAGGACCGCTACATTCCGTATCCGTTCCAGAACAATCTTCACCGGCTGTCCGGACCCGACCGGTGGCGCGCAGTGCAAGGATTGATTGCCGCGCATGCCAGCTCTCAAAACATCGTCCCGGCGAATTTCCGCGAATGGATTGTGGCCACATTTGGGGAAGGAATCGCCGAGCTGTTCCTATATCCCTACAACTTCAAAGTGTGGGCGCACCCGCTGGAGCAGATGAGTTATCGCTGGATCGGCGAGCGCGTGGCGATTCCCTCGCTCGACGACGTGCTCAGATCGATCTGTCTGGAACAAGACCAGCTATCGTGGGGGCCGAACCGGCGCTTCCGCTTCCCTCGGCGTGGCGGCACGGGAGCCATCTGGCGATCGCTCGGGGCGAGGATTCCGGAAACGAATCTGCGCATGTCGACGCGTGTCGCTTCGATTAGTGCTGCTGATCGCAAGATCGTATTCGCAAATGGACGCGGCCTGCGCTACGACAAGCTGATCAATACCGCGCCGCTCAATTGGCTGACGCAGGCGTTGGGCGACTCTCATCTATCGCGTAAGGCGAGCGGGCTGAAATCCTCAACTGTTCACGTGATCGGCATCGGGATGCGCGGCCAGCCTCCTGAGGCGATCCGCAATATGTGTTGGATGTATTTCCCGGGCGCCGAAACCAGTTTCTATCGCGTCACCGTGTTCAGCAACTACAGCCCTCACAATGTTCCGGAGCCGGGAGCGATGTGGTCGCTGATGGCCGAAGTTTCTGAATCCGAATACGCCCGGCGGGATCGCGCGGGCCTGGTGGAAAAAGTGGTGGGAGAAATGGCCGCGATCGGACTGATCCCCGACGTGAACGCGATCCTGAGCCGGTGGCACGCGGCACTGACGCCGGGGTATCCTACCCCGTCGCTCGATCGCGATGAGATTCTGGAACACGTTCTGCCGTCGCTCGAGACCAAGAACATTTATTCTCGCGGAAGATTCGGGGCGTGGAAATACGAAGTGAGCAATCAGGATCACTCCTTCATGCAAGGAGTCGAGGCGATCGATCATGTGCTGCTGGGGCGATTCGAGCCGACGCTGCGGCAACCGGACGTCGTGAATCGCGCGGCTTGAAGATTTCGTCACACGCGCGGGATCGACCGCTCCCTGTGGTCGCGGCTCTGTGTCTGGCTGAGATCGGAGAGTGCCGACCCTGAGCCGTGACCGTAGGGAGCGGTCGAACGTTGACGTGTCAGGACGCCGGTAATTGAAGAGGTTGCGGAAATTAGCCTGACGCCGGCTAAAGCCGCCGCTGCAAGCTGGAGCTTGCTCCACAAACGAACCAAACTTTTCCAGATCCAAGGGCGGTTGATCGCGGCCCGTCAGAAATCCAGCGAAAGCACGAAAGTCCGCTGCGTCAGGCGTTAGTCGCGCTGATGGTCTTCATCCACGGATCCTGCCCATTCGAGCCCTGGGCGAAATCCGTGGAAACTTTGATCGATCCGGGCGGCGGATTCTTGGCGTCGTAGCCGGGAAGATTCCACACGTTTGCGATGCCGGGACCAATGGGGATGTTCGGCTGGAATGCCGACGGAACCCACGTATAGCCATCGTTTTGACGCAGCGTCATGGTCACCAGCGGATCCCAACCCCACACCATGATCGGAAGATCGATGGCGTATCCCTGCTTGGCGAGATCTTCGGCCATCGAGAACTTCTGGTCGTCAGGACAGTTCCGAAGTTGCTGGACCGCCGCGGGCTGCTCGGCCCAATAGGCATCCGTCGGAGTCATGTGAGATTTGTCCACTGGCTGTTTGACGGGATCGCTGCCGGAAGCCGGGGTGGTCGCGGCGGGAGTAGACCCAGGCGCGCCCGTGCCAACCGGCGTCGTGGAGCTCGCGCCAAGGTCGCGCACGGTGACGGTAAATTGACTGGTGCCGGAACTTTGACCCTGTCCGCTCTGGACATCGATCTCGACGTGCGCGCCCGATGCGAGCTTGGTGAGATAGCTCTCAAGCTCCGTACTCAATTGCTGCGCAAAGGAATCCAGCGAATTGCTGGGGCTGTTCGTCGGCGAAATAAACGAAAACGCATCCGTCGACTGTGTGCCGCTGGTCGCATTTACCATGGGTGCTCCTTGCCTCCAGCTGGATGAGAGGGCAACTCACGTGCCAAATTCTTGGACCCGCGAAGCTCAGTCAGGATTGACAGAGGTGGGGACGGAAGCTACCGGCAGGTCCTGCTTGACTTGAAGATCGTCGATGGCCGCGCTCAGGTTCTGGAGGTTGGAGCGGTGCGAGGCTGCCGCCCAGCCGGTGCCGGCGGAGAACTCGACGCCGATTTCGTACATGCCCTTTATCAAACGGCAATGGCGAACGGTGCCGCGGCCGCTGATCCCGATTTTGTGGTGATTGAAGATCAGCCACGAGCCCGGTGGGATACGCGCGGAGAGCCGGAATTTTGCCCCGAATGCTGAGACTTCCAGCATATTGGCCGGCGCAACATTCTCATCATGCGAAGACCCACCCCACATGACCGAGAGGGAGCCCGAGACTGGATCGCGCTTGCCACCGCGCCGCTCCTTTCTGGAAGCGACATGCTCAGTGGGTTTGGATATGGTTTTCACGACGGGCGCGGGTTCACTGGATTCGGAGACCTGCCAACCCGTTAAGATCTGCGTGGTCCATTCCGTCGCTTCAAGGTATGCGCGGCTCACCTCGGAGTCAGATAGTCCAAGACCACGCGCGCACCCCGCGGCCTCATCCCATTTACCTGCTTCGTAGGCCCGCACCAGGGTGTGAGTCTTAGCCAGCGTGCTATCCGGCTGAGAGACGCCCAGAAGCACATCGTTGATCCGCGGCTCCAGGCCAACTTCCATCAAAGCCTCCTGCAGCGGCCGATCGAGCAGAGCGTCCAGCAGCGAGAACAACCCAATCAGATAGGAGGCCGAGAAGTCCGCGTCGCCGGCGAGCCGCGCCAGGTTTTCACTTAAACGTGCTCGAACCAGCGCGCAAACCACCAGTTCCTCCGGTTTGCCTTGGGCCAGGCGAGGAAGCGTGGCGACGGTCGCCCACCTGCGGATCCCATCCTCCCCCATATGGGCCAGTGCGCGTCGTACCGACTGGATGTTCCCCAGGCGGGCGAATAGTACGGAATTCACATACCGGAATAATTTGTAAGTGAGGGCCACATCTTTGGAGATCAACTCTTCCAGCTTTTTGAAATCCAGCTCCGGACTCTGCAACTGCTGCAGCAACCGGAGGCAGGTGACAATGACGGGCTGGAGCTCCTTGGCGGAGATGATGGCCGGACGCGCAAAAAAGTAGCCCTGAAAGAAGTCATAGCCTGCATTGGACGCCCATTCGAATTCTTCGCGAGTCTCTACCTTTTCCGCCAGCATCGCGACGCCGCGGGGCTGATAGATGGCGAGCAGGCGCTCCTGCTCCGCCCGCGAGGTCTGGCGCATGTCGATTTTGAGGATGTGCGCGATGGCCGCGAGCTGTTCAAAGCGGGGATGCCATTCAAAATCGTCGAGTGCTATGGTGTACCCCAGATCCCGGAGTTTCCGGCAGCAGTTGACCACCTCGGCATCCGGCTGCGCCGTTTCCAGGACCTCGATGACCACGCTTTCCTTCGGAAGCATCGACACTAAGTCGTCCACCAGCAGGTTGCGTCCGAAATTGATGAAAGCTTTCTTGCCGTTTGCGATGCTGTTGAGGCCGATGGTCAGCAAACTCCCGGAAATGACCTCGAGTGTGGGACGGTCTTCATCGGTCCCCGTGAACTCGTTGCAATCGCCGTTGGAACGGTACAGCAGCTCGTAAGCGTGGACCCGCGATTCCCGATCGAAGATCGGCTGACGAGCAACAAATACGTCCATTACTCTGTAATCGTGTAGTCTTTCTCGCTCTGCGTCGATCAGATGGACTAACGAGGGGACATAAGAAAAACCCCTATAGTGGGCGTAACTTGGCTGTAAACTTTGTTATCGTTGGTACTCCGCCCTACGGAAAATCGCCTAGATTCTCGCAGAATCCTCTAATGCAAACTAAGGGGAATACCGATTCCTAACTGTATGAATCGGCGCACTGAACCACGTTTTGAAGTATACACACCCGCGCAGATTATTCTGCTGGACGATCCGGACCGGGACCTAAGTGCTTCCCTTACTGGCGTATCCGCGACTGGCGTTCAACTTCTCGCCCGGGTAGAACTGCTCGCGGATCAGATGATGGTGGTGGACGTTGAAGATCATCTGCTGCTGGCCGAGGTTCGCCATTCGCGGGGATCCGGCAGCCGCTACTCGATCAGTGCCCAACGGATCCATACGCTTGCCAAGGTCAACCAGCGTGAAGACGCGACCCGGATGGAAAAGGTCAAAGCAGTGATTGACGACTTCCATTCGCACTTGAGGGCGGGAATATCACTGACGCCGCAAATCGATGGGCTAGCGGAAGAGCTCGTGACGATCGACCCGGCTCCGCCGGTTGAGCCAACCCATGAGCCGCCGGCTGAGGCTCGGACGGAAACGGCCGATCAAGCCGTCGCATGTGAAGGCGTCAATGAAGACTTCGAGCCTGAACCCTTGGTGACGTTTCGCGCGATTCCCAACGCAAACCAGCCGGTCTTGCCTCACATTCCAGTTCTGTCAGGATCGCGATTCAGCCCCGCTTCGATACTCACCACCGGCGCGATTCAAACGCGAGAATCGGCTTCCCCGGAAGCTGCCGAGGACGAAACCGTCCTGCGGCCTCAACTCGATGCAAAGCAAAAACACGCACTCAAATCCGCAGCAATTCTCACCGGAGTGATCGCGGGGTTGAGCGTAATCCTGATCGAATTGCTGTTTTTAAGGCCATTCAAGGTTAGCGCCAGTATCTTTCCGACGCGAACCCATGCGGCGATTGTGTCGGTCCCGGCCCAGCCAGCCTCCACACCCATGCAGCCCGATGTCTCGGAACCGGGCAAGCCTCGTCTGGCGACCATCACGGCCACCGCGGATACCTGGATCTCGGCTTGTTCCGATGGCCGGGTGGTCTTTGAGAATGTGCTCAATTCGAGTGGATCACGCAAGATCCGTTTTTCGCGGGTGGCGGTGCTGCATGTGGGCAATGCAGGCGGCGTGGACATCGCCGTAGACGGCAGACCGGTGGGACCGCTGGGGACCACGGGGATGGTGCGCGTGGTGGAAATGTTCCCGGACCGGATCCACTTGCTGCCCCCGAATCAGCGCGAACGCGCCGGAGTCTGCAAACTTCCATAGGCCTGGCAACACCCTGTTTCCTGGGCGGAAAACTGCCGAAGAAGAGCTTGGAGTAATGCGATTTGGAACTGCGCTGCTGGTATTGCGACAAGACACTTGGCCCGCTTAAGATCCTTAAGCGAGACCTCTTTTGTTGCACCGACCACGAGAAGCTGTACTTCAGCGAGCAGTCCGCTATCGCGTTCGAGAGAGTCAAAGAAACCAATTCTCCCGCTGCGCCGGCCCCGTTGAGTCTTCAGAAGGAAGAGGCGTCTGAGCAACCTGCCGCGGATTCTCCAGAGTCTCCTTCAGGATCGCCGGTTCAGGAACTCGAAAGCCCCTTACCGCTGGCTTCTTTCTTGAAGAACCCGATCAAGCCGATCAAAGGCGCGCATCCGCCGCCGGCCTCTTCCGAGCAAGTTGCCCTGGACCCTCAGCACGCACCACTCTCGCTGCCCGCACTGACTCTCGAGCCTCTTCCAGTCGTCGAGGACACGATCGATCCGATCGAGAATCTGGATCAGCCGCCAGTCGCATCTTTGATAACTCACCCGATCGAGCCATTGGAGGGTGCACGCCCTTCGCCTCCTTCGACTCTTTCGCAAGATGCGCACCCCGAGCCCGTTCCTATCGAACCCCAGCAGATCCCGATGCCGGCAGAAGGGTTGCTGCCTGTGGCGGGCTCTGTCCGCATGGATTGGAACCTGTCGCCGCTGGACAATCCTGGCGTGGCCGTTTCCGCTTGCGAACCGTTGGCATTCCTGGAGGACTCCGTTCTAGCCTACCGGACGCTTCTTCCCTGGCATCAGCCGGAACTTGATCTGAGCCCATGCGAAGAAGACGAAGCTACCGATCGGCCCGGAATTGCGGACTACGTTGCGATCTGGGGAGCACCGGCTTCAACCAGTCCCGCGCCTTTGGAGACGGCGGTCCCGCTGACCTCGCAGATCTCCGCAGCCATCGGACAAGCTCAAGGGGACTGGCGCGCAATTCTGACTTTGCCGATATCGGCTACATCCCAATTGACGATCCATCCCGCCGCCATCGAGCCGACTTTCGACGCCCTGGCCGAGGGCCCCACGATTGAAGTCGAAAACCTTCCCCGCTTCCGGGCGACTTGGGTTGCGGATGCATTCGAGCTTACTGGAATCGGACGGTTCGGCTGGGACCTCGCGATTTGTCCACCCGCGATCTATGCGAGTCCGGCGTTCTCGCGGGACATCGAAGAGTGTGCGGCAAGGTTGTGGATCAAGAGAGTCGCTCCGGTCATCGCAACCGCGCGGCTAGCGGCCAGAGTAGTGAACTCGTTACTGGCTGACCCAGTCAGGATCGACGATGCTCAAGAATTTGTCTCCACTGGTTGGACTGGAACCTCTCTTTCCGCACCGGCCATTCAGCCCATTGCGTCACTCTGCCTCGACTTGCGACCGGCGGCCGCCGCTTCCTACCAGGTAATCGGACCGAATCCAGCGCGGAGGGAGATCACAAGCCCCGAAGCAGCGCCGAATTGGATTCACTATGAACGGCCGCCGGCGATTCCGCGTCTTGGCGGGCCAAACCGTGAGCGCAGCAGAGATGCCGGCTACTTACCTCAGTGGAGCAGAGCGACACCGCTCCGAACTTGGCCGGAAAGTGCCGTTGCGATGTCGGGTCACGTCACGCGCGCGGCGACTGCCATTTTCAGCGACGGGTTCAAAACCCTGAACCCGTTAACCATCGTACCCGGCGATTCGCGCACTCTCGAATGGACGCCCCTTGAAGCAAACGGCTCGTGGACGCATGCAGCGGCTCCTGGATTTAGCCCTACACACAGGCTGGCCATCGGACGTCCGGGGCATGCCGGCAAGCCCCGTCCCCGGCGCGCGGAAAACGTGGACTGGCGCAAGCCGCCCGTGGATGACGGAGACGCCGTCCTTCACTTCAATCCTCGTTGGGCGTTAGCCAGTGCGGCTCAGCCCCGCGCAGGCCGGATCGCGCGCACGCTGTTCACTGTGTTCCGGCGCGAGAACGCGATCGTTCATACATCGCTCCACGCGCGCCCGTCAGAAGTTGCGCTTTCGTTCGCCGCCCAGGTTGATCTGTGGGAGGTTGCAAAGCGCATCCCAGTAATCGCCATTCGCGCCCTTGCCTATCTCCGGCCAACCACCTCCCGCGAAGGCTTCATTGCTCAAGATCGATTTGTCTCGCTAGTTGCGGCAACGCCTCTACCGAGGATCGCTCGCCATGGCGGCCTTAACTTCCCGCAGACTTCCGCGGCCGATCCAGTGGGATTGGTCTGCGAATACTCCAAGAACCTGTTCTTGCCGTCGATGGGGATACAGAAGCTTAGTTTGAAGCCATTGGTCGAGCGGCCGCCGAGTCCCGCATTGCTGGTCGCCATACCAGTGCGGATCGATCGAATGGAGGCTGCGTTGAGCATCGGCGCCCCGATCGAAACGCTCGGGTTGCGCCCACAGTGGGGCAAACTTCATCTCGGCATGCTGACGCGGCTGAAACGCGACACGGAAATCGCCCGGCTTGTGGCCGCTGCAATACGCGTCGAACCGGCGGCGCGTGCGACTCACATTGCAACCGGAAGCGTGAAATTGCTGCTGGAACCCCGGAACGCCCGAATCGAATCGCGAATCGAAGCCGCCGCTCCCGTGCGTGTGACGCCAGCGTCGATTTTCGGGCTGCCCCCTTTGCCCGCTGTGACGACAGGTGAAATGCCCCGTCCGCGGAGCATCGACTTGCAGGGATTCGTGGGTTCGACTCACACCATTCCCAGTCAGGTTCCTGGGCCGAGCGCAGTGGCTTCGAACCGGAATATCCCCGGAGATCGAACCAAAGCTCCCACGCCGGATTTGAAACCGTTATGGCAGTGGGATGCCAAGTCGTCAACTGAAGCACCCCGTCTAAACGACCAAGTGAGCCTGGAGGCGTCCCAATGGACACTCGATCCAAGAAATCCATTCGTTCTATCGGGGCTATCTCATCCGGCTCAGCTTCCTCCGGCTGAGCTTCATCCGGAACGATGCACTCGATACTCGCTGGTCGGATTCGCGCCTGTGGAGGCTGCCAAAGCGGCCGGGCTTCCCACCACCACGCTGAAAGTACAGGCTATAAAGAAACTCGCCGGTATGCCGATGGATACCTTAGTACCGTCTAGGGAGAATAACTATTCCCGACCGACATAAGCGCCGTAAAGAGGGTCACATGGAAAAATCAAGCATCACTGTTCAACTTGACGCCCCGGAGAACGCGTCTCGCCCATCCTCGGAAGCCGAGGTCTCCTTGCGTCACCTTGCGGAAGCCGTATCGCTTCATTTGAAGTCGGATCGAGAAAACGCACTGAAGGCTCTGGACGCTGCCGAAAGCAGTGGAGGCGACCTGGCACAGATCCACGCGGCGCGGGGACACATCCTGTTCGAGATGGAACGCTTCGAGGATGCCGCCTCCAGCTATTCGAAACTGTGCGAGATCCATCCGCAAGACCCGGAGACGCGCTTCATTCTGGGCCTGTGCTACCACAATCTGGGCCAGCACGCGGAAGCCCTGGAAAGCTTCCAGACGGTGCTGACACAGAATCCAAAACACGTCCCGGCGCAGCTTGCCGCTGGAACCTCGCTGCTCCATCTGAATAAGCACAAGGAAGCTTTGGAGGCGTTCACGGCCGCGCAAGCGCAGGCGCCGGAATCCGACGGGGCGCAGTTCGGCCAAGCTGTCGCACTGCAGATGGGATGGGATTTCGACGCCGCGGCGGATCTGTATCAGCGGATCCTGGAGCGCAGCCCGAACGCCGAAGACTCGCTGGTCAACATGATCAGTATCGGTCTGCAACGCAAGGACTACGATGTGGTCCAGTCGTACTCTGAGCGGCTGCTGGCGCTGCGTCCGGATTCGCCCGCGGCCCTCGAAGGATTGGCCGCGTCGGCCTTCATTCGTCAGGACCTGGACGCCGCCGCCCGCTTCACCGCCAAGCTATGTGAAATCGCGCCGCAAGTCTACGACAACTGGTTCAACCTGGGTGTCGCGTACCAGAAACTGAATCGTCTGCGGGACGCCATCGCAGCGTATCGCCGCGCGATCCACATCAAGCCTGACGCAATTTTTGCGCAAATTAACCTGGGCGTAGTCCATCAGGACCTCGCCGAGTTGGGCGAGTCGCGTGGGGCTTTTGAACGGGCGGTGCAAATCGCTCCGGAGCGGGATGACTTGAAATTCCACATCGCCTGGCTGGCGGAGCGTCAGAAATCGTTCTCCGAGGCCGAACATTTATACGAGCAGCTCGTCGAGAAAAATCCGGACCTCGAAAATGCCTGGTTCCGGCTCGGCTATCTGAAGCTCGATCGAGGCGATACCGCCAACAGCATCCAGGCGTTCGAGGCGTGCCTCAAGAAGCGTCCCGATTATCCCGAAGCCGAAATCAATTTAGGCTTGGCGAACTGGCGACTGGGCCGGTTCCATCAGGCGGAAGCGGTTCTCGAAGGGCTTCGCCAACGGCATCCGGAATCCATCGACGCGCTCAAGGGATTGGCCGAAACGGCGCTGAAGCTGAACCAGCCTGAAAAGGCGCTGCGCTATCACCAGAGCCTGATCGAGGCCGGTGAATCGACTCCGGAAGTCCTGTATAACAGCGGCGTTCTGGCGCAGCAACTGAACGATCAGGCCGGCGCATCCGCGTTCTACCGTTCGGCTTTGAAAGCGCAGCCGGATTTTCCGGAAGCTCTGCTGAACCTGGGCCACGCCCTCGAAGCGCTGGGGCAAAAGGACGAAGCGCGGGAATGCTGGATCGAAGCGCTGAAAGCGAAGCCGGAACTGGCCAACGATTACTTCGTGCCGCGCATGAGATCCAGTCAGAACTAGTCACACCCTAGACCCAAGCCAAGTCGTTGGAAATGTTTGGCTGGGACGCAGGGACTCGAACCCCGATACGCAGATCCAGAGTCTGCAGTCTTACCATTAGACGACGTCCCAAAAATTGGTTCAGGCGGGCTTTTTCAATCTTATCATTTCACCTGCCAGGGCTTCACGCCGAACTCTACGTGAAGCCGTAGGCTGGCGACCCATACCGGTCCGCGATCGTGATTGAAGGCCGGGTTGTTGTAGTGCTGGACATCGAGGGCGGCGAACAATCCACGCGCAACGTGTGCGTTGTAATAGGTTTCCCACAGATACTCGGGAGCGTAGTTGAGGCGGCCGTCGCCGATCAGAAAATCGACGCCGCCACGTGAAAGATACAGCGCGTGCACTCCCGAAATCCCGCTGGCGCTAAACGAAGTTGCTACAACGTCGTCTTTTCGCCGCCAGCGCGTCCCTTTCCAGGACACACCAGCGCTCGCCAGTCGATCGATCGCCGTGAAGGCGAAGCTCTCCGTCTTACCGTCGTTCCAGCCGAGACGCGTGAACACGCCGACATTGGGCGAGAGTGCCTGATCGAAGCTTACTCCGACGCCGTACTTGAGCGCGCCGGGACGCCGTGTCGCGGCCACGTCCGGCGTCCCTCCGGTACGATCCGCGACTTTCAACGCGTCGGCGTACGTGCCCGCATCGGCATGGTTTGCGAAGCCAAGCGCGCGAACGGCGCCCGCGCGATCGCCGATGGAATAACGCCGCTCCACTTCAACCGTATCGCCGTGATCGCGCAAGATACGGTGATCGAAACGCGGCCCGTTCGCGACCTTCGGCTCGCCGGCGGATCCGTAGCGGAACGACCAGTTTCGCGTGTGGAATTCGTGAACCCACCCCCACGTATAGCCGCGAACGTCCGCCGGATAATCCCACGCGCCGTTATACATGACACCCCACGCCATGAATTGCATGCGCGGATCGTGCGTATAGGCGTTGTTGTCGAAAAAGTCGGTCACCGTGAAGCGTCCTGCGTAGATGGAATACCGCACCACCGGCCGATCGCCCGCCAGCTGGTTTGCGTCGCTTTCGACGTGTTCCTGTTCGGATCCGAAGCCGAAATCATGGGCGATGTAGAGGCGTGCGAGGTACGGCTTGGGAGTCGCCGTCGCCACGCGTGGAATTTCGCCATTAGGAGGATTAGCGATTCCGTCCACATTGCTGAATCCCTTGCCGCCGGCGATCTCCGGATCGAAGTACAACGTGGTGTTGTGGTTCAGCCGCAGGCCGAGGAACAAGGTAGTGGTGAGCGAAACGTCGCGTTCGACATTGTCTTGCAAGCTGAGCGGACCGCCATACGGAGCGTTAAACGTCCCGTGATACTGGCCGATGGACGTCGCCTGATAGTAAAGATTCCAGCGCTCGCTTGGGGCCGGAGTGTCCGGCGTTTGAGCGAACATCGGCAAGGCCAGAAAAAAGAATGGAATTGTTCGGGTAATCCTCACCAGCTTAACGTGTTCGCATCGACGCAGTGTTTCAGTTGTGTGTCGCCGCTGGTGGCCTGTCCCGTCGAATCCGTTATCATGAGCAACGCGCTCCATGACTGTCGCGCCTCAATCATTTGAAGACTTCTGTTGGTTTGAGGCGCGACAGTGATGGAGCGCGTACTAATGTCTCTGTCTGTGGCAGGCCATCAGTTCGGAGTGCGTTCGTAGGTCTCCGTAGCCAGGCGGGAACGCATCCGGCGGCTGCCTGGCCATTCGAGCCGCATGTCCTGGCAGACTTCGTCGAGCATGTCGATGGTGCAAACCTTGGTCTCGGTCGCGAAGGCGCTGAGCAGCATGTTGTCGCACAGGGCGTTGATCACACGCGGAATGCCTTGCGCCCGAAGGTGAATATCAGCCATCAGTTCTTCGGAGAACACGGCCTGATCCGGCACTCCCGCGCGCTCCATGCGCGACTGGATATATTCCACCGCATCGCGCAACGTGAACGGTTGAAGATTCGTTCGCAGCACAATCCGCTGTTTCAATTGGCGAAGATTGGGCGCGTCCAGCTTGCGGTCGAGTTCCGGTTGTCCGGCGAGAATAATCTGCAATAGCTTGCCGTTGCGATTCTCGAGATTGCCCAGCAGGCGGATTTCTTCGAGCACGTCCCATTCGAGGTTGTGGGCTTCATCGACGATCAGCACCACGGTGCGTCCCTCGTGCGCCTGCTCCACCAGCAGTTGATTGAGCGCGAACAAGACTTCCGTCTTGGAGGTGCGCGAACACGGCAAATCCAGATCGTAGGCGATCATCTCAAAGAACTGCTCGACGTTGATTCGCGAATTGAACAGAAAAGCGAACTCGATGTATTGCGATTCCAGATAGTCGCGGAGGCATTCGAGCATGGTGGTCTTGCCGGTGCCGACTTCGCCCGAGAGAACGATGAATCCCTTTCGCGCCTGCACTCCATACACAAGATTGGCGAGGGCCTCCTCGTGCTGTTCGCTCCGATAGAAGAACGCGGGATCGGGACTGAGGCTAAATGGGCTCTCCGAGAACCCAAAGAATGCATTGTACATCTGTCAGGCGAACCGCCTTCCTCCGCAGGAGGATTTTTGCGCAAAACCCTCCCTCTACTTGTACGTTAAGATAGTACCACTTAAAAGCGTGAGCACAAAGGGGTTTTTAGGTACTGTATGTACTAAGATATTGACCCTAGGCGAGTTCCAGCATGACCCAGCCGGGGAGGCTGGCAGGCTGGCCGCCCTGAAAAATGACGCGCCTGGTCTTCGGAAATGGCAGTCCGGTTTGGATCGCGCGTTGATACACAGGCATCAGCCTCAGAATTTTCCTAAAGGATTCATCTGTGGTGTTCAGGAACGCCGATTTTCCAAGAAATCCTCCGCCCCAGCCAATCGATAGCACGCACACATCCTGACGGTTGCCGATTTCGGCGACCCGGGCTTCGAGGGCTCCCAGCGTTGCCGACAGATGGGCAAGGCCGGCCCAAGCCGCGTACTCCTTGTGCCGCGCAATCAAATCAGCGGCATAGCGGTTGGCGGCGTGGAGCATCTTGGCCCGATCCGAAACCGAGCGTTCCTGCCAGATTCCTTCGAACGAGGTTCCAGGAGCCGCCATTTCGGCGAAGATCGGCGTGGCCTCTTCCACGCGGCGGGAGTCGACCGATCCGCGCGGGGATTTCCAGCCGAGGTCGTAACGCTCCGCGCCACGGGCGATCAGCGTGGCGACGCGGAGCAGGTAGACCTTCATGCCCGAATGCGTGATCGGTGACGAGTCCGCGGCAGCAACCCGCCGCATCCGGCTGGCTCCAGCGCCACCGAGCACGGCGTCCTCGGCCTTCGCGGCGGGATTGCGCGGCACGCGATTTTCTTCCAGTCGGCCCGCGAGGTCGCGCATGGTTCCTTCGGTCCAGCGATCGAAGACCGCGCCGGTGCGGAGCGCGCCTTTGATCGCGGTACCGGGCACGTACGGCCCGGTGGGCGACTCGGCAAATGTGGGGATAAAAAGGTTCTCGGCGCGAGCTCTCTCCCAGACAGGAATCGCGGCGGCGCTTTCGAAGGGAATGCGGCGACCGGCGAAGTTCTGGGCGAAGCCTCCCCAGGACGCGAAATCGAGTTTATCGGCCTTCTTAAGCTGAGCGAGATATCCGTCGAGACGCGGGCCTTTAGCCAGCAGCCGGAAAATGCGGCGCTGGTCGAGGACGTTCACGTGATCCTTCCAGACCATGTAATCGATGGGCGCGAGCCGTTGGCCGTCGCCGATCAGAGTGGGAGTGAGGCAGGTGAGGCGATATTTCATGACTGCCTCCACGGGATCGGGACCGCCAACGCGAATCCAGCGCGATAGACGGGATGAGCGAAGTTCTCCGGAGCCACGTCGGTAGCAGCGCCGTGGGGTTGCGACGAAGCTACAATCACCGAGCCTTCCGAAACCATGCGAGTGGGCTTCTTGAGATCGCCCGAGCGATCCACGCGACCGCCGCGAGTGGTCAGCGCGTAGTTGCCGCGCTGCCAGTCAATCGAATCGGCGGGGCCTGGCTGAAACAGCGACAGCATCCACCAGGCGGTTTCGCCTTCGGCTGGCGTCACCAAGGGCAGGTCATCCAATATGCTGATCTCGGCGTGGCCCCATCCGCGCGACCGTTCGCCGCCGAATCCGGAATCGGCCAGCAGGCGTATTGCGCCGAGCACCGGCTCTTTCCAGCGATCCTCACTCACTGCGACTTGCATCCACAATCCTGCGCTGGGAGCAAATTCGAGACAAGCGCTCGAATGCGGAGCGACCGCGGCTCCATTGCGATCGACCGCGGCGCTGGATCGGACCGATACGCGATACGGACCTTGCGTGCCTTGCGCGATCAGGCACTCACTAGGACCGTCGACAGACCAGGTGTCTTCGGAGACTGCACGTCCGTTCACCAGATCGTCGACAACTTTCAGCGGAACGAACTTCGCGCCTTTCCAGCGAACCTTGGCGGAAGGCGGCGGCGGCCACAGACTGCGCGGAGGGACCACGTACAGCGTATCGCCATGGAACGGGAAACAGGAACTGAATCTAACTGCCGGCTCAGGTGCGCGCGCGGTCGCATCCAGCCATTCTTCGAGCTTGCCCAGGCGCAACATGGCAGCGGACACGGCCGAGAAGAGCGTGTCGCTATGATATACACGATCGACGCGGTCACGATCGCCGGAGTCGGGTCCGATCCGCCAGGGACCGGTGGGGTGGAGTTTAATCAACATTAAATACGCGTCTGGACCCACTCACTGCGTTCGTGGTTCGGTGCTGTACGCCGACACCGAACCGCGACCGCCAGGAAGCGGGTCATGAATTCAGTTCGATAGCTTCTCCACAAAGGGGACGGATTGAAGCGCGCCCAGATCCGCGCCCGCCGCCAATTCGGTTTCAGCGCCGCCGGAGGAATAAAACGCCCGATTGCGCCAGACCAGCTTCAGATTCGCGAAACGGACGCGTCCACTGCCGCGCGATCCACCGCCGCCCAGCGCGTCGTCTTCGAGCAATCGCAAGCCTTCGAGCAAACGCGCCGCCAGCGTCTTGTCTTCTTCGCACAGAACATCCAGCACCATCCGGATACGGAAGCGCGCGCCGGCGGGGACGCGTTCAAGCGTGCGCGGATTGGCCTGCGCGGTGATGCGGTCGATCGCGTTTTCGCTCTTCACCTCGGTAATTTCGTCGTCGAGGTTTTCGCGCATTTGGGCGGTGATGCTGTCCTGATCGAGCGGCGCGTCATACACCGTGAGACGCGCGGGGCTCGCGTGATTGTCGCTGGATTCGCCTTGGACGCGCTCCACGCGCCCGGCTCCGCGCCCGAACAGCAGGCAGATCTCGTCATCGGGGCGGTCGCTTTGGTGAATGCGAACCTCCTGGCCGCGGCGCTTCGAAACGTACACCAGTTCGGCTGGGGACGTGAGACCCATCGCGTTTTCGAGCAGGGAACGAACTTTGCCGCGAAGCGAGCTGCCGGGAATGTACGGCAACCCGAAGGCGTCCTTAACCACGGGATTATCCGCGCCGCCGATTTCAAGCGATCCTTTGCCCGCGCCGATATGCAGGCCGGTCTCGCAGTGCAGCTCACCCGATAGAATCAGTTTCCCGACCAATTGCAGTTGTGTCTGAGCAGTGTGTGCGCTCATAGTCCTCTTCTACTCGTTGTAGGCGACAATCGCCTCGAACAGATCCTTGAATCGTTCATATCCGCGCGCGTCGTTCCTTCGCGTCACCTGGAGCAGCAGACGTTCCAGCGCGTCCAGACTTCGCAAAGAATGCCGCGCGATGGTGTAAGCCAGGCGCGCGCGCAGCATGACGAAATGATGCTGGCGTTCGCTTTCCGGCGCCCGCACGGCGCGGCGGACAGCGTTGTACAGACGCCGCAACTGGCTCTTGGTGCCCGAATCCATGTCGCGCATCCGCATCACTACGGCGTGCGCCTGATTGTCCAGATACAGGCTGTCGGAGATGAGCTTCTCGAGTTCAATTTCCGAGGGTCCATCGAACGGACGCGGGCCGCCGGGCCGGCCGCCTTCGCGACGGTCGCCTCCACGATCCGGACGATCGCCACGATGCTCCGGACGTGGACCTCGATCGCCGCCTGGACGGGCACCTTCGCGCCGCTCGCCACGATTCTCGCCACCGCCCGGACGCGGCGGCCGGTCCTCGCGACGCGGGCCCTGCGGCTTTGGCTCGGCTTTCTGAGCTTCCGGTTTTGGAGACTCAACCTTTTGGGTCTCGGCTTGGGGAGGCTCGGCTTTTGGAGGCTCTGTCTGCAGAGGCTCGGCCGACTTGGGCTCTCCCGCCGGCTCCGTCTGTACTGCTGTTGCTTCCTGCTGGACTTCTTCTTCCATGCTGTATCCTTTTTTACTCCGCCGACAACCTCGCCCATTCTAGCGCCACGCGACCGGCGGGCCGCAACTTGACGGTCACAGCGCTACGGCCGATCAGGTCGGCGATCAGCGCCGTTCGCGCCTTTTGAAAATCGCCGCGTTCGGGAGCGCCGCTTCGCGCGGATCCCAAAATGCGCCGGATGCGGCGATGGTAGCGCCACGGCCGCTCGCCACCCATGCGGCGGGCTTGACGGCGCGACATTTTCGACTGCGTTTCCCGATAGATACCGCACAGATCGCGCAGGTATTGCGGAGAGCAGCCAAACTCGGCAATCATCCGCATCAGAGAATCTTTCAGGTCGGCAGCTTCGGAAAACTGCTTCCATTCGAGGGTCCGCCCGAGCAACCAGATGCAATCCTTGTCGGCGGACTTGGCGACTTCGAGGCGCTGCCCGGCTTCTTCAAACACCGATCCGAGCGACGCATCCACGGCGGGTGCGAGTGCCAGAGCCATGCTGATGGTTTTGCCTTCGGGTCCCGCGAAGTCCTTGAGATTGGTTTCGGCAAAGCGATGGAACAGCCGCTCGATTTCACGCGCCAGCCCAACCAGCGCGTCCCAGGCTCCGTACACCGCGAAATCGTTGCCGCCGGAATAAATCACGGTGACTTTTCGCCAGAACTCGGGCATGGAACACAGCACTTCCAGTTCACCCGCGAAGAACTGTTTGAACATCACCGAAAGCTGGATGTGTTCCTCGATGGTCTGGGCGCGCCGGATGCGGATGCCGAAGTTATCGACGTCGCCGCGCAGCACGCCCCATGTGTGCAGACCGGCAGCGCGGGCAGCCAAGGTACCTGTCGCGGCGGGTTCGCGTCCGTCGTCGCTTGGCGCGGCATGACGGGCGAACGGCAGCGATTCCTGCGATCCGGCCAGACTCCAAGTGTGCTTCCCTGCTCCGATCAGAATACGTCCCGGCGTTTCCGGGGACCAGGCCGCGAGTTCCGCATCCCGCAGGCGCATGCCGAGATGTCCTGCGAAATACTCATGCGACTCAGCCGATGGCGCGGCTGGTGCGGCGTCGAATCCCGGCGTGCCGCGGCGATGCTCCATTTGCTCCGTGAGCCGGCGGCGGACGTCGCTCCAGTCACCTAGGTTTTCGGTGAGGCTCCAGATCAGTTTTAGAGAGCCGTCGCTGAGTGCCGCGATTTCGTTGGCGGCGGCTTCGAGAAATGCTTCAGCGGGCACGCGGGATTCCTCGGGCAGCACAGCCAGGAACTGCCCGCCACCGCTCGATCCCAGCAGGATTTTCGCCAGCCCCAGTTCCGCCAGCAAGGCGCGAGGCAGCACTTCGCTCAGCAGGCTGATCCAGTGCGACCGGCCGGTGAAGACTTGGTCGTGGTCCTTTTCAGCCGGCGCGAATAGAAACTCGTCGATCCCGAGGAGCTTCCCTTGAAGGAATATTTGCACGGACATCGGAAGGCGAAACCCTCACTGTATCATGCTCATCAAGCAACAAAACATATAAGCGAGTCCTTAAGTGAATATATATGCTATTATGGCCCTGTGAGGAGAACCACAATTTTTCTGCCGGATGATCTCCACGAGCGGCTCAGGCGTGAAGCGTTCGACGCCCGCGTGAGCATGGCTCAGCTCATTCGCCGGCGTTTGCAGCGCGTCGGTGCCCGGGCCGCGGGTAAGCACAGCGACCCTCTGGCGAAGATCGAGGGCTTGGTGACCGATGGGCGGCTCAGCCAGAATATCGACGAAGAACTCTACGGCTGACGGCGCCGATCTGTTTATCGACACCTGGGGCTGGCTGGCGATCGCCGACGCTGGGGATCCCGCGCATAAGGCTGCGGTTGCCGAGCGCCGCAGGCGGAACCGCTCCGGGTCGCTGGTCACGACAGACTACATTCTCGACGAAACGTTCACGCGCTTATTCAGTCGGACATCATCTTCGCAGGCCCGGCAATTCTGTGATGCGATTTTCCAATCTGAATCCGGAGGCCTGCTGCGTGTCCAAAGGATCACCAAAACGCAGTTCGAGGCGGCTTACCGCATGCGTCTGCGATACGACGACAAGCCTGGGATTTCCTTCACCGATTTCACCAGTTTCATCGTCATGCAGGAGTTGAAGATTCGGCACGTGCTGACAGCGGACGCTCATTTCAGTCAGGTGCAGCTCGGATTCCGGAGAGTCCCACAACCCGTGTGATACTTTCATACGATGACTGCGGGGGAATCGAGCCGGACCGTAATTCTGGTGCCGATGTTTAACGATTGGGAAGCCGCCGGGCTGCTCCTGCGCGATCTCGACGCCGCACTCGCGCGGATGGCGCTCGATCCGGAGGTAGTGCTGATCGACGACGGCTCGACCGACCCGATGCCGGACGGCTTCGCCTTACAACGCTTCCAAGAGCTCCGTCGGGTGGACATTCTCCGGCTGCGGAGGAATCTGGGCCATCAGCGGGCGATCGCCGTCGGACTCGTCTATGTCTGCCAGAACGTCCCGTGCCGGGCCGTGGTCGTGATGGACGCCGATGGCGAGGACCGGCCCGAAGATATCCGCCGCCTGGCCGAAAAATTCCAAGAAGAACACGGCAGATTTGTCGTTTTCGCTGAAAGGTCAAAGCGGCTGGAAGGGCCGTTGTTCCGGATGCTGTACCAGGTGTACCGGCTGATTCACCGCGTGCTCACAGGCGATCCGGTGAAGGTGGGGAACTTCAGCATGGTCCCCTTCGACATGCTGGCGAAGCTGGTCGTTGTGCCCGAGATTTGGCAACACTACGCCGCTGCAGTGATCCGCTCGCGGGTGGGGCACCGCTCGACACCCATCGCGCGAGGAAAGCGGATCGCCGGTGAATCGAAGATGAATTTTATAGGATTGTTGCTGCATGGGCTCAGCGCTTTTTTTGTCTATGGCGACATTGTGGGCGCAAGGCTGCTGGTGGGGATCGCGCTCGCGCTGGTGGCTGAAATCGCGCTGGCCGCGGCGGGAATCGGCGCGCGGCTGACCACTACACTCGGTCTCGCGGCATACCTCGCGCTGATTCTGGGGATCCTTCTGCTGCAAGCGATTCCAACTGCGCTGATCTTAGTCTTCACCGTCATCGGGAGCCGCGCCAACGCGGGCTTCCTGCCCATCCGCGATTGCCCGCATTTCGTCGATCGCGTTCAAAATATCTTCAGCCGCGACATGCTAACCTGATCGATTCGCGCTCATGCTGAAATTCTTCCTCGCTCTCATTTCTAGCGCAACCGCATTCGCGCAAGGCAATTACGAAATTCAGGTATATCCATCGGAAACGGTGAAACCCGGCGCGACCATGTTCGAGCTGCACAGCAATTTCACGGTGGAGGGCAGCAAATCCACGCTGGACGGGACTTTGCCGACCGAACATCAGTGGCACGAGACCCTCGAAATCACGCATGGACTCACGGACTGGTCCGAGATCGGATGGTATGTCTTCACCAGCGCCGCGCCGGGACAGGGTTGGCAGTATGTAGGCGATCACATCCGGCCGCGCGTCCGCGTGCCGGAGGAATGGAAATGGCCGGTGGGCTTGAGCCTGTCGCTCGAATTCGGCTACCAGCGGGCCAATTTTTCGGCCGATACGTGGACACTGGAGATCCGCCCCATCATCGACAAGCAGATCGGCAGGATGTATGTGTCTTTCAATCCGACCTTCGACCGGTCCTTTCATGGACCCAGCGTCCACCAGGGACTGGTTTTTTCGCCGAACTTCAAAGCCGGCTGGGATTTCACCAAGAAGATCAACGTGGGGTTCGAATATTACGGTTCGGTCGGGCCGGTGACCGGCTTCGATGCGCTGCGGGATCAGCAGCAGCAGTTCGTCCCTTCGATTGATTTGAACCTGTCGCCGAATTGGGAGTTCAATTTCGGTGTCGGCGTGGGTGCGACACAGAGTACCGATCATCTTCTGGTAAAGATGATTCTGGGGTACCGGTTCCAGAAGAAAAGTTAACTACAGCAGCGCGACCGCCAGCCGACGCGAGACTGCGGCGATTCCATTCACGGCGTGCGCTGCCGCCAGAAACAAGATGGAGCCAAACAAGGAGACCAGCAGCGCTTCTTCGGACGTCACCACGCGCTCGCCCCCAAGCTGGAAGGGGAGTACGGTGTAGACCAGCGGCGCGGCCATGACCGGAACAGCCGCCAGCATTAACACCGAAGCGACGAAGCCCGCGACACTGACCGGGAATCGAAGGATCAAATAGATTACAGCGGTCCACGACCGGCGATCGCGAAGCAAGACGCGCCAGTGGCGCGGATACGGCGGACGCTGTTCGAAAGTCGCGCCCAGCAGGGCCTTTGCCAACTCGCGTTCCAACCGCGCGAAAAGCCGTGCAACGCCGAGCGTCAGAGCCAGAATTACAAATCCGATCACGATGATGGCGGTTCCGATTCCGATAGACAGACCGGTAATCATCGAGACGAAATATAGTATGCCGAGCGGAAAAGAAAGTAAGGCGTATAACAGATGCCGGTAGGTCTGAGCATGCACCACCGGCCCAAAAAGTCTATCGATCTCGGAAGGGGGAGTAAATGTGCCTTCTGCAGTCACATCTCAAGGTACGACAGTCCGAGCCCGAAAGTTCGTTCTAAACTGAAGTTAATGAGAATCGTTTGTGGTTTAGTGCTCAGCGGCGGAGCGTTGCTCGCCCAGTATAAGGTCACGCTTCCGCCTCCCTTTGCCACGCCTTCGTCGCGAAACAATCCACGCGTCGTGTCACGCCCCGATGGCGCCCAATTGAAGGTGCCGGACGGCTTCACCATCGAAGAATATCTGACGGATTTCGAGATCCCGCGCTTCATGCTGCTGGGACCGTCGAAAGAGCTGCTGCTTTCCGACAGCGTGAAAGATGGGAAAGGCTGCGTATGGGTCATTCAAGGCAAAGAACGCAAGAAGCTGATCGACGGCTTAGATCGTCCATACGGGCTGGCGATCTGGAAAGATTATCTGTACGTTGGCGAGACGATCTCGATCAAGCGCTACAAGTACGATTCGAAAGCGATGACCGCGGGTAAGGGCGAAGAGGTGGTGGCGTATAAGGATTTCTCAGGCGGTCACTGGACCCGCTCGATTCTGTTCGACCGCAAGGGCGAGAAGATGTATATCGGCGTCGGGTCGGCGTCGAACGTGGATCCAGGCGAAGATCCGCAGCGGGCGGCGATCAATCGCTACAATCCCGACGGCAGCGGTCACGAAATTTTCGCGTCGGGGACGCGCAATCCGATCGGGCTGCACTGGTATCCCGGAACCGACGTCCTATGGGCTGGAGTGCAGGAACGCGACGCGTTGGGCGACGATCTGGTCCCCGATTACTTCACGCACATCGAGCAAGGGAAATTCTACGGATGGCCGTTCGCCTATGCCGGCCCGAACGAAGATCCGCGGCGTAAGGGTGAAAAACCTGAGTTGGTCGCGAAGACCGTGAAGGGCGATGTGCTGCTTCCGGCTCACGTTGCCGTGCTCGATTTCGCGTTCTACACGGGCAAGGCGTTTCCGAAAAAGTATCAAGGCGGAGCGTTTCTCGCCTGGCACGGATCATGGAATCGTGCGCAGCGGATCGGCTACGAAGTCGCGTTTGTGCCCTTCGCGAACGGCAAGCCCTCGGGTCCGCCGGAAGATTTCCTGACCGGCTGGATGATGTCTCCCGACGATCGCGACGTGTGGGGCCGGCCGGTCGCCCTTTTCGAAATGCCCGATGGCAGTCTTCTGGTGAGCGACGACGGCGGCAAGAAAATTTGGCGCATTTCCTACAAGCACTAATCCTGGCCGCAATCACGGCGTCGGGGGCCGATTTTTCTCATCGCGCGCATCTGGAGATGGGATTGGGCTGCACGTCGTGCCATGTTTCCGCCGGCTCCAGCACGCGCGCCGAGGACAATAATCTTCCCGCGCGCGAAGTGTGCATGACGTGTCATGACAACGCCGCCATCAAACAACCGCGTCCTAGCGCGGTCGCCCATTTCAATCATCAACAGCACGTAAAGATGCTGGCTTGCACGCAGTGCCATCGCGGGTTGGAAACGTCCGACGCAACATCGAAAGTCAATTTTCCGGCGATGGCCCAATGCCTGGGTTGTCATACGCAGGTGGATATTCCGGATAGTTGTTACAAATGCCATGCGAAGTCCATGCGGCTGACTCCGCCGGATCACGTCGTGGATTTCATCGATTCGCACAGCCGCGTGAAACATTCGCCCGCCCAAAAGCAAGACTGCGAAGTCTGCCACGGACGGACGTTCACTTGCGCCGGCTGCCACTGAGGAACCATGCTGAAACGATTCACGGAAAAGATTGTACTGGTCACCGGAGCAGGCCACGGAATCGGACGCGCGGTCGCAGAGCGCTTCTCCGCGGAGGGAGCGCACGTGATCGTGAACGATGTGGACGCGGCACGTGCGAATGAAGTCGCGGTCGCGATCGGCGGGGAAGCCATTGCCGCCGACGTTTCCGACAAATCGCAAGTGGACGCGATGTTCGATCGCACTGGTTCGGTGGACGTGCTGGTCAACAACGCCGGCAATATCTACGCCACCCGCCATTTTCTCGAAGGAGACGAAGCCTGGTGGGATCACGTGCTCGGCGTGAATCTCAAGGGCGCGTTTCTGTGCTCGCATCGAGCCGCGCAGAGTATGGCGCGGAAACGTTCTGGCGTGATCATCAATATGTCGAGCGGCGGTGCAACGAAAGCGCACCGTGGCAACGTCGCGTATGACGCATCGAAGGGCGGCATCGAGGCGATGACACGAGCCATGGCTCTGGACCTGGCCCCGTATGGCGTCCGCGTCAATGCGATCGTGCCGGGATTGATTCGTACTTACGACATCACCGATGACGTCGCGGCGGATCGTGGCATAGTTGTCCCGCTGGGCTGGCTCGGATCACCGGAGGAGGTCGCTGGACCCACCGTCTTTCTCGCTACCGACGACGCGCGCTACATCACCGGCGCATGCCTGGTGGTCGACGGAGGACTCCTGGTGCAGCAGCGCTCAGTTCCCGTGGATACGTTCCCGTTAAGTCGTTTTCCGAAACTGTAACAAAGACTTGCCCGATTCGTGTTCATTCGCGTGAATTCGCGGCCCATTTTGGCTCGCCTACATCGTCAACAACGCCGCCATCAGCTCGATCCCATCCCACAAATTCTGGATGCGCAGATTCTCATTGAAGGTGTGCTGATTGTCATCGTGATTCGCCGTCGGAATCGCAATCGTACGCGAGCCCAGCACGCGCTCCACGATATCGCGCGGATCGCTGCCGCCGCTGGTCGGCATCAGCACTGTGGGACCACGCGCGCTGACGACCGTTCGAATGATTTCCTGCGAAATCGGCAGGTCCATGGACGTGCGCACAGCATTGTAGCCGCCTTCGACTATGGTCACCTTGGCGACCCGCGGATGGCCCATCCGTTCATCAGGCGTCGGGTCGCGATCGGTTACGAAGTATCCGCGCTTGCGGATGTGATCGATCAAGTGCTGCGCCGTGCGGGCGTGGTCCATTCCTTTGACCAGCCGCATGTCGATGGTCGCGGTTGCCGTCGACGGCACCACGTTCGAGGCGCCGGATCCCACACGCGAGCTCGCCATGCCGCGAATATTGAGCGACGGCAGGTTGATCAGCTCCACCAGTTTCTTCGGCGAGTTTTCAGTGGACCCTAGCCATAGCTCGCGCATGATGTCCTTGTCTGTATCCGGCGCATCGGCCAGCGCATGTTTTTCCGTCTCGCTCAGCGGCTCGATCCCGTCATAGAAATGCTCCACCAGCACGCGGCCGGATTCATCTTTCATCGACGCGAGCAACTGCGCGAGCATCATCGCCGGGTTCGGCGCCCAGTTCCCGTAGTGTCCGCTGTGCAGCTCACGGCGCGGACCGTAAATCGTGAGATCGACGGTAGTGATCCCGCGCGCGCCGAACGTGATCAGCGGACGCCGGCTCTGATGCACCGGCCCGTCGCAAATGAACCACATATCGCCCGAAAAAAGTTCTTTGTTCGCCGCAAGAATCTTTCCGAAGTTGATGGAACCCGCTTCTTCTTCGCCTTCGAACACAACTTTGATGTTCGACTTGGTTTTGAGGCCTTCATCGCGGATCACCTGAAGCGCCTCAATCAGGGTCATGACGTCGTTCTTGTCGTCCCCCGCTCCGCGAGCGTAGATGCGCGACTCAGGATCGAAGCTCGCATCCGGTAACGGAATCACGCGACCGTCTTTCTCGAGCGATTTGTCGCGCAGGACCGGCTGAAACGGTGGAGTCGCCCACTCTTTCGGATCGAGCGGCTGGCCGTCGTAGTGCGCGTAAAACACCAGCGTGCGTGTCGCGCCCGGCGTTCGGATTTCGCCGAAAACCACCGGATTCGCGTCCGGCACCGAAACCAACCTCGGAGTAACACCGCGCTTTTCGAGCATTTTCGCGATCAGCTCGGCGTTGCGCTGGATGTTGGCGTGATCGCTGGCGATGTTGGGAATCGAAAGCAGTGCGACAAATTCATCGACGATGGTTCGCTCGTGCTGCTGCCGCCATTTTCGCGCGGCGATCGCCGCGGGATTGGTTTGCGCAAAGGCGAGGCTTTGCAAAATAAGAACTGCCGGCAGAATGCGAATCACGTATCTACTTTACGTGAATCTCATCGCGTACGATTCGGCCGCCCTTCATCACGAACTTGATGGACTCGATTGCCGTGAGATGCTCCAGGGGATCGCCCGTGACCGCAATCAGATCGCCGAATTTATTGGGTTCGATCGATCCCGCGCGGTCCTTGATCTGGAGCATCTCGGCCGCATCGAGGGTCGCCGACCGAATCGATTCCGCGGGCGACATGCCGAAGCCTTCGAGCGCGGCCAACAAAGCGAGCGTGATCTGTCCCCGAGTCTTGCCGGCTCGCAGATTCACTTCGTCGGAGCCGAAAACGATTTTCACGCCCGCCTTGCGCGCGCGATCGAGCTTGGTTCTCTGTTCCGTGATGAATCCGTTCATCACTGCCTCCTGATCGATGGGCGCTCGGCGTGGAGGATTCATAGTAATCACGTTCGGCCACAGAACGTATAACTCTTTGGGCCACAGCGTCGGAACATAGTAAATTCCTTTCGCGCGCATGGCCTGAAACTGCGCTTCGGTTCCCTCATCCGCATGCTCAATCGTATCGACGCCGCTGTCGATCGCCGTCTGGATCGCACTTGGGGATGTCGCGTGCGCCGCCACCTTCACTCCTCCAGCATGGGCTTGGGCTACGATGGCTTTCGCCGTCTCCAGATCGATCTGACGGTTGCCTTCGTCGATGACCACTTTGATCCAATCCGCGCCGACTCGAAGATTATCGAGAACCGTGTGGCGGCCTTCGTCAGGATTGCTGGCAGTCAAGAAATCCTCTGACAGGATCGCATCGAGCACGCGGTCTTGCACAGGCATCGCCTGCCCGCCGCGCGGCGCGATCTTGCGTGCAGTAGCCAGAATCCTCGGGCCCGGTACCCATCCGTTGTTGATCGCATCGCGCAAAGCGACATCGCCGTCGATTCCGGAATGACCCACGTTGCGAACGATGGTGAACCCGGATTCGAGAACTTCCTTCGCCAGTTGCGCGCCCATCAGGACTCGTTTGGCCGGCGTGTACTTGGCAGCGGTTAGAATTAGTCCGTCGGCGCCGTTCAAATGGTCGGGAATCGAAAGCATCAAGTGCGCATGGCAATCGATCAGCGCGGGCAGCACGGTTGTGCCCGACAGATCGATCAGGACCGCGTTCTGCGGTGCGGCCGCACGGATCGCTTCATATGCTCCTACCTGGCGAATGATTCCGGCATCGATGAGAATGCCCTGATTCTGCCGGTAGCTTCCGGCGGCAACATCCAGGATGCGTCCGGCGTGGACCAGACTCGGCTGCGCGAACGCTTTGGACGCGAGGAGAATGACCCAAAGCAGGCGATACATGCTTCAGTTTCGACGCGCGGCTGCGAAATTCGTCCTACATCTCCCGTCGATTTTCGAGCGATTTCGAGATGGTCACTTCATCGGAAAATTCCAGGTCGCTCCCGACCGGAATCCCCATCGCGATCCGGGTTACTTTCAAGCCAAGGGGCTTAAGCAGCCGCGAAAGATACACCGCAGTCGCTTCGCCCTCCACCGTTGGACTGGTCGCAAGGATGACCTCTTTCGCGTCGCCCTGCGAAATGCGATCGAGCAGCCCTTTGATCTTCAACTGCTCCGGTCCAATGCCGCGCAGCGGAGAAATGGAGCCGTTCAGCACGTGATACAGGCCTGCGAACGAGCGTGTTGTTTCGATCGCCAGGATGTTGTGCGGCTCCTCCAGCACGCAAATCGCGGAACGGTCGCGATGCGGATCGCGGCAATAGGGGCACAGCTCGGCGTCGCTGATGTTATTGCATTCGGCGCAGATACCGAGATTGTCTTTCACGTCCAGCAGCGCGGTCGCGAGCTTCGCTGCGCTTTCCCGGGGCGAACGCAGTACATGAAAGGCAAGCCGCTGCGCCGATTTTTGCCCGATCCCGGGAAGGCGCTTGAACTCGTCGATCAGTCGCTGGAGCGGCTCGGCAAAGTCCATGAACTAGAGCAATCCTGGCGGCAAACCCATGCCGCCGAGCATCCCGCCCATTTTCTTCTGGGTTTCCTCGTCGACCTTCTTGGTCGCTTCATTGCACGCCGCCATGACCAGGTCCTGCAGCATTTCGACGTCACCGGCGACCTCGGGATCGATCTTCACGCCCGTCACATTCTTATGACCGTCCATGTTGACGGTCACCATCCCACCGCCGGCGGAAGCTTCCACGCGAATCAGCGCGACTTCCTCCTGCAGCTTCTGCTGCATTTTCTGCGCCTGCTGCATCATGGCCTGCATGTTCATGTTTCCGGGCATTTTCATAATCAGTTCTCCCTGAGATTTCTGACGGTGCGCACCTGGCTGTCCGGGAACATTTCCTGGAAGCGCTGGACTTCGGGATTGGACAACGCTCGTGTGGTGACTTCGTCTTCGCGCGGCTTGGCCGGCACTGCCAAGTGAGCGGGTGCCGCCTGCGCCGTTTCGCCTGCCTTAATTGTGATTTTCATCGCCCTGCCGCTGACGCGCTTCAGCGCTGCTTCGAAGCCGGCCTCTTTAAAATACATCGCGTACATTTTCGGAGCGGTGACGATCAACTCCGCGCCGGATTCGATAATTTCGGAGTGTTCCACAGCGTCGGCGATGTGCAATTGTTTCGCCTCAGTAAGCGTGGCGTGAAGCCGCGAGCGCAAATCACCCGTTGCTTGGGGAACTGGCGGCAGTGGCCCAGCGGAAGATGCGGTCGAAGGCGCGGCCGCGGGACGTGCTGGCCGTCCACCGCCAGGGCTGACCGGAGGACCTGCGCTTCCAAGCGACGCAAGCGCTTCTTCGATGGATTGCAATTTTCCGGCATGCACCATCCGCAACAGTCCCATTTCCAGATGCAGCCGCGGTTGCAGCGAGCTTTGCAGATCCTTGAATAGATCCAGCGATAACTGCAGAAGACGCGTAAGATCCTCTTCACTGAACTGCGCTGCAGTTTCGGCGAGCTTTTTCTGCTCGTTCTCCGATGCAGCTACCAGCGGTGTTTCCTTTTTCGCGATTTTCACTACCAGCAGGTTGCGGAAATAGCGCGCCAGCTCGCGCGCAAAATGTTGCAAACTGCGCCCGTTCGCTTCCAACTCCGCGACCACTTCCAGCATCCTCTGCGAATCGGCCGCGACCAGCGCCTTCGCGATTTGGTCCAGCGATTCCAGCGAAAACATCCCCAGCAATCCGCGCACTTCGGCCGCTTCGAGTTTCGTTCCACAGCACGCGATCGCCTGATCGAGCGCCGATAGTGAATCGCGCACACTGCCCTCGCCGGCTTGGGCCAGCACACTCAACACGTCGGAATCCGCCTGAATTCCTTCCTGTTGAATGATCCACTCCATGCGCTTGACGAGCTCGGTGAAATCCACCGAGCGAAAACTGAATTGCTGGCATCGCGACGCGATGGTCGACGGAATCTTGTGCGATTCCGTGGTGCACAGAATGAACACCACCCACTCGGGCGGCTCTTCCAGCGTTTTCAGCAGCGCATTGAAGGCTTCACTGGTGATCTGATGCGCTTCGTCGACGATGAATACTTTGTAGCGGTCGCGCGCCGGGCGGAAGCGGACATTCTCGCGCAGCTCGCGCATTTCGTTGATCCCGCGATTGGACGCCGCGTCGATTTCGATCACGTCCATGCCCGATCCAGCAGCGATTTCGAGACAGCTCGCGCATTTTCCGCAAGGCGTCGGCGTCGGACCCTGTTCGCAATTCAGGCATCGCGCCATAATGCGCGCGACGGTGGTTTTTCCGGTCCCACGCTGGCCCGCGAAAATGTAGCCGTGCGCGATACGGCGCTGCGTAATGGCGTTTTCGAGCGTGGTTTTGACATGCTCCTGACCGATGAGTTCCGCAAACGTCTGCGGCCGGTATTTTCGAGCGATGACTTGATACATGAAGGCGGGTAGAACTTCATGTTAGCAGGCAGCCGTTATTGCAGGTTTTCGCCGCGATGGCGGTCTTCCAGGCGTTTCAAGCGCGCATCGAGCTCGTCGATGTCGTAGTCGTGGATCTCCAGGATGCGGCTCAGCCGGTTGTTGTTTTCCACGACCTGTTTGGTGAGAGTTTCGAGATCGGTTTGCCGTTCCATCATCCGGACCACGTGGTGCTCGGTTTCCCGATGGGCAGCGAGTAACTCGTCATGGGCCACAATCATCTTGGCCATTAATTTTTGAAGCTCTTCCATATCCATGAGCGATTGTCGCTATGCCAGACCCCGGGTGATCCGCGGCACACGGGTTAAACCGCTACCGTTGCTTCCTTCCGGACCTGGCGGGGTTTGCAGCCGCCCGTTGCACGAAGCCCGGAGCCTGACAACTTCCTATCGTATCAGCTTCGCCAAGTATAATCGCGTTTAAGCAGGATCACTATGACATATCGAGCCGCGACAGCCATGAAGCGGTTTGAACGAATCGCCCGGACGTTCGCGGTGATGGCGTGTTGTCTCGCCAGTGTGTGCTCCGCGCAGGGCCCCATTGAAATTCTGGACCAAGCGCGCGAAAAACTTCTCCACTTCACGCGGAGTCTTCCCAAATACACTTGCACGGAAACCATCGATCGCGAGTACTTCCTTCCACCGCCCGTCAAGGGGCGATTACTGACCAATACTGCCGGGCTGGCCTGCCCCGCATCCCTCCCGGGATCCCTCCCCGCCTCGCCCGCGTATCTCGATCGCGTGCGGCTGGAAGTGACCGTCGCTGAGGGCCGCGAGATCCACGCGTGGCCCGGCGCAAATGAGTTCGACACGCGCCGCATCGACGAGATCATCGACGGCCCCACCAGCACCGGAGAATTCGGCACCTACCTGATCGAGATTTTCGATAATCCTGGCTCGCACTTCACCTATATCGGCGAAACCACTGTGAATGGTCGAAAATTGCTGGAATACGCCTATCGAACGGACGTCGAAGGGAGCCACTATCGCGTCTCAAGATCCAGAATACGAACCGCGCACAGCGGATCTTTCGAGATCGATCGCGACACCTTGGAATTGGTGCGTTTGGCGATTGAAACCGATGCCCTGCCGCCTGAAATCGGCATGTGCCGCACCAGCACAAAAGTCGAATATCACAGCGTACCGATTGGCGACGGCGGCCTGATCCTCCCGATTCAAAGTGAACTTCAAGTCCTGGAGCCCGGTCCCCGAATCTCGCGGGCCCGCACCACCTTTTCCGCCTGCCACGAATACGCGGCTCGATCGAGCATCCACTTCGATGACGAAGATCCCGCGGTCGCCGCCGCAAGGAAATCGCCCGTCTCGACCACGACGCCGTCCGGAATCCATTTCACGTTACGAACCATCGCGCCGATTGATCTGTCCGTCGCCGCCGCGGGCGATCGCATCTCGGCGCGGGTCGCTGAGACCAGTAACCCGAAAATTTTGCCCAAAGGCGCAATTGTTTCGGGAAGGATCACGCGCTTGCGGCACTTCATGGCCGGACGCCACGTGTTTCAGATCGCCATCGCACTCGACACTGCGATCGCCGCCGACGTCTCCATGCGGCTCGGAGCCATTCCTGACCGCCACCAGAAAGGACCCGGGCTGCCCATCAACGGGATGAAGAGCCGTGGCACGTATCTCGCCTTTCCGCCGCTGGGCGGCACCCCACAGGAGGCGTTCACCACATTTCCCGGCGACACAAAAATCGTCAAGCCCGGCTTCGAAAGCTCCTGGATCACCGCCGTTCCATAGTGCTCGCCGTGCGGCTTGCGTTCTTCGATCAGGATGCGCCCGATCCCCCGATCGGCCAAGTGGCGCGTCCTGGTGATTTCGACAGTGGATCCCGGGTCGCTTGCGAATCGCGCGGGTTTTTCTCCAAGGTTCGCAGAATCAACTTCTTGCGACTTCGATGGACCAAAATCGGCGGGCTCAAGAGGCGCTCGCCATACCGAGGGTGCGGAAATCTCGTAAATCGCGTCTGAGAGCGTCCAAGGCCCCGGCAAATGGATTCTTGGCAAAATCGCTGTCCGGATCCAGCCAGATTCTGTCCATTGAGGGCGCGATCAGGGGATCGCGCGCGGACCTGGGGGTCCGCCCCCCAATCGGAATGGGATTATTAGACAGATGCTTCGGGCGATTATTTTCGACCTCGGCGGCGTGGTCATTCCATTCGATTTCCGCCGCGGTTATGCCGCTATGGAGCCTCTGTGCGCCTACCCCGCCGCTGAAATCCCCAAGCGCATCCGTTCCACCGACCTGGTGCATCGCTATGAAACCGGCCAGATCGGCTCCGAGCCTTTCGTCGACGAATTGTCCCGCCTCCTCGATCTGCGCGTCACCTTCGACCAGTTCTGCGCCTTGTGGACCGCTATTTTTCTTCCCGGCTCCCTGCTTCCTGAAAGCCTGTTCGAGCGGCTGCGTCCGCGTTACCGGCTGATCGCGTTGTCCAATACCAATGAAATTCATTACCGGCACGCTCGCGCCAACTATCCCGCGCTGGGCCATTTCGACGATCTGGTTCTGTCCTACCAGGCCGGGTGCGCCAAGCCGGACCGCCGGATTTATGGCCAGGCGGTCTCCAAAGCCCGCTGCCGGGCGGAGGAATGCCTGTTCATCGACGATGTGGAAGCGTACGTCGAAGGCGCGCGTTCCGCCGGACTCGAGGCCATCCGCTTTGACGGGTATCCACAGCTTGAGGGTTATCTCCAAGATCGGGGAATTCTGTAGCGTCATCAACTAGTCCTGAAATTTAAAGAGAATAATCCGTCCTCCGTCGCACAGATTCATATAACGTGGCATTCGTCGATAGCTCATCGCCGGATATACCGGCTTCCGCTGGAGGTGGCGGATGACGAACGGCCACAAGATCCTAGTCGTGGAAGATGAAGGCATCATCGCGCACGACATCGCGCAGCGGCTGGAGAGTTTGGGTCATTCCGTGGTCGCGACGTGCGGCACGGCCGAAGAAGCGGTGGAGAGGGCCGCAGACGCGGATCTGGTCCTTATGGACATCCGGCTGGACGGTCCTATCGATGGCATCGCCGCCGCGACTCAGATCCGCGAACGCTATCGCTTGCCGGTCATCTTTCTCACTGGCCAGGCCGATCATGGGACTCTGGAGCGCGCCAAGGCTGCCGATCCGTTCGGCTATATCGTCAAGCCGCTGGCGCACGCGACGCTGCAAAGCTCCATCGAGATCGCCCTGTACAAACATCGTGCGGAGCGGGAGCTTCAGGAGCGCGAGGCCTGGCTCCGCACCATCTTCATTTCCGTCGCCGACGCAGTGGTCGTGGTGGATCCCGCCGGCCGCGTGGTGATGCTCAATCGCGCGGCGGAAATTCTCACCGGCTGGACCCAGCTGGAAGCCGCCGGGAAGCGGCTGGACAAAATCGTGAGACTGATCGAAGAACGAGTCGTGGGCGAACCCACGGATCCGGTGGCGCTCGCCATCCTGCGCGATGCGCCATTCCCCCTGGGAGCTTCCTGGAGTCTGATTTCCCGCACCGGCCGACAGCTCATGATCGAAGGCGCCGCAGCGCCGGTCAAAGCAGCCGGCCTGACGTTGGGCGTGGCGCTCACTCTGCGCGACGTGAGCGCGCGCCGCTGGGAGGAACGCCAGCTCCGCCAGGCACAGAAACTGGAAGCCATGGGACGCCTCGCCGCCGGAGTGGCCAACGAATACTCCAATCTGCTGGCCACCATTCGCCATCAGTCCGAACAGCTCCTCCTCCAGTTCAGTGAATACTCCCCCGCGCGCAAGGCGGCGGAGCAGATTCAGGAAGCCGCGGCCGCCGCCGAGCAGCTCAATCGCCGGCTGGCGGCGTTCGGAACCCGCCAGGTGAGCCAGCCGCAGGTGCTCAGCCTGAACGCCCTGCTCCGCCGCACCACGAAGCTCATCGAATCCGTAATCGTTCCTAAAGTTGAGCTATCCGTCCGCCTGGATCCCGCCACTGCCAGGATCACGGCCGACCCGGCGCAGATCGAACGGACCGTGATGACGCTGGTGTTGCACGCCTCCGCCTGCATGCCCGAAGGCGGCCGTCTCCTGATCGAAACCGGAAACGTCGAGATCCCCCTACCCCATACGCTGCTCGCGATCACCTACACCGGCGCCGAGTCCGACTGCGAAAAGCTGTTCGAGCCCGCTTCGATGGAAGAGGGCGGCCTCGCGTTATCGATGGTCCACGCGATGGTGACCGAGCACGGCGGCTACATCTCCGCGCAATCCACTACCGGCGGCGCCTGCCGCTTCGAAGTGTTGCTGCCGTCCTGGAACAACCACGCGTTGCCCGCAGCGGTCACGCCTGGCGAAGCACCGTCCATCCTTCTGGTGGAATCTCGCGAACACGTCCGCATGCAGCTTCACAATTTCTTCGAAGCCAACGGCTACAATCTGCTGGAAGCCGCCGACCACGGGGAAGCGCTGACCCTCGCGCAGTTCCACGAGGGTGCTCTCGATCTGCTGATTGCGGACGCTGTGGACGCGGACCAGCTCGCTTCAGATTTCAAGGATGTGGACGTGCTGCGAATCGTCGACGGGCGGGAGAGTTCGGAAAAGGAGCTTCAGCGCCCGTTCACGCAGCAAGCCCTGTTCGAACGCGTCGATACCCTGGTGCGCAGCAAAGCCGCCCCGCAACCCGCGTAAGTCTTTTTCGTTCGCGCGGGATTCGCGCCAGTCACTTCTTCTTCGGCTTCTGCGGACTCGCCGCGCCTTCCGCGGGCAGCGTGAAGAGCTCGTCCGTCAGATTCTTATTCACCGCCACGGATTCTGAAAAGATCTCGTACACTTTCTCCCCGTTGCGCTCCCGCCGGATCTGGCGCGGCCATTGCACGCCATCCCCCGAGTCGCGATAGCGCGCAAACAGCGTTACTTCTTCGTCGCGCTCTTTCGTTTCCGCGTTCCTGCGCGCGTACACCTGCCGCAGCGGCAGCTTGGTCGACTGGTGAAGATACACCGTCACCAGCCGGTTTTGCGCGTCGGTGATATCCACGATATCCGCCGGCTGATTCTCCAGCACGTCCGAGCCGCGCGCCTCGAAAATCATTCCCGGCTCGTTCCGGCGCTGACGAAGAATATAGAAAATGTTCCGGAACGTGCTGTCCCGATAGCGATCGAAACGGTCCTTGGGCAGCTCCTTCGCGCCGCGCCAAGTGATCTCCCATGCCCCGTTTTCATTGAACAGGACTGAGCTATCCTCGTTCTTTCCAAAGATTTGCCGCTCGCGGACGCCGATCTGTTCGCCGGTCTTCCCCGCCGCCACCGTGATGTAGCGCGTGTAAATCTTCGCGATCGAAAGACCCGAGATCTGCTCGCGATAATACGAATACGCACGCCCCGACTCGATACGGTCTTCCATGCTGAGAAATTTCTCGCCGCCCAGCGCCTGAACCGCGTCGTCGATCAGTTTCTTCCCGCGCTGCTCCGCTGGAGTTTGCGCTGCGGCCGCCACCGCGATCAGGAGAATCGCCCACTTCATGGCTTCTGGCTTAATTCTTCGGCTTTGACGCCGGTGTTGAACTTGTAATCGAGCACGGCGATGTCAGCCATTTTCTTCCCGTCCTGCTGAATCGCGATCTTGAACGGAACCTTGAGCCCGTCCGTGTCGCGCCAGTCCGAAAAACTCTCTTCCGACGCGACCGGGCCCTCCGTATAAATCTCGCGCAATGGCAGACCCGATATGGCGTCGAACTGGATCCGCACACTGGAGCCGTCCTTTGACGAAACCTCCACCGTATCGTCCGCCACCGCGTTTACCTGATTCGACGGATCGCGATCCGCGATCATTAGCCGCACCAGGTTGCGAAACACTTCGCCCTGCGCCTGTTTCAGCACCGAATCGTTCATCGGACCCGATCCTTGCGGCGTCACCATCCATCCGGTTTTGCCGTCCGTATACGTCGCGACTTTGCCGAACGGGAGATCCAGGTCTTGGCGGAAAGAGCCCGGCGCCAGATATCGATTGTGCTGCTTGATCTTCACGCCCGCGCCGGCCATGACGATTTCCGCCGTCTGGTTCGAATCCTTCACCGCCGCGAGCTTATTCGCGCCGCCCATCGCTTTCTGGGCGCGCTGCAACAGCTCGCGTCCGCGCGCCTGGCTCGATGCGTCGGACTTCGAAACCTCCGCCTTCGGCTCCGGAATCGTCAGGTCGATCTTATTCACCTTTCCGAGCTCGGTCAGCGGCTTGCCGAATTCCTTTGGATTCCCGACGGCGACGATGGTCAGGTTCTCCGCCTTGAAATGATCGCGCGCAGCGCGCTGCACGTCGGCGCGCGTCACCGAGTCGACCGCCTTACGGTACTGGAACAGAAAATCCTTGGGATAGCCGTAGTATTCATACCGGAGGACGCGGCTCAGCGTCTTTGCGGGGCTGTCGAAATTGAATACAAAGCTATTCAACACGGCGTCTTTGGCTTCGGAAAGCTCGCGCTCACTGACTTCGGTCTGGCGAATCTTGGTGAGTTCGTCTCCAATCGCTCGAATGGTTTCGGTGGTGCTCGCCGATTTGGTGCTGCCGCCGATCCGGAACGTCCCGGGATGATCGTACTGCGCAGCCCATTGCGCGCTGATATCGTACGCATACCCCAGCTTGGTTCGGATCTGCGAAACCAGGCGGCTGCTGAATCCCTGCCCAGAA